>Ga0222428_100043_pt1 | contig 316372 bp, 291 predicted proteins | sample 2B5Ametagenome_FD_182471 | JGI IMG/M metagenome (GOLD analysis project Ga0222428, IMG submission 182471) | Enriched microbial communities from leaf-cutter ant dump, University of Wisconsin, Madison, United States - 2B5A (version 2) | ecosystem: Environmental > Terrestrial > Nest > Insects nest...
CAGGCTCTCCCACGGGCTTGGTGTCCCAAAGGTGCTGCGGTCTCTCATCCGCCACCGCAATCGGCAATACAGCGCCAATCCCGGGCAAAGGGAAGTTACAAAGGTGCCGGCAGCCGGATGAGGGGCACCCTTCATACCCGACAACCTATCGGCTGGAATCAAAAAGGCGGGCCGGAGCCCGCCTTCGATGGATTGCCTGAAATCGCCCGCTCAGACGCCGCTGACGCCGTCGGCGGCGATGTAGGCGATGCGCAGCATGTTCGTCGCGCCGGGCGTGCCGAGCGGAACGCCAGCCGAGATGATGATGCGGTCGCCGGGCTTGCCGAATTCCTCGCTGACGACGATGCGGCAGGCACGGTTGACCATGTCGTCGAGGTCCGTCGCATCGCCCGTGACGACGCAGTGCAGGCCCCAGACGACCGAGAGGCGCCGCGCCGTCTCGATGACCGGCGAGAGCGCCAGCACCGGCACTTCCGGCCGCTCGCGCGCCGCGCGCAGGCCCGTCGTGCCCGAGGAGGTGTAACAGACGATGGCCGACAGCTTCAGCGTCTCGGCGATCTGCCGGGCAGCGAGCGAGATGGCGTCGGCGCCGGTTGCTTCGGGCGTCGAGCGCTGGGCATAGATGATACCCGGATAGTGCGGGTCGCGCTCGACCTTGCTGGCGATGGAGGCCATGGTGGAGACGGCTTCGACCGGATAGTCGCCGGAGGCCGACTCGGCCGACAGCATGACGGCATCGGCGCCTTCGAAGACGGCGGTCGCGACGTCGGAGACCTCGGCGCGGGTCGGCACCGGCGCGGAGATCATCGATTCCAGCATCTGGGTTGCGACGACGACCGGCTTGCCTTGGCGGCGGCAGGCGCGGATGAGCTGCTTCTGGATGCCCGGAACGGCTTCCAGCGGCATTTCCACGCCGAGGTCGCCACGCGCCACCATGAGGGCGTCGGAAAGCTCGATGATCTCCTCGATGCGCTCGACGGCCTGGGGCTTTTCGATCTTCGACATCAGGCCGACACGGCCGCGCGCGATCTTGCGCACTTCGGCCAGGTCTTCGGGGCGCTGGACGAAGGAAAGGGCCACCCAGTCGACGCTGCCGGTCGCGAGCACCGCATCGAGGTCGACACGGTCCTTCTCGGTCAGCACACCGACGCCGAGCAGCGTGTCGGGCAGGCTCACGCCCTTGCGGTCGGAGATCTTCGTGCCGGAAATGACGGTGCAGACGATGGACTTGCCGTCGGCGCTCTCGGCGCGAAGGTGCAGCTTGCCGTCGTCGATCAAGAGGCGATGGCCGGGCTTGACCGCTTCGAGGATTTCCGGATGGGGCAGGAAGACGCGGGTGTTGTCGCCGGGCACGTCCTTGTTGTCGAGCGTGAAGGTCTGGCCGGGCTTCAGCTCTTCCGAGCCGTTGGCGAACTTGCCGACGCGCAGCTTCGGGCCCTGGAGGTCGGCGAGGATGCCGATCGGCCGGCCGCAGCGGGCCTCGACGGCCCGGATGCGGCTGATCAGCGTGCGCATCACGTCGTGGCTGGCATGGCTCATGTTGATGCGGAACAGGTCTGCTCCCGCCTCATGCAGCTTCTGGATCATCTGCTCGTCAGACGATGCCGGTCCGAGCGTGGCGAGGATTTTGACTTTTCTGTTCCGTCTCATCAGTTCTGGCTTTCCTGCGTCCCTGGCGTGTCTGAAAGCTGTACCATCCAGCTTCCCTGCCGCCCCGTGTCATATTCCTTGAAGCCCATGCGCTGGAAACCGCGCGCGAAGCAGTCCTTCACGCCGGTGATCTTGAACTCGTTCTCGGCGACGCACATGTTGACGTCGCCGGTCCAGCGGCCGCCGCGGGCGGCGTCCTCGGCATAGAGATAGTAGTAGCGCGACTGCAGCTCGCCCTCGATCAGGGTGGCGCAGGTCGTGGCGGGCACCTGCCACCAGCCTTCGGTGATCCAGCCTTCCTTGGCGCGGTAGCCGATGGCGACGCCGACGAGGTTCTGCGTGCCGTTGCAGACGCGGAATTCGGCCCTGGCCTCACCGGGCACGGAAAGGGCGAAGAAACCCGCAAGGAGGAAGAGGCCGGCCTGGAAAAGGCTGCCGGCTTTCGGGAAGAACGGGCTGGTGCTCTTGGTTCTCACGGCTTCCGATGGAACTCCGTTGATTTGAATATGCGCTTTCTTGCGACGGCGGGGCATGAATGTCAACGCAACACTAATCGATTACATTTTCACGACAACGAGGGGAATCAATCCTGCAACCGCAGGCCTTGCGCCTTGCAGGCAAGCTCGCCCCGTGCGATCACGGAAAGGACACGGGCGCACAATCGGCGAAAGCATGCAGGACCATTCCCCCTTCGAGATCATCGACGGCGACCTCACCCTCGGGCTCGTCATCCTGGCGGACCACGCCACCAATCTCCTTCCCGAGCGCTACGGCCGCCTCGGCCTGCCGGAAAGCGCCTTCGGGCGCCACATCGCCTACGATATCGGCGTGGAGGGCGTGGTGCGCGGCCTCAATGCCCGGCTGAACGCGCCGGTGGTCATGAGCCGCTTTTCCCGCCTCCTGATCGACCCCAACCGCGGCGAGGACGACCCGACGCTCGTCATGCGCATTTCCGACGGCGCGATCGTTCCAGGCAATCATCCGATCACGCCCGAAGAATGGCAATACCGGCTCGATACCTTCCACCGCCCCTATCACGATGCCGTGTCCGCAACGATAAGCGCGGTGGCCGCGAAGACCGGCAAGGCGCCGCTCGTCCTCTCCATGCATTCCTTCACGCCGGCCTGGAAGGACGTGCCGCGCCCCTGGCATGTGACAGTGCTGTGGGACAGCGATCTCCGCGCCGTCCGCCCGCTGCTCGCCGAACTGGAAGCGCCCGGCGACGTCGTGGTCGGCGACAATGAGCCCTATGACGGGGCGCTGCGCGGCGACACCATGTTCCGCCATTGCATGAAGCCCGGCATTGCCCACGCGCTCATCGAGATCCGCCAGGACGAGATCGGCGACGAAGCCGGCATCGCCCGCTGGGTCGACCGCCTCGCGCCGGTCTTCGCGCGGTTGAATGCGGACCCGGCCCTGCACACATACGAGATATTCCCCTCCCGCACCGGACCCTATTGAGACAGACGCGATGACCGAGCTTACCAAGGAACAGCAGACCGAATTCGAGGCCGCCGCCTTCCGCCGCCTCGTGCGGCACCTGCGCGAGCGCACGGACGTGCAGAACATCGACCTGATGAACCTTGCCGGCTTCTGCCGCAATTGCCTGTCCAACTGGTATCGCGAGGCGGCGAACGAGGCGGGCGTGCCGCTCGACAAGGAAGCCTCGCGCGAAATCATCTACGGCATGCCCTATGAAGAGTGGCGCGCGCTGCACCAGCGCGAGGCGAGCGACGCGCAGAAGGCCGCCTTCGAGGTCAACCGCCCGAAGGAATGAGCCCTGCTCCAAGGGAAAATCCCGAAGCCGCGCATGATAGGCCTTGATCTTGCCGGAAGTTCGCGGCAAGTCACGGCACCTTTCGAATTTCTAGCCCATCCAAGGAGAAGACCATGTCGGATGCCCACGGCGTCGCACGCGACCAGCTTCGCGCGTTCATCGAGCGGATCGAGCGTCTCGAGGAAGAAAAGAAAACCATCGCCGACGACATCAAGGACGTCTACGGCGAAGCCAAGGGAACCGGCTTCGACACCAAGATCCTGCGCAAGGTCATCCAGATCCGCAAGCAGGACAAGGACGAGCGCATGGAACAGGAAGCCATCCTCGACACCTACCTCCAGGCCCTCGGCATGATCGAACTGCCGCCGGACGCCGAATAAGGGACTTCCATACAAGGCGCCTGCACGCCTCCTCTCCACCGTCATCCTCGGCCTTGAGCCGAGGATCCACCGGCGCCCCGAAGCATGGATGCTCGGGTCAAGCCCGAGCATGACGACGGAGAGGATGGAGAGAGAGGCGAGAATACCGATAAACGAAAACCCGCCGGATCGCTCCGGCGGGTTTTTTGTCTGGAGAAAACGATGCGGCTCAGTTCTCGGCGCGCTCGAACTTGCGCACTTCCATGAAGTTCACGGCGGTGCCGCTGAAGCGGCCTGCGTCGATCGATTTCGTCTCGGGCTGGAAGCCGGCCATGTAGACCGTCGTGGGCGCGGCGCGCAGCGTGCGGCTGACGAAGCGCGGCGCCTTGACCGGCTTGGAGAGCGTGGCCATGCGGCCCTGGTCGAGCGCCCATTGCGAGAGGATCTTCTGCGTCAGCTTCGGCTCGGTGCGGATCGCGCCGCGGCTTGCCGCGTCGGCGTCCTTCTTCTTCGGGCGGCTGCCCTTGGCCGGCACCTCTTCCGCCGTCTTCGCCGAGAAGGCGTCCGCACCGCCGAGCGAGCGGGTGGCGCCGCCCTCCGGATCGAGCGCGGCCATCTCGACCGGCACGCCTTCGTCGAGGTCCCTTGCCGGATCGGCGAGCGCGGCAAGGCCGGAACGGTCGGCGGACGCCGGCAGGGCCACGTCGGCCTCCGCCGCGGCCATCAGCGCCGTGCTCGAACCGCCAAGCTCGACCTGCGGACGCAGGCCCGGAACCGGAACGACGCCCAGCACCTCGCCGTCTTCCTCGACGGCGGCGGCAGCCATCACCGTCGGCTGGGCATCGCCCGCCTCGGTGCGCGCGCCGAGCATGACCGGCAGCGGGATCTTGTAGGCGGAAAGGTCCGCGAATTCAGGTTTTTCCTCGCCCGTCGTCGCCGCTTCCAGTGCCGCGGCCGCGCCGCTCGTCGCCGGGGCGACAAGCGCGAGCTCGGTCGTTTCCTCGGCCGCCTTGAAGGCGGGACGGCTGCCGGGCACGGGGGCGGTGAAGGCAAGCTCCGTCTCGGTTTCGGCGGCCGCGACGGGTGTGGTGTCCTGCGCCGCCTTCGCCTTGCCGCCGCCCGCGTCGAAATCGTCGGCGATGGCGACGTTGCTGGCGATCATTTCGGGCTCTTCATCCTCGTCGCCGCCTCCGCCGAAGAGGCTGGCAAGGAAGCCCTTGCTGCGCTTGGATGCGGACGGGTTCGATCCGCCGCCGGCAACCTGGATGGCATCCGCGCCGACGCGGCGCTTGTAGTCGGCGACGGCCTGCTGGTAGCCGGGCAGCGGCTTGCCGTCGGTCGGGACATGCATGGTCTTGCCGTCCGGGAAGAGACTGACGAGCTCCTGCCGGCTCATGCGCGGCCAGGCGCGCACGCTGCCGACGTCGAGATGCACGAAGGGCGAGCCGGATGTCGGGTAGAAGCCGACGCCGCCCACCTGGAATTTCATGGCGGTGGCGCGCAGCGTCGCCAGCTTCACGCCGGGAATGAAGAAGTCCATCGCCTTGCCGAGCATGTGCTGGCTCTTCTTGGCGACACCCTTTGTGCGCGAGCGCAGCATGGAGTTCGTGGCCGGCGAGCGATAGGCGGAAACGACGTTGATGTAACCCGTAGCGCCGACCTTCTGGTAGACTTCCCAGACGAGGTCGAAGAGGCGCGGGTCCATCTTCGTCGGCTCGTTGCGGCGCCAGTCGCGCAGGAACTGGTTGAGCTGCTTGAGGCCGCGCGGATCATAGCGCCCGTTGCGCTTGAAGGTGATCTCGGCCTTTTCGCGCGTATGGAGGAAATAGAGCTTGAGCGTGCGGTTGCCGCTCTCGGCCTGGACGGTCGCGGGAATGGTTGCCGGCAGGATGAGGGCAGCAGAGAGCACAGCCGTGGTGAGGACCTTGGGCAGCTTGTGCAACACTGTCTTGCAGAGGCTGCCCAGGGAGGCTCCCGGGCGCTTCATCGATGCGAACAAATTTGCCAACTCTTTCCCCGTCCGGAGGACAACGAACGTCCGTTGTCCCAGATGACTGCCAATTGCGGTGAGAGCATGGCAAATCCGCCACACTTCCCGCCGCGAGCCCCTTATAGTGAACAATCCACTAACAGGGAATAAACGGCAATCGAGAAATCCCGGAAGACCGGGATTTACGGGGGTTTTACGCAGCTTCCTTCAACGGATCGTCCGGATCGATGCCGTAATCCTTCAGTTTGCGGTAGAGCGTCGAGCGGCCGATGCCCAGCTTGCGGGCCACCTGGCTCATCTGGCCGTGGTAGAATTTCAGCGCGAAGCGGATCAGTTCCTCCTCGACATCGGCGAGCTTGCGCACATGGCCGCCCTTGTCGACGCTGGAAATAGCGTTCTCCGGCCCGTGCGCCGCGTCGACCGATTCGCTCGGCTTGAAATCGGGATAGACGCTCGGCAGGCGCGTCTCGGAGGCGGGCTCCGGGGTGTGCAGGCTGGCCGCCTCCCAGGTGACCGCGCCGTCCTCGGCAAGGCCGTAGCCCGGCACCTGCGCGGCGATCTGCGGGAAATCGGCCGCGCGCAGCTCGTCTCCTTCCGCCAGCACCACGGCGCGGAAGATGGCGTTCTCGAGCTGGCGGATATTGCCCGGCCAGTCATAGGCCGTCAGCAGCGCCATGGCGCCAGCCGAGACGGCGAGCGGGCGGGCGAGCTTCTGCTCGCCGGCAAAGCGCTGCACGAAGGCGCGCACGAGGACGGGGATGTCCTCCTTGCGCTTGCGCAGCGCCGGGATGGTGATCGGGAAGACGTTGAGGCGGTAGTAGAGGTCCTCGCGGAAACGGCCCTCGCGCACCTCGTTGATGAGGTCGCGGTTGGTCGCCGAGATGAGGCGGACATTGACCTTCTGGGGAAAACGCGCGCCGATCGTCTCGATCTCGCCCTGCTGCACGGCGCGCAGGAGCTTCACCTGCACCTCGAGCGGCAGGTCGCCGATCTCGTCGAGGAACAGCGTGCCGCCGTCGGCCTCCATGAACTTGCCCGTATGGCGCTCGCTCGCCCCGGTGAAGGCACCCTTCTCGTGGCCGAAGAGGATGCTTTCCACGAGATTGTGCGGGATCGCCCCGCAATTGACGGTCACGAAAGGCTTGCCGGCCCGCTCGCTTCCCGCCTGGATGGCGCGGGCGACCATTTCCTTGCCGACGCCGGATTCGCCCTCCAGCACGACGGGGATGTTGGACTGCGCGGCGCGGCGGCCGAGCTCGATGACGCGCAGCATTTCCGGGCTCGCCGAAACGATGTCGTCGAAATGCACGGTCTCGGACCTGTTGCGGCGGCCGGTGCGGCTGCGGCCTTCCCGCTGGTCCATCTTCAGGGCATTGCCGACCGCGACGTTGAGCCGCTCGGGCGAGACGGGCTTGACCACGAAATCGAAGGCGCCGGCGCGCATGGCCGAGACCACCGTCTCGATGCCGCCCTGCCCCGTCTGAACGATGACGGGAATGGTGTTCTCGCGCTCGGCGAGCGCTTCCAGGAAGGCCGAACCGTTCATCTCCGGCATCATCAGGTCCAGCAGGATCACGTTGATGAGGCCTCCCTTGCGGTCGAGCAGGTCGAGGCCCGCACGGCCGTTTTCCGCCATGTGGGCGACATGGCCGGAGCGCTCGATCATGTTCTTGAGAAGCCTGCGCTGGACAGGATCGTCGTCGATGACAAGAATATGGGCCGTCACTGGAACCTCCTTGCCTGAAGGCGCGCGTCATGCACGCCCAAGGGAACTGGACACGGGCGGACCATGGCAGAAAGGGTTGAACATGCCGTTTTGAGAAAGGCTTGCATTTTAACCATCGCCGACGCAAGCAAGGGGCCGCTCCGCCCGCCTGAAAGAGAGATGACGATGAACCGCATTTTCCCCGCCCCCTCGATCGCCCTCGCGCCGGCAGAGGCCGCAGCCAGCGCCGCGCTCGGCGACCTTCCCGGCTGGAACCTCGCCGATCTCTACCCCGCGCCCGATTCTGCCGAATTCAAGGCGGACATGAAGAAGGCCGAGGCCGACACGCTCACCTTCGAGGCGAAGTGGAAGGGCAAGCTGGACGCGGCGACCGAAAAGACGGGCGACGAGGGCATCGGCGCAGCCGTGAAGGAATTCGAGGCGCTGGAGGACGTGATGGGCCGCATCGTCTCCTATGCCGGCCTCACCTATTTCACCAACACGACCGATCCGGCGAACGGTAAGTTCTACGGCGACGTGCAGGCCAGCCTCACCGACCTCGGCGCGCATCTCCTGTTTTTCTCCCTTGAACTCAACAGGATAGCGGACGAGCGCATCGCGGCCGCCTTGAAGAGCGACGCGCTTGCAGCGCACTACGCCCCCTGGATCGAGGACCTGCGCAAGGACAAGCCCTACCAGCTCGACGACAGGGCGGAGCAGCTTTTCCTTGAAAAATCGATGACCGGCGCGGCCGCCTGGAACCGCCTCTTCGACGAGACCATGGCCTCGCTCCGCTACACGATCGACGGCGAGGAGGTGCCGCTGGAGATCGCCCTCAACCAGCTCCAGTCGCCGGACGGCGAGGCCCGCCGCAAGGCCGCCGAGGCGCTGGCCGCGACCTTCAGGGAGAACATCCGCACCTTCACGCTGATCACCAACACGCTCGCCAAGGACAAGGAGATCTCCGACCGTTGGCGCGGCTTCGAGGATATCGCCGACAGCCGGCACCTTGCCAACCGCGTCGAGCCGGAAGTGGTCGCGGCCCTCGCGGAAGCCGTGCGCGAAGCCTATCCGCGCCTTTCCCACCGCTACTATGCGATGAAGGCGAAGTGGCTCGGAATGGAGCAGATGGACTATTGGGACCGCAACGCGCCCCTTCCCGAGACACCCGATGCGACGATCCCGTGGAGCGAGGCGCGCGACACCGTGCTTGCCGCCTACGGCGCCTTCGCCCCCGAAATGGCCGCTATCGCCAAGGACTTCTTCGACAAGGGCTGGATCGACGCGCCGGTGCGCCCCGGCAAGGCGCCGGGCGCCTTCGCCCATCCGACGGTGCCCTCCGCGCACCCCTATGTGCTCGTCAACTACATGGGCAAGCCGCGCGACGTGATGACGCTCGCCCATGAGCTCGGCCACGGCGTGCACCAGGTGCTGGCCGGCGGCCAGGGCGCGCTGATGGCCTCGACGCCGCTGACGCTCGCCGAGACCGCTTCCGTCTTCGGCGAGATGCTGACCTTCCGCAGCCTTCTCGACAAGACGAAGGACAAGCGCGAGCGCAAGGCGATGCTCGCCCAGAAGGTCGAGGACATGATCAACACGGTCGTGCGCCAGATCGCCTTCTACGAATTCGAGCGCAAGGTGCACACCGCGCGCAAGGACGGCGAGCTCACCTCCGACCAGATCGGCGAACTCTGGCTCTCCGTGCAGGAAGAGAGCCTCGGCCCGGCGATCCGCATTTCCGAGGGCTACGAGACCTACTGGGCCTATATCCCCCACTTCATCCATTCGCCCTTCTACGTCTACGCCTATGCCTTCGGCGATTGCCTGGTGAACTCGCTCTATGCCGTCTACCAACAGGCCGAGACCGGCTTCCAGGAGAAGTATTTCGACCTCCTCAAGGCCGGCGGCACCAAGCATCACACCGAGCTCCTGAAGCCCTTCGGCCTCGATGCCAGCGATCCGTCGTTCTGGAGCAAGGGACTGTCGATGATCGAGGGGCTGATCGACGAACTGGAAGCGCTTGATAAGGCCTGACCTCGAACGCCGGACGCAAGCATGACCGACCGCGAACGCTTTGTGCTCCTCAGGGACGACCGCGAGGACCGGACAGTGGTTTTCGCCGACCCGGTCGCGGTCGTCACCGTGCGCGAGCGCGCCGGCTTCGAGCCGGCCTTCGCAGCCCTGCAGGCGGCGCATGAAAAGGGCCACTGGATCGCCGGCTTCATGAGCTACGAGGCCGGCCATCTCTTCGAAAGGAAGCTGGCGCCGCTCGCGGAGGAGAACCGCCCGACCCCGCTGATGAGCTTCGGCATCTTCGAAAAGCCGGCGGAAAATCATCCGCTCACAAGGCCGCGTCAGCGCGTCGAGAACGAACCCTTCCTCAGCGAGCCCAAGGCGCACTGGGATTTTGCGACCTATCGCAGCCGCTTCGACCACCTGCACCGGCATCTGCGGCAGGGCGACTGCTACCAGGCGAACCTCACCATGCCGATCCGCGCCCGCTGGACCGGCGATCCGCTGGCCGCCTTCTGGTCGCTGATCGAGCGCCAGCCGGTGCGCTACGGCGCCTTCGTCTCGCTCGACGGGCCGCTTCTCCTCTCCCGCTCGCCGGAGCTCTTCTTCGACGTCGACAAGGACGGCTGGATCGAGACGCATCCGATGAAGGGCACCGCGGCACGGGGAAAAAATGCGGCGGAGGACGCGGAAATCGTCGCCGCGATGCAGGCGGACGTGAAGACGCAGGCGGAGAACCGCATGATCGTCGACCTCCTGCGCAACGACATCTCGCGCATCACCGAGGTCGGCACGCTCGACGTGCCGAAGCTCTTCGCCGTCGAGACCTACCCGACCGTGCACCAGATGGTGAGCCATGTGCGGGCGAAACTCCTGCCCGGCCTCGCGATCCGCGACATCTTCGCCGCGCTCTTCCCCTGCGGCTCGATCACCGGCGCGCCGAAGATGCGCGCCATGGAGATCCTGCACGACCTGGAGGACGGCCCGCGCGACGCCTATTGCGGCGCCATCGGCGTCATCGCCCCGGACGGCACCATGCGCTTCAACGTCGCCATCCGCACCGTCTCACTCTTCGAGGACGGCAACGCCGTCTTCAATGTCGGCGGCGGCATCGTCTTCGATTCCACCGCCGAGGCCGAATACGAGGAATGCCTGCTGAAGGCGCGCTTTGCCGTGGGGGACCAATGGATTTCTCGCTGATCGAGACACTGCGCTGGGAGCCCGGCACCGGCTTCGTGCGGCTGGAGCGGCATCTGGCGCGGCTGGCGCGCTCGGCCGCAGCGCTGGGGCTGGCGGGGGCGGAGAAAGCGGAAAGCGCATTATATGAGGCTCTACCCCCCTCTGCCCTGCCGGGCATCTCCCCCACAGGAGGGGAGATTGGCAGGAGGCAAGGTCATCTCTCAACCGCGGCCACTGAAATGGGCAAGGCGTCCCCCCACCCAATCTCCCCCCCTGAGGGGGAGATGCCCGGCAGGGCAGAGGGGGGTCCGCCACAACCCGGCCCTCTCCGCATCCGTCTCGAACTCTTCCACGACGGCCGCATCGAGGTGCAGACGGCACCCTTCGCGCCCCTTGCCGAAAACACGGTCTGGCGCCTCCGGATCGCGACTACCCGCCTCTCCTCCACCGATCCGCTGCTGCGCCACAAGACCTCCCGCCGCACCCTCTACACCGCCGCGCGCGCCGAGGTCCCCGCAGCGGAGGTCGACGAGGTGCTGCTTCTCAACGAGCGCGGCGAGGTCTGCGAAGGCACCATCACCTCGCTCTTCCTCGACGACGGTTCCGGCATCCTCAAGACGCCGCCGCTCGCCTCGGGCCTTCTGGCCGGCGTGCTGCGGGAAGAGCTGCTGGAAACCGGCCGGGCCGTCGAACAGGCCCTTCGCGTCGATGACCTTGCATCCGGAACGATCCTCGTCGGCAATTCGCTGCGCGGCCTCATCCGCGGCAGGCTCGCCTGACGCCGTGAAAGCAACGTCGCGGCCGGTTAAGAATACCGCCGCAGAAATCCGCGCTCTCCCTTTATTGTGACAGAAAACTGTGCTCTAGCGCTGCCACATCATGCTATGGGGCCTGTAAGAGACCCCATCTCGCACAAAGCGCGGCCGTCCGCAGGAGAACCAAATGGCAGACAGCACCTATCCGGTATATGGCGAAATCACCGGCCCGATCGTGATGATCGGCTTCGGCTCCATCGGGCGCGGCACGCTGCCGCTGATCGAGCGTCATTTCAAGTACGACCGGAACCGGCTGATCGTCATCGAGCCGCGCGAGGATGCCGCCGACACGGAGATCTACGCCCGCCACGGCGTGCGCCACGTCAAGGCCCATGTCACCAAGGACAACTACAAGGACCTCCTGAAGCCCCTTCTCAAGGAAGGCGAAGGGCAGGCCTTCTGCGTCAACCTTTCCGTCGACACCGGCTCGCTCGACCTCATCAAGTTCTGCCGCAAGCTGGACGTGCTCTATATCGATACGGTCGTCGAGCCCTGGCTCGGCTTCTATTTCGACAAGAACATGAAGAACGCCGACCGCACGAACTATGCGCTGCGCGAGACCGTGCGCCGCGAGAAGGAGAAGAACCCGGGCGGCACGACGGCCGTTTCCACCTGCGGCGCAAACCCCGGCATGGTCTCCTGGTTCGTCAAGCAGGCGCTGGTCAACCTTGCGAAGGACCTCGAGATCAAGTTCGAGGAACCCGATCAGCACGACCGCGAAGGCTGGGCGAAGCTGATGAAGAAGGTCGGCGTCAAGGGCGTGCACATCGCCGAGCGCGACACCCAGCGCACCAAGAACCCCAAGCCCTTCAACACCTTCTGGAACACCTGGTCCGTCGAAGGCTTCATCTCGGAAGGCCTGCAGCCAGCCGAGCTCGGCTGGGGCACCCATGAGAAGTGGATGCCGAAGAACGCCAGGAAGCAGAAGAAGGGTTGCAAGGCCGCCATCTACCTGGAGCAGCCCGGCGCCAACACGCGCGTCCGCTCCTGGTGCCCGACGCCCGGCCCGCAATACGGCTTCCTCGTCACCCACAACGAGTCCATCTCGATCGCCGACTATTTCACGGTGCGCGACAAGCACGGCGACGTCGACTACCGCCCGACCTGCCACTATGCCTACCACCCCTGCAACGACGCCGTGCTGTCGCTGCACGAGATGTTCGGCAACGGCGGCAACCAGCAGCCGGTGCTGCACGTCCTCGACGAGAACGAGCTGGTGGACGGCGTCGACGAACTGGGCGTGCTGCTCTACGGCCACGACAAGAACGCCTACTGGTACGGCTCGCGCCTGTCGCTGGAGGAAACCCGCCGCATCGCCCCCTACCAGAACGCGACCGGCCTGCAGGTGACCTCGGCCGTGCTCGCCGGCATGGTCTGGGCGCTGGAGAACCCGAAGGCCGGCATCGTGGAAGCCGACGAGGTCGACTACAAGCGCTGCCTCGAAGTGCAGACGCCCTATCTCGGCCCGGTCGAAGGCCACTATACCGACTGGACCCCGCTCGAAGGTCGCCCGGGCCTCTTCCCGGAAGACCTCGACACGAAGGACCCGTGGCAGTTCAGGAACGTCCTCGTCCGCTGAGCGGACACCGCAGACGCAAAACGAAACGCCCGCGCGAAAGCCGCGGGCGTCTTCGCTTTCAATGGGATAATGCCCGCCGCGTCTTGCTTTCGACGATTCTTCACGGCATGTTCGCCGGACCTGCCGGGCGGTTCGCGCCGCCATGACCCTGGGAGACTTGAGATGAAGCCGATTGCAATCGTGAGCCTGCTCACCGCCGCCGTAGCGCTCTCCGCCTGCATGTCGGACCGTTCGCCGCGCGGCCTGCCGGTGGCCCAGGCGCCCGTGCCGCAGGGCGTGGAAGGCTCGTGGGTCGATCCGAACGGCATCGTCTCCAGCTTCACCGCCGGCACGTTCACGACGCGCACGACCGACACGAACCAGCTCCTGGCATCGGGCACCTACATCAACACCTCGCCGACGCTGGTGGAGATCAACATGACCTCGCTGGTGCGCAACACCCAGTCCAAGGTCAATTGCGCGCTGGTCAGCCAGAGCCAGCTCAACTGCACCACGGCCGAGGGCGCGCAGTTCTCGCTCACCCGGCGCCTGTGAGCGCCGCCGATACCGGAACGAAGGGCCGCAAGGCCCTTTTTTCGTTTCGGGAGGCCGCCGTCTTTTCGCTTGAAGTTGCCCTGAAGCGGTGAAAACATCGCGCAGCCCCTCCCGCGCATCGCCGCGGGCAAACGAGGAGACGAGAACCATGACGTTTTTCCGATCCGGCCTCCTGGCCGCTTCCATCATCGTGCTCTCCAGCGGTTCGGCCTTCGCGGATTACGAGCTGAACATCCTGCACATCAACGACCTGCATTCGCGCATCGAATCGATCAACAAGTTCGATTCGACCTGCTCGGCCGAGGAGGAGAGCAAGAACGAGTGCTTCGGCGGCGTCGCGCGCCTGAAGACCGCCATCGATGCCGAGCGCCAGAAGCTTGCCGGCAAGAACGTGCTGCTGCTCAATGCGGGCGACAATTTCCAGGGCTCGCTCTTCTACACGACCTACAAGGGCGCGGCGGAGGCCGAGTTCCTCAACCTCATGAAGTTCGACGCCATGACCGTCGGCAACCATGAATTCGACGACAGCGAGGACGGGCTCGCCACCTTCCTCGACAAGGTCCAGTTCCCGGTCGTCACCGCGAATGTCGCCGCCAGCGCAAGCTCGAAGATCGGCGACCGCATCAAGCCCTATATCGTCCTCGACAAGGGCGGCCAGAAGATCGGCATCGTCGGGGCCGTCGCCAACGACACGCCGGAGCTTTCCTCGCCCGGCCCGAACGTGCTGATCGGCAACGACGTCGCCGACATCACCGCCGCCGTCGCCGAGTTGAAGAAACAGGGCGTCGACAAGATCATCGCGCTCACCCATGTCGGCTATCCGCGCGACCTTGCGGCCATCGCCAAGATCCCTGACGTCGACGTCGTGGTCGGCGGCCACAGCCACTCCTTCCTCTCCAGCACGGACCCCAAGGCGGAAGGCCCCTATCCGACGATGGTGGACAATCCCGGCGGCTACAAGGTGCCCGTCGTGCAGGCCGGCTCCTATTCGAAATATCTCGGCGACCTGAAGGTCGTCTTCGACGACGCGGGTATCGTCAAGGAAGCCTCCGGCGCGCCAATCGCCATCGATTCAACGATCAAGCCGGACGAGGCGGTGCTTGCCCGCATCAAGGAACTCGCCGCCCCCATCGAGGAACTGAAGAGCAAGATCGTCGCCGAAAGCGCCGGCCCCATCGACGGCTCGCGCGAGACCTGCCGCTCGGCCGAATGCGAGATGGGCGACCTCGTCGCCGACGCGCTGCTCGACCGCACGAAGAGCCAGGGCATGACCATCGCCATCACCAATGGCGGGGGCCTGCGCTCCTCCATCGACGCCGGCCCGGTCTCGATGGGCGAGGTGCTGTCGGTCCTGCCCTTCCAGAACACGGTCGCAACCTTCCAGCTCAAGGGCTCCGACCTTCTCGCCGCACTGGAAAACGGTCTCAGCCAGATCGAGGAAGGCGCGGGCCGCTTCCCGCAGGTCTCCGGCATGAAATATTCCTTCGACCGCTCGAAGCCGGCCGGCAGCCGCATCGTCTCGGTCGAGGTGAAGGAGGGCGACGCCTTCGTGCCGCTCGATCCGGAGAAGACCTACGGCATCGTCTCCAACAACTATATGCGCACAGGCGGCGACGGCTATGCCGTCTTCGCGAAATCCGCCGTGAACCCCTACGACTTCGGCCCGAATCTCGAACTGGTCGTCGCCGACTACCTCGCCGCCCACCGGCCCTACAAGCCGGCGACGGACGGCCGCATCACCGAAGTTAAGGCCGCCGCCCCGGCAACGGCGGAAACCGCGACCGATACGAATGAAACGGCCGCGAAATCGACCGAGGGCGCCGCAACGACGGGCGAGGCTGCGTCCGGCACGGCGGAAGCCACCCCGGCAGCCGGTTCGGAAACGGCGACCGCCGCATCCGAATCCGCCGCGTCCGCCGGCGGCAAGCATGTGATCGCCCGCGGCGACACGCTCTGGGACATCGCCAAGGCCGCCTATGGCGACGGCACGCTGTGGCGCAGGATCGCCGAAGCCAACGGCAATCCGCGCCCGCGCGCGCTGCATATCGGCACGGAGCTCTCGATCCCCGCGAAATAAGACAATTTGTCTCCGCTATTTCCGCCGGTCCGGGCTTTTCCGGGCCGGCATTTCTTTTTAGAACGATTCTGACGGCCGGCCTCCGCCGCGCAACAAGAAGAACCCGGGCACGACAGCCCGCCCGTTGAGGACCGCACCATGCAGGACATCGCCGAAAAGCCCGCCGACCATCCGCCCGCCAAGCACGGCAAGGTCGGCGTCCTGCTCGTCAATCTCGGCACGCCGGACGGCACGGACTATGCCTCCATGCGCCGCTACCTCAAGGAATTCCTGACCGACAAGCGCGTCATCGAGTGGCCGAAGATCGCCTGGTATCCGATCCTCTTCGGCATCGTGCTCAACACGCGCCCCGGCAAGGTCGGCAAGGCCTACGAGACGATCTGGAACAAGGAGCGCAACGAGAGCTTCCTGCGTACCTATACGCGCAGCCAGGCCGAGCTGATGGGCAAGGCTCTCACCGATCATCCGCATGTCGTCGTCGACTGGGCCATGCGCTACGGCCAGCCCTCCATCGCCTCGCGCATGGAATACCTCCAGAAAGAGGGCTGCGAGCGCATCCTCGTCTTCCCGCTCTATCCGCAATATGCCGCGGCAACGACCGCGACGGTCAACGACAAGGCCTTCGAGACGCTGTTGAAGATGCGCTGGCAGCCGGCGCTGCGCACCGTGCCGCCCTATCACGACGACCCGGCCTATATCGACGCGCTCGCCGTCTCCATCGAAAAGCACCTCGCCACGCTCGACTGGGAGCCGGAACGGGTGCTCGCCTCCTTCCACGGCATTCCGAAGAGCTATTTCGAGAAGGGCGACCCCTATTATTGCCAGTGCCAGAAGACGGCACGCCTTCTGCGCGACCGGCTCGGCTGGGCGGACGGCAAGCTGATGATCACCTTCCAGTCCCGCTTCGGGCCGGAGGAATGGCTGCAGCCCTATACGGACAAGACCGTGGAGAAGCTGGCGCAGGAGGGCGTGAAGCGCATCGCCGTCCTCAATCCCGGCTTCGTCTCCGACTGCCTTGAGACGCTGGAGGAGATCGCCGAGCAGGCGGCCGAGAGCTTCGTGCACAATGGCGGCGAGAAGTTCGCGCACATTCCCTGTCTCAACGACACGCCCGAGGGCATGGCGGTCCTCGAAAAGGTCGTGCGCCGCGAGCTTTCCGGCTGGGTCTGAGCCCCACGATAAATCGCGCGCCGGCCAAATAGACTGGCCTTGCGGCCCGTATTGCTTACAGTGGCGCCGCGCCGCAACGTCTGACGGAGAGAAGCATCATGGATTTGGCCGGACTGGATATCGTCGTCATCGCCCTCGTGGTCCTCGTCATCCTGATCCTCTTCGCCGGGATCAAGACCATTCCGCAGGGCTACCAGTACACGGTGGAGCGCTTCGGCCGCTACACGCGCACGCTGGAGCCCGGCCTCAACCTCATCATCCCCTTCATCGACCGCATCGGCTCGAAGATGAACGTGATGGAGCAGGTGCTGGACATCCCGACGCAGGAAGTCATCACCCGCGACAATGCCAGCGTGTCGGCCGACGCCGTCGCCTTCTACCAGGTGCTGAATACCGCGCAGGCCGCCTACCAGGTCGCCCATCTCGAACACGCCATCATCAACCTCACCATGACCAATATCCGCTCGGTCATGGGCTCGATGGACCTCGACGAACTGCTCTCCAACCGCGACAAGATCAACGACCAGCTCCTGCGCGTCGTCGACGAGGCGGCCAATCCCTGGGGCCTGAAGATCACCCGCATCGAGATCAAGGACATCGCGCCGCCGAAGGACCTCGTCGACGCCATGGCGCGGCAGATGAAGGCCGAGCGCGAGAAGCGCGCGCAGGTGCTGGAGGCCGAGGGCTCGCGCAATGCGCAGATCCTGCGCGCCGAGGGCGCCAAGCAATCCGCCATCCTGGAGGCCGAGGGCCAGCGGGAAGCCGCTTTCCGTGACGCCGAGGCCCGCGAACGCCTTGCCGAGGCCGAGGCGAAGGCGACGAAGATGGTCTCCGAGGCCATCGCCGCCGGCAATGTGCAGGCGATCAACTACTTCGTCGCGCAGAAATATACGGAAGCCATGGCCGCGATCGGCAAGGCGCCGAACGCCAAGATCGTGCTGATGCCGATGGAAGCCTCCTCGCTGATCGGCTCGCTCGGCGGCATCGGCGCCATCGCAAGGGAGGTCTTCGGCGACGGTTCGACGCCCGCCGGCGCCCCGCAGCGCACGCGCCAGTCGACGCCGTCGACCGCCTCGCGCAACCCCTTCGACACGCCGCCGCAGGGAACGGGCGCATGATCCAGCGCATCGTCACCGAGCTCGGCCCCTGGGCCTGGTGGGTCCTCGGCATCGTGCTCCTGATCCTCGAAGTGCTGCTGCCGGGCGTCTTCCTCGTCTGGATCGGCATCGCCGCCATCGTCACGGGCGTGCTATCCCTTCTCCTGTGGCAGGAGGCCTACTGGGTCTGGCAGGCGCAATGGGTGGTCTTCGCCGTGCTGTCGCTCGCCTCCGCCCTCATCGGCCGGCGCCTTGTCTACAGCCACGGCCGCGGCAGCGACCAGCCGCATCTCAACCAGCGCGGCCAGAGCCTCATCGGCCGCACCGCCGTGCTGGAGCAGCCGATCGCCGAAGGGCGCGGGCGCATCCGCCTCGACGATACGATGTGGAGCGTGCAGGGGCCGGACCTTCCGGTCGGCGCGCGCGTGCGCGTGACCTCGAGCAACGGCCGGGACCTCACGGTCGAGGAGGCGTAAACCCTCAGGCGACGCCGATCCGCAGGAGATCGTGGAAATGCACGATGCCGACGGGCCGGAAGGTCTCGTCGGTGACGATGAGCGCGGTGATGTTGTGCTGGTTGAGGAGGCCGAGCGCGGCGGTCGCCAGCGTCGTCGGCCGCACCGTCTTGGGCGTGCGCGTCATCACGTCGTCGACCGTCAGTTCGGCAAGGTTGCGCGAAAGGTTGCGCGCGATGTCGCCGTCCGTGACGATGCCGACCAGAATGCCCTCGCCGTTGACGACGCCCACGCAGCCGTAGCGCTTCTGCGCCAGCATGTGCACGGCCTCCGGCATCGACGTGCCGAGCCCGACGAGCGGCATGTTCTCGCCGCTGTGCATGATGTCGCCGATATGCGAGAGGCTCGCGCCGAGCTTGCCGCCCGGATGGAAGGTCTTGAAATCCGTCGCCGTGAAACCGCGCGCTTCCAGCAGCGCAACGGCGATCGCATCGCCGAGCGCAAGCTGCATCAGCGTCGAGGTGGTGGGCGCGAGCCCATGCGGGCAGGCTTCCTGGGCCTTCGGCAGCAGCAGCACGGCATCGGCCGCACGCGCCAGGGCCGAGCGCTCGCCCGAGGTCATGGCGATGAGCGGAATGGAAAACCGGCGGGAATAGGAGACGATACCCTGCAGTTCGGCCGTCTCCCCGCTCCAGGAAAGCGCGAGGATGACGTCGTCGCGGCCGATCATGCCGAGGTCGCCGTGGGTCGCCTCCACCGGATGGACGAAGAAGGAGGGCGTGCCGGTCGAGGCGAGCGTCGCGGCGATCTTCACGCCGATATGGCCCGACTTGCCGATGCCCGTCACGATGACGCGGCCGGCGCTGCCGCCCATGAGCTGCACGGCCTGGCAGAAGGCATCGTTGAGGTCGCCGGCAAGCGCCGCCGAGAGCGCAAGAAGCCCGGCCTTTTCCGTCTCGACGGTGCGGATTGCAGACGCAACGGCGTCGGTGCCGTCGACTTTGGCCTGTCGTGTGATCATGCGCCTCGTTACCGCTTTTGCCGGAACCTGTCCACGGGGAACCGCGCCCGCCCCTCTGCAACCAAGCGTTAACCATGGCGGTTTACGTTCGCTTAGGAAATTCGCGAATCGCAGGCCGGAAGCATGGGCAAGGCAAAGGAAACGGACCGCAGGGCGCTTTCGCCTTGCCTCACACGGCGTCTGGCCGGGCTTCTGCTCGCCGGCACGGTCCTTGCCGCCCCGGCTGCCATGGCCCAGGAGAAAGCCTCCGTCACCCCCACCTTCCAGAACCCGCTGGCCGTCACCGGCACGGCAGCGACGGACGGCGCCGCGGATACGGCGTCGAGCGGCACGAAAGCCCTGCCGGACCTGACGACGACGGCCTCGACGCCGGGCGACCCCGCCATCGCGGCGGAAGACGAGACGGTGCCCGCCGAGATCGGCGAGGACGGCGCCTATCTGAGCACCAGCCGGCGTACCGAGCGGCTGAACCCGCGCGAAACCAACCTAGACCATGTGAGCAGCAAGTTCGGCGATCCCTACGAGCCGACCGGCATCCGCCTCGGCACCTTCGTGCTCAAGCCCTCGATCTCGCAGGGCATCGGCTACGAGAAGACGAAGTCGGGGGATACCTCCTCCAGCCGCACCTTCTCCCAGACGGGGCTGAAGGGCACGCTCACCTCCGACTGGTCGCGCCATCAGCTCACCGTCGAAGGCGAGGGCACCTACCAGCGCAACATCAGCGGCACCGGCGAGACGGAACCCAAGGTCGACATCAACGCCGACCTCAGGCTCGACCTCAGCGACGACACGATCGCCGACATCACCGGCGGCTACAATTTCGAGCGCGAGAGCTCCAGCGATCCCAATGCCGTCAACGGCGCATCGGTGCAGTCGGGCGTGCACACCTTCAGCGCGGGCGCGAAGGTCAAGCGCGACTTCGGCCTGATCCGCGGCACCCTCGGCGCCGCGCTGGAGCGCGAGGTTTACGGCGCGGCGGAACTCGGCAACGGCGCCGAGCTCGACCTTTCGGACCGCAACAACACGGAAGGCACCCTGACGGGCCGCGTCGGCTTCGAGCTTTCGCCGGCCCTCATCCCCTATCTCGAAGCCTCCGTCGGGCGCTCCTACTACGACAACAAGCAGGATTCGCTCGGCTACGAGCGCTCCGCCTCGACGCTCGGCGGACGGGCGGGCGTGGAAGTCGACCTCGGCGAGAAGCTGCGCGGCGACCTCGGCCTCGGCTACAAGCGGGCGACCTTCGACGACAGCCGCCTTGCCGCGCTGGAGGGCGTCACCGTCGACGGCGCGGTCTTCTGGTCGCCGCAGCGCGGCACCGACCTCCGGCTCGGCCTCGTCACGAACCTCCAGCCCTCCACCGCGGCCGGCCAGAGCGGCTATCTCGAATATATCGCGACGGCGGACCTCACGCACGAGCTGCGCGACAATCTCGTCGCCCGGCTGAGCGGCGCCTATACCTGGCGCGACTTCTCCGCCTCCGCCGGCCTGCCCGACCAGGACGTCTACCTCGCCGGGGCCGGGCTGACGTGGAACGTCACCCGCTGGCTGGCGATGACCGGCGATGTCTCCTACGAGCTGACGCGCCAGGCGGGCGCGTCCGACACCGGCGTCACGCGCGCCGGCATCGGCCTTGTCCTGCGCCGATGAGCCTTATTTCAGGCCGGCGACCAGCGCCCTGAGAGGCCCCTCGACCGAGGGGCGGATATCGCCGCGGGCAAGGGCGAAGGCGATGTTGGCGAGGATGAAGCCGTCCTTCGCGCCGCAATCGTAGGTCTCGCCCTTGAAGTGGTAGGCGGCGAATTTCTGGCTGTCGGCGAGCTTCACCATGGCGTCCGTCAACTGGATCTCGTTGCCGGCGCCGCGCTCCTGCGTGGAGAGGATCGGGAAGATTTCCGGCTGGAGGATGTAGCGGCCGTTGATGAAGAAGTTGGAGGGCGCGGTGCCTGGCGCCGGCTTCTCGACCATCTTCGTGATGGCGAAGCCCTCGCCGATCGCCTCGCCGACGCCGACGATGCCGTATTTGTGCGCCTGGTCGGGCGCGCATTCCTCGACGGCGACGACATTGGCGCCGCTCTGCTCGAAGAGCTCCACCATGCCCTTCATGCAGCCCTTCTCGGCCTTCATGATCATGTCGGGCAGGAGCAGCGCGAAGGGCTCGGGGCCGACCAGCTCACGGGCGCACCAGACGGCATGGCCGAGGCCGAGCGGCTCCTGCTGGCGGGTGAAGCTCGTCGAGCCGGCGACCGGCAGGATGCTGTCGAGCAGCGTGAGTTCCGCCGTCTTGTTGCGCTGGCGCAGCGTCTGCTCCAGCTCGACCTGGATGTCGAAATAGTCCTCGATGACCGCCTTGGAGCGGCCGGTGACGAAGATCAGGTGCTCGATGCCGGCATCCAGCGCTTCATCCACCACATACTGGATGACCGGCTTGTCCACGACGGTCAGCATTTCCTTCGGAACGGCCTTCGTGGCCGGAAGGAAGCGGGTGCCGAGACCGGCCACCGGAAAAACTGCTTTGCGAACCTTGCGTGTCTGCGACATTATTCACCTCGTTGCGCCCGCGCCTCATGGCGGACATAGGACTGCTCGAATAGATTCCAATTCCTATCTTTTTGCAAAGGAAGACGGGGCAAAAGTTTGATGGTAAAGAATTTGTTGACTTCGTTTTTATAAGTTTTGCGTTCAGCCGGTGGTTTGGCGCCATCGTACCGAAATTTTGGAAACGGACACGACAGCCGATGACACAGAATCTGAAAACCGTTCTGCGCCGATCTGCGCTCACCCTCTTCCTGTCGGCAGGCCTTCTCGCGCAGGCCTCCGCCGCCCATGCGGATACGCGCTTCCAGAAATGGATCGCCGATTTCTACCAGACGGCGGCCGAGGCCGGCATCAGCAAGGCGACCTATCGAGCGGCGTTTTCCGGCGTCAAGACACCCGATCCGGAGGTCCTGGACAAGGCCGCCTACCAGCCGGAATTCACCCACAAGATCTGGGACTACCTCGATTCGCGCGTGAACCCCTACACGGTGCGCATCGGCCGCGAGATGGCCGCCAAGCACGCCCGCACGCTTACCGCGCTGGAGCGCCATTTCGGCGTCGACCGCAACGTGCTTCTCGCCATCTGGTCGATGGAATCCAACTACGGCGCCGTCCTGAAGAAGGACGAGCGGCTGCATTATGTGCCGCGCGCGCTCGCGACGCTCGCCTATGCCGACAAGAAGCGTGCGAAATATGCCCGCACGCAGCTCATCGCCGCCCTCAAGATCATCCAGCGCGGCGATATCGACGCCGGCGACATGACGGGCTCCTGGGCGGGCGCGATGGGCCATACCCAGTTCATTCCCTCCAGCTACCTCCTCTATGCGGTCGATGCGGACGGCAACGGCCACCGCGACATCTGGAACTCCGTGCCGGACGCGCTGGCGACGGCCGCCAACCTGCTCGCCAAGAACGGCTGGCAGGCGGGCAAGACCTGGGGCTACGAGATCGTCGTGCCGCGCGGCGGCGAGAAATATTCCGGCCAGACGAAGACGCTTGCCCAATGGGCCAAGCTCGGCTTCACGCGTCCGAGCGGCAACGGCTTCAAGAACGGCTCCGACCGCGCCGAACTGAAGCTGCCGGCTAACGGCGGCCCCGGCTTCCTGATGACGAAGAACTTCTTCGTCATCAAGCGCTACAACGCCTCCGATTCCTATGCGATGGGCGTCGGCATGCTGGCGGACCAGATCGCCGGCTATGGCGGCGTCAAGCAGCGCTGGCCGCGGCCCGACGGCGCGCTCGACATCACGGAGAAGTTCGAGCTGCAGACGCGCCTCAAGGAGCTCGGCTACTACGACGGCGAGGTCGACGGCAATTTCGGCTCCGGCTCCAAGGCCGCCATCCAGGCCTTCCAGAGCCGCATGGGCCTTTCGGCCGACGGCGAGCCGAGCCAGACGCTCCTCAAGGCGCTGCGCCGCTGACCGCGGCCGGGCGCGCATGACAGGGGCGCTCCGGCGCCCCTTTTTGCTGGCCGGCGCTTTCGCTTGCCGCCCGCATTTGCCATCATGCCGCCACCGAACGCCTGCAGGATGACGGGAAAGGCGGGGAGCCATCGCATGAGCATGAGTATCCGGACCTTCTGCCTGGGGCTTGCCCTTGCCGCCGCGGCAAGCCTTGCCGCCGCGCCGGCCGGCGCGCAGGAGCGCGTCCAGCGCAAGTCGATCCTCGAACTCCTCTTCGGCTCTCCCAAGCGCAAGGTCGAGGAGCCGCAGCCGACGATCCGCAAGCCGAGCGCGACCGTGCGCAAGAAGAAGCCGGCAAGGACGATCGTGGCCGCGCCGGAACCTGCCGCCGTCGAAAAGCTGCCCGATGCGAAGGTGGTGCTCGTCGTCGGCGACTTCATCGGCGGCAGCCTCGGCGACGGCCTCATCACCGCCTTCGAGGCGACGCCCGGCATTCGCGTCGAGCGCCGCACCAACGGCTCCTCCGGCATCGTGCGCGACGACTACTACGACTGGCCTGCCGCCCTGCCCGGCCTGATCGCCGAGACCAGGCCCACGCTCGTCGTCGTCAGCATGGGCGCCAACGACCGTCAGCAGATGACCGTTGCCGGCAACAGCGAGAAATTCCGCTCCGAGGCGTGGACGAAGGAATACGAGGCGCGCGTCGCCCGCATCGTCGCGCTCGCCCGCGAAGGCGGCCGGCCGCTCCTGTGGATGGGCATGCCGCCCTTCCAGTCCTCCGCGCTGACGGCGGACATGACGACGCTCAACACGCTCTACCGCGCCGGCGTCGAGAAGGCGGGCGGCGAATTCGTCGACATCTGGGACGGGTTCGTCGACGAGGACGGCAAGTTCGTGATCTCCGGCTCGGACATCAACGGCCAGCAGGTGCGCCTGCGCGGCTCGGACGGCATCAACTTCACCAAGGCCGGCAAGCGCAAGCTCGCCTTCTACGTGGAAAAGGAAATCCGCCGCCTGCTCGGCGATGCCGCCGCCGGCCCGGGCCTGCAGAGCGACCTCAAGGACCTCGTCGTCACGGCGCCCCCCGCGGAAGACGCCGAGATCACCAAGACGCAGCCCATCAGCCTCGCCGACCCCGCGCTCGACGGCGGCACCGCCCTCCTCGGCGGCTCGGCCCTCAAGGGCAACGGCAAGAGCCTGCGCGACAAGCTGGTGGAAAAAGGCGAGACCGCCAACGCCCCGCTGGGGCGGGTGGACGATTTCCGGCTGGAGAAGACGGCGACGCCGTAGGCGGGAGCCGTTCGTCCGGTTTCGGCTCCTCGCCTCCCACCCTCTCCACCGTCATCCTCGGGCTTGACCCGAGGATCCACCGCCATCTCCGCAAGCGCGGCATGGTTGGTCGGGTCAAGCCCGACCATGACGATAGGGCTTTGGTGGACAAAGCGCGCCGCAACCGGCGCGCTATTCCATTTTATCGCGGCAGCGTGGTCGAGCCCATCAGCACCTCGTCGATCGCGCGGGCGGCCTGGCGGCCTTCGCGGATCGCCCAGACGACGAGCGACTGGCCGCGGCGCACGTCCCCGGCCGTCCAGAGCTTGTCCACCGAGGTCTTGTAGTCGCGCTCGTTGGCGACGACGTTCGAGGAACCGCGCTTGTCGGTGTTGATCGTCAGGCGCTCGCCGAGGTCCTTCAGGACGCCGTCGGTGAAAGGACCGCGGAAGCCGATGGCGATGAAGGCGAGATCCGCCTTGATGATGAACTCCGTGCCGGGGATCGGCTTGCGGCGGTCGTCCACCTGGCAGCACTTCACGCCGGTCAGGACGCCGTCCTCGTCGCCGACGAATTCGAGCGTGCCGACCTGGAACTCGCGCACGGCGCCTTCGGCCTGCGAGGAGGAAGTGCGCATCTTCGTCGCCCAGAAGGGCCAGACGGCGAGCTTGTCTTCCTTTTCGGGCGGCTGCGGGCGGATGTCGAGCTGGGTGACCTTCACTGCGCCCTGGCGGAAGGCGGTGCCGACGCAGTCCGACGCCGTATCCCCGCCGCCGACGACGACGATGTGCTTGCCGCCGGCAAGGATCGGCTCGGACGGCCAGCCGACGCTGTCGATGTTCTCGCGCCCGACGCGGCGGTTCTGCTGCACGAGATAGGGCATGGCATCGTGCACGCCGATGAAATCGCCGCCGGGGATGCCGGCATCGCGCGGGGTTTCCGAGCCGCCGCAGTAGAGCACGGCGTCGTGCTCGGCGAGCATCTCGTCCATCGTCTTGTCGACACCGACATTGACGCCGTAGTGGAACGTCACGCCCTCGCCGCGCATCTGGTCGACACGGCGGTCGATGAAGTTCTTCTCCAGCTTGAAGTCCGGGATGCCGTAGCGCAGCAGGCCGCCGGCCTTGGATTCGCGCTCGTAGACATGCACTTCATGGCCGGCGCGGGCGAGCTGCTGGGCGGCGGCCATGCCGGCAGGGCCGGAACCGATGACCGCGACCTTCTTGCCCGTCTTCACCGTCGCCGGCTGCGGGACGATATAGCCCATCTCGTAGGCCTTGTCGGCAAGCGCCTGCTCGACGGTCTTGATGGCGACCGGCATGTCCTCGAGGTTCAGCGTGCAGGCCTCCTCGCAGGGCGCGGGGCAGATGCGGCCGGTGAATTCCGGGAAGTTGTTGGTCGAATGCAGGTTGCGGATCGCCTCTTCCCAGTTGCCGCTGTAGACGAGGTCGTTCCAGTCGGGGATCTGGTTGTGGACCGGACACCCGGTCGGCCCGTGGCAGTAGGGAACGCCGCAATCCATGCAGCGCGCCGCCTGCTTCTGGACCTCCTGGTCCGACATCGGGATGGTGAATTCACGGAAATGGCGGATGCGGTCGGATGCCGGCTGATACTTCATGACCTGCCGGTCGATCTCCAGAAAACCTGTAACCTTGCCCATCGTATTGTCCTGAAACCTTAAGTGTTTTCAACGAGCGCCTTTCGGACGCAAAGGATAGCCCCTCATCCCGCTGCCGCGACCTTCTCCCCGCAAGCGGGGAGAAGGAAGATGCCGCACCGCCTTGCCTCTTGTCCCTTCTCCCCGTTTACGGGGAGAAGGTGCCGGCAGGCGGATGAGGGGCCGTTGCAGCCTGTTACTCGGCCGCTTCCGCCATTTTCATGCGTTCCATGTCTTCCAGCGCACGGCGATACTCGACCGGCATGACCTTGCGGAACTTCGGGCGATAATCGGCCCAATGGTCGAGGATCTCCTTGGCCCGCGGCGAAGCCGTATAGTGCAGGTGGTTGGAGATGAGCTGGTAGAGCCGCTCCTCGTCATGGCGCGTCATGTCGCCGGAAACGTCCACCATGCCCTTGTGCATGATGTCGCCGCCGTGATGGTGCAGCTTCTCCAGCATGTCGTCCTCTTCCGGAACCGGCTGGAGCTCGACCATCGCCATGTTGCAGCGGCGGGCGAAATCGCCCACCTCGTCCAGCACATAGGCGACGCCCCCGGACATGCCGGCCGCGAAATTGCGGCCCGTCTGGCCGATGACGACGACGACGCCGCCCGTCATGTATTCGCAGCCGTGGTCGCCCACGCCCTCGACCACGGCGATGGCGCCGGAGTTGCGCACGGCGAAACGCTCGCCGGCAACGCCGTTGAAGTAGCACTCGCCGGCAATCGCGCCGTAGAGAACCGTGTTGCCGACGATGATCGATTCGTGCGGCACCGCCCGGTTGCCCTCCGGCGGGCGCACGATGATGCGGCCGCCCGAAAGGCCCTTGCCGACATAGTCGTTGCCCGCGCCCACGAGATCGAAGGTGACGCCGCGGGCGAGGAACGCGCCGAAGGACTGGCCGGCCGTGCCGTTGAGCGTCACGGAGATCGTGTCGTCCTTGAGGCCCTTGAAGCCGTAGCGCTTGGCCACTTCCCCCGAGAGCATCGCGCCGGCCGAGCGGTCGACGTTCTTGATGTCGACGGCGAAGGAGACGGGCGTCTTCGCTTCGAGCGCGGGCTTGGCCTGCTCGATCAGCTTGCGGTCGAGGATGTCGTGGATCGGGTGGTTCTGCCGCTCGGTCCAGTAGGTCGCCTCCTTCGGCGCATCGACCTTGTGGAAGATGCGGGAGAAGTCGAGGCCGTTGGCCTTCCAGTGCGAGATCATCCGCTCCTTCTCCAAAAGCTCCGAGGCGCCGATGATCTCGTTCAGCGAGCGAACGCCGAGCGAGGCCAGGATCTCGCGCACCTCTTCGGCGACGAAGAAGAAGTAGTTGATGACATGCTCGGGCGCGCCCTTGAAGCGCTTGCGCAGGACCGGGTCCTGCGTGGCGACCCCCACCGGACAGGTGTTGAGGTGGCACTTGCGCATCATGATGCAGCCGGCCGCAATCAGCGGCGCGGTGGCAAAGCCGAACTCGTCGGCACCGAGCAGCGCGCCGATGACGACGTCGCGGCCGGTCTTGAGGCCCCCGTCGACCTGCAGCGCGATGCGCGAGCGCAGCTTGTTCAGCACGAGCGTCTGGTGCGTCTCGGCAAGGCCGATCTCCCACGGGGAACCGGCATGCTTCAGCGAGGTGAGCGGCGAGGCGCCCGTGCCGCCGTCGAAGCCGGCGATGGTGATGTGGTCCGCACGCGCCTTGGCGACACCGGCGGCGACCGTGCCGACGCCGACTTCCGAGACGAGCTTGACCGAGATGTCGGCCTCGGGGTTGACGTTCTTCAGGTCGTAGATGAGTTGCGCCAGGTCCTCGATAGAGTAGATGTCATGGTGCGGCGGCGGTGAGATGAGGCCGACGCCCGGGGTCGAGTGACGGGTCTTGGCGACCGTCGCATCCACCTTGTGGCCGGGAAGCTGGCCGCCCTCGCCGGGCTTGGCGCCCTGCGCGACCTTGATCTGCAGCACGTCCGCGTTGACGAGGTATTCGGTCGTCACGCCGAAGCGGCCGGAGGCGATCTGCTTGATCGCCGAGCGCTCGGGGTTCGTCGAGCCGTCCGGCAGCGGCATGTAGCGGTCCGCTTCCTCGCCGCCCTCGCCGGTGTTCGACTTGCCGCCGATCCGGTTCATGGCGACGGCGAGCGTCGTGTGCGCCTCGCGGGAGATCGAGCCGAAGGACATGGCGCCCGTCGAGAAGCGCTTGACGATGTCCGCCGCCGGCTCGACCTCGTCGATGGAGATCGGCTTGCGGCCGGCAGCTTCCGCCCCCTTGATCGAGAAGAGGCCGCGGATCGTGTTCATGCGCAGCGACGAGGCGTTCACCAGTTCGGCGAATTCCTTGTAGCGGTCCTCCGCATTACCGCGCACCGCATGCTGGAGCGAGGCGACGACGTCCGGCGTCCAGGAATGCTCCTCGCCGCGCATGCGGTAGGCATATTCGCCACCGATATCGAGCGTGTTGGCGAGCAACGGGTCGCGGCCGAAGGCGGCCTTGTGGCGGGCGAAGGTCTCCTTGGCGATCTGGTCGAGGCCGATGCCCTCGATGGTCGTCGCCGTGCCGAAGAAATACTTGTCGACGAAGGCCGACGACAGGCCGATGGCGTCGAAGATCTGCGCGCCGCAATAGGACTGGTAGGTCGAGATGCCCATCTTGGACATGACCTTGAGGATGCCCTTGCCGATGGCCTTGATGTAGCGGTAGACGACCTCTTCCGCATCCACCTCCTTCGGGAACTCGCCGCGCTTGTGCATGTCGGTGAGCGTGTCGAAGGCGAGATAGGGGTTGATCGCTTCCGCGCCGTAGCCGGCCAGAAGGCAGAAATGGTGCACCTCGCGCGGCTCGCCGGTTTCTACGACGAGGCCGACCGAGGTGCGAAGCCCCTTGCGGATCAGGTGATGGTGCACGGCGGCGGTCGCCAAGAGCGCCGGGATCGCCACGCGGTCCGGGCCGATCTGCCGGTCGGAGAGCACGATGATGTTGTAGCCGCTGGTGACGGCCTGCTCGGCGCGCTCGCACAGGCGGTCGAGCATTTCCAGCATGCTCTCGGCGCCGCGCGAGACGTCATAGGTGAAGTCCAGCGTCTTGGTGTCGAAACGGTCCTCGACATGACCGATGGAACGGATCTTCTCGAGGTCGCCGTTGGTGAGGATCGGCTGACGCACTTCCATGCGCTTGGCCTTGGCCGCACCGCCATGGTCGAGGATGTTCGGCCGCGGGCCGATGAAGGAGACGAGGCTCATGACCAGTTCCTCGCGGATCGGGTCGATGGGCGGGTTCGTCACCTGCGCGAAGTTCTGCTTGAAATAGGTGTAGAGCAGCTTGGTCTTGTCGGACATGGCCGAGATCGGCGTGTCCGTGCCCATGGAGCCGATGGCTTCCTGCCCCGTCGTCGCCATCGGCGACATCAGGAGCTTGGTGTCCTCCTGCGTATAGCCGAAGGCCTGCTGGCGGTCGCGCAGCGAGACGTCGCGGCGCAGCGCCCGCGGCTCGACCGGGCCGAGGTCTTCCAGGATGATCTGCGTGTTGTCGAGCCAGTCGCGGTAGGGATGCTTGGCGGCGAGCGTCGACTTCACCTCGTCGTCGGAGATGATGCGGCCCTCTTCCATGTCGATGAGCAGCATCTTGCCCGGCTGGAGGCGCCACTTCTTGACGATGCTCTCTTCCTTGACCGGCAGCGTGCCGGCTTCCGAGGCGAGGATGACACGGTCGTCGTCGGTGACGAGGTAGCGGGCGGGGCGCAGGCCGTTGCGGTCGAGCGTCGCGCCGATCTGACGGCCGTCGGTGAAGGCGACGGCGGCCGGACCGTCCCACGGTTCCATGAGGGCGGCGTGGTACTCGTAGAAGGCCTTGCGCTCGGGGCTCATGAGCTGGTTGCCGGCCCAGGCCTCGGGGATCAGCATCATGACGGCATGCGCCATGGAGTAACCGCCGCGCACCAGAAATTCGAGCGCGTTGTCGAAACAGGCCGTGTCCGACTGGCCCTCGTAGGAGATCGGCCAGAGCTTGGTGATGTCGTCGCCGAAGAGCGGCGAGGAGACGGAGGCCTGACGGGCGGCCATCCAGTTGACGTTGCCGCGCAGCGTGTTGATCTCGCCGTTATGAGCGACCATGCGATAGGGATGCGCCAGCTTCCACGACGGGAAGGTGTTGGTGGAGAAGCGCTGGTGCACGAGGGCGACGGCCGATTCGAAGCGCGGATCGGCAAGGTCCTTGAAGTAGGCGCCGACCTGATAGGCGAGGAACATGCCCTTGTAGACGATGGTCTGCGATGACAGGGACGCGGGATAGAAATCGCTCTCCTCGCCTTCGTACTCGTCGTAGATGCGGTTGGAGATCACCTTGCGCAGGGTGAAGAGGCGGCGTTCGAACTCGGCGTTGGTGGCCGCGTCCCGGCCCGCGCCGATGAACACCTGCACATGGCGCGGCTCGGTGGCGGCGATTTCCGGCGCCTTGGAAAGGGAGGAATTGTCGACCGGCACGTCGCGGAAACCGAGAAGGACCTGCCCTTCTTCGGCAACGACATCGGCGATGACCTTCTTGAAATGCTCGACCAGCGTTTCGTCGCGCGGCATGAAGATATGGCCGACAGCGTATTCGCCTGCCTTGGGCAGGGTGACGCCCTGCTTTGCCATCTCCTCGCGGAAGAAGCGGTCGGGGATCTGCACGAGGATGCCCGCGCCGTCGCCCATCAGCGGGTCGGCACCGACAGCACCGCGGTGCGTCAGGTTTTCCAGCATGAACAGACCGTCCTTGACGATCTGGTGCGACTTCTGGCCCTTCAGATGCGCCACGAAGCCGACGCCGCAAGCGTCGTGTTCGTTGCGCGGATCGTAGAGACCCTGTTTTCTCGGCAGGCCCGGTTTGGAAGCGCGCGTCTTGGCGCCCGTCGCAGTCGCCTGCGCCCGGGTCTGCCGCAAATCATGTGCTTGAGTCTTCTCCATCATGCTTCCCTCCTGTGGGCCCGGTCCGGCGGGCGCCGTCTTCGCCCGCGATCGTCCCCGCCAACCGGCTCGGGCCTGACCGCAAGCATCTGCTTCGTGAACCTTTCCGGCCGCGAAACGACGGCCGACCAGGATGTGATCATCGGACCGTCAGGGGCGTCGGGCCTTCCGCCCTTCGCCGTTTCAGGCACCGTGGACGGCGCCTTTTCGGTCTCCTGACCGAAATAGGACAGCAAACCTGTCCTATTTCATGGGCTCTATGCCAGAAAGCCCCCCACCCTGCAAGGCCATCATGCCAAATAATCACCACCTCATGAAGAAAAATTGCCCGCGCCACGAATGGCTTGAAATTAAATTACGAGCTTTCGGCACTTTGTTTCCGTTCCTTTCATTCCGACGTAAAACGGCCAGCAGGCCAAATCCGGCAATTGATCGTTCCCGTTTCTTCATTATGGTCCTGCCGGAGCCCTCATTCGCATTGGAAATCCCATGTTTTTCGCTTCCGACAACTGGGCAGGCGCCCATCCCGACATCGCAAGAAGCCTCGTCGAGGCCGCCGGCGGCTTCGCCTCGGCCTACGGCACGAGCGACCTCGACAAGCGTGTGGAAAACACCTTCCGCGAGATTTTCGAGCGCGACGTCGCCGTCTTCTTCGTCGGCACCGGCACGGCGGCCAATTCGCTGGCGCTTGCCAGCGTCAACCGTCCGGGCGGGCAGGTCTTCTGCCACCGCGAGGCGCATGTGAACGTCGATGAGTGCAATGCGCCGGAATTCTTCGCGGCCGGCGCAAAGCTCGTGCCGATCGACGGGCCCGCCGGCAAGTTGCAGCCCGATGCCCTTGCCGCTGCCATCGGCCGCTTCCCACCGGATTTCGTGCATGGCGGCCAGCCGATGGCCGTCTCCATCACCCAGGCGACGGAAGCCGGCACCAGCTATACGGTCGAGGAGATCGCCGCCCTTTCCGCCGTCGCGAAGGAGGCGAACCTGCCGCTGCATATGGACGGCGCCCGCTTTGCCAACGCGCTCGTCCATCTCGGCGCGACACCCGCGGAAATGACGTGGAAGAGCGGCGTCGACCTCCTCTCCTTCGGCGGCACGAAGAACGGCTGCTGGTGCGCCGAGGCGCTGGTGCTCTTCGATCCCGGCAAGGCCGACCAGATGCGCTTCCTGCGCAAGCGCTCGGCGCAGCTCTTCTCCAAGTCGCGCTTCATCTCCGCCCAGTTCGACGCCTATTTCCGGGATGGCCTCTGGCTCGACCTCGCCCGCCACTCCAACGCCATGGCCGCGCGGCTTGCGGCCGGCTTTGCCGCCTCCGGCAAGGCGCGCCTTGCCTGGCCGACCGGCTCGAACGAGCTCTTCGCCATCATCGACAACGATGCGATGAAGGCCCTGAAGGAAAAGGGCGCCGTCTTCTACCCCTGGCCCGCCGGCCCGCAGGTGAAGGCGCGCATGGCCGAGAACGAAACGCTCGTTCGCCTCGTCACCAGCTTCGCGACGAGCGAAGCGGATGTGGACGCTTTCCTCGCGGGGCTTTGAGAAAGAACGTCCTCTCCCCCGCAGCGGGCGGGTAAGGCTCACAATAAAAAAGGCGGTGCCTCGCGGCACCGCCCTCTTCATTCCGGTCGAAGCCGGGCTTATTCGCTCTGGGCTTCGATCTGCTTCGGCTCGGAGCCGATGGCGGCGATCTCGATGCGGCGCGGCTTCATGGCTTCCGGGATCTCGCGCAGGAGATCGATGTGGAGAAGGCCGTTCTTCAGCGAAGCGGCGCGCACTTCCACATGATCGGCGAGCTGGAAGCGGCGCTCGAAGGCGCGCTTGGCAATGCCGCGATAGAGATACTGGCCGTCCTCGGCCGTTTCGTCCTTCTTCTCGCCCTTGACCGTCAGCGCGTGTTCGCGCGCCTCGATCGACAGTTCGCTTTCGTCGAAGCCGGCCACCGCCATGGTGATGCGGTAGGTGTTTTCGCCGGTGCGCTCGATGTTGTAGGGCGGATAGGTCTGGGCCTGGTCAGGCTGGCCGAGGCTGTCGAGCATGGTGAAGAGACGGTCGAAACCGACGGTGGAACGGTAGAGGGGGGAGAAATCGACGTGACGCATGGTGTCCTCCTTCAGAGCAACGGTTGCGATCTTTCATAAGGCCGCCCTGATTTCCGAAGGTGCGGCCCGGTTCATCCGGCCTCCGCCCCATATGGCGACGGCAGCCTCGACGGACCCTTTCGGCGCCCGTGACGATGAGATGGGAACGGTTTTGCGGCGGTTCAAGAGGCTCCGGCCCGCGATTTTCCGACATGAACGGCGGATGAACATGCGCTTCGGATAGCGTTCAGCTTGGCCCTGCTAGAACGGCAGCATCGGAAGCGAAAACTTTCGACGACCGGGGTGCAACGTCCCTTCCGCTCCGGTCAAATTACGCCGGAATGCATGTGCCGCCACCCCCGTGCCACATGCATCCGGCTTTTTTCTTTGACGCCCCGCGGGCGGTCGCCTATCCATCGAAGACATGTCGCCCGTTCGAGACCCGTCGATGGACCCCATCCTCTACGCCACCGCCGACAATCCCGTTCCGGAGAATCATCTTGCCGGCTTCTTCGAGGGCCGCGGCGGCGTGAAGATCCGCTATGCCGTCTTCCGCTCGAAGGCGCGCGAGGCCAAGGGCACGGTCGTGCTGCTGCAGGGCCGCAGCGAGTGCATCGAGAAATATTACGAGACGATCGGGGACCTGACGGCCCGGGGCCTCTGGGTCGCCACCTTCGACTGGCGCGGCCAGGCCGGCTCCGGCCGGTTCGTTTCCGGCAGCCGCGCCGGCCATGTCGACCGCTTCGCCGACTACGAGGCCGATCTTTCGCTGTTCCTCGAGCAGATCGTGCTGCCGGATGCCCGCCTGCCCTTCTTCATCGTCGCCCATTCGACCGGGGCGCTCGTCGCCCTTTCGCAGGCGCCGCAGCTCGAAAACCGCATCGAGCGCATGGTGCTCGCCTCGCCCTTCGTCGCCCTCGGCGGCCAGTCGATGAGCCAGCGCCAGATCGGCATCATCGCCCGCCTCGCCTCGCTGACGGGTTTCGGCAAGCGCACCTTCCGCAAGGGCGATCCGCCGCTCGGCTTTGCGGACAATGTCGTGACCTCGGACGCGCGGCGCTTCGCCCGCAACGCCGCCATCTATGCCGAGCACCCCGAGCTTTCCATCGGCTGGCCCACGGCCCGCTGGCTGAACGAGACGCTGCGGGCCATGGCGCGCGTCACGCACCAGGACCACCTGACGCGCATCCGCATCCCCACGCTGCTGCTCTGCCCGACGGCCGATCCCCTCGTGCCGCGCAAGGCGGTGGGCGATCTTGCGCGCATCTTCCGCGCCGCCCGCCTCATCGAGATCGACGGCGCGCGCCACGAGCTGTTCCAGGAGGCCGACCGCTTCCGCGCGCAGGCGCTCGCGGCCATCGACGCCTTCACTCCGGGCAGCGATGCCGACGACACCAGCCTCGGCGCCTGAAGGTAAGGATTGCCTTACGCGTTGAGGATCGCCATCGCGGCATCGTAGACCTTGCGGCTGCCGGCCGCGATGATCTCGCCGCCGTTTTCCGCCGGGCCGCCGTCCCAGGTGGTGATGATGCCGCCCGCCTGCTCGATGACCGGGATGAGCCCGCCGACGTCATAGGGTTTCAGGCCGCATTCGACGACGAGGTCGATATGGCCGGCGGCAAGCAGCGCATAGGCGTAGCAGTCGCAGCCGTAGCGGAAGAGCCGCACCTTCTCCTGCACCGCCTCGAAGCGCGCCTTGCGGCCGTCGACGAAGAGATGCGGCGAGGTGGTGAAGAGGATCGCGTCCGAAAGGCTTTCGCAGGCGCGCGCCGAAAGGACCTTGCTGCCGTCCGGGCCCGAATAGCGGGAAACCGTGCCGTCGGCGAAATAGCGCTCGCCCGTGAAGGGTTGGTCGATCAGGCCCATGACGGCCTCGCCGTTGCGGTAGAGCCCGATCAGCGTACCCCAGACCGGGACGCCGGAAATGAAGGCGCGCGTGCCGTCGATCGGGTCGATGACCCAGACATATTCGCGGTCGAGGCCGACCGAGCCGTGCTCCTCGCCGAGAATGCCGTGATCGGGGAAATGCTGCTCGATCACCGCGCGGATGGCGATCTCCGCCGCGCGGTCCCCCTCCGTCACCGGATCGAAGCCGCCCGCCTCCTTGTTGACGACGTCGGCGCCGACGCGAAAGCGCGGCAGGGTTTCCTTCCTCGCCGCATCGGCAAGGAGGTCGAAAAAGGCGCGATCAGGCTGCATGGAATCTCCCGGAGGGAATTGCGACCATTCTCCTTACTGCATCGCCGGGGAAAACGGAACCGGATTGACGCCGCGGCCGTCGCGTGGGGCACATGCCTTCTTCGCACTTGCACTTGACATTTGTGCGCCGCAGCATTACCGTCTTTATCGCAGTCCTTGGTGACTGTAATGCCCTCATTGGGTGTTTCCTCCCTAGACTTGACCGCGCCCCGTGCGCGGTTTTTTTTGACAGGGAGAAAGGGCTTATTCGGCGGCGAGCGCCCGGTCGGCGGCATATTCCTCGACATGGTCGGAGAAGTTTTCGAGGAAGGCGGAGATCGCCGTCTGCAGCACCGCGAAATCCGGTTTCTTGACCAGCGTCGCCTCGTCGACATAGAGGCCGCGGTTCACCTCGATCTGCAGGGCGTGCAGCCCCTTGGCCGGCCGGCCGTAATGCTCGGTGATGAAGCCGCCCGCGTAGGGCTTGTTGCGCACGACGGAAAAGCCCATGTCCTCCAGAAGCCGCATGGCAAGGCGCGAAAGCTCGCCGGATGCGCTGGTGCCGTAGCGGTCGCCGATGATGAAGTCGGGCCGCATCGCCGTTCCCGAGACGCGGATATTGCCCGGCATGGAGTGGCAGTCGATGAGCACGGCGAAGCCGAAGGCAACGTGGGTGCGCACGATCAGCCGGCGCAGGCACGCGTGATAGGGCTTGTAGACCGTCTCCACCCGCTCCAGCGCCTCCTCCACCGGAAGCCGGTGGCGGTAGATCTCCATGTTCTCGGCGACGACGCGCGGCACCGTGCCGAGCCCGCCGGCGACGCGAATGGAGTTGATGTTGGCATAGGACGGCAGGGCGCCGTCGAACATGCGCGGATCGAGCTCGTAGGGCTCGCGGTTGACGTCGAGCCAGGCGCGCGGGAAATGCGCGATCAGCATCGGCGCGCCGAGCGCCGGGGCGACCGAGAAGAGCTCGTCGACATAGTGATCTTCCGAGCGGCGGATGCCGAGCGCGTCGAGGCGCGACCGCTCGAGGAAGCCCTGTGGATAAAGCCGCCCGCTATGGGGCGAATTGAAGACGAGGGGCACGCTCTGCGAAACCGGCTCCAGCACTTCGAAGTGGCTGTTTTCGCTGAAAGCCTCCGCCATCGCCGTCCTTTACCATGCCTGAATTTCCTTGCGCCGCCATGTTGCCAGCGCCCTTCCGGCATGTCCATACTGAGAAAGAGGGGATGAGGCTTCGCCCTGCCCCATTCACCGGATATTTACCGGCTTAGGCTCTTCATACCACAACCGCCCGTCCGCGGGCAGACAACTTCCAGAACGGTTTGCCAATTCCATGACTCCCAAGATTCTCCTCGCAGAAGACGACAACGACATGCGCCGCTTTCTGGTGAAGGCGCTCGAAAAGGCGGGCTACCAGGTGCTCTCCTACGACAACGGCGCCAGCGCATACGACCGTCTTCGCGAAGAACCCTTCTCCCTCCTCCTCACCGACATCGTCATGCCGGAGATGGACGGCATCGAACTGGCGCGCCGCGCCACCGAGCTCGACCCCGACCTCAAGGTCATGTTCATCACGGGTTTCGCGGCCGTCGCGCTCAACCCGGACTCCAAGGCTCCGAAGGATGCCAAGGTGCTTTCCAAGCCCTTCCACCTGCGCGACCTGGTGGAAGAGGTCAACAAGATGCTGGCCGCCTAAGGCATGGAAAAGACCGCAAAATCGGCGCGCGAAAAAAGGTTCGAAAACCCTATTGACGCCGCCTCCGGTTTTGTGGTCTATGCGCCGCATCGGATGGGCGTGTAGCTCAGCGGGAGAGCACTACGTTGACATCGTAGGGGTCACAGGTTCAATCCCTGTCACGCCCACCATTCGAATTCCAAAGGCCTTTCGGGAAACCGGAAGGCCTTTTGTTTTGGGGCTTTCCCCACGGAAAAGGCTCCCCCCGGGCCGGTGCCGGGAAATACACATATGCCGCCAAGGAAATAGTTGACGGCGGGGTGTGTTTTGCTGTCTGATGCGCATGGCTCCAAAGCGGACCTCACGCCGGAAACCGGCGTCAAGCGGATGAAATTCCGTGTAAATCGGGCGGAAATCGCCCGGCAGGCCGCAAACCCGGCGCCCGATTACCCCGCTAAACCGTAAAGTGTTTATCTTCAGGCTATACTTGCGGCCACCCACCCCTCTACAAAAGATGGCGCACCCCGTTGGAGGACGGGTTGAAGCAGTCGTGCGATAGGAGGAGTATCCATGAGCGACGCATCCCTTATAAGCCCGGTGGACGAGAAACTGCCTGTCGGCAGGCTCGCGACGCTCGGGATACAACACGTACTCGTCATGTATGGCGGCGCGGTCGCCGTGCCGCTGATCGTCGGCCGGGCGCTGCAGCTCAGCCCCCAGGACGTGGCCTTCCTGATTTCCGCCGACCTTTTCGTCTGCGGCCTCGTGACCATCATCCAGTCGCTCGGCATCACCCGCCATATCGGCATCCGCATGCCCGTCATGATGGGCGTGACCTTCGCCTCGGTCGGCCCGATGGTTTCCATGGCGACGCTTTCGCCGGGACCGGAGGGCGCCCGCATGATCTTCGGCGCCATCATAGGCGCGGGCTTCGTCTCGCTGCTGCTCGCCCCCGTCATGGGGCGGCTCCTGCGGTTCTTCCCGCCGGTCGTCACGGGCACGATCATCCTCATCATCGGCGTGTCGCTGATGCGCGTGGGCATCAACTGGACCTTCGGCAACCCCTTCGGCCCGACGGCACCCAAGCTGATCGACCCCAGCCACGTCGAATGGCTGAACCAGATCAAGAAGCTCGCCGAAACCGGCGGCCCGGCCGTTCCTGACGGCTTCGCCATCGCCCCGACGCTCTCCAACCCGATCTACGCCGAACCGAGCCACATCGCGCTCTCGGCCCTCGTCCTGATCTCGATCCTGCTGATCGCCCGCTTCGGCCGCGGCCTCATCGCCAACATCGCCGTGCTCAGCGGCGTCATCATCGGCTGCATCGTCGCGGCCGCCCTCGGCATGATGCATTTCGACCGCGTGGGCGATGCCGGCTGGTTCGCCGTCGTCACGCCGCTGCGCTTCGGCATGCCGATCTTCAACCCGGTCCTCATCGCCACGATGACGCTGGTGATGATCGTCGTCATGATCGAATCGACCGGCATGTTCCTGGCGCTGGGCGAGATCACCGGCAAGAAGATCGAGCAGCAGCACCTGACGGCGGGCCTGCGCGTCGACGGCATCGGCACGATGATCGGCGGCCTCTTCAACACCTTCCCCTATACGAGCTTCTCGCAGAACGTCGGCCTCGTCGGCGTCACGGGGGTGAAGAGCCGCTACGTGTGCGTCGCCGCCGGCGTGATCATGATCGTCCTCGGCCTCATCCCCAAGATGGGCGCCCTGGTGGAAGCCGTGCCGACCTTCGTGCTCGGCGGCGCGGGCCTCGTCATGTTCGGCATGGTCGCCGCGACGGGCGTGCGCATCCTCACCACGGTGGATTTCAAGACCTCGCGCAACAACCTGTTCGTGGTCGCCGTCTCCGTCGGCTTCGGCCTCATCCCGCTGCTGGCGCCGAACTACCTGATGTGGATGCCCCACGCCATCCACCCGGTCATCGAATCGGGCATCGTGCTCACCTCGATCGCCGCGATCGTCCTCAATGCCTTCTTCAACGGCGCGAAGTTCGAGCAGACGTCCGCCATCGAAGCGGCCCGCATGGCCGACAGCCACTAACGGCCTGACGCCAGAAAGACAAAAGCCGGCCCGTTCACCGCGGGCCGGCTTTCTGTTTGCGGGGAATAAACCCGTTAGTTCAGCGGAACCCGCATGCCGCCGTCGGAAACGGGCGGGCGGGCATAGGTCGTGTTGTCGGCAGCCGTGGTGCTGCAACCGGCAAGCGCCAGAAGCGTGAGCGCAGCGACGATGAAACCGGAAATGGGGCGCATGGTCCTCTCCTTGTGGTGTGCCCGTAACACATAGGAAACGCCGCCATCCGCGTCCACTGGCAGCGGGCATGAAAAAGCCCGCCGCCTTTCAGGGACGGAGAGGATCACCACTCGGCGACGCTGCCGTCCTCGTGGCGCCAGACGGGATTGCGCCAGCGATGGCCTTCCTTCGCCCGCTCGACGACATAGGCCTCGTCCACCTCCACGCCGAGGCCAGGCCCCTGCGGGATCGACACGAAGCCGTCCGCATAGTGAAACACTTCCTTGTTGGAGATGTAGTCGAGGATATCGTTGCCGGTATTGTAGTGGATGCCGAGGCTCTGCTCCTGGATGAAGGCATTGTAGGAGACGGCATCGACCTGCAGGCAGGCGGCAAGCGCGATGGGGCCGAGCGGGCAATGCGGCGCGAGCGCCACGTCATAGGCCTCGGCCATCGCCGCGATCTTGCGGCATTCCGTGATGCCGCCGGCATGGGAAAGGTCCGGCTGGAGGATATCGACATAGCCGTCCGCCAGCACGGACTTGAAGTCCCAGCGCGAATAGAGCCGCTCGCCGAGCGCGATCGGCGTCGAGCAATGGTTGGCGATCTCCTTCAGCGCCTCGCGGTTCTCCGAAAGCACCGGCTCCTCGATGAACATCAGCTTGAACTGTTCGAGTTCCTTGGCCAGCACCTTCGCCATCGGTCGGTGCACGCGGCCGTGGAAATCGACGCCGATGCCGATATGGGGCCCGACCGCCTCGCGGATCGTCGCGATGGTCGCGACCGCCTTGTCCACCTTCTCCCAGCTATCGACGATCTGCATTTCCTCGCAGCCGTTGAGCTTGATCGCCTTGAAGCCGCGGGCGACGACCTCGCGGGCGTTGTTGGCGACGTCCGAGGGCCGGTCGCCGCCGATCCAGGAATAGACCTTGATCCGGTCGCGCACCTGGCCGCCGAGCAGCGCATGGATTGGCTGGCCGTAGGCCTTGCCCTTGATGTCCCACAGCGCCTGGTCGATGCCGGCGAGCGCCGACATGTGGATCGCCCCGCCGCGATAGAAGCCGGCACGGTACATGACCTGCCAATGGTCCTCGATCAGCAGGGGATCCTTGCCGACGAGATAGTCGGCGAGTTCCTGCACCGCCGCTTCCACCGTCAGCGCGCGGCCTTCCACCACCGGTTCGCCCCAGCCGACGATCCCCTCGTCCGTCTCGATCTTCAGGAACAGCCACCGCGGCGGCACGATATAGGTCGTCAGCTTCGTGATCTTCATGGAATTCATCCCTCGGTTTGTCTTGGCTCGCGGGCCTTGCGCCCCGCGGAATCGGTCAGTCGGCCCTGCCCATCAGGCCGGAGAGGTCGCGCGCGGCAAGGTCGAGGATGCGGCGTGAGCAGGCCTCGGCCCGCGCGGCATCGCGCAGGCGCAGCGCATCGACCAGGTCCCGGTGCACGCCCAGCGCCTCCTCGCGCTTTTCCGACGCGCGGTTGGAGGCGTGCAGCGCATGGGAAAGGGCGGCGTGGATGATCGAGGAGAGCTGGTGGAAGACCTTGTTGTGGCTCGCCTTCAGCAAAGTCTCGTGGAAGCGCGTATCGGCGATGGTGAAGGCTTCGAGATCGCCTCCCGCCGCGCCCATCTCGTCGCAGGCCCGCTCGAGGTCGGCGATCTCCTGCGCGCTCGCGCGGGAGGCGGCAAGGAAGGCCGCGGCCGGCTCCACCGTGCGGCGCGCCTCGAGGATCGAGCCGAGCAGTTCGGCCGAGAGCACGTCCGGTCCCATCCATTCGAGGATCTGCGCGTCGAGCACGTTCCATTCCGAACGGTCGCAGACAAGCGTGCCGACCCGCGGCCGGCCGCGCACGAGGCCCTTGGTCTCCAGCACCTTCAGCGATTCGCGGATGACGGTGCGGCTGACGCTGTAGGTCGCGCAGAGATCGCTTTCGCGCGGCAGCACGGCGCCCGGCGGGAAGCGTCCGCCGCAGATATCCGCACCGATGGCGGCCGTCACGTTGTGGCGCACGCGCGGACGGCGCGACGACGGCCGTTGCGCCTGCCTCTTCGCCTTTTCCGCCATGTCGCCTCCGCCGCTCAATTCATCATACAAAAGATATCGAATTATATGACAAATTGATGGCGAAGGCTATGCCTGCCCTCTGCGGATGCACATAAATCCTTGCCGGAAAGCGCGGCCGGACCGAGGCGGTCAGCGTGTGTGCATGAGGATGTTGACGAGCGTGCCCGCCGGGTCGCGCACGAAAAAGCGCCGCACGCCCCAGGGCTCGTCCGCCGGCCCGTATTCGACCGGATAGCCGCCCTTGACGGCCGCCGCATGGACCGCCTCCACGTCGTCCACCTCGATGGAGAGCCCCGGCACCGGCGTGCCGGAACCGCCCTCGGAGGCGAAGCTCACCTGGAGCGGCATGGTGCCTTCGCTGCCATAGGTGGCGATCCAGCCGTGATCCATCAGCGAGGTCAGCCCCAGCACCTCCTCGTAGAACCGCGCGACGGCGGCCGGATCGGCCGTTTCGATATTCGCGACGATGCGTCTGACCTTCATGCTAATCTCCTCAATGAGCGACCGGCACCGCATAGGCCGGCGTCTCCGGCCGGTGCGCCTGCCTGATTTCGCCGACACGCCCGATGATCTTGGGCAGGGATACAAGGATATGGTGGCGCAGCGTCTCGGCCGCCCGCCCGCTGTCGTCCACGTCCAGCGCCCGGAAGACCGCCAGATGCTCGGCGATGAAGGGCTCGTCGGACGGCAGGCGATGCGAGACGCCGATGACATGCTTGCTGACGTTCAGCATGAAGCGGGCGCGCCTCAGCGCGATCAGCAGTTCCCGGTTCGGGCAATAGCCAAGGCATGTGACGTGCAGGTCCGTCTCCAGCGCGTCCATCGCCGCGACCGAGAGGTCGGGATAGAGGGCAAGCGCCTCCTCCAGCCGCTCCGTCATCGCCCGGCGCGCGGCGGGCGGGATGAAGGGCGCGGCCTGCACCAGCGCGACCGGCTCCAGCGCCACGCGGATATCGTGGAGGTGCCGCATGCGGGCCTCGTCGAGCGGAACGAGCATCCAGCGCATCCGCTCGTCCTTCTCGACGACGCCGAGGGCTTCGAGCCGCGTCAGCGCGTCGCGCGCGACCTGTCGGCCGACGCCGCGGGCGCGCGCCAGTTCCACCTCGTTGATGCGGTGACGGCCGAAGGCGGAAAGATGCACCATCTCCCGCTCCAGGCTCTCGTAGATCGCCTCCCAGGCGGGCGCCTTGCGCAAGGCCGGCGCCTCGTCGTCGAGGCCGAGCATCTCCGAAGTCAGCATCACGCGCTTCGGCCCGCTCCGCCCCTGCCCCACCAGGAAGCCGCGCCCGTCGAACCGCCGGATCGCCCCGGCCGCCTCCAGGAGCGCGAAGGCCTGCCGCACGGGGGTGCGCGTGGATGCGAAAAGGGCCGCGACCGGCCCTTCGAGCAGCAAGGCGCCCCGCGGCAGGCGCCCGGCCGAGATCGCCTCGGCCATCACGTCGCGGATGCGCAGGTAGAGCGGGCTCTTGTCCGGCCCCGCGCCCGTCTCTTCCTGAACCGGCTCCATATCCATCATGGCGCGGACCATGGCACGAATGCACCCTGCCGACAACGGTCATGTCCGCGGGCCGCGCCGGCAAGGAAATTGCGCCGCGGCGGCAAAAAATCTCCATTCCTTTCGTGACGCGCGGGGCGTTTTGCGTTAGGGAACCTCTGCTGAGGCTCGCAAGACGGCCACGAAGCGCCCATATGCAGCCGCGTCCACTCGAGGAATTGACCATGCCCGCATATCGCTCCCGAACCACCACCCACGGCCGCAACATGGCCGGTGCCCGCGGCCTGTGGCGCGCGACCGGCATGAAGGACACGGACTTCGGAAAGCCGATCATTGCCGTGGTGAATTCCTTCACCCAGTTCGTGCCCGGCCACGTCCACCTCAAGGACCTCGGCCAGCTCGTCGCGCGCGAGATCGAGGCTGCCGGCGGCGTCGCCAAGGAATTCAACACGATCGCCGTCGACGACGGCATCGCCATGGGCCATGACGGCATGCTCTATTCGCTGCCGAGCCGCGAGATCATCGCCGACTCGGTCGAGTACATGGTCAACGCGCACTGCGCCGACGCCATGGTCTGCATCTCCAACTGCGACAAGATCACGCCCGGCATGCTGAACGCCGCCATGCGGCTCAACATCCCCGCCGTCTTCGTCTCCGGCGGCCCGATGGAGGCCGGCAAGGTCGTCCTCCACGGCAAGACCCATGCGCTCGACCTCGTCGACGCCATGGTCGCCGCCGCCGACGACAAGATGTCCGACGACGACGTCAAGGCCATCGAGCGCTCCGCCTGCCCGACCTGCGGCTCGTGCTCGGGCATGTTCACCGCCAACTCGATGAACTGTCTGACCGAAGCTCTCGGCCTGTCGCTGCCGGGCAACGGCTCGACGCTCGCCACCCACGCCGACCGCAAGCGCCTCTTCGTCGAGGCCGGCCACCTCATCGTCGACCTTGCCCGCCGTTATTACGAGCAGAACGACGACAGCGTGCTGCCGCGCACCATCGCCAACAAGCGCGCCTTCGAGAACGCCATGTCGCTCGACATCGCCATGGGCGGCTCGACCAACACGGTGCTGCACATCCTGGCCGCCGCCTATGAAGGCGGCGTCGACTTCACCCTGGAGGACATCGACCGCCTGTCGCGCAAGGTGCCTTGCCTGTCCAAGGTCGCCCCCGCCAAGGCGGACGTTCACATGGAGGACGTCCACCGCGCCGGCGGCATCATGCGCATCCTCGGCGAGCTCGACCGCGGCGGCCTTCTCCACCGCGACACGCCGACCGTGCATGCCGAAACGCTGGGCGATGCCATCGACCGCTGGGACATCTCCCGCACGAATTCGGAGACGGTGCGCACCTTCTTCCGTGCCGCGCCGGGCGGCATCCCCACCCAGGTCGCCTTCAGCCAGGAAGCGCGCTGGGACGACCTCGACATCGACGGCGAGAACGGCGTCATCCGCTCCGTCGAGCATCCCTTCTCCAAGGACGGCGGCCTTGCGGTCCTTTCCGGCAACGTCGCCCTCGACGGCTGCATCGTGAAGACGGCCGGCGTCGATGAATCGATCCTGAAGTTCTCCGGCCCCGCCGTCGTCTTCGAAAGCCAGGACGCGGCCGTCAAGGGCATCCTCGGCGGCGAGGTGAAGGCCGGCGACGTCGTCGTCATCCGCTACGAAGGCCCGAAGGGCGGCCCCGGCATGCAGGAAATGCTCTATCCGACGAGCTACCTGAAGTCGAAGGGCCTCGGCAAGGCCTGCGCGCTCATCACCGACGGCCGCTTCTCCGGCGGCACGTCCGGCCTTTCCATCGGCCACGCCTCGCCGGAAGCCGCGCAGGGCGGCGCCATCGGCCTCGTGCGCCAGGGCGACATCATCGAGATCGACATCCCGAACCGCACGATCAACCTTGCGGTCTCCGACGCCGAGCTCGCCACCCGCCGCACCGAGCAGGACAAGCTCGGCTGGAAGCCGGCCGCCCCGCGCAAGCGCAACGTCACGACGGCGCTGAAGGCCTACGCCGCCTTCGCCGCCAGCGCCGACAAGGGCGCCGTGCGCATCCTGCCGGAATAAGGGCAGCGACCGGCACGATGCACCAATCCCTCCAAGGGCAGGGTATTGCTATGAAGACCCTCTCTGCCTGCCGGCATCTCCCCCACAAGGGGGGAGAAAGGCTGGCAGCACGCTTTTCCCTCGATTTTTGAACGCCGAGTGTGCCGCGGGTTAAGTCCCTCCCCCTTGTGGGGAGGGGTTGGGGAGGGGTCTTCACGAGAAACCCCTCCCCAACCCGCTTTGACATCGACCATAAATGTTGATATCAACTCATACGTCGAAAGCCCGCGAAGGAGGAGTTCCGAGCATGAGACCGGACCACGAGATCGTATCCCGTAAGGAATGGCTGGCGGCGCGCAAGGCGCTGCTGTCGCTGGAGAAGGAGGAGACGAAGCTGCGCGACAAGGTGCGCGCCGAACGCCTCGCCCTGCCCTGGGTCAAGGTCGACAAGGCCTACACCTTCGACACGCCCGAGGGGCAAAAGAGCCTTGCGGACCTTTTCGACGGTCGCAGCCAGCTTGTCGTCTACCACTTCATGTACGGCCCCGACTGGGAGGCCGGCTGCCCGGGCTGCTCGTTCCTGGCCGACCATATCGACGGCATGCTGCCGCATCTCAACCATCACGACGTGACGATGATCGCCGTTTCCCGCGCACCGCTGGAAAAGCTCATGGCCTATCGCAGGCGCATGGGCTGGAAATTCCCCTGGGTCTCCTCCCACGGCAGCGACTTCAATTTCGACTACCATGTCTCCTTCACGAAGGAGGAGTTGGCGAGCGGCAAGGTGATGTACAATTACCGCGAGACGCCCTCGGAAGACGCGCATGACGAGCTGCCCGGCCTCAGCGCCTTCTTCAAGGACGAGGACGGCACCGTCTACCATACCTATTCCGACTATGCCCGCGGCGGCGAGGAGCTTCTCGGAACCCTGATGGTCCTCGACCGCGCGCCGAAGGGCCGCAACGAGACCGGCACGCTCAGCTTCGTCAAGCGCAAGGACGAATACGAGGACGCGCCGAAGACGCATTCCTGCTGCGACTGACCCACTCTCCCGGAAGAAGGAACGACCGCATGCACAAGGACTACGGAAAATTCTGCTGGTACGAGCTGATGACGACGGACGTGCCGGCCGCCGAACGCTTCTACGCCTCCGTCATCGGCTGGACGACGCGCGATTCCGGCATGGAGGGCATGAACTACACCCTCGCCTATGTCGCAGACATGCAGGTCGCGGGCATGATGGGCATGCCGGAGGAAGCCGAGGGCATGCCGCCGATGTGGTTCGGCTATGTCTTCACCGACGATATCGAGAAGACGGCGAAGGAGATCGCCGCCAATGGCGGCAAGGTGCATCGCCCGCCGCAGGACATTCCCGGCATCGGCCGCTTCGCCGTCGTCGCCGATCCGCACGGGGCGGTCTTCTCGCTCTTTACCACCGACAGCGAGGGCGCCCCCTTGCCGGAGATGATGACGCCCGGCCATGTCGGCTGGAACGAGCTGATGGCCGGCGACCTCGACACCGACTGGGCCTTCTACGAGACGACCTTCGGCTGGACGAAGGACAAGGCCGTCGACATGTCGGAAGGCGGCATGGGCATCTACCAGACCTTCGGCGCAAGCGGCGGGCTTGCCTTCGGCGGCATGATGACGAAGCCGGCCAGCATCCCCGCCCCGCCCTTCTGGGGTTACTACTTCGTCGTGAACGGCCTCGATGCGGCGACGGCGCGCGTCACGGAGGGCGGCGGCAGGGTCCTGATGGGGCCGATGGAGGTGCCCGGCGGCGCCTGGATCGTCAATTGCCTCGATCCGCAGGGCGCGCATTTCTCCCTCGTCTCGATGACCCGATAGAGGCGGCCCATTGGCGCTTGCAATCTTTCTTTGCATTGCACAAACTCTCCCGATGGCGGCGCCAGACCGTCACCGGGGGACACAGCACGCATGTCGATCAAAGCCGGCATCCATCACCTTACCCACTACAAATACGACAACCCGGTCCGCCTTGGACCCCAGATCATCCGGCTGAAGCCGGCGGCCCATTCGAGGACCAGGGTCATCAGCCATTCGCTGAAGGTCTCACCCAAAAACCATTTCGTGAACCTCCAGCAGGACCCCTACGGCAACTACCTCGCCCGCTACGTCTTTCCCGATCCGGTCACCGAACTGAAGATCGAGGTCGACCTCGTCGCCGACATGACGGTCTACAACCCCTTCGACTTCTTCGTGGAGGAGGAGGCCGAGCACTGGCCCTTCGACTATCCGCCGGAGCTTGCCGAGGACCTTGCGATCTACCGCACGCCCGAGCCGCTGACGCCGGCCCTTGCCGCGTTCATGCAGACGGTCGACCGCTCCCGCCAGCGCACGGTCGACATGGTCGTCGGCCTCAACGCGCGCCTGCAGCGGGAGATCGGCTACGTCATCCGCATGGAGCCCGGCGTGCAGGCGCCGGAGGAGACGCTGACCGCCGCGCGGGGCTCCTGCCGCGATTCGAGCTGGCTGCTCGTGCAGATCCTGCGCAATCTCGGGCTCGCCGCCCGTTTCGTCTCCGGCTACCTCATCCAGCTCACGCCCGACCTGAAGGCGCTCGACGGCCCCTCCGGCACCGAGGTCGACTTCACGGACCTCCATGCCTGGTGCGAGGTCTATATTCCCGGCGCCGGCTGGATCGGTCTCGACCCGACTTCGGGCCTCCTGACGGGCGAGAGCCACATCCCGCTCGCCGCCACGCCGCACTATCGCAACGCCGCCCCCGTTTCCGGCGGCTATTTCGGCAGTGCCAACACGGAATTCGATTTCGCGATGACGGTCGACCGCGTCGCCGAGCATCCGCGCATCACGAAACCCTTCTCCGAGGAGAGCTGGCAGGCGCTCAACGCGCTCGGCAGCAAGGTCGACGACGTGCTCGCTACGCAGGACGTGCGCCTCACCATGGGCGGCGAGCCGACCTTCGTGTCCATCGACGATTTCGAATCCGCCGAATGGAACACCGCCGCCGTGGGCCCCACCAAGCGCGAGAAGGCCGATATCCTCATCCGGCGCCTGCGCGAAAGATTCGCGCCCGGCGGCTTCCTGCACTACGGGCAGGGCAAGTGGTATCCCGGCGAAAGCCTGCCGCGCTGGACCTTCTCGCTCTACTGGCGGCGCGACGGCAAGCCGATCTGGCAGGATCCGGCCCTCATCGCCGAGGAAGGCACCGCCCGCCCCGTCACCGAGGAAGATGCCGGCCGGCTTCTCACCGCCATCGCCGGTGAACTCGATATTTCCCCGGAAATGGTGGTTCCCGCCTTCGAGGACCCGGCCGAATGGCTGGTGAAGGAGGCGAAGCTCCCCGACAATGTCGATCCGGCCAATTCGAAGCTGGAGGACCCGGAGGAGCGCAGCCGCATCGCCCGCGTCTTCGACCGAGGCCTGACGCGGCCGACCGGCTATGTCCTGCCGGTGCAGGCATGGAATGCGCAGGCCGGCGGCCGGCACTGGACGAGCGAGAAGTGGCACACGCGCCGCGGCCGCCTGTTCCTCGTGCCCGGCGACAGCCCGGTCGGCTACCGCCTGCCGCTGAATTCGCTGCCCTGGCTTTCGCCCGCCGCCTATCCCTACATCAACCCGATGGACCCGAGCATCGCGCGCGCCGACCTGCCGGACTTTGGCGCCGAGACCGGCCGGCCGCAGCAGGCCGCGCATTTCCAGCCCGACGCCGGCGGCCGGCAGCAGCAGACCGAACAATCCACCGACATAAGCGGCCATGTGCGCACCGCCATCTCCGTCGAGCCGCGCGACGGCCGGCTCTGCGTCTTCATGCCGCCGACCGTCGGCGTCGAGGACTATCTCGACCTCGTTGCCTCGGCCGAGCGCGCCGCGGCAAGCCTCGGCCTACCCGTCCATATCGAGGGATACGCCCCACCGCAGGACGAGCGCATCAACGTCATCCGCGTCGCGCCGGACCCCGGCGTCATCGAGGTCAACATCCACCCGGCCGCAAGCTGGCAGGAATGCGTCGACATCACCACGGCGGTCTACGAGGAGGCGCGCCAGTCGCGCCTCGGCGCCGACAAGTTCATGATCGACGGTCGCCACACCGGCACCGGCGGCGGCAACCATGTGGTCGTCGGCGGCCGCAATCCGGGCGACAGCCCCTTCCTGCGCCGCCCGGACCTCTTGAAGAGCCTCGTCCTCCACTGGCAGCGGCACCCTTCGCTCTCCTACCTCTTTTCCGGCCTCTTCATCGGCCCGACGAGCCAGGCCCCGCGCATCGACGAGGCGCGGCACGATACGCTCTACGAGCTGGAGATCGCACTTTCGCAGGTGCCCGCGCCCGCGGATGGCGTGCCGCCGCTGCCCTGGCTCGTCGACCGGCTGTTCCGCAACCTCCTCACCGACGTCACCGGCAACACGCACCGCTCGGAAATCTGCATCGACAAGCTCTTCTCGCCGGACGGGCCGACCGGGCGGCTCGGGCTCGTGGAATTCCGCGGCTTCGAGATGCCGCCGAACGCCCGCATGAGCCTTGCCCAGCAGCTCCTCATTCGCGCGCTCATCGCCCGCTTCTGGCAGAACCCGGCGGGCGGCGGCTTTACGCGCTGGGGCACGACGCTGCACGACAGCTTCATGCTGCCGCACTACGTCTGGCAGGATTTCCTCGACGTCCTTGCCGATCTGCGCGCCAACGGCTTCGATCTTCGCCCGGAATGGTTTGCCGCCCAGCTCGAATTCCGCTTCCCCTTCTGCGGCGAAGTGGAATACGAGGGCGCCAATCTGGAAGTCCGGCAGGCGCTGGAGCCCTGGCACGTCATGGGCGAGGAAGGCGCGATCGGCGGCACGGTGCGCTATGTCGACAGTTCCGTCGAGCGCCTTCAGGTGAAGCTGGAGACGATAAACCCGGAGCGCTACACCGTCGCGTGCAACGGCCGGCCCGTGCCGCTGAAGGCGACGGGCATCAAGGGCGTCTCGGTCGCCGGCGTGCGCTACAAGGCCTGGCAGCCCGCCTCCGGCCTTCATCCGGTGCTGCCCGTCAACACACCGCTTACCTTCGACATTTATGATACATGGTCGCGGCGGGCGATCGGGGGCTGCATTTACCACGTTGCCCATCCGGGCGGACGCAACTATGACACCTTCCCGGTAAACGGCAACGAGGCCGAGGCGCGCCGGCTGGCGCGGTTCGAGCCGTGGGGGCATACGGCGGGCAGCTACGGATTGCAGGCGGAAACGCCGTCGGCGGATTTCCCGCTGACGCTGGACCTGCGCCGGCCGCCCGGCCTCTAGCCTCTCTGGAGAGATTGATTGAAGACCACGGGTGCGGAAGCGGAACGCAGGCAGGCCGATGCGGCGGAAGCGCCCGCGCGCGCCTATGCGCCCCTGCCGGGCGTCGCCGACGAGATGGTCGACACCCACGGCGCGGTCCGCCCCGTCTGGCGTCCTTTCCTGAAGGCCCTTTCCCGCATGGACGGGCCGGACCTTGCCGCCCGCTTCGCCCGCGCCGACCGATATCTGCGCGATGCCGGCGTCTTCTACCGCGACTACGGCACGGAGGCCGGCGCCGAGCGCGCCTGGCCGCTCTCCCATATCCCGGTGCTGATCGACGGCGCCGAATGGGAGCACCTGTCGCGCGGCCTCGTCCAGCGCGCCGAGCTGCTCGAGGCGGTGGTCGCCGACATTTACGGCCGGAACGAGCTGGTGGCGAACGGCCTCCTTCCCCCGGCCCTCGTCGCCTCCAACGACGAATTCCTACGCCCCCTCGTCGGCGTGCAGCCGGCGGGCGGGCATTTCCTGCACTTCGTCTCCTTCGAGATCGGCCGCGGGCCGGACGGCAACTGGTGGGTGCTCTCCGACCGCACGCAGGCCCCGTCCGGCGCGGGCTTCGCGCTGGAGAACCGCGTGGCGACGACGCGCGCCTTCTCCGACGTCTATGCGGAAACCCACGCCCACCGCCTTGCCGGCTTCTTCGGTGCCTTCCGCAACGCGCTGCAGGCCGGCAAATCCGCCGAGGACCGCATCGCGGTCCTGACCCCCGGCCTTGCCAACGAGACCTATTTCGAGCACGCCTATATCGCCCGCTATCTCGGCTTCATGCTGCTGGAGGGCGAGGACCTGACGGTGGTGGACGGCAAGGTCATGGTGCGCACCGTCGCCGGCCTGAAACCCATCGGCGTGCTCTGGCGCCGGCTGGATGCGGCCTTCGCCGACCCGCTGGAACTCAACCAGAATTCCCATATCGGCACGCCCGGCATGGTGGAGGCGCTGCGCGCCGGCTCCGTCACCTTCGTCAACGCGCTCGGCGCCGGCATCGTCGAGACGCGCGCCTTCCTCGCCTTCCTGCCGAACATCTGTCGCCATCTCTTCGGCGAGGAGCAGCGCCTTCCCTCCATCGCGACCTGGTGGTGCGGCCAGGAGGGCGAGCGCGCCCATGTCGCGGCCAATATCGAGCGCATGGTCATCGGCCCGGCCTATTCCACGCGCCCCTTCTTCGACGACAACGCCCGGTCCGTGCTCGGCTCGACGCTCCGCGAGACGGCGCGGCAGTCCATCGCCGAATGGCTGGCGAGCGACGGCGCCAAGCTCGTCGGGCAGGAAGCCGTGACGCTCTCCACCACGCCCGCCTTCGTCGACGGCCGGCTGACGCCGCGGCCGATGTCGCTGCGCGTCTTCGCCGCCCGCACGCGGGACGGCTGGCAGATCATGCCCGGCGGCTTTGCCCGCATCGGCGCAGGCGACAATGTCGCGGCCATCGCCATGCAGGCGGGCGGCTCGGCGGCGGACGTGTGGATCGTCAGCGGCAAGCCGGTCGAGAAGACCTCGCTGCTGCCGGGCGAGGAGGCCTTCACCCGCAACCTGCCGACCAGCCTGCCGAGCCGGGCTGCCGACAACCTCTTCTGGCTCGGCCGCTATATCGAGCGGGCGGAAGGGGCGCTGCGCATCCTACGCGCCTGGCACGCCCGCTACGCCGAATATGCGGACCCCGAGCAGCCGCTCCTCAAGGACGTCAGCGCCTATCTCGCCGCCCTCGACATCGACACGGCCGAGGCCGTGCCGACGAGCCTCATCCGCAACATCGACAGCGCCGTCTTTTCCGCAAGCGCCATCCGCGACCGCTTCTCGCCGGACGGATGGCTGGCGCTCACCGACCTTTCCAAGACCGCCCGCCGCTTCCATGTCAGCATCCAGCCCGGCGACGACGCGGCCCGCGCCATGACCGTCCTGCTGCGCAAGCTCGCGGGCTTTGCCGGCCTCGTGCACGAGAACATGTACCGCTTCACCGGCTGGCGCTTCCTCACCATCGGCCGGTATCTGGAGCGGGGCCTGCACATGACGCGCCTGCTCGGCCACATGTCCGGCGAGGACGCGCCGGACGGCGCGCTCGACATGCTGCTGGAGATCGGCGACAACGTGATGACCCACCGCCGCCGCTACAACGTGGCGACCGCGCGCCTCACCGTCACCGACCTCCTCGCACTCGACCCGCTCAACCCGCGCTCGATCCTCTACCAGCTCGACGAGATCAAGGACGAGGTCGAGCAGCTTCCGCACGCCTACGACAACGGCCAGATGTCACCCTTCTACCGCGAGGCCATGCGGCTTCACGCGGGGCTTGCCGTGCTGACGCCGGAAGCGATGACGGATACGGTCTACCAGCGCCTCGAGGCGGACCTGGAGCACCTCTCCGACATCCTCGCCCAGACCTATCTGAGCTGACCGGAGGACGGCGGGACCCATGCTCTACGACGTCAACCTCCATATAGGCTACCGGTACGACACGCCCGTCTCCGGCGGGCGGCACATCCTGCGCGTGCTGCCGCTGTCCATCCCCGGCCGCCAGCGCCTCGTCGCCGGCACGGTCGGCGTCACCCCGGAGCCCGGCGAGCGCGTCGACCACCGCGATTTCTTCGGCAACCCGATGAGCGCCATCCTCTTCCGCAGCGCGCATGAGGAACTCGACATCCGCATGCAGGCGCGCGTGCAGGTCGATGCACCGGAGCCGGCGGCCGATTTCTCGCCGCGCGTCGCCGATCTTGCCGGGGAGATCGCCGGCTGCTGGTCGCTCGATCCCGCCTCGCCCCACCATTACACCGGCCCGAGCCCGCGGCTGAAGGATTGCCCGGAGATCGCCAACTATGCCCGCACCGTCGCCCGGCCGGACATGACGGTGCGCGCCATCGCGGCGGCGCTCTCGGCACGCATCCACAAGGACTTCACCTACGACCCCAAGGCGACGGGCGTCGACACGACCCCGCGCGAGGCCTTCAAGCTGAAGCGCGGCGTCTGCCAGGACTTTTCCCATGTGATGATCGTGGCGCTGAGGAGCCTCGGCATTCCCGCCGGCTATGTCAGCGGCTTCCTGCGCACCATTCCCCCGCCGGGACAGGAGCGGCTGGAAGGGGCGGACGCCATGCATGCCTGGGTGCGCTGCTGGTGCGGGCGCATGAACGGCTGGGTGGAGATCGACCCCACCAACGACATTCCCGCCGGCACCGATCACATCGTCGTCGCCTACGGCCGCGACTATGCCGACGTCGCGCCCGTCATCGGCGTTCTGAAGGGCTACGGCCAGCACCGCACCAGCCAGGCGGTGGACGTCGTGCCGCTGCGCCAACCCGCCTGAAATCCCGTTTGGAAACAACGGCAAAGACCGGAATTTCGGGATCGCGGCAATTTTACGAAAACTATACCACGCCGCCGAACCGTTAAATAACACTTCGCTGCTAGCTTTCACCCACATTATGACGATGGCGGGTGGATTCTCATGACGAAGAAGACCGGAAAACGAAGCCTGATCTCACGGATCATGGGGGATCGCGGAGGCAATTTCGGCCTGATGACGGCCTTTGCCCTGCCGGTCATCCTCGCCGCAGGGGGCGTCGCCATGGACCTCACCAACATGGTGCTGACCCGCGCCGAACTGCAGGACGCCGCCGACTCCGCGGCGCTTGCGGCTTCGTCCGCCCTCTCCAACGACAAGAAGACCGTCGCCCAGGCGAAGGAAATCGCCGAGAACTTCTTCAAGACCCAGATGGCCACCAGCCAGATCGACAGCGACGGCTCCGCAGCCACCGCCGCGATCGACATCGAGGAAACGCCGATCGCCGGTGGCGGCAAGGCGTTCAAGGTCAATGTGGCCACCTCCTATACGGTCCAGTTCAACCCGCTCACCCGACTGCTTGGCCAGACGTCCTCGGTCGTCGCGGCCAGCAGCACGTCCGAAAGCGCGACGGGATCGAAGAATGCGCTGTCCATGTTCCTCGTGCTGGACCGGTCCGGATCGATGTCCTTCGTGACGGACGAGATCGACACGGTAAACTCGTCCTGCCAGAATTTCACGGAAGACAATTGGGGTAAGAATCCCAAGTGGTCGAGCCCTTGCTACATCCGCAAGATACAGGCCCTCAAGACCGCAGTGGCCGGCTTCGTGAAGGTGCTCGATACGGTCGACCCGACCAAACAGTATGTGCGCACCGGCGCCATTTCATACAACGACCAGACGCAGGCCGAAACGAAGCTCGCCTGGGGAACGAAGGGCGTCCTCAACTACGTCAACGCGCTGCCCAATCCCACCAGCGGCGGCACGGATTCGCACACCGCCTTCGCACAGGCGCTCGAAAAGCTCGCTCCGACGGATACGTCCAAGGAAACGGAAATCCCGGCTCACGCGAAAAAGAGCGGCCTTACGCCGGTCAAGTACATCCTCTTCATGACGGACGGCGAGAACACGAGCTACGACCAGTGGACGAACGACGCCATGGCGAACAAGTCCGATACCGACACGCTCGCGTCCTGCACCGCGGCCCGCAAGGCCGGCGTCAGGGTCTATACAGTCGCATTCATGGCCCCAAAGCGCGGCCAGACGCTTCTGAAGAGCTGCGCGACGACCACCGAGGACTATTATGAGGCGAAGAACATGGCCGGCCTCATCGCCGCCTTTGAGGAAATCGGCAAAAGTGCCGCCTCCGCCATGTCCCGCCTGACCCAATAGGCCGGAAACGCTTCTCCATACCGGCCCGCTGCGCTCCGCGCGGCGGGTTTTTGCGTGTTTCAGGCATATCGGAAATACCTGCGGCCTTTCTTGAGAAGGCATATTGCAAGCGCTTCGGATAGATGCATAAATTGATTTAAACGCCGCTTCCGCGTCGGCGGAGGCCCGAAATGCGAAGGGGTAATGTTCGCCGATGATGAACCGGGTTACCAACAACGATCTAGCCCCCGCCCCCCGCTCATCTGACCGTGAACAGCTCGCGACAGAGCTTCTGGAACGTCTGAAATACCGTATCGGCAAGGACCCGAAGGTCGCCAAGCCGCATGACTGGCTGACCGCCGCCATCCTCGTCGCGCGCGACCGCATCACCGACAAATGGATGGATTCGACCCGCCGCACCTATTCGACCGGTGCCAAGCGCGTCTATTACCTCTCGCTCGAATTCCTCATCGGCCGCCTGATGCGCGACGCCATGACGAATATCGGCATCATGGACGAAATGCGCCACGCGCTCGCCTCGCTCGGCGTCGACCTCGACGTCATCGCGGAGATCGAGCCGGACGCCGCGCTCGGCAACGGCGGCCTCGGCCGCCTCGCCGCCTGTTTCATGGAGAGCATGGCGACCGTCGACGTGCCGGCCTACGGCTACGGCATCCGCTACGTGCACGGCCTCTTCCGCCAGCAGATGGCGGACGGCTGGCAGGTGGAACTGCCGGAAACCTGGCTCGCCCACGGCAATCCGTGGGAATTCGAGCGCCGCGAAAGCTCCTACGAGATCGGCTTCGGCGGCGCGGTCGAGACCATCAACATCGGCGAGGACAAGCAGCGCTTCGTCTGGAAGCCGGCCGAGCGGGTCATCGCCACGGCCTACGACACGCCGGCCGTCGGCTGGCGGGCAAAGCGCGTCAACACGCTGCGCCTGTGGGCGGCGAACCCCATCGACCCGATCCTGCTCGACGCCTTCAACGCCGGCGACCATATCGGGGCGCTGCGCGAGAGCAACAAGGCGGAAAGCCTGACGCGCGTGCTCTATCCGGCCGACGCCACGCCCGCCGGGCAGGAACTGCGCCTGCGGCAGGAATTCTTCTTCTGTTCGGCCTCGCTGCAGGACATCCTGCGCCGCCACCTCCAGCAATATCCCGATTTCAGCTCGCTGCCGGATGCCGTCGCCATCCAGCTCAACGACACGCACCCCGCCGTCTCCGTCGCCGAGCTCGTGCGTCTCCTCACCGACGTGCACGGCCTCGACTTCGACGTCGCCTGGGACCTGTCGCGCCGCACCTTCGCCTACACCAACCACACGCTCCTGCCGGAAGCGCTGGAAAGCTGGCCGGTGCCGCTCTTCGAGCGCCTGCTGCCGCGCCACATGCAGATCGTCTATGCGATCAATGCCAAGATCCTCGTCGAGGCCCGCAAGGACAAGGGCTTCGAGGACCAGCGCATCCGCAACATCTCGCTGATCGAGGAATCGGGCGAGCGCCGCGTGCGCATGGGCAACCTCGCCTTCGTCGGCTCCCATTCGATCAACGGCGTGTCGGCGCTGCACACGGACCTGATGAAGGAAACGGTCTTCGCGGACCTGCACAAGCTCTATCCCGACCGCATCAACAACAAGACGAACGGCATCACGCCGCGCCGCTGGCTGATGCAGTGCAATCCCGGCCTCTTCAACCTGATCCGCGAATCGATCGGCGACGGCTTCATGGACGATGCCGAGGCGCTGAAGGCGCTCGATCCCTTCGCCGACGACAAGGATTTCCAGGAGAAGTTCGCGCAGATCAAGCGTGAGAACAAGAACCGCCTCGCCAACCTCGTCGGCAGCCGCATGGGCGTGCGCATCGATCCGGCCGCCATGTTCGACATCCAGATCAAGCGCATCCACGAATACAAGCGCCAGCTCCTCAACATCATCGAGGCCGTGGCGCTCTACGACCAGATCCGCTCGCATCCCGAACTCGACTGGGTGCCGCGCGTAAAACTCTTCGCGGGCAAGGCGGCGCCGAGCTACCACAACGCCAAGCTGATCATCAAGCTCGCCAACGACGTTGCCAAGGTGATCAACAACGACCCGGCCGTGCGCGGCCTCCTCAAGGTCGTCTTCGTGCCGAACTACAACGTCTCGCTCGCCGAGATCATGGTTCCCGCCGCCGACCTTTCCGAGCAGATCTCGACGGCCGGCATGGAAGCCTCCGGCACCGGCAACATGAAGTTCGCGCTCAACGGCGCGCTGACCATCGGCACGCTCGACGGCGCCAATGTCGAGATGCGCGACCATGTCGGCGCGGAAAACATCGTCATCTTCGGCATGACCGCCGAGGAAGTGGCGAAGGTGCGCGCCGAGGGCCACAATCCCCGCGCCATCATCGAGCAGTCGCGGGAGTTGTCGCAGGCGCTCGCAGCCATTTCCTCCGGCGTCTTCTCGCCGGACGACCGCGGCCGCTTCACGGGTCTCGTCGACGGCATCTACAATCACGACTGGTTCATGGTGGCGGCCGATTTCGACGCCTATTCCAAGGCCCAGCGCGAGGTGGATGCCCTGTGGAGCGACAAGCCCACCTGGTATTCCAAGACCATACGGAACACAGCCCGCATGGGATGGTTCTCCTCAGACCGTACAATTCGCCAATACGCCAAGGAAATCTGGGGAGCCTGATGACCGCACCGCCGAAAAAAGGCACGACGGAAACACCGTCAGAGCTTCTGGCGAAGACGGACATCGACGCAATCCTGGAAGGACGGCACTGGGACCCCTTCGCCGTCCTCGGCCCCCATGCCGAGGGCGACAGATACGTCACCCGCTGCTTCCTGCCCGGCGCCACGGAGGTAACCGCCGAAACGCTTTCCGGCAGGCAGATCGGCACGCTGACGCAGGTCCATCCGGCGGGCGTCTTCGCCGGCGAGGTTTCCCTGCGCAAGCTCCAGCCGGTCCGCTACCGCGCCCGCAACGAGGGCGGCGAATGGGTGGTGACCGACCCCTACAGCTTCGGCCCGGTCCTCGGCCCGATGGACGACTACTATATCCGCGAGGGCTCGCACCTTCGCCTCTTCGACAAGATGGGCGCCCATCCGATGACGCTCGAAGGCGTCGACGGCTTCCATTTCGCCGTCTGGGCGCCGAACGCCCGGCGCGTCTCCGTCGTCGGCAATTTCAACGAATGGGACGGGCGGCGCAATCCGATGCGCCTTCGCCGGGATACCGGCATCTGGGAAATCTTCCTTCCCGGCATCGCCGAGGGCCATGCCTACAAGTTCGAGATCGTCGGCGCGAACGGCGAGGTGCTGCCGCTGAAAGCGGACCCCTTCGCCCGCCGCTCGGAACTGCGCCCCGCCAACGCCTCCATGACGACCGGCCCGATCGAGCAGGTCTGGGAGGACGAGGCGCATCTTGCGCACTGGGCCGCCGCCGACGCGCGCCGCCAGCCGATCTCGATCTACGAGGTCCATGCCGGCTCCTGGCAGCGGCACGACGACGGCAGCTTCCTCACCTGGGACGAGCTTGCCGACCGGCTGATCCCCTATTGCGTCGACATGGGCTTCACCCATATCGAGTTCCTGCCGATCTCCGAATATCCCTTCGACCCGTCCTGGGGCTACCAGACGACCGGCCTTTATTCGCCCACTGCCCGCTTCGGCGAGCCGGAAGGCTTCGCCCGCTTCGTCAACGGCTGCCACAAGGTCGGCATCGGCGTCATCCTCGACTGGGTGCCGGCGCATTTCCCGACGGATGCCCATGGCCTCGGCCACTTCGACGGCACCGCGCTCTACGAGCACGCCGACCCGCGGCAGGGCTTCCACCCCGACTGGAACACGGCGATCTACAATTTCGGCCGCGCCGAGGTCCTCTCCTACCTCATCAACAACGCGCTCTACTGGGCCGAGAAATTCCATCTCGACGGCCTGCGCGTCGATGCCGTCGCCTCCATGCTCTACCTCGATTATTCGCGAAAGCACGGCGAATGGGTGCCGAACGAGTACGGCGGCAACGAGAACCTGGAGGCCGTCCGCTTCCTGCAGTCCATGAACGCCCATGTCTACGCCGGCCATCCCGGCATCCTGACGATCGCCGAGGAATCCACCTCCTGGCCGAAGGTGTCCGCGCCCGTCCATGACGGCGGCCTCGGCTTCGGCTTCAAGTGGAACATGGGCTTCATGCACGACACGCTGCAATATCTCTCGCGCGAGCCGGTGCACCGCAAGTTCCACCACAACGACATGACCTTCGGCCTGCTCTATGCCTTCACGGAGAACTTCGTGCTGCCGCTCTCCCATGACGAGGTGGTGCACGGCAAGGGCTCGCTGATCGCCAAGATGACCGGCGACGACTGGCAGAAATTCGCCAACCTCCGCGCCTATTACGGCTTCATGTGGGGTTATCCCGGCAAGAAGCTCCTCTTCATGGGCCAGGAATTCGCCCAGTGGCAGGAATGGAGCGAAGCGCGCTCGCTCGACTGGAACCTCCTCGAATACCCGCTGCACGAGGGCATGCGCCGCCTCGTGCGCGACCTCAACGGCACCTATCGCCGCAAGGCAGCGCTGCACGCCCGCGACTGCGAGGGCGACGGCTTCGAATGGCTGATCGCCGACGACCGCGACAACTCGGTCTTCGCCTGGCTGCGCAAGGCGCCGGGCGAAAAGCCCATCGCCGTCGTCACCAATTTCACCCCCGTCTACCGCGAGAACTACGCCGTGCCGCTGCCGGCGGAAGGCCGGTGGCGGGAAATCCTCAACACGGACGCCGAGATCTACGGCGGCAGCGGCAAGGGGAACGGCGGCGCCGTCGAGGCGAGAAGACAGGCAACAGGAAGGATAGCGGCCACGATCACGCTGCCGCCGCTGGCGACGCTGATGCTCGAGCTGGACGCTTGAACAAGAGGGAATTTGACGCAGCTCCGGACAGAAACATTTGCCGGACCTGCTCTCGTCGGGAGGAGACACCATGGAGCAAAAGCGCATTCAACCCCTCGCCCGTGATGCGATGGCCTATGTGCTGGCGGGCGGGCGCGGCAGCCGCCTGAAGGAACTGACCGACCGGCGCGCCAAGCCCGCCGTCCATTTCGGCGGCAAGGCCCGCATCATCGATTTCGCGCTTTCCAATGCGCTGAATTCCGGTATCCGCCGCATCGGGGTGGCGACCCAGTACAAGGCCCATTCGCTGATCCGCCACATGCAGCGCGGCTGGAACTTCTTCCGCCCGGAACGAAACGAGAGCTTCGACATCCTGCCGGCCAGCCAGCGTGTCTCCGAGACGCAATGGTACGAGGGCACCGCCGACGCCGTCTACCAGAACATCGACATCATCGAGGATTACGGCGTCGAATACATGGTCATCCTCGCCGGCGACCATATCTACAAGATGGACTACGAGCTGATGCTCCAGCAGCACGTCGATTCCGGCGCGCAGGTCACCATCGGCTGCCTGGAAGTGCCGCGCATGGAAGCGACCGGCTTCGGCGTCATGCATGTCGACGAGAAGGACGAGATCATCGCCTTCGTGGAAAAGCCGGCCGACCCGCCGGGCATTCCCGGCAATCCCGACATGGCGCTCGCCTCCATGGGCATCTACGTCTTCCACACGAAGTTCCTGATGGACCTCCTGCGGCGCGACGCGGCCGACCCGACCTCCAGCCGCGACTTCGGCAAGGACATCATTCCCTATATCGTCGAGCACGGCAAAGCCGTCGCCCACCGCTTCACCGCCTCCTGCGTGCGCTCGGATTTCGAGCGCGAGGCCTACTGGCGCGACGTCGGCACCATCGACGCCTACTGGCAGGCCAATATCGACCTCACCGACATCACGCCGGAACTAGACATCTACGACAGCTCCTGGCCGATCTGGACCTATGCGGAGATCACGCCGCCGGCGAAGTTCGTGCACGACGACGAGAACCGCCGCGGCTCGGCGATCTCCTCGCTGGTCTCGGGCGATTGCATCATCTCCGGCTCGACGCTGCACCGCAGCCTTCTCTTCACCGGGGTGCGCGCCAATTCCTACTCGCGCCTCGAAGGGGCGGTGGTGCTTCCCAACGTGATGATCGGCCGCCACGCGCAGCTCAGGAACGTCGTCATCGACAGCCGCGTCGTCATCCCGGAAGGCCTTATCGTCGGCGAGGATCCGGAACTCGACGCCCGGCGCTTCCGCCGCTCGGAGAACGGCATCTGCCTCATCACCCAGACCATGATCGACAAGCTGGAGCTATAGCCCGGAAATGAACATCCTTTCGGTGGCATCCGAAGTATTCCCGCTCATCAAGACGGGAGGCCTCGCCGACGTCGCCGGCGCATTGCCGATCGCGCTTGCCGGGCATGGGGTGCACATGCGCACCCTCATGCCCGGCTATCCCGCGGTCATGCAGCGGCTGGACAAGGTCGAGACGGTCGCCACCTTCGACGACCTCCTCGGCGTGCCGGCCCGCATCCTCGCGGCCCGGCACGAGGGCCTCGACATCCTCGTCCTCGACGCGCCCGATTTCTTCGACCGCCCGGGCGGGCCCTATACGGATGCCACCGGCAAGGACTTCGTCGACAACTGGCAGCGCTTCGCCGCCCTTTCCTTCGCGGGCGCCGAGATCGCCCGCGGCCTCCTGCCCGGCTGGCAGCCCCATGTCGTGCACGCCCACGACTGGCAGGCGGCGATGACCGCCGTCTACATGCGCTATACCGGCCTCCAGCACATTCCGACCGTCGTGACGGTGCACAACCTCGCCTTCCAGGGCCAGTTCGGTGCGGACATCTTCCCCGAGCTCGGCCTGCCGCCGGAGGCCTTCACGGTCGACGGGCTCGAATATTACGGCGATGTCGGCTTCCTCAAGGGCGGCCTTCGCACCGCCTGGTCGATCACCACCGTCAGCCCCACCTACGCCCACGAGATCATGACGCCGGAATACGGCATGGGCCTCGAAGGCCTGATCAATGCCCGCGCGAGCGACCTCGTCGGCATCGTCAACGGCATCGACACCGATGTGTGGAACCCGGAGACCGACCCGCATGTCGCCCGCACCTATGCCGCCGGCTCGCTGAAGCAGCGGGCGGCCAACCGGCGGGCGCTCGCCGAGCGGTTCAGCCTCGAACAGGACGACGGGCCGATCTTCTGCATCATCAGCCGCCTCACCTGGCAGAAGGGCATCGACCTCATCGCCGAGGCCGCCGACTGGATCGTCAGCCAGGGCGGCAAGCTTGCCGTGCTCGGCTCGGGCGACCAGGGCCTCGAAGGCGCGCTGCTCGCCGCCGCCTCGCGCCACCGCGGGCGCATCGGCATCGTCATCGGCTACAACGAGCCGCTGTCGCACCTCATGCAGGCCGGCGCCGACGCGATCCTCATCCCCTCGCGCTTCGAACCGTGCGGCCTCACCCAGCTCTACGGCCTGCGCTACGGCTGCATTCCCGTCGTCGCGCGCACCGGCGGGCTTGCCGATACCGTCATCGACGCCAACGAGGCCGCCCTTTCCGCCCGCGTCGCCACGGGCTTCCAGTTCACGCCGATCAATGCCGAGGGCCTGCGCCAGGCGCTGCGCCGCGTCTTCAAGGCCTGGCGCGAGCCGAAAGTCTGGGCCCGCATCCAGAACCAGGGCATGAAGTCCGACGTCTCCTGGGAAAACAGCGCCGTGCGCTATGCCGACCTCTATTCCAGCCTTCTTTCGCGAGTATGAGCCGATGACCATAAAGACCGTATCGACCACGCCCTATACCGACCAGAAGCCCGGCACCTCGGGCCTGCGCAAGAAGGTTCCCGTCTTCCAGCAGAAGAACTACGCGGAGAACTTCATCCAGTCGATCTTCGATTCGCTCGAAGGTTTCGAGGGGCAGACGCTGGTGGTCGGCGGCGACGGCCGTTTTTACAACCGCGAGGTCATCCAGCTCGCCATCAAGATGGCCGCCGCCAACGGCTTCGGCCGCGTGCTGGTCGGCCGCGGCGGCATCCTGTCCACCCCCGCCGCCTCCAACGTCATCCGCAAGAACAAGGCCTTCGGCGGCATCGTGCTCTCCGCCAGCCACAATCCGGGCGGCCCGACCGAGGACTTCGGCATCAAGTACAATATCGGCAACGGCGGCCCGGCGCCGGAGAAGATCACCGACGCCATCTTCGCCCGCACCAAGGCGATCGACAGCTACAGGATCGCCGACGTGCCGGACGTCAACCTCGACCTCGAAGGCACCCACGAGATCGAGGGCATGACGGTGACGGTCATCGACCCGGTCGCCGACTATGCCGAGCTGATGGAAAGCCTCTTCGACTTCAAGGCGATCCGCGCGCTGCTCGCCGGCGGCTTCCGCATCGTCTTCGATGCCATGAGCGCCGTCACCGGCCCCTATGCCAAGGAAATCCTGGAAAACCGCCTTGGCGCGGCCAAGGGCTCGGTGCTGAATTTCGTGCCGCTGCCCGATTTCGGCGGCCACCACCCGGACCCGAACCTCGTCCACGCCCGCGCCCTCTACGAGACGATGATGGCCGACGACGCCCCGGATTTCGGCGCCGCCTCGGACGGCGACGGCGACCGCAACCTCATCATCGGCCGGGGCATCTTCGTCACCCCCTCCGACAGCCTCGCCATGCTCGCCGCCAACGCGCATCTCGCCCCCGGCTATGCCAGGGGCCTTGCCGGCATCGCCCGCTCCATGCCGACCTCCGGCGCGGCCGACAGGGTGGCGGAAAAGCTCGGCATCGGCATCTACGAGACGCCGACCGGCTGGAAGTTCTTCGGCAACCTGCTCGACGCCGGCCTTGCCACGATCTGCGGCGAGGAGAGCGCCGGCACCGGCTCCAACCATGTGCGCGAGAAGGACGGCCTATGGGCGGTGCTCCTCTGGCTCAACATCCTCGCCGTGCGCAGGGAAAGCGTCATCGACATCGTCCGCAAGCACTGGGCGACCTACGGGCGCAACTACTATTCCCGCCACGACTACGAGGAGGTCGACAGCAATGCCGCGAACGGCCTGATCGACAACCTGCGCAACCAGCTCGCCACCCTTCCCGGCAAGTCGTTCGGCGCGCTCAAGGTCGAGACGGCGGACGACTTCGCCTATCATGACCCGGTCGACCAGTCCGTCAGCAGGAACCAGGGCATCCGCATCCTCTTCGAAGGCGGCTCGCGCGTCGTCTTCCGCCTCTCCGGCACCGGCACCTCCGGCGCCACGCTGCGCGTCTATATCGAGCGCTTCGAGCCGGATGCCGCCCGCCATGACATCGACACGCAGGAGGCGCTCGCCGACCTCATCGCGGTCGCCGACGAGATCGCCGGCATCAAGTCCCGCACCGGCCGCAACGAACCCAGCGTGATCACCTGACCATGATCCTCACCGCCCCTTCCTTCGCGCCGGGCGCCACGCTCTCCGGGGACGGGGTGGAATTCGCGGTCTATTCGCGCGATGCGGCAAGCGTCGCGCTCTGCCTGTTCGACAACGATGGCGACAAGGAACTCGCCCGCCTCGCCATGGGCCGCGACGAGACCGGCTTCCACCGCGTCTTCGTGGAAGGCGCGGCGGAGGGCACGCGCTACGGCTTCCGCGCCGACGGCATCCATTCGCCGGACCATGGCCTCTGGTTCGACCCGGCGAAGCTCCTCGTCGATCCCTATGCCAAGGAGCTCGATCGCCCCTTCGTTCATGACGGGCGGCTGACGGTCTTCGGCGCGGAGACGGCGGATATCGTGCCGAAGGCCATCGTCACCCGCGACCGGCCGGTGGCGCTCCATGCGCCGCTCTTCCGCCCCGGCGGCTTCGTCTACGAGATCGCCGTGCGATCCTTCACCATGCTGCACCCGCAAGTGCCCGAGGCGATGCGCGGCACCATCGGCGCGCTCGCCCACCCCGCTGTCCTCGCGCATCTGAAACGCCTCGGCGTCGATGCCGTCGAGCTGATGCCGGTCACCGCCTGGATCGACGAGCGCCACCTGCCGCCGCTCGGCCTTTCCAACAGCTGGGGCTACAACCCCATCGCCCTGATGGCGCTCGACCCGCGCCTAGCGCCCGGCGGCATGAAGGAGCTCGCCGATACGGTCGCCGCGCTCCGGGCCGAAGGCATCGGCGTGATCCTCGACCTCGTCTTCAACCATTCCGGCGAGAGCGACCGGCACGGCGCGACGCTCTCCATGCGCGGCCTCGATAACCTGACCTATTACCGCCATGTGCCGGACCGCCCCGGCGAGCTGATCAACGACACGGGCTGCGGCAACACGATCGCCGGCGAGAACCCGGTGGTCCGCCAGCTCGTGCTCGACAGCCTCCGCCATTTCGTGCGCCATGCCGGCGTCGACGGCTTCCGTTTCGACCTTGCGACCATTCTCGGCCGCGGGGCGGACGGCTTTTCCGCCCGCGCGGCGCTCCTGACCGAGATCTGCGCCGATCCGCTCTTGAAGGACCGCGTGCTCATCGCCGAGCCCTGGGACATCGGCCCGGGCGGCTACCAGCTCGGCAATTTCCCGGCCCCCTTCCTCGAATGGAACGACCGCTACCGCGACGACATGCGTATGTTCTGGCGCGGCGACAGCCACATGCTCGGCGCCTTCGCCACGGCCTTCGCCGGCTCCTCCGACATCTTCTCCCGCCACGGCCACGAGGAGACGCGCACCGTCAATTTCCTCGCTGCCCATGACGGTTTCACGCTGATGGACCTCGTCTCGCACACGGCGAAGCACAACGAGGCGAACGGCGAGGACAACCGCGACGGCCACAACGAGAACCATTCCTGGAACAACGGTGCGGAGGGCGCAACGACCGACGGCGCCGTGCTTTCCGCCCGCCGGGCGGATGTGAAGGCCCTGCTGTCGACCCTTTTTCTCTCGCACGGCACGATCATGCTGACGGCGGGCGACGAGAGCGGGCGCAGCCAGGGCGGTAACAACAACGCCTATTGCCAGGACAATGCCATCACCTGGATGCACTGGGACCGGCTGGACGACGGCCTCGTCGAGCATGCCGCCATGCTCTCGGCGATCCGCCGGCGCTTCCCCGCGCTCGGTAAGACGGCGTTCTTCACCGGCGCGGGCGATATCGAATGGCTGACGCCTGCCGGCACGCCGATGAGCGTCGCGGACTGGGAGGCGCCGCTTGCAGGCACCCTCCTCCTGCTCCTCGAAACGATGGACATCGAGCAGAAGCGCAGCGTGCATCTCGCCATCGCCGTCAACCGCACCCATGCCGGACAGCCCTTCACGCTGCCTCCCTCCAAGGGCCGGGACTGGGTGAGCCTGCTCTCCGCAAGCCTTCCCGAAACGGGCCTTCTTTCCGCAAGGGCGGTGGAAATTTTTGTCGAAAGATACTGAAATTCGTTGCCCCGATGGAACGTCCCTCTAGAAGGGACGCAGATCGACCAGTGGAAAGCCAGATGCCAGCCAGTATCCATTTGAAAGATGTTGCAGCGCTCGTGGGGACGGAACTCGGCGTGTCGCGCTGGTTCACCGTGGACCAGACGATGATCGACCGTTTCGCCGATGCGACGGAGGACCACCAGTTCATCCACACCGATCCCGTGCGCGCGGCGGCGGAAACGCCCTTCGGCGGCACCATCGCCCACGGCTTCCTGACGCTTTCGCTGCTTTCGGCGATGAACTTCGACTGCGTGCCGCGCATCATCGAGCAGACGATGGGCATCAACTACGGTTTCGAGAAGGTCCGCTTCATCACGCCGGTGAAGAGCGGCGCACGCGTTCGCGGCCGCTTCTCCCTCGACGAGGCCCGCTTCCGCGGCGCCGGCATGGTGACGATCCGCTACAACGTCTCGGTCGAGATCGAGGACGAGCGCAAACCGGCGCTGACGGCCGAATGGATCACCATCGTGCAGTTCGACCCGAAGGACCGGCCGGAGGACGTATAAAAGCGCCCCTCATCCGGCTGCCGCTATCTTCTCCCCGCAAGCGGGGCGAAGGGATATGCTGCACCGTATTCCTCAAACAATGCCGGTTCGCGGGACAAGTCCCCTCTCCCCGCTTGCGGGGAGAGGGTTAGGGTGAGGGGCATGCCTCCACCCAAACGCCGGAATATCAGAGCCCCGCGTCTTCCGCGCCTTCCGACAGAAGCCCGAAGGCGTAGGGGGAGAACGAGCGCCAGCACTCGACGCGGTAGTCCTCCTCGCCGGGGCGGAACACCACCACCTCGATCTTGCCGAGCACCGTGCGCGCCGCGGCCCCTACCGGGAAGATCGCGTTGCCGAGATCGAGCGGGCAGCCGCTGGCAATGGCCCCGGCCGCATGCGGGCCGGAAACGAGGATCGCCGTGTTGCGGTGGGAGACGTCCACGGCCGAATGCAGGACGCTCGCGCCCGCGGCAAGCGCCATCAGGTCCGCCTCGTTCTCGTCGATCAGCAGCCATTCGTCCGGGCCGAGCCAGAGCGCGTGGCGGCCGCCCGCCGATGCCGAGGTCTTCGGCCGGGTCGGCAGCGTCAGGCCGAAGGCGGCCGACAGGGCACCGAGCGCATCGGCGCCGGCACGCAGCGAGAGGCGGGTTGCGGGGGCGGCGGGCGTGACGCGCGCGCCGGCGGAGCCGCCATGGCGGCCGGCCAGCGGCGCCTTGCGGAGAGCGTGATCAGCCATTGAGGCGTCCTCCTTCCTTGTCGACAAAGACCATGTCGCTGACCTCGACCGCGATGGTGCGGTCGGGCATCGGCACGTAGAGCGTCTGGCCCATGCGGGCCTGGCCGCCGGCGACGAGCGCCATGGCGATCGACCGGCCGCAGTTCTCCGACCAGTAGGACGAGGTGACGTGGCCGAGCATGGTCATCGGCTTTGGCTCGTTCGGATCGGCGACGATCTGCGCACCCTCCTCCAGCACCACCTTCGGGTCCTTCGTCAGGAGGCCGACGAGCTGCTTGCGGCCCTCCTTGACGAGGTCCGGCCGCTTGAGGCCGCGGATGCCGACGAAGTCCGTCTTCTTCTTCGAGACGGCCCAGGCGAGGCTGGCGTCATAGGGCGTGACCGTGCCGTCCGTATCCTGGCCGACGATGATGTAGCCCTTCTCGGCGCGAAGGACGTGCATCGTCTCCGTGCCGTAGGCGCAGGCGCCGAGCGGTTCGGCACGCGCCCAGACGGCTTCCCAGACGGCCTCGCCGTAGTCGGCCGGCACGTTGACTTCGTAGCCGGCTTCCCCGGTGAAGGACATGCGGAAGAGCCGGGTCGGCACGCCGCAGAACTTGCCCTCGCGCACGCTCATGTGCGGGAAGGCCTCGTTCGACATGTCGATGCCCTCGACGAGCGGCTCGAGGATCTCGCGCGCCTTCGGGCCCTGCACGGCGATGACCGCCCACTGTTCGGTGGTGGACGTCAGCCAGACCTTCAGGTGCGGGAACTCCGTCTGGAGATAGTCTTCCATATGGTGCATGACGCGCGGCGCACCGCCCGTCGTGGTGGTGACGTGGAAGCGGTCCTCCGAAAGGCGGCCGACGACGCCGTCGTCATAGATGAAGCCGTCCTCGCGCAGCATGATGCCGTAGCGGCAGCGGCCGGGCTTCAGCGTGTCCCAGCCATTGGTGTACATGAGGTTCATGAACTCGGCCGCATCCGGGCCGACGACCTCGATCTTGCCGAGCGTCGAGGCGTCGAAGACCCCGGCGGCGCTGCGCACCGTGCGGCACTCGCGGTTGACCGCGTCGTGCATGGTCTCGCCCGAGCGCGGATAGTACCAGGCACGCTTCCAGTTGCCGACGTCCTCGAAGACGGCGCCGTGCGCCTCCTCCCAGGCATGCATCGGCGTCTTGCGGGCCGGATCGAACAGGTCGCCGCGCGAATGGCTGATCAGCGCGCCGAAGGTGACGGGCGTATAGGGCGCGCGGAAGGTGGTGAGGCCGATCTTCGGGATCTCGCGGTTCAGCACCTCGGACGCGATGGCAAGGCCGTGGATGTTGGAGAGCTTGCCTTGGTCCGTCGCCATGCCGTTGGTGGTGAAGCGCTTGATGTGCTCGATCGAGTGCATGCCCTCGCGCACGGCAAGGCGGATATCCTTGGCGCAGACGTCGTTCTGGAAGTCGACGAAGGCCTTGACGGTCGTGTCGACCCCGGCGCCCTCGCCGCTGCCTGCCATCCCGCCGGTCCATTCGAAGGCATTCTCGCCGGAAAGCTCGACCTTGCCGCCGCCCTCGTGGCCGGTGGCGCGGGCCATCAACTCGCCCGCGGCAAGCCCCTCCTCGATGGTCGCCTGCAGGCCGTCCGTGCCGTTGCACGAGCCGACCGAAAGGCAATCCTGCGCATAGGTGCCCGGCAGGAAGCGGCCGGTGGCCGCGTCGTAGGCGACCTTGCCGCGCGACTGCGAGAAGAGGTGGACGGACGGCGTCCAGCCGGCCGACATCAGGAGCGCATCGATCGGGATCGAGCGCACCGAGCCGCCGCCGTTGCGCGCGACCGACATGGAGGAGACGCGGAGCTTGCCCTTGGTGTCGACCACCGAATGGCCTGCCAGCACCTCGATGCCGAGCTTGCGGGCTTCGGCAAGCACGCCCTCGCCGGGCTTTTCGCGGTTGTCGACGATGGCGGCGACGGTGACGCCAGCGCGCTTCAGGTCGAAGGCGGCCTCATAGGCTGAATCGTTCGCCGTATAGACGCCGACCTTGCGGCCGACGGCGACGCCGAAATGGTTGAGATAGGTGCGCGCCGCCGAGGCGAGCATGATGCCCGGCCGGTCGTTGTTGGCGAACACCATGTGCCGCTCGATGGAGCCGGTGGCAAGGATGACGCGCTTGGCGCGGACCTGCCACAGCCGCTCGCGCGGCAGCTTCCGGTCGGGGCGCGCAAGGTGGTCCGTGACGCGCTCGACGAGGCCGACGAAGTTGTGGTTGTAGTAGCCGAAGGCCGTCGTGCGGGTGAGGACGGTGACGTTCTCCATCGCCTTGAGCTTGGCAGCCGCCGCCTGCGCCCAGTCGTAGCCGTTCTGGCCGTCGATCGTCACCGACAGGTCGTAGTGCAGCGCACCGCCGACTTCCGGCTGCTCGTCGACGAGGATCACGCGGGCGCCCGCTTCGGCGGCGGCAAGCGCGGCCGAAAGGCCGGCGACGCCGGCACCGGCGATCAGCACGTCGCAATAGGCATAGCGGCTGGCGTAGTGGTCCGGGTCCTCCTCCGTCGGCGCGACGCCGAGGCCGGCGGCCTTACGGATGAAGGGCTCGTACAGCTTCTCCCAGGCCACCTTCGGCCACATGAAGGTCTTGTAGTAGAAGCCGGCCGCGAAGAACGGCGACATCAGGTTGTTGATGCCGCCGATATCGAAGGCGAGCGAGGGGAAACGGTTCTGCGATTCCACCTTCATGCCGTCGAAGACTTCCTGCACCGGCGCGCGCACGTTCGGCTGGCGGCGGGCGGCGTCCCGCGAGACGTCGACGAGCGCGTTCGGCTCTTCCGGCCCTGCCGAAAGGATGCCGCGCGGGCGGTGGTACTTGAACGAGCGGCCGACGAGGTGCACGCCGTTGGCAAGCAGCGCGGAGGCGACGGTATCGCCTTCGAGCGCGTCGAACGTCTTTCCGTCGAAAGTGAAACGCGCCGTCCTGGCGGGCGTCAGGCGGCCCTGACCGGCAATGCGATTAGCGCCGCTCATTTCGCGGTTCCTTCCGTGGCTTCGTAGGTTTCGACGGTCTTTTCGCTGGCGGGCGAAACGCCGGGGATGTACGGCTTCGGCTCGCCGGCCTTGTAGCTCATGTAGAACTTGTCGCTCACCGTATCGCGCGCGGCATTGAAGAAGCGCCCGCAGCCATGGATATGGCGCCAGCGCTCGAAGATCAGCCCTTTCGGGTTGTCGCGCAGGAAGAAGTAGTCCTCGAACTCCGCGTCGGTGACATCGGCGATGTCGGTCGGGCGGGCGATATGCGCATCGCCGCCGTGGCGGAATTCGAGCTCGGAGCGCTCTTCCTCGCAGTAGGGGCAGTAGATGAGAAGCATCGGGTTTCTCCTGTCCCGCGCCGGCCGGCCTTCGGCCGCCGGACGCGCGGGTGAAATGAAATCAGTGAGCCACGGCCGCGGCCGCTGCCTCGTCGATGAGGCGGCCGGTGCGGAAGCGGTCGAGCGTCAGGCCGGACGCCAGCTTGTGCGGCTCGCCCTTCGCGATGAGGTGGGCGAAGAGGTGCGCCGAGCCCGGCGTCGCCTTGAAGCCGCCGGTGCCCCAGCCGCAATTGACGAAGAGGTTTTGAACCGGCGTCACGCCCTGGATCGCCGAGCGGTCCGGCGTGTTGTCGGTGATGCCGCCCCACTGGCGCATCATCTTGACGCGGCGGAACATCGGGAAGAGCTCGCAGATCGCGTCCAGCGTATGCGTGATGATCTGGAGGCCGCCGGTCTGCGAATAGGAATTGTACTGGTCCGTGCCCGCGCCGATGACCAGCTCGCCCTTGTCCGACTGCGAGATATAGGCATGCACCGAGTTGGACATGACCACGCAGGGGAAGATCGGCTTCATCGGCTCGGAGACGAGCGCCTGCAGCGGCACCGAGTGCAGCGGCAGCTTGACGTCGGCCATCGCCATGATGACCGAGTTGTGGCCGGAGGCCGAAACGCCGATCTTCCTGGCGCCGATGAAACCCTTCGAGGTCTCCACGCCCGTCACCGCGCCGTCCGGCCCGCGGCGGATGCCCTTGACCTCGCAGTTCTGGATGATGTGCACGCCGCGATCGGAAGCGGCGCGGGCATAGCCCCAGGCGACGGCGTCGTGGCGGGCCGTACCGCCGCGCCGCTGGAGGGCCGCGCCGTTGATCGGGTAGCGGGCAGTCGCGGAAATGTCGAGCGGCGGGCAATAGTCCTTCGCCTGCTGCGGCGTCAGCCATTCGTTGTCGATGCCGTGCAGGCGGTTGGCGTGGACATGGCGCTGGAAGGACTGCTTGTCGTGGACGTTGTGCGACAGCATCATCACGCCGCGCGGCGAGTACATGACATTGTAGTTGAGGTCCTGGCTGAGGCCCTCCCAGAGCTTCAGCGAGTGCTCGTAGATGTCCATGCTCTCGTCATAGAGGTAGTTCGAGCGGATGATGGTCGTGTTGCGGCCGGTATTGCCGCCGCCGAGCCAGCCCTTCTCGATCACCGCGACATTGGTGATGCCGTGCTCCTTGGCAAGGTAATAGGCAGCGCCGAGGCCGTGTCCGCCGCCGCCGACGATGATCACGTCGTATTCCTTGCGCGGTTCGGGCGAGGCCCATTGCGGCTCCCAACCCTTGTGGCCGCGCATCGCCTCGCGGGCGACGGCGAAAACCGAATATTTGCGCATTACCCAAGTCCTCAAATCTCGCCGGCCCCGCCGGCTGTTTCCTGCCCCGATAGAAAGCAAATCCTGATGGCGGACGCCGTATTCTTTGCGACGCATTCAGGCGTCCCTTGTACCACATGCGACATGAGCCGCGTCGATGGTTTTACGACGGTTTTCCCGGCCTTGTCCGCAAATATCCCGAGCATCTTTCCGCAAGAGACTGGACTTCTGCGCGTCCATCTGGTATCCGACGCCTCAATCGTCAGCCTTCCGGGCTGCGCGAACGTCACCTATTTGCCTGACGACCTTAAGGAATCGCCGGGCTGGCAACAATTAAAGGAACGGGATTCTCGTGCAGGTACTTGTCCGCGACAACAATGTTGATCAGGCTCTCCGCGCTCTCAAGAAGAAGATGCAGCGCGAAGGTATTTTCCGTGAAATGAAGATGCGCGACTATTACGAAAAGCCGTCGCAGAAGCGTGCGCGTGAAAAGGCCGAAGCCGTCCGTCGCGTCCGCAAGCTGGCCCGCAAGCGCGCCCAGCGCGAAGGCCTCATCGGCGGTCGTCCTGGCGCCCGTTGATCGGTCGTTTTTTCGACGTTTTCGAATGCAAGACCGGGCGGGGGCGAAGATTTCGCCGCCGCCTTTTTTGATGTGACCGGGACCCGTTCACCCTTGTGAAAGGCATCCCGTGCAATTCCAGGCCGGCGGCTGCGCCCATTTCCGGAATTGCCCTGAAGGCCGCAGCACTTTCTGCCCGCATGAGGCGCGACAGAAGCCCATTTTGAGGATTCGCACTTGGACATGACTGCATCCACCGGGTTCCCGACTGATCGTCTTTCTTCCTCCAATATGCGCATCCGCCGTCCCCTGATGGCCGCCGTCGCCGCCACGTCCCTCGCCCTCTTGCTTGCCGGCTGCCAGTCGACCACCTCGACGGATGTGCTGAAGGTCGAGCGCGTGCAGGGCTCGCAGGAGAACATCGCCTCGCTCTCGGCCGTCATCGCCGCCAACCCGCAGGACCCGGAAGGCTACAACGTGCGCGGCTCGGCCTATGGCCGCGCCGGCGAATATCGCCGCGCCCTCGACGACTTCAACCGCGCCATCGAGCTGAACCCGCGCTACTACCAGGCCTATGCCAACCGCGCGCTCGTCGAGCGCAGCATGGGCGACCAGGCGCAGGCCGCCGCCGACTACAACACGGCGCTCCAGTTCAACGCGAACTACGACGTCGCCTATATCGGCCGCGGCAACCTCTATCGCCAGGCCGGCCGCCTCGACGACGCCTTCCGCGACTTCAACCGCGCCATCCAGCTCGATACGACCGATCCGCGCGCCTATCACAACCGCGGCCTGATCTACCAGGCCCGCCGCCAGCACGACAAGGCGATCGAGGACTTCTCGAAGGCCATCTCGCTCTCGCCGAACTCGGCCGAGCCCTATAACGGCCGCGGCATCTCCTATGCGGCGCTCGGCGACGACGACAACGCGTTCTCGGATTTCAACACGGCCATCAACCTCGACGGCAAGCTGGCCGAATCCTGGTCGAACCAAGCGCTGATCTACGAGCGCCGCGGCGAGATGGCCAAGGCCGCCCGCTCCTATTCGCAGGCCCTGCGGCTCGATCCGAACTACAAGCCCGCCAAGGACGGCCTCGCCCGCACCAAGGGCGTCGCCGACACCGCAAAGCCCGCCTGACCGGCGGCGAGGCCTCAAATGCAAAAGCCCGCGACATCGTCGCGGGCTTTTTTTGTCATGGAAGGCAGCGGCCGCCGCCGGACCTCAGTGGTTCATCGCCTTGACGATGTCTTCCGTCATCTTCTTGGCGTCGCCGAGCAGCATCATCGTGCCATCCTTGTAGAACAGCGTGTTGTCGATGCCGGCATAGCCGGAGCCCAGCGAACGCTTGACGAAGAGGCAGGTCTTGGCCTTGTCGACGTCGAGGATCGGCATGCCGTAGATCGGCGAGGACTTGTCGTCGCGCGCGGCCGGGTTCGTCACATCGTTGGCGCCGATGACATAGGCGACGTCGGCCTGCGCGAATTCCGAGTTGATGTCTTCCAGCTCGAAGACCTCGTCATAGGGCACGTTGGCTTCGGCGAGCAGCACGTTCATGTGGCCGGGCATGCGGCCGGCGACGGGGTGGATCGCGTATTTCACCTCGACGCCCTGCTCCTTCAGCTTGTCGGCAAGCTCGCGCAGCGCATGCTGGGCCTGCGCCACCGCCATGCCGTAGCCCGGCACGATGATGACCTTGGAGGCGTTCGCCATGAGGAAGGCCGCGTCGTCCGCCGAGCCCTGCTTGACCGTGCGCTGGATGCCGTCGTCGGCAGCCGCCGCCGTCTCGCCGCCGAAGCCGCCGAGGATGACGGAGACGAACGAGCGGTTCATGCCCTTGCACATGATGTAGGAGAGGATCGCGCCCGAGGAGCCGACCAGCGCGCCGGTGATGATGAGCGCGAGGTTGCCGAGCGTGAAGCCGATGCCGGCCGCCGCCCAACCCGAATAGGAGTTGAGCATGGAGACGACGACGGGCATGTCCGCCCCGCCGATCGGCACGATGATCAGCACGCCGAGGACGAGCGCCAGCGCGACGATCAGCCAGAAGGCCGTGTGGCTCTCGGTTGCCGCGAGAACGACGATGAGGACGACCACGGCGGCGAGCAGCGCCGCGTTGACGGCATGGCGCATCGGCAGCAGGATCGGCTTGCCGGACATGCGCCCGTCGAGCTTGAGGAAGGCGATGATCGAGCCGGTGAAGGTGATCGCGCCGATGGCGACGCCGAGCGCCATCTCGACGAGCGCCTGGCCGTGGATCTCGCCGACCGCGCCGATGCCGAAGGAGACCGGCGAATAGAGCGCGGCCGCGGCCACCAGCACGGCGGCAAGGCCGACGAGCGAGTGGAAGCCGGCGACGAGCTGCGGCATCGAGGTCATCGGGATGGAGCGGGCGATCCAGGCGCCGGCGCCCCCGCCGATGGCAAGGCCGAGCACGATGAGCACGAGGCCGCCGAAAGAGGGCGTCGCGAGCAGCAAGGTCGTGCCGATGGCGATGCCCATGCCGACCATGCCGAGCGTGTTGCCGCGCCGGCTGGTCGTCGGGTGCGAAAGGCCCCTCAGCGCCATGATGAAGAGCACGCCGGAGACGAGGTAGAGGAAGGCTGCGAAGTTTGCGTTCATCGGGCCGGCCTCACTTGTCTTTTTTCTTGTACATCGCCAGCATGCGCTGGGTGACGAGGAAGCCGCCGAAGATGTTGACGGAGGCGAGGATCAGCGCGACGAAGCCGAAGCCGGTCGCAACGCCCGAAAGCGAGATGCCGACGGCAAGCAGCGCGCCGACGACGATGACCGACGAGATCGCGTTGGTGACGGCCATCAGCGGCGTGTGCAGCGCCGGCGTCACCGACCAGACGACGTAGTAGCCGACGAAGATCGACAGCACGAAGATCGCCAGGCGGAACACGAAGGGATCGATCGCCCCGCCGGAAACGCCGTGCGCCACGGCGCCCGCCGCATCCGGCACATATTCGGAAGCGGCGCGGACGGCCTCCACGGCCCGGTCGAGATCGGTGAGCGCCTTGTCCAGAAGTTCGTTCGCCATCACTTGCCCTCCCCTTCATGAACCGCGGCGCCGCCGAAGTTCGGATGGACGACCGACCCGCCATGGGTCAGCATCGTCGCCTTGACCAGCTCGTCCTCGGCATTGACCGAGACCGACTTCGTCTCCTTGTCGACCATGGTCTCCAGGAACGTGAAGAGGTTCTTGGCGTAGAGCGCCGAGGCGGAGGCTGCGATGCGGCCCGGCACGTTGAGGTAGCCGATGACCTTGACGCCCTCGACCTCGACGACCTTTCCGGCCTCCGAGCCCTCGATATTGCCGCCGCGCTCGACGGCGAGGTCGACGGCGACGGAGCCGGTCTTCATGGCGGAGAGCATCTGCCGCGTCACGAGGCGCGGGGCCGGGCGGCCGGGGATCAGCGCGGTGGTGATGACGATGTCCTGCTTGGCGATGTGGTCGGCGACGAGCGCGGCCTGTTTCGCCTGGTATTCCTTGGACATTTCCTTGGCATAGCCGCCGGCGGTCTCGGCCGCCTTGAACTCGTCGTCCTCGACGGCGATGAATTTTGCGCCGAGCGAGGCGACCTGCTCCTTGGCGGCGGGGCGCACGTCCGTCGCCGAGACGGCGGCGCCGAGGCGCCGCGCGGTGGCGATGGCCTGAAGGCCCGCGACGCCCGCCCCCATGACGAAGACCTTGGCGGCCGGCACGGTGCCGGCGGCGGTCATCATCATCGGCATGGCGCGGTCGAACTCGTAGGCCGCGTCGATGACGGCCTGGTAGCCGGCAAGGTTGGCCTGCGAGGACAGGATGTCCATCGACTGGGCGCGCGTGATGCGCGGCATCAGCTCCATGGCGAAGGCGGTGAGCCCGGCCTTCGCCATCTCGGCGATGGCAGCCTCGTTGCCGTAGGGATCCATGGTGGCGATGACGATGGCGCCGGGCTTGTAGGTGGAAATCTCCGCCGTCGTCGGGCGGCGCACCTTGAGCACGACGTCGGCAGCTTTCGCTTCCTCCGGCCCGACGATGCGGGCGCCGGCGGCCTCGTAGTCGGCATCGAGAATGCGCGAGGCAAGACCCGCGCCGGCCTCGACCAGAACATCGAGCCCGAGGGCCTTCATTTTCTTGACTGTTTCGACGGAACCGGCAACGCGGCCTTCAGCCGGATCGCTTTCCCGCGCGACAAAAACACACTGACTCAAACCGTGGTCCTCCCCCCGAGACTGGCCGTGTTGGATCACGGCGCCGGATGGCGCCGCGGCACATCATGGATGCGGCTTTTCAGATCAACGCAGGGCGAAGAAGCCGACGACGTTGAGGATGACGAAGAGCACGAAGGCGCTGAAGAAGCCGGCGCTGGTGAAGAAACCGGCAGCCATGGCGATGAGCAGCGTCACGCAGAACATCGTGCCGAACTTGGCGGCGTTGACGAAGAAGCCGTAGGTCTTCTCGTGCTCGGGATAATCCATCGCCGCGCCCAGCTCGACGGGTCCGTTGTGATGTTCAGCCATAGTCACCTTCTCCTAAGCAGCCGCACCCGCCAGCCGGAAAACTCCACCCGATGAGCGCCGATATAGGCCGGAACCGGAACGGTCCGGCGATTCCCTCAAGCGCGAAAGCGCGCGTCTTCAGGCCATACACAATGGACAGGCAAAGCGCAACGGCAGGAGGAGACGAGGTTCGGACCCGGCAACGTTTTCGAAACGGAACGGGCCGGTTTCCTGCAAAACCGGCCCGGCATGCGACATCTGGGCGCAAGCCCTATCCGGCGTAGGCGCTGCCGGAAAGCGCGATCCGGCCATGGCCGGAATGGGCGCGCCGGGCGCTCGGTCGCACGGTGAGCGGGCTGAACGGCATCTCCTCGCCGCGGGCGAACAGCATGCGCCGCTCGTAGGGCTCCGACATGAAGAAGGGGAAGCGCGCATAGAGCGAGGAGCGCACGTCCTTGCACCGCGTCGCCATCAGCATCAGGTCGATGATGAACTTGCCCTGCCGGCTCTTCGGCGAGGCGACGAAATCGCCGTCGAAGACGCGCCGGTAGAAGGCCGCGTGCGCCGGCTTGACCATCTGGAGGACGCGGTCGGCATCGAAATAATCCGCCGCCATCGTCGCAAGGCGCAGCGTCAGATACGGGATCGCCGGCATCTCGCTCCAGATCTCCGGGTCGGCGGCAAGGCGGACCGGATCGATCAGCGACATGCCCGCATCGAGGAACGCCTTAATCTCATCCGGGAAGACCTTGCCCGAGGAGGTGACGCGATGGTCCGGCGTCACATGGTGCAGGCGCACGGTCGAGATCAGCCGCTCCTCGTGATAGACGCCGAAGACATAGGCGTTGCTGTCGAAATCGACCTCGTCGATGAGCAGGTGCGAATCTTCCGCAAGGTGCATGACGCTGCCGGCCTTGTAGGCCTTGTAGCGCACGCGTGCGACGTCTTCCATGTCCTCGCTCGTTTCCACCCGCCGGTATTCCACCTTGTCGAGCAGTCCGAGAAGCTTCTCGGAAAAGCGATTGTTCGCCATTTCCCCGTTGTCCATTGCCCCGCATCCCCGATTGAAAGCCGGCCGCATCCTGCCGCTGGCTTCATATTCTTCGATATAGGACAATTTGTGTAAAATACTATTCATTAACCTTAATATATGGTTAACGCTAATTTTGAATAAACTGATAAATCAGATGGATTTATACAGCCGTTCAACAGGGAAAGGGATAATCAGGCGACGCGGGCGCCGCGGCGGCGGGTTTCGCCGGCCTTGCGGGCGGCAAGGCTCTCGAAGCGGTCGCGCAGCGCATCGGGAGACATGGGCGCGGCGAAGACATAGCCCTGCACGAGATCGGCGCACTGGTACTTCCTGATGAGCGCGAGCTGCTCCTGCGTCTCCACGCCCTCGATGACGATCCGCAGCCCCAGTTCCCGCGACAGGTTGACCGTGCCGCGCAGGAGCTTGAAGCGGCGCGCGTCCTCGCCGATGTTGCGCACGAAGGACCGGTCGATCTTGATGACGTCGAGCGGAAGCTGGTCGAGATAGCTGAGGCTGGAATAGCCCGTGCCGAAATCGTCGATGGCGATGGTGATGCCGCGTGCGCGCAGTTCCTGGAGCACCGCCTGCACCTTCACCGGCTCCTCCATCAGGCAGCTCTCGGTGACTTCCAGATGCAGCCGGTGCGGCGCGAGCCCTGCCGTCTCCAGCGCCTCGGAGACGAGGGCGACGATGCCGGTGCCGCGCAGGTCCTGCACCGAAAGGTTGACGGAGACACCCATATGGTCCGGCCAGGTCGCGCAGTCCGCGCAGGCCCGCAGGATCATGAAGCGCGTGATCTCGGAGACGATGCCCATCTCCTCGGCGATCTGGATGAAGACGTTCGGCGCCACCGGCCCGCGCTCGGGATGCGTCCAGCGCGACAGGGCCTCGCAGCACTCGATGCGCGAGCCGTCCGGCACGAACATCGGCTGGTAGGCGACCGACAGCGCATTGTCCTCGATGGCCTGCCGCAGGTCGTCCTTCAGCTTCTGGCGGTCCATGTAGCGCGCGTCCATCTCCTGTTCGAAGACGGTGACGCTGCCCTTGGCACGCGACTTGGTCTCGAACAGCGCGAGGTCGGCGCGGATCTGCATCTCCTCCAGGCGGAACGCGTCGCTCGCCACCGTCACGCAGCCGGCGCTGAAGGAAACGATGACCGTGACGCCGTCGAAATCGTAGCTGCCGCGCAACTGTTCGTGGAAGCGGCGCATCCGCGCCTCGAGATCGCGCCGGTTCGTCTCGTTCGGGAAGAACAGGATGAACTCGTCGCCCATCAGGCGCCCGACGATGACCTTGTCGCCGGCGAGCCGCCGCAGGCGCTCGGCGATGGCGCAGAGCAGCCGGTCGCCCGTCACATGCCCCTTCATGTCGTTGACATGCTTGAAGTCGTCGACGTCGACCACCATGAAGCCCACGAGGCCCGGCTTCCTGCGCTCGGCAAGCGCTTCTTGCAGGAGATCGGCGAAATAGGTGCGGTTCGGCAGGCCCGTGAGGGTGTCGTAGCGCACCATGTGCAGGATCTTCTTTTCCGCCCTGACGCGTGCCGTCACGTCCTCGAAGATGAGGACGGCGCCGCCGTTTTCGCGCGGGGCGGCGGTGAATTCGAGATAGAGGCCGTCCGTCACCTGCACGAGCGCGCGCGAGCGCTCGCCCCTCAGCAGCTCGCCAAGCTGGCGCAGGATCGCCTTGCTCTGCTCGGCGTTGAAGAAGGTGTTGCGCACGCCGTAGCGCAGCACGACGTCGAGGTGGCAATCCTTCAGGCGCTCCTGGCTGCCGAGATGCAGGAGCTCGCAGGCCCGCCGGTTGGCGACGAGGATGCGCTGGTCCGCATCCAGCATGAAAAGGCCGTGCGGCATGTTGTTGAGCGCGGTGTCGAAGCGGTCGGCGATGGTCGCGAGTTCCCGGGCGGCCAGCACGTTCTCGTAGAGGAAGGTCCGCACGCCGTTCGCCATGGTGCGCGTCGTCATCGCGAAGGGCAGGACCAGCGAGGCGAGCACCGCATGGTAGAAATCCTGCAGGCCCAGGAAGCCGATCACGATGGGAAAGCAGGCGGCGAAGACCATGTAGTTGACGGCGCGCGGCGAGCCGTAGTTGCGGCCGACGACGGAGACCATGGTGGCGAGCGTCACGGAGATGCAGGCGATCTCCGCGAAGCTGTCGCGGCTGACGATCAGGCTGTAGCAGCAGGCCGTGCCGAGCGTCAGCGTCGTGCTGACCGCGCCGACATTGTACCAGTTCTCCCAGTAGCGGATGCCGGCCATGCCGAGCGCGGCCTTGTCCGCGCGGTCGAAGCGGCGCATGGCCTGGGCGCGCAACGACCAGATGAGGACGATGAGCGCACTCCAGGCGAGGAAGAACGGATCGGCGGTCTTGGCGAAGACGAACGAGAACGTCACGACATGCGAAATCATGCCGACGAAAAGGGTCTGGCGGTTCCCGTACAGCGAGCTGACGAACGACAAATAGACATCGGCCGGCAGCGTGTTCTGACCCTTATCCTTCATGGACTCGGCACTCCTATGGCGAGTGAGGGTTACCGGCCAAAATTTAATGAATGATTTCGGGAGATTACCCAATAAGAAGGGGTATTCGGGGGATTATTGCACGCACGTTCAACTAAAAGGGGATACATTCAACCGAGTCTTGCAGGAACGGCATAATTTTTGACTATACTCAACTTAACATGGAAGAAGGACGCAATTTTATGTCTTCATGGCGTCATAGTCTTGCTTTCCATCAAATGCGCGAAGCCTTCTCTGCAATCGGTGTTTGCAATCGCGTGGTTAATGCTTCCGGTCCATCCCCATCCCCAGATCTGGCCATATCCGGCATCCTGTCGTCATTTCGCCGGAAAGAGGGAATTGACTGCCGCCGGATTTGATATCAAATCCTTGTTTGGTATTTCTTTCCCGGAGCCCATCATGTCCAAACCCGTCGTCGCCATTCCCGCCGATATCCGGGAGATCGAAGGCAACGTCTGGCAGGCCACGCCCAACCAGTACGTGCGCGCCGCGGTCAAGGGCGCGGACGTTACCGTCTTCCTCGTTCCGGCGCTCGAAACCGGCAACGATTTCGACGGCATCCTCGACCGGGTGGACGGGCTCCTCGTCAGCGGCTCGCGCACCAACGTGCACCCCTCACTCTACGGCAAGGAGGCGACGGACGCGGAAGGCCCCTATGACATGGCGCGCGATGCGACCAGCCTGCCGCTCATCAAGCGCGCGCTCGAGCGCGGCATTCCGCTGCTCGCCATCTGCCGCGGCATCCAGGAGCTGAACGTCGCGCTCGGCGGCACGCTCGCCAACGAGATCCAGGAACAGCCCGGCGTATGGGATCACCGCAAGCCCGACACGCCCGTGCTCGACGTCGCCTACGGCATCCGCCAGAAGATCACGGTCAAGGAGGGAAGCTGTCTTGCGGCCGTGATCGGCGCAGGCGAGGTGCAGGTCAATTCGCTGCACCGGCAGGCGATCTCCGAAATGGCGCCGCGCCTTGCCGTGGAAGCGGTCGCGGACGACGGCACGATCGAGGCCGTCTCCGTCATCGGCGCGAAGGCCTTCGCCGTCGGCGTCCAGTGGCACCCGGAATACTGGGTCGGCTCCGACCAGCCGTCCAACAGGCTCTTCGCCGCGTTCGGCCAAGCCGTGCGCGACTATGCCGCCGCGAAAGCCGGCATCCTGCACCAGACGGCGGCCGAGTAGGAATTCTAGTCGGCGGCCACCATCGTCACCATGGCATCGGCGGGCTCCACCGCCTCATAGGCCAGCCCGTCGCCATCGACGACGGTAAGGATCGCCTCGCCCTGCGCATCCGTGACGACGATCGTGCCGTCGCCGTTGTTCGTCCAGGTGCGGGCGGCCGAAAGGCCGGGCCAGACGCTGTCGCAGTCCTTGTCCGCGGTGAAAAGCGCGCTGCGGCTGGAAATGGCCTTACCGCGCTCGGCAAGGCAGGCCGTCTTCGCCACTACGTTGGAGATCGTATAGCTGTGGGCGCTGCCGGCTGCCGGAATGGAGCCGGAGACCATGGGGTCGACCCCCTCGCCGCGAAGGCTCGCAAATCCCAGGCCGCCCAGCGCCGCGGCGCCCGCAAGGACGGCGATCGTCAAGGTCTTCATGGGGCGCTCCTTCATCCGCTGCTCGATGCGCGAAGGATGCGCCCGCAAGATTGCGGAATGGTTAACGAAGGCTTTCCAGCCCCTACCCTGTTTTTCGCGTAAAAGGTGTCTCCGGCACCGGCGTCAACGCAGCGCCGTGCCCGAACCAGGCAACAAGGTTGTCCGCCACCAGATCGGCCATGGCGTTGCGCGTTGCGACCGAGGCGGAAGCCACATGCGGCAGCAGGGAGACGTTCGGCAGGTCGAGCAGCGCATCGGGGACGTTCGGCTCGTCGTAGAACACATCGAGCCCCGCCCCGGCGATCACGCCCTCGCGGAGCGCCGAAACCAGCGCATCCTCGTCCACCGTCCAGCCGCGCCCGACATTGATCAGCACGCCGTCCGGCCCGAGCGCTTTCAGCACGCCGGCATCGATCGTCTTGTGCGTCTCCGCCGTCTTCGGCACGATGGCGATCAGCGTATCGACCGCCCCGGCGAGCGCCTCCAGGGAGGGATAATAGGCATAGGGCGCGTCCGCGCGCGGGCGGCGGGTGTGGTAGGCGATGGCCACGCCGAAACCCTTCAGACGCTCGGCAATGGCAAGGCCGATGCGCCCGAGCCCGTAGATGCCGACGCTGCGGCCGCGCAGGGTGAGCGGCGTCAGCGGAAAGGCGCCGTCGCGCTTCCAGCGCCCGGACCGCAGCCAGGCCTCGGCCTGCGGCAGCAGCCGCAGCGTGTTGAGGAGAAGGCCGATGGTCGTGTCGGCCACCTCGTCGTTCAGCACGTCCGGCGTGTTGGTGACGGCAATGCCGCGCGCGGCGGCCGCCGCGACGTCCACCCCGTCATAGCCGACCCCGAAGCTCGCGATGACCTCCAGCGCCGGCAGATGCTCGATCAGCGCCGCCCCGAAGGCGCCGGAGACGGCGGCGCCGGCGATGCTGGCGGCTTCCGAGCGGGCGAGAAGCGCCGGATCCGGCCGCTCGATGCGCACCACCTCGAAGGTCTCGCGCAGGCGCTCGAGCACCCGTTCGCGGATCGTGCCGGGCACGAGGATGCGGGTCTTGTCTGGCATGATGAAACGTTCCCTGCCTGAATGCCTCAGCCGTCGGAATGCGGCTTCAGCGGTCCGGTAGATTGCCGGATGCGCATTTCCGGCTTGATGAGATGGATGCCGTCCGGCTCGTGGCTGCCCGACAGCTTGTCGAGGAGCGCCCTTGCGGCGCTGCGGCCGACCTCGGACTGGCCGTTCCAGACGGTGGTAAGGGCGGGCGTGGCAATCGCCGCCTCCTCCAGGTCGTCGTAGCCGGTGACGGAGACATCGCGGCCCGGCACGAGGCCGGCGCGGGCGATGCCGTTCATCAGGCCGATGGCGACGAGGTCGTTCCAGCAGACGGCGGCCGTCGGCTTCTGCGGCAGCGAGAGGAAATGCACCGCCGCCTCGAAGCCGCCCTGCTTGGTGCGGGGGCCGGGGATGCGAAGGCCCGGATCGACCTCGATATTGGCCTTGCGCAGCGCGTTGACATAGCCCTGGTAGCGGTCGCGGCCGGTCGAGGTCTGGTCCGTGCCGCCCACCATGGCGATCGTCCGGTGGCCGAGGCCGATCAGGTGGTTGGTGGCGAGCGAGATGCCGTAGCTGTCGTCGCCGCGGAAGATCGGCACGTCGAGCCCGTCGATGGAACGGGCGATCAGGATCGCCGGCATGCCGTTGTCCTCGGCAAGGCGGATATCCTCCGGCGGCGTGCCGATGGCCGGCGACATGATCACCCCGTCGCCGCCGAGCTGCAGCAGCGTCTCGACGAAATTGCGCTGCTTCTCCACCGAATCGTAGTGGTTGGAGAGGATGAAGGTCTGCCGGTCGCGATCGAGCTCGCTCTCGATGGCTTTCAGGATTTCCGCGTAGAACGGGTTCATGATGTCGTGCACGACGACGCCGATGATGCCCGAGCGCGAAGTGCGAAGGCTCGCCGCGCGGCGATTGTAGATATAACCGAGCGCGCGCGCCTGTTCCTTGATCCGCTCGCGCGTGAAGGCGGCCACCAGCGGGCTGTCCCTGAGCGCGAGCGACACCGTCGCCGTGGAAACGCCGAGCGTTTCCGCGATGGTGGATAGCTTTACCTTCTGTGCCACGATTCCTCCCGGTGAACGCGCAGCCTTTAAAACCGTTTATTTAAACAGTTTAAATTCCGTCGGCAACCGCCTTTTCTCCGGTTTCGGGCGTAGCGCCGTGCAGGTTCTCGTCCATGGCGCGCAGCAGCTTGAGGAGGTTGCGCACCTCCTTCTCGCTGAGGCCTTCGGCGGCCTGCCGCTCGCTGAGGCGTCCGGCTTCGGCGATGCGGTCGATGGAGGCGCGCCCGGCCTCGGTGAGGTGCACGACCGTCAGCCGGCCGTCGGTCTCGTCCGGCCGGCGCTCGACGAAGCCCTGCGCCTCCAGCCGACCGATGGTGCGCGTCATGGTCGGCGCCTTGACGCCGAGGCGGGCGGCGAGCGCCCCTGCGGTCATCCCGCCTTCCTCGGCAAGCGTGAGGATGACGCCGTCCTGGCCGGCATAGAGGCCGGTGGCGATGAGGTTGCGCGAAAGCACCGTGCGCATGGAGCGCGCCGCGTTGACGACGGCGGCGGCAAGGCCCGCGCCCGAGACGGCCTCGTGCGCCTTTTTCTTCTTGGCCTTCTTCCCGTCCTTGCCGTCCTTGTGCTTCTTTCCCATCGATCGCCTCGCTAGAACGCACTGCCCTTGCATCACGGGCCCGGCCCTGTATGACAGAGGACCAAGGCGGGCGGCAAGTCGGGATCGGAGAGAGCATGGCACATCCCAAGCTGCGATGGACCGAAAACGACCTCACCCTGCCGACGGCCGAACGGGCCGACTGGATCGCCGTCCTGCCGCTCGGCGCGCACGAGGGCCACGGGCCCCACCTGCCGCTGGAGACGGACACGCTGATCGCCGAAGGCATCGCCGCCCGGCTGATGGCCGTGCTGCCGCCGCACCTTCCCGTCACCTTTCTTCCGGCCGAGCCGGTCGGCTATTCGCCGGAGCATCTCGATGTGCCCGGCACGCGCTCGCTCGGCTATGCGGAGGCGATCGAGCGCTGGCTTGCCATCGCCGAAGACCTCCACCGCTTCGGCATCCGCAAGCTCGTGCTGCTCAACGCCCATGGCGGCAATTCGCCGCTGATGACCATCCTCGCCACCGAGGCGCGGGTGCGGCTGGACATGCTCGTCGTCGCCACCGCCTGGACCCGCTTCGGCCAGCCCGAAGGCTGGATCGCGCCGGAAGACAAGGCCATCGACATCCACGGCGGCGATATCGAGACTTCGGTGATGCTCGCCCTCCATCCCGATCTCGTGCGGATGGACAAGGCCGAGCGCTTCGGCTCGCGGCAGGCGGAGTTCGCGGCGCGCTTCGCTTATCTTCGCGCCTACGGCCCGCACGCCTTCGGCTGGAAGATGGCGGATCTCAACCCGAAGGGCGTTGCGGGCGATGCGAGCGCCGCGACGGCCGAAAAGGGCGAGCGGCTGATCGCCCATGCCCTGCGCGGCCTCGTCGCCCTGCTGGAAGATGTCGCGGCCTTCGACGTTGAAACGCTTTGCTGACGGCATTTGCGCTGGCCCGTCCGATCTCCTATATCAGTCGCCAACCGGACGCCTTTACCGTCCCTGTTATCCGCTCGAGGTTCCCATGACCGAAACAGCCCTTCCCAAGCCCATTCCCGTTACCGTGCTCACCGGCTATCTCGGCGCCGGCAAGACGACGCTGCTCAACCGCATCCTCACCGGCAACCACGGCAAGAAATATGCCGTCATCGTCAACGAGTTCGGCGAGATCGGCATCGACAACGACCTCATCGTCGAGTCGGACGAGGAAATCTACGAGATGAACAACGGCTGCATCTGCTGCACCGTGCGCGGCGACCTCATCCGCGTGGTGGAGGGCCTGATGCGCCGCCCCGGCCGCTTCGACGCCATCGTCGTGGAGACCACCGGCCTTGCCGATCCGGTGCCGGTCGCCCAGACCTTCTTCATGGACGACGACGTACGCCAGAAGACCGAGCTCGACGCCGTCGTCGCGCTCGTCGATGCCAAGCACCTGCCGCTACGCCTGAAGGACAGCCGCGAGGCCGAGGACCAGATCGCCTTCGCCGACGTCGTGCTGGTCAACAAGACCGACCTCGTCACCCCCGAGGAGCTGGCCAAGGTCGAGGCGACAGTTCGCGCGATCAACCCCTCCGCGCGCATCCACCGCACGACCCGCTCGGACATCGACCTCACCAAGGTCCTCGACCAGGGCGCCTTCAACCTGGAACGGGCGCTGGAAAACGATCCGCATTTCCTCGACCACGATCACGAGGACCATGTCTGCGGCCCCAATTGCGGCCACGACCACCATCACCACGATCATGACCACCATCACCACCACGATCATGATCACGACCATCACCACGACCACGATCATCATCACCACGACGCCTCGCCGATCCATGACGTGACGGTGCAGTCGATCTCGCTGCGCGGCGGCGAGATGAATCCCGACCGCTTCTTCCCGTGGATCCAGAAGATCACCCAGACGGACGGCCCGAACATCCTGCGCCTCAAGGGCATCATCGCCTTTGCCGGCGACGACGAACGCTATGTCGTGCAGGGCGTCCACATGATCGTCGAGGGCGATCACCAGCGCGCCTGGAAGGACGGCGAGACCCGCGAAAGCCGCCTCGTCTTCATCGGCCGCGACCTCGACCGCGAGAAGATCGAGCGCACCTTCAAGGCCTGCGAGGCACAGAAGGCATGAGGCCGGACGACACTCTGCGCATGAAAGACGAAGCCTGATGCCGACAGTCGCGCCTCTCGATCTCGACGGCCACGTCGTCGCGGCCGCCTTCCTCGGCGACGTGCCCTTCTTCGCCACCGCCTCCGGCGCCGTCCACCGTCTCGATCACGGCCAGAAGGTCACCGAGGCGCATGACGGGCTGCTTGCCTGCGTGCGCGACGAGGCGAACGACACGCTGGTCACCGGCGGCGAGGACGGCAAGGTGATGCGGATTTCCATCGACGGCACCGCGACGCTGCTTGCCGAGGTGCCGCGCAAGTGGATTTCCGTCGTCGCCGCCGGCCCGCAGGGTGCGGTCGGCTTCGCCGAGGGCCGCACGGCACGCGTGCGCCTTGCCGACGGCACGATCAGGGAGTTTGCGGAAAGCCGCTCGGTGGAGGGCATCGCCTTCGCGCCGAAAGGCCTTCGCATCGGCGTCGCACGCTACAACGGCGTCTCGCTGCACTGGGTGGCGATGGCCGGCCAGCCCGTCGATCTCGAATGGAAGGGCGCCCATACCGGCGTCACCTTCTCGCCGGACGGCCGCTTCGTCGTCACCAGCATGCAGGAGAACGCCCTGCACGGCTGGAAGCTCGACAGCAAGCCCGGCGCGGACACGCGCCACATGCGCATGACCGGCTATCCGGCCAAGGTGAAGTCGCTCTCCTGGTCGGCCAAGGGCAAGTGGCTCGCCTCCTCCGGCGCGCCGGCCGCCATCGTCTGGCCCTTCGCGGCCAAGGACGGCCCGATGGGCAAGCCGCCGCTCGAACTCGGCACGCGCGCCGACGTCATGGTGACGGCCGTCGCCTGCCATCCGGCCGAGGACGTCGTCGCCATCGGCTATTCGGACGGCATGGTGCTTGCCGCGCGCTTCTCCGACAGCCGCGAGGTGCTGCTGCGCCGCCCCGGCAAGGGCGCCGTCACGTCCATGGCCTGGAGCCGCAACGGCAAGCTCCTCGCCTTCGCCAGCGAGGCGGGCGATTGCGGCGTGGTCGACCTCACCGGATAATCCCTCCATCATGCGAAAAACCCGGGAGAGCCAAGCTCTCCCGGGCCACTGACCGCGCGGGGCGGGGAAGGCGCGATCAGTGACGGCGATGCTTGCAGCCGCAATCGCTGCCGCCGGCACCGCCGAGGATACCCAGCACCGAGCCGTTGAGGATGCCCGACAGCGTGCCGTTGAGATTGTTCGCGAGCACGCCGTTCAGCACCTTGTTGCCGTTGTTGTCGCTGAGGATGTTGCCGACACCGAGGCCGACGCTCGGGGCGACGACGATGCTGCCCGTGCGGGTCTTGTTGCCGAGGATACCGATCCCGAGCAGGCCGCCGGCCGACGCCTGGCTGGCGCCGGCAAAGGCGATGATAGTTGCGAGGGCGATGATGCGGGTCTTGTCCATGGTCTCTCTCCTTTGGTTGTGCACCTCATCGGTACGCAATCAAAGGTAATATAAGACCTGCTTTACTCAACCGAATTCCCCAGTCATAGCAAACAGTTAACCATAACAGTTACAAGTTTAACGATTCCCTACCGGATACAACTTTTAATATTGAAAATTGCCTATCTAGATTGAAAATCAACCTATGGAAGAATTTTTAACCATGCAACCCTAGGATTCCGTTTCGAAACCGGACAGGGGCAGAATCCGATGCGCTCTCTTCATGGCCTGCTTTTCGCGGCGCTGGCATGGGGCCAATGCAACCCGGCAATGGCCGATTCAACCGTGAATTACAGCTTCGGTGGCGGCCGGACATCGAACGTCTTCAAGGACACCACAGCCCTGCCGGCCTCCTTCGGCGAGGGAAAGGTCACGCTGCGCGGCAGCTTCGACCTTGAGGACAACGAGTTCGCCTATGCGCTCACGGCGAGCGTGCGGCGCCTCGCCCGCTACCGCTTCGCCGACGAGCGGACGGTCGGGCTCGAAACCGGCTTCACCCGTGAGCTTGCCGAAGGCGTCCGGCTCACGCTGAAAGGCGGCATCGAGCAGCGGCGCGACGGCGACATCTTCCTCGCCCTGCCGGGCCTCCTCATCGGCTATCGCAAGGCCGATGTCGCCGCTTCCGCAAGCGCCGACCTGACGGTCGACCACGCGGGCGGCAAGAGCCACGTCACCGCCGCCCTCTCCAGCCTCAACCGAGGCCTTGCGGAATTCACGCTTCCGGGCCTGCCCCGCACGAAGCTCGAAGCGGGCTATCGCCTCGCCACGCTCACGGCCGGCCATATCCTGCCTCTCCTCGGCGGCGAACTGGGCGCCACGGTGGAAGCCCGCACCAATAACATCCCCTCGAACGAGCAGCAGGTCTTCGATCGCTTCCCGGCAACGACGCTGCGCGGCTCGCTCGCCTATGGCCACGCCTTCGGCCCCGTCACGCTGATGGCGGAAGCCGGGCTCCAGCGCGTCGCAAGCGACGCGCTTGGAACATCCGTCGATCCCGTTCGCCCCTATCTCAAGGCGGAACTCGCCTTCCGCCTCCCGCGGGAGACCGTGCTGAAGGCGACCTTCCTGCGCGATATCCAGCTTGCCGATATCGACGATCCGCTCGGCGAGGACGTGCGCACCATCGGCCTTTCGCTGGAAACGGCGCTGACGGAGAAGCTGAAGCTCACCTTCGGCTACGAGGAAGCCCGCAGCGACTGGCTCTATTACGACTACCGCACCCGCACGCGCTCGGCGAAGGCGGGCCTCACCTACGCCTTCGCCAAAAGCACCGCTGTGACGCTGGAATACAGCCGCCTCCTGCGCCACGAGACCGACCCGGCCGCCGACTTCACGGTCGACGGCCTTGCGGCCCGGCTTTCCGGCACGTTCTGAGGCTCACCACTCCAGCTCGAGATGCGGCCGGCCGTTGGAGGTCTTCTCCACCGTCCGCCCCGTCTCGTCCACGGTGCAGCTCACGCGCTGGCGGAAGACGGAGAAGCTGTCGAAGGTCGACACGTTCACCGGGGTGTCGAAATGCAGCGTCATGCGGTAGCGGCCGGGCTGGCTCGACATCGCCTGCACGCCGAGCACCTCGGCATCGAAGGGCTGGCCGAGATAGTGCCCGCGCACGCGCGCGCCGAGCATCCACGGATTGAACGGCGGCCGGTTGCCGACGGCCGCATGCAGCGTGTTCCAGTCGCGATAGCCGTATTGCGCGGCGATGAGCTCCAGCGCACGGGAATGGGAAATACCCTGTCCTTCGCCGGAAAAGCGCGCGCGCAGCCGCTTTGCCTGGTCTTTCAGGGCATCGAGGGATGGTAGTGGCGTCGAGGATGGACGCATGGCGGTTCTCCAGTCGGGGCATGCGTCGTTTCGGAGGGGGCCCGCATTGCCGCCGGTTCGCATGCTGGATGCTGGAAGACCGATCGTATCGAAGAGAGACTTCACCAAAGCCAGGGGCTTGCGGACGGCAGGGGCTCTCACCCTGCCGGCCTGATAGCGCAAGCGCGCCGGCAAGTCAAACCGTCACGCCGCCCTGCGCTGCTCGCCCGCCAGCCGGGTGCCGCTTGCCACGAGAATGCCCGCCGCACCGTCGAGCCAGCCGTCCTTCAGCTCCAGCGCCAGGAAGCGGCGGCGCTCGAAGGGGCCGGGCATGACGAGATGCCGCGCCTTGCCGGCGAAAAAGCCGAAGCGCTCGTAATATTCCGGATCGCCGACGAGCAGCACCGCGCCATACCCGCGGCCCCGCGCCTCGGTGATCGCCGCGCGCATCAGCGCCCCGCCGATGCCCTTGCCCTCGTGCGCGCAATCGACGGCGAGGGGCCCGAGCAGCAGCGCCGGAACGGCATTGCCGTCCGCGTCGACGCCCGCCTCGACATTCCACAGCCGCACCGTGCCGATGACATGGCCGTCCGCATCGCGCGCGACGAGGGCAAGCCCTTCGGCCGGCAGGCGGCCGCGGCGCAGCTTTTCCGAAGACTTGCGGAAGCGCGCCTCGCCCATCACGCGGTCGAGCAGACGTTCGCGCGCGACGACGTCGCCGGCGTTTTCCCGGTCGATGGTGAAGGTGGCATGCGCGAAGAACGCGCGGACAGAATCAAGAACAGCGGCCATCTCCGGGCCTCCCGCACTCAAAACCGATTCAAACGGTATCTGGGACTGATTGTGAAGGACCGGCGCTCCCGCAGGGACGGGAGCGCCGGGTGGTCAGATGACGTAGGCCCTGAGCGGCTCGAAGCCGTTGAAGGCGACGGCCGAATAGGTCGTCGTATAGGCGCCGGTGCCCTCGATCAGCACCTCGTCGCCGATCGTCAGGGAGACCGGCAGCGGGTACATGTTCTTCTCGTACATCACGTCGGCCGAATCGCAGGTCGGGCCGGCGAGCACGCAGGGCTCCATCGCGTCCCGGTCGCGCTGCGTGCGGATCGGGTAGCGGATCGCCTCGTCCATCGTCTCGGCGAGGCCGCCGAACTTGCCGATGTCGAGGAAGACCCAGCGGTGATTGTCGTTGTCCGACTTCTTCGAGACGAGGACGACTTCCGCCTTGATCACGCCCGCATTGCCGACCATGCCGCGGCCCGGCTCGATGATGGTTTCCGGGATCTGGTTGCCGAAGTGCTTCTTCAGCGCGCCGAAGATCGCCTGGCCATAGGCTTCGGCGGACGGAACGTCGCGCAGGTACTTCGTCGGGAAGCCGCCGCCCATGTTGACCATCTTCAGTTCGATGCCCTGCTTGGCAAGCTGCACGAAGACGCGCTTGGCATCGGCGAGCGCCGAATCCCAGGCGTCGAGCTTCGTCATCTGCGAGCCGACATGGAACGAGACACCGTAGGAGGCAAGGCCGAGCTGGTGGGCGTAGACGAGCACGTCGACGGCCATCTGCGGCACGCAGCCGAACTTGCGCGAGAGCGGCCATTCGGCGCCCTCGCCGTCCGTCAGCACGCGGCAGAACACGCGGGCGCCGGGGGCGGCACGCGCGATCTTCTCGACTTCCTCATGGCTGTCGACGGCAAAGAGCGAGACGCCGAGCGCATGGGCCTTGGCGACGTCGCGTTCCTTCTTGATCGTGTTGCCGAAGGAGATGCGCGAGGCGGTCGCGCCGGCGTCGAGCGCCATTTCGATCTCGGCGACGGACGCGCAATCGAAGTTGGAGCCCATGCTGGCGAGAAGGCGCAGGATTTCCGGCGCCGGATTGGCCTTCACGGCATAGTAGATCGCGCTGTCCGGCAGCGCGTGGCGGAAGGCCTTGAAGTTGTCGCGCACGACATCGAGGTCGACCACGAGGCAGGGACCGTCGGGACGTCGGGTATTCAGGAAGTCGATAATACGTGCAGAAGCCATCTCGGTATTCCCCATATCCAGCTTTCTCCGGGAAAACCCGGAGGACAAAGGGCAGATGCGGCAACGCGTTGGAACCAGCCGGTGGAGACCCCGGAACCAAGCATGCGCATATGCGCGAACGGTGAACCGAAGCCCGCCTAGGCTTCAATTCGCTTTGTCTGCCATGGATTGGTGGGAGAACCCGACCGCACGTCCGGCAATGAAGGTGTGCCTCTTCAGTAACCCCGGCTGATGGAAAGCCGGCAGACACCAGAAAGGCCCGCACCGTCGTTGCTTCAAGATGTCCTCGCATGTCCGGTTGGCCGGAAGTGCGACTGGAGCGGTTAGGTCCAGGTACCTTACCGATGATCCTCACCAAATCGAGGGTCGGCGGACACCCACAGGCACGTGCGACTTTGGGCAAGCGCGGAGATAAGGAGAATCGCTGTCGTAATCAAGAGGTTTTTTGAACTTGCCTATTGAAAATATTCCCCGAGCCACGACATTCGCGAAACTGGTTTTTTGACACATTTCTTATGCACCGGGGCCGTGCCTGACGCAGGCCGGAACGCAAGACACCCGGCGCACCATTCAAGTGGGGACACATGGATACATTGACCCGGATCCGGGCCTTCATCGACGTGGTCGACGCCGAGGGCTTTTCCGCCGCCTCGCGCAAGACCGGCCGCTCCAAGGCGCTGCTTTCCAAATATGTGCGCGAACTGGAGGACGAACTCGGCACGCTGCTGCTCAACCGCACCACCCGCCAGTTCTCGATGACCGAGGCCGGCCACACCTATTACCGCACCGCCTCCGACATCCTGAAGGAGATCGACAACCTCGCCGATCTCGTGCGCGAGAAGAACACGGACCTGCGCGGCAAGCTGAAGGTCTCGGCGCCCCGCACCTTCGTCGATGCCGATATCGGCCAGTCGCTGATCGATTTCGGCCGGGAGCATCCCGAGCTTTCGCTGGAGATCGTCTCCGACGACCGCTTCGTCGACCTGGTGGAAGAGGGCTTCGACGTCGCTATCCGCATCACGCGGCTGGAGGATTCGGCCCTCATCGCCCGCAAGCTCGGCGATTTCTACCTGAAGATCTGCGTCAGCGAGGAATTCCTGGAGCGGGTCGGTCCCATCGAGCATCCGGGCGACCTTGCCCGCCTTCCCTGCATCATCGACACGAACGGCAAGTCGCACAGCAACTGGCGCTTCGTCGACGAGAAGGGCGCGGGCTTTTCCGTTCCGGTAAGCGGCCATATCGAGGTGAACAGCCCGACGGCCGCCGTGCGCGCGGCGGCAAGCGGCCTCGGCGTCGCGCAGGTCCCGGCCTTCATCGCCCGCTCCTGCCTCGAATCGGGCCGCATCGTCTCCGTCCTCGAAGACTATCTTCCGACCGACCGCGGCATCTATGCGATCTATCCGCACCGCCGCTACCTGCCGGCAAAGGTGCGCACCTTCGTGGATTTCCTGCACGGCTGGTTCCGCCGCAATCCGGGCATCGAATCCTAGGGGTCCCAATTCCGACCCATTTCCGCTTCAATGAACCGGACGATTCTCCATTTCGCAAAGCATGCGCGAGAGGCCCGAGACCCGATGCGATTCCTCCCCCTTCTCATCGCCGGCGCGGCCCTTGCCGCGCCCGCCGCGGCGCTCGCCCATCCGCACATCTTCGCCGAGGCGCGGCTGGAGGTGGTGGCGGGCGAGGACGGGACAATTACGGAGCTGCGCAACGTCTGGCGCTTCGACGAGATGTTCTCGGCCAGCGTCGTCATGGATTTCGACAAGAACAGCAATGCCGAGCTCGACCCGGACGAGCTTGCCGAGGTCGGCAAGACCGTCCTCGATTCGCTGGAGGAGTTCAGCTACTACACGACCATCACCGAGGACGGCCGGACGGTGAAGGTTAGGAAACCCGACGTCATCAACGTCGACTACAAGGACGGCCAGCTCCTGATGTTCTTCGCCGTCAAGCCGGACGAGGTCATGCCGCTCAAGGGCAAGCTCACCTTCGGCGTCTACGACCCCACCATGTACGCCTCGATGGATTTCCCCTCGGACAGCGACCTCGTGACCGTCGGCGACAAGTTCGCCGCCTGCAAGAGCGCCGTCGTGCGGCCGGATCCCGACGAGGTGCTTTCGGAAAACCAGTCGAGCCTCACCGACGCCTTCTTCAACGACCCCACCGGCACCGACATGTCGAAACTCTTCGCCACCCGGCTGGAGGTCACATGCTGAGCGGCGGGCGTAGCGCTACCCCCCTCTGCCCTGCCGGGCATCTCCCCCTCAAGGGGGGAGATCGGCAAGACGCATGCCCTTTGCTCAAACTGCTACGTCAACGATGGGCGAAACGCCGCTCCATCCAATCTCCCCCCTTGAGGGGGAGATGCCTGGTAGGGCAGAGGGGGGTGAGTCACACCCGCCATCTCGCCCTCCTCCTCCTTTTCGCCCTCACCCTCGCCGCCCCCCTCGCCCACGCCGCATCCCCGCTCGGCATCGGCTCGGCCGAGCCGGGCTTCAACACGACGGGCATGTTCGGCGGCCTCTTCGCCTGGATCAACGCGCAGCAAGTCGGCTTCTACCGGCTGATGACGGGCGCGTTGAAGGAGATGCGGGAAACGCCGTGGGCAGCCGTAACGCTCGTCGGCCTTTCCTTCGCCTACGGCATCTTCCATGCCGCCGGCCCCGGCCACGGCAAGGCGGTCATCTCCTCCTACATGCTGGCGAACGAGGTGGAGCTGAAGCGCGGCGTCCTCCTCTCCTTCCTCTCGGCGATCCTGCAGGGCATCGTCGCAATCCTCCTCGTCGGCGCGGCCTATCTGTTCCTGCGCGGCACGACCGTCTCCATGACCGACGCAACCCGGGCGCTCGAAACGGGAAGCTACGCCCTCATCGCCCTCTTCGGCGCCTGGCTGCTCTTGCGCAAGCTCGCGCCCGCCCACCGCGTCTCGGCAATCGGCGCGCAGGCGGTCGAGGTCCACGGCACGCACGACCACGGGCATCATCACCACCACCATCATGCCGGAGAAGTCTGCTCGACCTGCGGCCACGCCCATGCGCCGGACCCGTCGCTCCTGAAGGGCGAGCGCTTCGCGCTGCGCGAGGCATGGTCGGCCATTATCGCCGTGGGGCTTCGGCCCTGCTCGGGCGCGCTGATCGTCCTCAGCTTCGCCCTGCTCAACGGCCTCTATCTCGGCGGGGTCATCGCGGTGCTCGCCATGTCGATCGGCACGGCCATCACCGTCTCGATCCTCGCCACCCTCGCCGTCACGGCCAAGGGCGCGGCCGTGCGCTTTGCCGGCAACGGCATGCTTGGGGCGCGCATCGGCACCGCCATCGAGATCGGCGGCGCGCTCCTGGTGATGGTGATGGGCCTGCTATTGCTCGGCGCTTCGCTTCAGGCCTAGTTTCCGCGCCGCCGCTGGTAGCGCGCCCGCAGCCAGAAGATGAGGAAGAAGCCGGCGACGAGGAGCGCGCCGAACGCGCCTGCCAGCCACGGCGAGACGGCGCCGAGCGCAATCATGATCTTCGGCAGGAAATAGAACGCGAGCCCCGTGCCGAAGAGGATGAGCAGCGCGGCCAGCGCCTGCGCCTTGCGCTCCGGTGCCCCGCTCACGCCACGCCCGCCTTGGCGATCTCGGCGCGGATATCCTCCAGCTTCCGCTTCTGCCGGCCGTCTGCGCCGAAATTTTCCGGCGACAGCCAGGCGTCGAAGGCTTTCGCCAGCACCGGCCATTCGCCGTCGATGATGGAGAACCAGGCGGTGTCGCGGTTCTCGCCCTTGGACAGCATGTGCTGGCGGAAGACGCCCTCGAAGGTAAAGCCGAGCCGTGCGGCGGTGCGCTTGCTCGCCTCGTTGTCGTTGTGGCACTTCCACTCGTAGCGGCGGTAGCCGAGGTCCTCGAAGGCGTGCTTTGCGAGAAGATAGTGCGCCTCGGTGGACATCGGCGAGCGCGCCATGCCGGCGCCATGGGCGACGCCGCCGATCTCGACCACGCCGTTCGCCGGGTCGGGCCGCATGTAGTGCGCCATGCCGACCGGCTTGCCGCTCGCCTTGTCGATAATGACCTCGCGCACCCAGCCGCCCTTGATGGCCTTTTCGGACCAGGCGTCGAAATCCTCGATGCCGGCGAAATCGGCCTGCGTGAAATAGAGGAGCAGCGGATTGATCCCCATGCCGCCGAAGGCCTCCCAGAGGCCTTCGAGATGGCGCGCGCGATCATAGGGCTCGAGGCGCACGGTGCGCCCTTCGAGCGTCACGGGCGCCGGCGGCGGGCAGCCCTTCCAATCCTTGAGATCGCGCATGAAAAATCCTCCTTCGGTCTGGCGAAGGGATAGAACAGCCGGACGGCCGGCGCAATGCGGAAAGCGGGGATCAGGCCTTGGCGGCCGAAACCGTCGCCTCGATATGGTCGACCAGCGCATCGGCAAGGCCGAGGCGGCCGGCAAGGAGGTCGAGATAGCCGCGCTCGGCCCGCGTCTCCGGCTCGATGGCAAGGCGCGAGGCGGTGTAAAGTTCGACGCGCTGCTCCTCGGTCGCCGCCGCCGCGACGATGGCGTCGAGGTCGACCGGATTGGCAAGCTCGTCCTCGAGGAACTGCGCCGCATCTGCGCCGAGGCCGGAGACCTTCAGCTTGTCCATGATGCGGGCGCGCTCGGCATCGTCGATATGGCCGTCGGCGCGCGAGGCGGCGATCATGGCGCGCACGAGGATGAGGGCGAAATCCGTGCTGACGGCTTCGGGATGGAAGCCGGAATCGGCCGGCGGCGGGAGAAGCTCGGGCGTGCCGGCCTCAGCGCTTTGGGCCGGGCTCTGGCCGGCGCGGTAGTTCTTGTAGGCCTGGTAGCCGAGGCCGGCGATGGCGGCGAGGCTGCCGAGCTTCAGCGCCGAGCCCGCGACCTTGCGCCCGCCATCCGTGCCGAGCAGGACGCCGGCAATGGCGATGGTAGCCAGCGGATTGTCCTTGGCGAGCTGGGTGACCTGGCCGGCGCGCTCGCGCACCGTACCGCCCGCGCCGGGCACCTGCGAACCGAGGAACTGGTCAAGCAACGTCTTGGCGTCAAACATGGGCGTCTCCGTTTCTCCCGTCTCGGCAAGGGCCGACTGCAAGGCAAGATAGGAAGGCGCGCCGCCAATTACAAACACGAATGGGCGGCCGGAAGCCGCCCATCCGCAAATCCTTTCGAACCCGTCTCAGGCCTTGAGCGCGGCCGCTTCCGCGGCGAGCTTCTCGATGCCCGCCCAGTCGCCCTTTGCAACAAGTTCCTTCGGCGCGACCCACGAGCCGCCGACGCACACGACGTTCGGCAGCGAGAGGTAGTCCCGCGCGTTGCTGAGCGAGATGCCGCCCGTCGGGCAGAACAGCGTGCCGGCAAGCGGCGAGGAGAGCGACTTGAGATAGGCCGCACCGCCGGCCTGCTCGGCCGGGAAGAACTTCAGCACCTCGTAGCCTTCCTCGCGAAGGCCCATGACCTCGCTGGCCGTCGCCGCACCCGGCAGGAGCGGGATTTCGGAACCGGCGGCGGCATCGATCAGCTCCTGCGTCGTGCCGGGGCTGACGATGAACTGCGAACCGGCCTCCACGGCCGCCTCAAACTGCGCGGCGTTGAGGATCGTGCCGGCACCGGCGACGGCGCCCTCGACCTCGTTGGCAACCGCGCGGATCGCCTCCAGCGCCGCGGTCGTGCGCAGCGTGATCTCGATGGCCTTGAGGCCGCCGGCCACCAGCGCGCGCGCCAGCGGCACGGCCGTCTTGACGTCGTCGATGACCAGCACCGGCACCACCGGCTGCAGCTTCAGGACGGAAAGGAGCTTGGCGTTTTTCTCGCGCATGGCACCACCTTTTAAAACGATTGAATTGAGCCCGGCATAGCGTGTCCGCCGCGCCCTGTCGAGCCTAAAGCACGATTTGCGGCCTTGTCATGACACACTTATCGTGTAGTCTTCCCCCGCCCAAGCCCCTCTCCAACCGCGAAAGCGAGCCTATGGCGAAAGAGATCGAGCGGAAGTTCCTGGTGTCGGGCCAGCGCTGGCGCACCTTCGCAGACGAAGGCACCGCCATAAGACAGGCTTACATCGTCGCCCAGGACGACCGTTCCCTCCGGGTCCGCCTCTATGGCGACGGACGGGCGCGCCTCACCCTCAAGGTCGGCCATACCATGCTCGTGCGCGACGAATACGAATTCGACGTCGACCGCGACGAGGCGGAAGACATGCTGCGCCACGCCATCGGCAACGTCATCGAGAAGGTGCGCTACCGGGTGCCCTATGAGGGGCATGTCTGGGAGGTCGACGTCTATGGCGGCGTGCACCGGGGCCTGGTGATCGCTGAGGTGGAGCTTTCCTCCATCCACGACGAGCCGGCACTGCCGAACTGGGTGGGCCGGGAGGTGACGGGCGAAAGCCGCTACTCCAACCAGTCGATGGCGCTCGGCGCCAGCACCGGCGAAAGCCTGCACCAGCTCACCTGAGGCGCTACGCCGCGCCGCATTGCCTGAAAAGCGGCAAGGCTGTATGGGACGGCCATGACAAACGAGATCCTTTCGCATGCCGGGGACGGCGGCTTCCTCGTCGCCGCGCTCTATCATTTCGTCCCGGTTCCGCATTTCGCGGCGCTGCGCGCGCCCTTGCAGGCGCTCTGCGAGGAGAACGACGTGCGCGGCACGCTACTGCTTGCCCACGAGGGCATCAACGGCACCGTCGCCGGCCCGCCGGAGGGCGTTCGCGCCGTACTTTCCTTCCTGCGCCGCCAGCCGGAATTTTCCGCGCTGGAGCACAAGGAGAGCCATGCCGCCGAAATGCCCTTCCTGCGCATGAAGGTGCGGCTGAAGAAGGAGATCGTCACCATGGGCGTCGAGGACATCGACCCCAACCGCTCCGTCGGCACCTATGTGGCGCCGCAGGACTGGAACGCGCTGATCTCCGACCCCGACACCATCGTCATCGACACGCGCAACGACTACGAGACGGCGATCGGCATGTTCAAGGGCGCGGTCGACCCGAATACGAAGACCTTCCGCGAGTTTCCCGACTGGGTGCGGAACAATGCGGGCCTGCACAACAAGCCGAAGATCGCCATGTACTGCACCGGCGGCATCCGCTGCGAGAAGGCCACCGCCTTCATGAAGGAAGAGGGCTTCGAGGAGGTCTACCACCTAAAGGGCGGCATCCTGAAATACCTGGAGGAAGTGCCGGCGGAAGAGAGCCTGTGGGAGGGCGCCTGCTTCGTCTTCGACGAGCGCGTCTCCGTCACCCACGGCCTTGCCGAAGGCGAGCACGAGCTCTGCCGCGCCTGCCGCCATCCGCTGACGGCCGAGGAGATCGCCTCGCCCCTCTTCGAAGCCGGCGTCTCCTGCCCCCACTGCCACGCCACCCGCAGCGAAGAAGACCGCCTGCGCTTCCGCCAGCGGCAGAAGCAGATGGACCTTGCGAGGAAGCGCGGGGAACGGCATCTGGGGAAGTAGCTGCGAAAAGCCCCTCATCCGCCTGCCGGCACCTTCTCCCCGCAAGCGGGGCGAAGGGAATATGCCGCGCCGTTTTCCTCGATCGACAACCGTTTGCAGGGCACGTCCCTTCTCCCCGTTTACGGGGAGAGGGCTAGGGTGAGGGGCAAGCGCTCACCCCGCCCGGTGGTTCCCCTTGGGAAACTCTCCCGCAAGCGCCGCGTACCATTTCCCACTCTTCTTCACCGTGCGCACCTGCGTGTCGTAGTCGACATGCACGATGCCGAAGCGCATGCGGTAGCCTTCCGCCCATTCGAAATTGTCCATCAGGCTCCAGGCGAAGTAGCCGCGCATCGGGTAGCCCTCGGCGATGAGGTCGGCGGTGACGGCAAGGTGCTCGGCGATGTAGTCGAGGCGGGGCTGGTCGTCGACCGTGCCGTTCTCCACGCCCATATTGTAGCAGGCGCCGTTCTCCGTGATGTAGCAATCGGGCAGCCGGTAATCCGCGTTGAGCTTGCGGATGAGATCGCCGAGCGCGGGCGCGAAGACTTCCCAGCCGATATCCGTCTTGATATCTACAACGGGCGGGGCGGGAACGGTCGCCGGGAACGCCGCCCCTTCGGCCGGATCGTTCGCGACGCGCATCGGCGTATAGTAGTTGAGGCCCCACCAGTCGAGCGGCTGGGAAATCGTCTCCATGTCGCCGGGCTCGATTTCCGGCATGCGGTGACCGAGGGCGGCGAGGAAGCGTTCCGGATATTCGCCCTTGAAGACCGGGCCGAAAAAGACGCCGTTATGGAAATCGAAGGCGCGGTCGGCGGCGTCCCGGTCAGCCGCACTGTCGCTGCCCGGATAGATCGAATGGGCGTTCAGCACCAGCCCGACGGGAAGCTCCGGCCGCTCGGCGCGGATGGCCGAGACGCCGAGGCCGTGCGCGAGATTGGTGAAGTGGAGCGCATGGAGCGCGGCATCCATATTGCGCTCGCCCGGCGCGTGGATGCCGTAGAGATGGCTGAGCCAGACGGAGCACCAGGGCTCGTTGAGGGTCGCCACCGCATCCAGCCGGTCGCCGAGCCGGGCGACGACCGTGCGGGCATAGCGCTGGAAGGCATAGGCCGTCTGGCGCGCCGTCCAGCCGCCGTCGCCCGCCAGCATCAGCGGCAGGTCCCAATGGTAGAGCGTGGCGAACGCCTTGATGCCGCGCGCCTTCAGGCCGTCGACGAGCCGGTCGTAGAAATCCAGCCCCTTCTCGTTCACCGGCCCCGTGCCCTCCGGGACGATACGCGGCCAGGCGATGGAGAAGCGGTAGGCTTCGACGCCGAGCGAGGCGATGAGGTCGAGATCCTCCTCCAGCCGGTTGTAATGATCGCAGGCGACATCGCCGTTCTGCCGGCCGAAGACCCGGCCCGGCATGTTGGAAAAGGCATCCCAGATCGACGGCTTGCGCCCGTCCATCTTCGCAGCCCCCTCGATCTGGAAGGCGGCGGTCGCCACGCCGAACACGAAGTCGCCGGGAAAGCGGTCGGCAAGGGTCTTGGGGTCGATCATCGGGCGTCTCTATGCTGGGAGGAATTTTCCGCCGCGCGGCGGCATCTGCAACGTTGCAGTAAAGCGATTTCGCGAAAAGTCAATCGTGAAGCATGCCAAATCCATCCCGCACACCGAAGCGTCAGAGCCGCCTCTTTAGCGTGCCGTGAGATGTGGATCCTCGGGTCAAGCCCGAGGATGACGAAGAGAGAGAGAGAGAGAGAGAGAGAGAGAGAGAGAGGGGCAGCGGCAAAAGCGACGGTGGCGCGTGCCGCCCCGGTTAATAGGAGGCAATTGCTTCCGCTCCGTTGCCCGGACGTGATCCGGGATGACGAAAGCAGGAGGGGCGGGGCGTCATGCGGCGGCATCCACCGGATGGAGCGCCCCTCGCCTCCCCAACCGTCATCCTCGGGCTTGACCCGAGGATCCACATCGCACGGCACGCCTTACCGGCCTGCCCTCAGACCTTCACCCACGCCCCGTTGCGCTTCGAGGACTGCACGCAGGCATCCACGAAGAGCATGCCCTTGAGGCCGTCGTCCACCGTCGGGTAGGTGACGGCGGGGTCGACTGCCGTGCCGCTGCGCTTGGCGTAGATGGCCCGGGCGGCTTCGGAATAGATATTGGCGAAGCCTTCGAGATAGCCTTCCGGATGGCCCGACGGTACGCGGCTGACGCGGGCGGCGGTGGGGCCGGAACCGGCGCCGTTTCGCGTGATAAGGCGCTTCGGCTCGCCGAAGGGCGTGTACCAGAGGTAGTTCGGATCGGCCTGCACCCATTCGAGGCCGCCCTTCGTTCCATAGACGCGGACCTTGAGGCCGTTCTCATGGCCGGGCGCGACCTGGCTGCACCAGAGCGTGCCCTTGGCGCGCACGCTGTCCTTCTCACGGAAGCGCATCATGACATGGGCGTTGTCGTCGAGCCGGCGGCCCGGCACGAAGCTGTCGAGGTCGGCGGAAAGCTCCTCCAGCTCGAGGCCGGAGACGAAGCAGCCGAGATTGTAGGCATGGGTGCCGATATCGCCCGTCGAGCCGCCGGCGCCGGATTTCGTGGGGTCGGTGCGCCAGGCGGCCTGCTTCTGGCCGCTGCTCTCGATATCCTCCGTCAGCCAGTCCTGCGGATATTCCATCTGCACGAGGCGGATGGCGCCGAGCTCGCCGTTTGCGACCATCTCGCGGGCCTGCCGGACCATCGGATAGCCGGTGTAGTTGTGGGTGAGGACGAAGAGGGCGTCGCTCTCTTCCGCCAGCTTCTTCAATTTGCGCGCGTCGGCCAGCGTCGAGGTCAGCGGCTTGTCGCAGATGACGTGGATGCCGCGCTTCAAGAATTCCTTCGCGGCCTCGTAGTGGACGTGGTTCGGCGTGACGATCGCCACGGCCTCGATGCCGTTCTTCAGCTTCGCCTCGCGGATCGCCATCTCCTTGAAGCTGCCGTAGCTGCGCGAGGGATCGAGCCCGAGTTCGCGCGCCGACTGCTCGGCCTTTTCCGGCGAGGACGAGAGCGCGCCGGCGACGAGCTCATAGTGATCGTCGAGCCTTGCGGCGATGCGGTGGACCGCGCCGATGAAGGCGCCCGACCCGCCGCCGACCATGCCGAGCCGGATGCGGGGCTGGCGCGCCTCGCTTGCGCTTCCTTCGATTGCCATGATGTTCTCCTCAGACCTCAGTTCCTGAAAAAGTCCCCCTCTGGCCTGCCGGCCATCTCCCCCACAAGGGGGGAGAAAATACGAGGCAGCGCCGCGGGTTAAGCCCCTCCCCCTTGTGGGGAGGGGTTGGGGAGGGGTTTACCCTCTCACAGCCCCAGCATGCGCCGGTTGGCCGCCTGGTCCGTTCCAGCGTCGGCAAAATCGTCGAAGGCCTTTTCCGTGACGCGGATGATGTGCGCCTTGACGAATTCGGCGCCCTCGCGCGCGCCGTCCTCGGGGTGCTTGAGTGCGCATTCCCATTCGACCACGGCCCAGCCGGCAAAGTCGTTGGCGGCCATCTTGGAGAAGACGGCGCCGAAATCGACCTGGCCGTCGCCGAGCGAGCGGAAGCGGCCGGCGCGGTTCACCCAGCTCTGGTAGCCGCCGTAGACGCCCTGCCGGCCCGTCGGGTTGAACTCGGCATCCTTCACATGGAACATGCGGATGCGGTCCTTGTAGATGTCGATATTGTCGAGATAGTCGAGGCACTGCAGGACATAGTGCGAGGGGTCGTAGAGCATGCAGGCGCGGGCATGGTTGCCGGTGCGCTCCAGGAACATCTCGTAGGTGACGCCGTCGTGCAGGTCCTCGCCAGGATGGATCTCGTAGCAGACGTCGACGCCGCACTCCTCGGCATGATCGAGGATCGGCTTCCAGCGCTTCGCGAGTTCGTCGAAGGCCGTCTCGACGAGGCCGGCCGGGCGCTGCGGCCAGGGATAGACGAAGGGCCAGGCGAGCGCGCCGGAAAAGCTTGCCATCGCATTAAGGCCGAGGTTCTTCGAGGCGGTGAGCGCGAGCTTCACCTGCTCGACGGCCCAGGCCTGCCGGGCCTTCGGATTGCCGCGCACTTCCGGCGCCGCGAAGCCGTCGAAGGCCTCGTCATAGGCGGGATGCACGGCGACGAGCTGGCCCTGCAGATGGGTGGAGAGCTCGGTGACCTCGACGCCGTTCTCGCGCGCCTTGCCGGCGAACTCCTCGCAATAGGCTTTGGATTCGGCCGCCTTCTTCAGGTCGATGAGGCGCGCGTCCCAGGTCGGGACCTGCACGCCCCTGTAGCCGATGTCGGCGGCCCATTTGGTGATGGCGTCCCAGGAATTGAACGGCGCGGCGTCGCCCGCGAACTGGGCGAGAAACAGGCCGGGGCCCTTGATCGTCTTCATATTCGGCGTCCTCCCATGGAGCTGGCCATGGTCCGGGCCAGTCGATGATATTTTTGCGGTACGTACCGCATCGCGTGGCAGGCTACCGGCCTTTGGCCGGGTGGGCAATGTGGAAATGCGGTGTCGGCACATCGGCGAGGCGGCGTACTGCCCCTTCGCTGGCACCCACTCCCTCTCTTTCGTCATCCTCGGGCTTGACCCGAGGATCCATCGCCTCACCCGCGGCATGGATGGTCGGGTCAAGCCCGACCATGACGGAGGAGAGGGAAGCGGGCTTGCCGGGCGGTGTGTCGGCATTGTCGGCAGGCCGCCCGGGTCATCATGTCCCGGGCGGCCCGCTTCGTCTTCAGATCAGAACGGGGAGTCCGGGAAGTAGAAGTCCTTCGCGTTGTCCTTCGTCACCAGCGTGGCGTCGATGGTGTAGACGCCGCGGACCGGGACCTGGCCGTAGAAGTTGGCGGCGGTCATTTCGAGCGCGGTGCCGACCATTGCCGGCGGATAGAGCACGTCGACCGGAATCATCTTGTCACCGTCCATGACCTTCTTGATCATGTCCTTCGAGCCGGCGCCGGCGATGACATACTGGATGTCCGTGCGGCCGGCCTGCTCGATGGCCTGGAGGACGCCGACGGCCATGTCGTCGTCCTGGCACCATACGACGTCGATCTTCTGGTACTTGGTCAGGTAGTCCTGCATGACCTTGAAGGCGTCGTCGCGGTTCCAGTTGCCGTACTGGCGATCGAGGATCTTGACGTTCGAGCCTTCGATGCCCTTGTCGAAGCCGTCCTGGCGCTGCTGGTCGATCGGGATCGCCATGCCGCGGATGACGACGACTTCGGCGTCCGGCGTCGTGGTCTTGATGTATTCGCCGGCCGTCTGGCCGAGGGCGAAGTTGTTGCCGGCGACGTAGAGATCACGCACCGAATTGTCGTTGGTGCTCGGCGCACGGTCGACGAGCGCGACGAACGTGCCCTTGTCCTTGACTTCCTTGATGGCGTTGACGAGCGGATCCGGGTCGGTCGGCAGGATGACGAGCGCGTCGATGCCCTGCGTCTCGAGGTCCTGCACGGCGTTCGCCTGGCTCGCCGGATCGGGCGAGGTCTTGACGATGACGTTGAGGCCCGGGTTGCTGTCCATCAGGATCTTGGCGACGCGTTCGGCATGGTAGACGACGCCGGCCGTCCAGCCGTGGTCGGCGGCCGGGATCGACACGCCGATCGTCACCTTCTTGTCTTCCGCATGGACGGCGCCGGCGACGAGCGCCATGGCCGCGACCGTCAGGCCCAGTAGTTTCTTGCGCATGAGTTTCCTCCCAATATCAGGTCCGGTTCGAATGCCGGGCGACCCGTTACCCGGTTTTACGACTTGCGCACCAGCGAGCGCTGGACGAGCATCGCAATGATGATGATCGCGCCCTGGATGGCACCGATCAGGTATTCGCTGATGAAGTTGGAGAGCAGCATGATGTTGCCGACCAGCTCCAGGATGAAGGCGCCGCAGATGGTGCCCCAGACGCGCCCTGCCCCGCCCTTCAGCGCCGTGCCGCCGACGACGACCGCGGTGATCGCCTGCAGTTCCCACAGGATGCCGGTGGTGGCGGAGGTGGAGCCGAGGCGCGGCACGTAGAGCAGCACGGCGATGGCCACGCACAGGCCCTGGATGACGAAGGCGATGGTGCGCACGCGGTTGACCGGGATGCCGGAATAGCGCGCGACGTCGCTGTTCGAGCCGACCGCGACGACATGGCGGCCGTAGCGCATGCGGTAGAGCACGAAGGCGGCAACGGCGGTGACGGCGAAGATGACGACGATCGGCACCGGAACGCCGAAGATGTAGCCGAAATAAGCCGGGCGGTAGAGCGCCTGCAATTCCGGCTCGCGCAACGTGATCGCGCCGCCCTGCGAGAGCCAGGTGGTCAGCCCGCGATAGATGCCCATCGTGCCGAGCGTGGCGATGAAGGGCTCGATCTTGCCGACCGTGGTGATGAGGCCGTTGGCAAGGCCGCAGGCCGCGCCGATGACGACCGTCAGCACGACGGCCGCCGCCAGCATCAGCGCCGGATCGGCGATCACGCCTGAATTCATGAAGAGGATCATGATCGAGGCGACGAAGGCGACCATGGAGCCGACCGAAAGGTCGAGGTCGCCCGCCGAGATGACGAAGGTGGCGCCGACCGCGATGATGGCGATGAAGGCGCTGCGCGTCGCGACGTTCGCAAGGTTGTTGAGGCCGATGAAGTTGGGGTTCACCAGCGCGCCGACGATGAGCAGCAGCGCGAGCGCGGCGAAGGGCGCGACGGCCCTCAGGTCCACGTCCCGCCAACTCCGGCCCCGCGGCTTCGTTTCGACTGCGTCTTCCGTCATCTTCGTCCCCGACATGATTTCGTTGTTGTGGCGCCCGGCGAACCGCTCAGGCCGCGCTCTTCTTCTTCAGGCCCGCCGAATAGCGCATGATCTCCTGCTCGGAGATCTCCTCGCCTTCGAGGATACCGACGATCCGCCCTTCCCGCATGACGGCGACGCGCGTGCACAGGCCGATGATCTCAGGCATCTCCGAGGAGACGACGACGATCGACTTGCCGTCGCGGGCGAGCGCCGAGATGAAATGGTAGATCTGCTGCTTGGTGCCGACGTCGATGCCGCGCGTCGGCTCGTCGATGATGATGACGTCGGGCTCGGTCTCCATGACCTTGGCGAGCAGCAGCTTCTGCTGGTTGCCGCCCGACATGCGGCCGGCGACGACGCGCCCGTCGCGCACGCGGATGTCGAAGCGCCGGCGCGCCCGCTCCAGCGCGCCCGCCTCGCTCTTCGGGCTGAGGTAGCCGTATTGCCCGTGCTTATCCAGCGATTGCAGCGTGAGGTTGGCCGTCATACGCGAGTTCAGCAGCAGGCCCTTGTGCTTGCGGTCCTTGGTCATATAGGCGATGCCGACGCGGTTGGCGGCATGGACGTCGCCGGAGGGCACGCTCTCGCCGCGCACGCAAACCTCGCCGGAAAGACGCGGGCGAAGCCCTGCCACCGCTTCCATCAGCTCCGTGCGGCCCGAGCCGATGAGGCCGGAAAAGCCGAGGATCTCGCCCTTGCGCACCTCGAAGCTCGCGTTCTTGACGTAGCTCGTCGAAAGCCCCTCGACCGAAAGCGCCACCTCCTCGTCGACGCTCGGCTCCTGCTTGGCGGGATAGAGGCTGGAAAGCTCGCGGCCGACCATGAGCTGGGCGATGGACTCGCCGTCGAGAATGCTCGTCGGCGCCGTCTTCACCCATTGCCCGTCGCGCAGCACCGTCACGCGGTCGGTGAGCTCCATCACCTCGTCCAGCTTGTGCGAGACGAAGACGAACGACGTTCCCTGCTCCCTGAGCTTGCGCACCTGGTGGAAGAGGAAATTGGTCTCCTCGCGGGAGAGGACGGCGGTGGGCTCGTCCATGAAGATGATGCGCGCATCGCGGCTGATGGCCTTCGCGATCTCCACCATCTGCTTGTCGGCGATGGAGAGCGAGCTGATCTGCGCCATCTCGTCGACATGGGAGCCGAGCTGGTCGAGCACGCGGCGCGTCTCGGCGCGCATGAACTTGCGGTCGAGCACGCCGTAGCGCGTGACCTCGCGGCCGAGGAACAGGCTCTCGGTCACGGTGAGGTGTTCGGCGAGGTTGAATTCCTGGTGGATGATGACGATGCCGAGCGCCTCGGCCTGACCGTTCGGCGGCAGCTTCACCGGCTGGCCGTCGAGCAGGATCTCGCCGGAGGTCGGCTGCTCGAAGCCGGAGAGGATTTTTACCAGCGTCGACTTGCCGGCGCCGTTCTCGCCCATGAGCGCATGGATCTCGCCGGCGCGCAGCTCGAAATTGACGCTGAACAGCACCTGCACGCCGCTGAACGACTTGGAGATGCGGCGTGCGGCGAGAACGACGGGAGCCCCGTCGGCAGCCTGCGGATTCATGGATTTCCTCCCTGCGGCTCCTCGACCGCTTGGAGATGATGTAAACCTTTACACAGATCATGTAAAGGTTTACATCATGGGATATAAGGAATTTTCACCAAGCGCCGTTTGACCCGCAGGCCAGTCTGTGTAGTGTCCCCGCACATCCGTTCCTTCCGCGCGACTGGCGAGGCTGCCCGCTTCGTTTCTTGCCGGAATCCACCGCCGAGTGAGAGCCCATTTGTCGACGTCCAGCCCCGCCACGATCGAGGATGTTGCGCGCATCGCGCAGGTCTCGATCGCGACCGTCTCGCGGGCGATCCATACGCCGGAGAAGGTGGCCAACTCGACGCGGCTGAAGGTCAACCAGGCGATCGCCATCACCGGCTACACGACCAATGCGATGGCGCGGAGCCTCAGGCTCGGCCGGTCGAACATGATCCTCGTCGTGGCGCCCGACATCGGCGACCCGAACTTCTCCAACATCCTCGTGGGACTGGAGAACGAGGCGCGCTCGCACGGCTACGGCATCCTCATCGGCCATACGCAGAACGACCCGCAGCGCGGGCTCGAATACCTGAAGTTCCTCAATTCCAACCAGGCGGCGGGGCTCATCCTCTTCACCGGCATCCTGCCCTTCGGCCACCAGTCGATGACGGCGCGCCTGCCGCCGAGCGTCGGCGTCTTCGAGCCGGTTTATAACGGCGGCATTCCCTATGTCGGCGTCGACGATATCGAAGGGGCGAGGAAAGCCGTCGACCTTCTCGTCGCCGAGGGCCACCGCAAGATCGCCTTCATCGGCGATTCGCGCACGCGCCTTGCCTACAGCCGCCGCCGTCAGGGCTATGACGCGGGGCTGGACGCGGCCGGCGTGCCGGCGCACGAGCGCATCATCCTCGAAGGCGACGGGACGATCGAGAGCGGACGGCTGGCGCTGGAGCAGCTCTTCATGCGCGACACGCTGCCGAGCGCCTTCATGTGCGTCAACGACCAGACGGCCATCGGCGTGATGATCGGCCTTCGCGCGCGCGGCTACGACATCCCCGCCGACTTTTCCGTGACCGGCTTCGACGACGTGCCGCAGGCGACCTTCATGACGCCCTCGCTGACGACGATCCGCCAGCCCCGCACCGCCATCGGCAAGGCCGCCATGGCGCTGCTGCTGGAACTCCTCTCCGGCGCCGAGCCGCCGGACGACGAAATCCTGCTGACACCGGACCTCATCGTGCGCAATTCGGTAAGCGGCCCGGCGCGGCGGTTTTTGCGGCGGTAGTCGCCGTTCGAATACAGACGGAACGCCCCCTCATCCGGCCTGCCGGCCACCTTCTCCCCGCAAGCGGGGCGAAGGAGACAGGACGCACCGTTTTCCTGAAGTGATGTCTGCCGGCGGGCACCTCTCTCACCCGGCCACCTTTCTCTCATCGCCACTCGACCGGCCAAGCCTCTCCTCGCAGGTCAAACCTCTCATCACTCGGCCAAGCCTCTCCTCGCCCTGCCACCTCTCCTCCGTCATGCCACCTCTCCTCCGTCATGCTCGGGCTTGACCCGAGCATCCACGCCTCACTCGCGGCTGGATCCTCGGCTCAAGGCCGAGGATGACGACGGTGGGTGGGGCAACGTGGGTGAAAAAGAGGGAGCGCGGCGAGTGGGTGAGGCGAAGTAGGGGCAGATGAGCGAGACAGCGACGTGGAGACCCCGCAACGAAAAAGGGCGCCCGAAGGCGCCCTCTCCCGATGTCGCGAACACCGCTCAGACGTAGCGGTTGACCACGTTTTCCAGAAACTCCTGCCGGCCGGAGCGGGGCTCGGGGTTGACGCTGTTCTTCAGCACATGGGCCTCCAGCGCCTCCAGCGAGGAGCCGCCGGCGAGGATTTTCTGCGCCTCGGGCGTCTGCCAGCCGGCGTAGCGCTCGGCGAGCGGGCCGGAAAGGGCCTTGTCCTCGATCATCTTCGCAGCCGCCTTCACGCCGCGCGCGCAGCAATCCATGCCGCCGATATGGGCGATGAGGAGATCGGCCGGATCGGTCGACTGGCGGCGCAGCTTGGCGTCGAAGTTGGTGCCGCCCGTCGTGAAGCCGCCGCCGGCAAGGACCTGGTAGTAGGCCAGCGCCATTTCCGGCACGTTGTTCGGGAACTGGTCGGTATCCCAGCCGGACTGGTAGTCGTTGCGGTTCATGTCGATGGAGCCGAAGATGCCGAGCGCGTTGGCGAGCGCCAACTCATGCTCGAAGGAGTGGCCGGCGAGGATCGCATGGCCCTGCTCGATATTGACCTTCACCTCGTTCTCGAGGCCGTACTTCTTGAGGAAGCCGTAGACCGTCGCGACGTCGAAATCGTACTGGTGCTTGGTCGGCTCCTGCGGCTTGGGCTCGATGAGGATCGCGCCCGAAAAGCCGATCTTGTGCTTGTATTCGACGACCATGTCGACGAAGCGGCCGAGCTGGTCGAGCTCCTGGCCGATATTCGTGTTGAGCAAGGTCTCGTAGCCCTCGCGGCCGCCCCAGAGCACGTAGTTGTCGCCGCCAAGGCGCTGCGTGGCGTCGATGCAGGTCTTCACCGTCGCGGCGGCGAAGGCGAAGACCTCCGGATCCGGATTGGTGGCCGCGCCGCCCATGTAGCGGCGGTTCGAGAAGAGGTTCGCCGTGCCCCAGAGGAGCTTCACGCCCGTCGCCGCCTGCTTTTCGGCAAAGTAGTCGACGATCTCGTTGAGGTTCTTCGTGTTCTCCACGAAGTCCCTGCCTTCCGGCCGCACGTCCGCATCGTGGAAGCAGTAGAACGGCACGCCGAGGAGCTGGAAGAATTCGAAGGCGACGTCGGCCTTCAGCTTGGCGGCCTTCATCGTGTCCTCGAACCACGGGCGCTGGAAGGTCTGCCCGCCGAAGGGGTCGCCGCCCGGCCAGACGAAGGTGTGCCAGTAGGCGACGGCGAAGCGCAGGTGATCCTCCATGCGCTTGCCCGCGACGATCTCGTCGGGATTGTAGTGGCGGAAGGCGAGCGGATTGGTGCTCTCGGGGCCTTCGTATTTGATTTTGGCGATATCGCCGAAGAAGCCGGTGGCCATGGATGTCTCCTCTTGGATTGTCGTTGATCAGTAGGCGGCGCGGATCGCCGGGTAGAGGCGGCGGTAGCGCTGGTAGGCGTCCTCGTAGGCGGCCGTCAGGGCCGCTTCCGGTTCGATGGTCTCGGCCGTCGCCGGGGCGGTCAGCACCTCGGCCGGGTTCGCGCCCGTGGCGGCGATGAGCCCGAGGCGGGCGGCGCCGAAGGCCGCGCCGAAATCGCCGTCCGCCGGCAGGTCGACGGGCAGGTCCAGCGCCGTGGCGATGGATTTCAGCCAGTAGTGCGAGCGCGAGCCGCCGCCGATGGCGGTGACGCGCGACAGCGTCGTGCCTGCGGATTTCAGCGCTTCGAGATTGTCGCGAAGGGCGAAGGAAACGCCCTCCAGCACGGCCTGCGTCAGCACCGCGCGCCCGCTCTCATGGCCGAGGCCGAGGAATGCGCCGCGGATGGCGGCATCGTTGTGCGGCGTGCGCTCGCCGGAAAGATAGGGCAGGAACGTGACGCTCGAGGGCGCCTTCAGCCCCTCGCCCAGTTCCGCCGTCAGGTCGGCGGCGGACGCGCCGGTGACGCGCGAATGCCAGTTGAGCGCATCGGTGGCGGAGAGGATCACGCCCATCTGGTGCCAGGTCTCGGGCAGCGCGTGGCAGAAGGCGTGGACGGCGCTTTCCGGGTTCGGCAGGTAGCGGGCATTGGCGGCGAAGAGCACGCCGGAGGTGCCGAGCGAGACGAAGGCCGCGCCCTCGCGCACCGTGCCCATGCCGCAGGCGGAGGCCGCATTGTCCCCCGCCCCGCCGGCGACGACGACGCCCTCGCCGAGCCCCCAGGCGGAAGCGAGCGCCGGCCGGAGGATACCGCCAGGTTCCGTGCCTTCCACGAGGCCGGGCATCTGGCTTTCATCCAGACCGGTCGCGGCGAGGAGTTCGGCGGACCATTTGCGCGCGCCCGTGTCGAGCCAGGACGTGCCGGCCGAATCCGACATTTCCGAAAGACGCTCGCCAGCCAGCCAGAGGCGCAGGAAATCCTTCGGCAGCAGGACGCGGCGGACCTTGGCGAAGACGGCCGGCTCGTTGGCCTTCACCCAGGCGAGCTTCGGCGCGGTGAAGCCGGGAAAGACGATATTGCCGGTGATCCTGCGGAAGCGCGGATCGGCATCGAGCGCGGCGGCCTCCTTGTGGCTGCGCGTGTCGTTCCACATGATACAGGGGCGCAGCACGGCGTCGTCCGCATCGATCAGCGTTGCCCCGTGCATGTGGCCGGAAAGGCCGATGCCGCGCACGGCGGCGAAGGCCGCGGGATGGGCGGCGCGAAGGCCGGCGACGGCCTCCTCCGTGGCGAGGATCCAGTCGGCCGGGTCCTGCTCCGACCAGCCGGGATGCGGGCGGCTGGTCGCCACCTCGCGGCTGGAGGCCGAGCCGATAACCTTCTGGTTCGCGTCGATCAGCATGGCCTTGACGCCCGAGGTGCCGAGGTCGATCCCGAGATACATCACGTTCTCCCTAGTTGCCGCCAGCGGCGGATGGGTCAACTGCGTCCGGTTCGGCCGGCAGGTTGTCCCGGATGAAGATATCGAGGCGGATGCGCTCCTGCGCGGCGTTGACCGGCAGGCCGTCCGCCTTGGCGCGCAGCACGCGGACGGCGCTGCGCACCTCGTGGCCGGCATCCTGGTTGAGCACGGCGTCGACGAGGCCGTTTTCCAGCCCGGCGCGCGTCTCGGCCGTCAATTCGTGGGCGATGACGCAGACATCGGTGCGCCCCGCGGCGGCAAGTGCCCGGATGAGGCCGCGGTTGCCGGCGCCGAGGCTGTAGAGGCCGGCAAGGTCGGGCACGACGGCAAGGCATTCGGCGATCAGCGAGAAGGAAAGCTCCGGATCGTCCTGGCCTTCCAGCACCGGCAGGATGGCCCGGGCGACGGGCATGGCCGACATGGCGGCAAGGAAGCCTTCGAGGCGCTCGCCATGGTCGCGCACGCGCATGGAGCCGGCAAGCACCGCGACGGGGCCGGGCCGGGTGGCGAGGAAGCGGCCCATGAGGCTGCCCGCCGTGCGGCCGGCGGCGATGTTGTCGACGCCGATGAAATGATCGCGGGCCGAGCCTGCAAGGTCAGAGACCAGCGTGACGAAGGGAACGCCCGCCGCCCGCGCCCGCTCGATGGCGGAGAAAACCTCGGGCCCGTCCACCGCGACGGCGGCGATGCCGGAGACGTTCTCGGCGACCGCCGCGTCGATGGCGGCGGCGAGCGCGGCGACATCGAAGGCGGGAACCGTGACGACGGAAAGCTGCGTGCGCTCGGCGGCCGAATGCAGGCCCGCACGGCGCACTTCCGCTTCGAGTTCCCGCATGAAGGGATTGTCGCCCTCCGGCAGGATGAAGACGAGCGGGTAGATACGGCTCTTGGCAAGGTTCGCCGCCGCCACGTCGCGCACATAGCCGAGCGCTGCGATCGCTGCCTCGACCTTGGCGCGCGTGACGGCGCGCACGCCCGGCCGGCCGTTGAGGACGCGGTCGACCGTGGCGAGGCTGACGCCCGCCTTGTCGGCAATATCGTGAACCGTGGGTCTCATCGCTCCTCCGTGCGGAGACCCTTAGAGGAATTTCTGATGTACGTAAATCAGAAATTTTCGGCCGGAAGCCGGCAGGCGTTTTTCAGGTCTTGAAGCGCTTGCTGAAGGCGTTCGTGAAGGCGGCTTCGCCGGGGTTCTCGCCAGCCTCGCCGAGCACGACGTCCATGAAGGAATCGGTGATGCGCACGAGCGCGAAGCCGCCCATATAGGCCGCGACGGGCTTGAAGAGATCGTAGCCTTCGCTGGCATAGATCATCGGCGTCGGGTGCTCGTGGCCGTGGAAGATGCCGACCACGTTGTAGCCCTTGAGGGCGGCGAGCAGTCCGGCGCGCTCGGCATCGGTCCACCAGTGCGCCGGGCCGCTGCCCTTCGGGTCGAAGGTTTCGGCGGCCGGGTCCCAGTGCTCCGTGGAGAAGGTATCCCAGCCGTAGTGCTGGAAGAGCACGACGGGGCGGCCGTCGGCGGCATAGGTCGCAAGGTCCTGCTGCAGCCAGGGAAGCCCGCTGATGGCGCCCTTCCTGTCGTCGCCGCCGAAGCGCTGGAGCTGGATGAGGTGCAGCCCGCCCCAGTCCCACGAATAATTGTCCGAATCGATGTCGTAGTTCCCCACCGGCACGGGCGCCTTGTAGAAGACGGTGGAGCGATGGTTCAATTCGACATAGTCGCGCAGCTCCCGGCGATACCAGTCGACATGCGGCTTCACGCCATCCTGGTCGAGGTCGTGATTGCCGAGGCCGCTATAGACCGGATAGTGCACGCGGTCGGGGCCGACGCCCTGCTGGTAGCGGCTGGAATATTGCTGCAGCTGGCGCCCCTCGCCCGGCACCTTCACCTGCCCGCCGCCGTCGTCCGTCAGGTCCCCGCCGATGACGAGGCCGAGGGGCGGCACGATGGCCGTGCCCGCGCCCGCAAGGCCTGTCGGCTTGCCGCCGATCTCCGCCGGCCAGGCCTGCCCGGCAAGGCCGTTCACCGCCGCGACGTGCCGCAGCAGCGCCGCATCGGTCTTACCCTCCGCCTCGCAGCCCGGGCTGAGCCCGTCGGCGGAAACGAGGCAGGCATGCACGTCGCTGGAAAAGAGGAAGGTCGCATCCGTTGCCGGCCGCCCCGCGGCCCGGCCCGGAAGGCCGGGAAGGGCAAGCGACAGGCCGAGGCCGCCGGCGGCGGCTAGGAAATGGCGGCGGGTGGGTGTGGGCGGCAAGGATATCTCCCGGAGCATCGATGGGCTTTCGCCATTGTGGCGGAAAAATCGATGCGCCCGCAAGAGGTTGCCGGCGGCAGGCGGTCAGTGCCCGCCGCCACCCCCGCCCATGCCGGACTGCGGCTTGCGGATCGCGAGCACGCAGACGACGAGCCCGCCGAAGAGGACCGTCAGAAGCAGGAAGATGTCGATGAGCGACATGATATAGGCCTGCTGATGCACCATGCCGGCCATCTTCTTGATGGCGATGGTGGGGCCGTCGAGGCCGTGGGCGGTGAAGTTGCCGGCCATGCTGCGCAGCCGCTCCAGCGCCTCGGGATTGCCCCACTGCACATGCTCGGACAGGCGCAGGTAATGCTCCTGCGTGCGCTGGGTCAGGATCGTGTTGATGATCGCAAGGCCGACGGCGCCGCCGAGGTTGCGCGTCAGGTTGAAGAGGCCGGACGCATTACGGATGCGGTCGGGCGGCAGCGTGCCGAGGGCCACGTTGTTGATCGGCACCATGCAGATCATCAGCGAGCAGCCGCGCAGAACCTGCGGGATGAAGAGCTCGTAGAAGTCCCAGTCGGCCGTGAGCTGCGTCATCAGCCAGGTGCCGAGCGCAAAGCCGGCAAAGCCGATCATCATCATGATGCGCGGATCGAGCCTGGACGACATCATGCCGGCGATCGGCGCCGTGCAGAACATGGCAAGGCCCGAGACGAACATGGTCTCGCCGATCATCAGCGCATCGTAGCCGCGCACATGGGCGAGGAAGAGCGGATAGATATAGGTGAGGCCGTAGAGGCCGATGCCCATGGCGAAGGAGAAGATGGAGCCGAAGGCGAAGTTGCGGTCGGCAAACGCGCGCAGGTCCACCACCGGGAACGGCACCTTGAAGGCACGCCAGAAGAAGACGATCGCCCCGATCGCCACGGCCAGAGAGCCGAGGACGATATGCTCGTCGGAGAACCAGTCCTTGTTGTTGCCCTCTTCCAGCACGTATTCGAGCGAGCCCAGGAAGACCGCCATGGAGGCGAGGCCCCACCAGTCGAAGCGCTTCAGGAGGCTGAATTCCGGCTTGTCGAAATCGATGAGGTTGAAGGTGACGACCGTGACGATGATGCCGGGGATGATGTTGACGAGGAACAGCCAGTGCCAGGAGAAGGCATGGCTGAGATAGCCGCCGACCGTCGGGCCGATGGTGGGGGCGAGCGTCGCGACGAGGCCGATCATCGGCGAGACGACGGAACGCTTGGAGGGCGGGAAGATGGTGAAGGCGGCCGCGAAGACCGAGGGGATCATGCCCCCGCCGATGAAGCCCTGGATGGCGCGGTAGACGATCATCTGGTCGATGTTCGTAGCGGTCGCGGCAAGGGCGCTGGCAAGGGTGAAGCCGGCGGCGGAGAAGCTGAACAGGATGCGCGTCGAGACGATGCGCGCAAGGGTGCCCGACAGCGGGATCATGATGACTTCGGCGATGAGATAGGAGGTCTGCACCCAGGCGATCTCATCCGCCCCCGCGCCGAGACCCGCCTGGATTTCCGAGAGCGAGGCCGAGACGATCTGAATGTCGAGGATCGACATGAACATGCCGAAGACCATCGCGAAGAACGCGATGACGCGCCGGGTGGGAACCCGGTCGGCATGGGCCGGCGCCGCGGCAAGCGCGCCGGCAGTCATTCGAGCGGTCGCCGCCATGGCCCGCGCTCCCTGTCTGGTGCACCCTGCAGGCGGCGCTGGCGCCGGCCTGCAGATGCGGTGAAACGATATGTGCCTTTAGTTCGCTTCGGCCGGCGCCGTGCGGCTGTCGACGTCGACGACCACGGAGAGCCCGGCCCGGAGCTTGCCCGTCTCCAGCGCGTCCCTGGGGATCGCGATGCGGACCGGCACGCGCTGCGTGACCTTGGTGAAGTTGCCCGTGGCGTTCTCCGCCGGCAGCAGCGAGAAGACCGAGCCGGAGGCCGGCGCGATGGACTGGACCGTGCCGACGATGTCGTCGTCCTCGTAGGCATCGACATGCAGGTGCACCTTCGAGCCAGGAACGAGATGGGCGATCTGCGTCTCCTTGAAGTTCGCCTCGATATAGAGGTCCTTCACCGGAACGAGCGCGGCAAGGCGCTGGCCGGCCGAGACGAGGTCGCCGACCTGTACCGAGATATTGCCGACGACGCCGTCATAGGGCGCCTTCAGCACGGTGAAGCCGAGGTCGCGGTCCGCCTTGGCAAGCGCCAGTTCCAGCGTGCGGATGCCGCTTTCGGCCTCCGTGCGCTGCGCCTGGAGCACGGCGATATTCGCCTTGGCGGCGACGATGTTGGCATCGGCCCCGACGAGGTTGGCCTTGGCCTGGTCGAGCGCGACGGTCGCACTGTCGAGCGAGGCGGCGGTGCCGACGGCCTTGACGTTCAGTTCCTTGGCGCGCTTCTCGGCGACTTCCGCGCCGCTGAGGGCGGCCTCGTAGGCCGTCTTCTGGGCCTCGGCCTGCGCAAGGCTGGCGCGGGCCCCCTCGATCTGCGCGTCGATGCGGCCGAGTGCGAGCTTCTGGGTGGCGATCTGCGCCGCGGCCTGCTCCTTGGCGAGGCGATAGTCGCCGTCGTCGAGAGTGACGAGCGGATCGCCGGCCTTGACCGTCTGGTTGGCGACGACGTTCACCGCCGCGACATAGCCGGAGACCTTCGGCGAGATGGAGGCGATGTCGCCCTCGATATAGGCGTCGTCCGTCGAGATCATGAAGCGGCCGTTCGTCCACCACTGGTAGCCGTACCAGCCGCCGGCGGCGAGCAGCGCCACGGCGAGGATCGGCAGCGCCATGCGGCGGCCGCCCTTCTTCTTCTCCGGTTCCGCGACGGCGGCGGCGGCAGGGGTCGCCTCCGCGGTCGTCACCGGCCGGGCCTCGGCGGTTTCGGCTTCAAAATCATCATTGACCGGACGAACCTTCGCCGTGCCGGCGCCATGGGAAGTCGACATTGGCTTGCCACCATACTTTGTGATAAAATTCCGAACTGAACCGTTCGGTTCGATTTGACATAGCTCTCTTTCTCGCGCATATCAAGTGAAATCGAACCGAGTGGTTCGAAATAGTTGAGACATGGTTTCAGACACGGGCAGCGAAATGCACACGACGGAAGACACGTTGGCCATCCCGCATACGGGCCGCCGCGTCGCCGGCGAGGATCCGGCAAAACGCGAACAGATCCTCGACGGGGCGAAACGCGTGTTCATGGAGCAGGGTTTCGAAGCGGCCAGCATGAACGACATCACGCGGGCCGCGGGTGTCTCCAAGGGCACGATCTACGTCTACTTCGAGAACAAGGAAGACCTGTTCGGCTACATGATCGAGCGCGAGCGCGGGCGGATCACCGAGACGGTGCGCCATGCGCTCGACAGCCGCAAGCCCATCGCAGAGACCCTGTGGGAATTCGGCACGCTCTTCGCCACCCACATGACGGCGGACCACACCATCCGCGCCATGCGCATGGTGATCGCCGCCAACCATCGCCTGCCGATGCTCTGTAGCCGCTTCTTCACCGCGACGCCGATCAATCCCGTCTCGGTGCTGCAGGCCTATCTCGACCGCCAGGTGACTGAGGGCACCGTCGTGTGCGACGACACCGTGCAGGCCGCCAAGCAGTTCATCGAGCTGACGACCGTCGGGCTCTTCAAGCCGCGCATCTTCGGCGCCATGGAGGAGGTGCCGACCGCAGCGGCGATCGAGAAGAACGTCGCATCCGCCATCCGCGTCTTCCTCGCCGCCTACGGCGCGAAGGCGCAAACACCCGCGGTCGATGACGAATTCGTGAAATAAGCGGCAGGCGCGGCCTGCCCGTCTTGCCAGACGGCGGAATCTCCATACATACGGAAAGCCCATTCCAGCACCGTATTCAGGGAGAGGAGACCGGATGGACAGCCTTCTTGCGCTCATGCAGGACCCCGCCGCGTGGATCGCGCTCGTCACGCTCGTCGTGATGGAAGTCGTCCTCGGCATCGACAACCTCATCTTCATCTCGATCCTGACGAACAAGCTGCCCGCCGAACACCGGGTCCAGGCCCGCCGCATCGGCATCGGGCTGGCGCTCGTCATGCGCCTCCTGCTGCTCGGCACCATCGCCTGGATCGTCCAGCTCACCACGCCGGTCTTCACCGCCTTCGGCCACGGCTTCTCGTGGAAGGACATGATCCTGATCGCCGGCGGCCTCTTCCTCGTCTGGAAGGCGACGAAGGAGATCCACCACAATGTCGATCCGATCGACCACAAGGAGGACATGGTCGGCGGCGCCGTCACGACGAGCTTTGCCGCCGCCATCGGCCAGATCCTGCTGCTCGACCTCGTCTTCTCCATCGACAGCATCATCACCGCCGTCGGCATGACGCCGCACCTGCCGATCATGGTGGTCGCGGTGCTCGCCGCCGTCACGGTCATGCTGGTTGCGGCGACGCCGCTCGCCAACTTCATCGAGAAGAACCCGACGATCGTCATGCTGGCACTCGCCTTCCTCCTGATGATCGGCACGACGCTGATCGCCGAAGGCATGGGCTTCCACGTTCCTAAAGGCTACGTCTACGCCGCCATGGCCTTCTCGGCGCTCGTCGAGGTGCTGAACATGTTCTCCCGCAATGCAAGGCAGAAAAACAGGGGCACGGGCGGGCATTGAGGGAAAGGGAGCGCCCGCGAATCGCGGGCGTCTCCGTGCAGGCGATGGTTAGCGGAACGGTAACGAAAGAGGGCTAAATTTACGCAATCAGAGCTTTCGGCGGCCCACGGCGGGTCGTCCGGTAAAACGAGGATTGTGTCTTGAGTATCCGTCGATCGGCCGCAATGACTGCGGCCGCCCTCCTTCTTGCGCCCGTTTCCGCCCTTGCCGGCGACTACTTCTGGTCCGGCGACTGGTACCTGAAGGTCGGCGCCGCCGGCTTTTCCGCGCCGCGCTACGAAGGCGCGAAGGGGCATCTCTTCCAGATCACGCCGCTGATCTCGCTCGGCAAGGCGGGCAGCGCGGTCCGCTTCTCCTCGCGCAACGACAACCCGTCCTTCGCCCTCATCGACAGCGGCGCCTTCCGGGCTGGCGCGACGGGCAAGCTCATCATGCCGCGCGACGAGGACGATTCGGCAGACCTGAAGGGCCTGACGCCGGTGAAGTTCGGCGGCGAGCTCGGCGGCTTTGCGGAAGTCTACCCGACGGATTTCCTGCGCGTGCGCGGCGAAGTGCGCCGCGGCATCCGCAGCCATGACGGCGTCGTCGCCGATATCGCGGCCGACGCCTTCGTCGATGTAGCGCCGAACGTGCGCGTTTCGGCCGGCCCGCGCATGACGCTCGCCTCGAAGGACTACATGCAAGCCTATTACGGCGTGAAGCCGAGCCAAGTCGCGGCCTCCGGCCTTGCCGCCTACGATCCGTCCGGCGGCCTTCATTCGGTCGGCGTCGGCGCGGCGATCACCTGGCAGGTCAGCGAAAACATCGAGACGAGCGCCTTCGCCGAATACAAGCACCTCATGGGACCAGCAGCCGATTCGAGCCTCGTCAAGCAGCGCGGCGACCGCGACCAGACCCTCATCGGCGTTGCCGCGACCTATCGCTTCGGTTTCACCGTGCCCTGAACGGCCTGCGGCCGCGTGCCGGCTTGACCGAGGCGCGGCCGCTTGCGATCTAGGTGCATGATCAGCTCCTCCTCCGATTCCGGCCGCGTTTCCGATGCGCCGTCCGACAACTGGGTCTACCGCGTCCTGCCGCGCGGCATCTGGCCCTATGCGCAGCTTGCCCGCTGGGACCGGCCGATCGGCTGGCAGCTTCTTCTCTGGCCCTGCCTGTGGTCGGCGGCGCTCGCCGCCAATGTCGCCGCAGCGGCCGGCAGCTTCGACTGGGCGCGCCTTGTCGGCCATCTCCTGCTGTTCTTCCTCGGCGCCGTCGCCATGCGCGGGGCCGGCTGCACCTATAACGACCTCGTCGACCACGATATCGACCAGGCGGTGGCGCGCACCCGCTCGCGTCCCCTGCCGTCGGGCCGCGTCACGCGCCGGCAGGCGAAGATCTTCATGGGCCTGCAGGCGCTCGTCGGCCTTGCCGTGCTGCTGCAGTTCAATCTCTTCACCATCGGCCTCGGCATCGCCTCGCTTGTAATCGTCGCGGTCTATCCCTTCGCCAAGCGCTTCACCGACTGGCCGCAGTTCTTCCTCGGCATGGCCTTTTCCTGGGGCGCGCTGATGGGCTGGGCGGCCGAGTTCGCCAGCCTTTCGCTCGCCCCCGTCGCGCTCTACGTCGGCGCCATCGCCTGGACGATCGGCTACGACACGATCTACGCCCACCAGGACAAGGAGGACGACGCCCTGATCGGCGTGCGCTCCACCGCCCGCCTCTTCGGCGAGAGGACGCGGCAATGGCTCGTCGGCCTCTACGGGCTGACGGTGGTGCTGATGGCGCTTTCCTTCTGGCTTGCCGGCGTCGGCATCCTCGCCTGGCTCGGCCTTGCCGCCGCCGCGCTGATGTTCGCCTGGCAGGTCCGCACGCTCGACATCGACGATCCGGAACAGTGCCTCGCGCTGTTCAAGTTCAACCACGTCGTCGGCTTCGCCATCTTCCTGGCGCTGGTGCTCGCCCTCTTCTTCGCCTGAGGGCAAACGAAAAGCCGGCCGCAGGGAACGGCCGGCTTTCCGGAGGTCATGCTTTCATCGCAGGCTCAACGGCGGGCGATGATCTCCCGGCCGTCGATCTTCATCTGGACGCCGAGCTTGCCGGTCGTGCGGCGCACGAGGAAGCGGGGGCGGCGGTCCGCGAAGTAGGAATGGCGGCGGCGCGGCCGGGTGGGGCGGCTGCCGACGGCGAGGTGGTCGTCGAGCGGACGGGCGATGCCGTCGGCTTCCACCATCAGCATGGGAATGCGGTAGGCGTCCGACCAGCTCCGCCAGTCGGCGGCGATGTCGCACAGGTCATGGGCGACGAGCAGCGGGATGCAGAGGTCCGGGTCGTCGTGGTGCAGTTCCAGCGTCACGGTCACTTCGCCGTTGCCATGGTCGATGGCGCGGGCGGCGACGCCCTTGAAGGCCCGGGCCGGAAGCGCGATGGAAAGCGGCAGGCCGCTGGAAGGCAGGACCTTGCGCAGGACGGCGCCGCGCTCGTCGAGGGTGATGGTGGCGTCTGTTCCTTCCATCCTCAGCTCGAACGTCACCTGCTGCGGAAAGCGCTTGGGATCGAGCCTTAGCGTGTTGCCGGCCCATGCCGGCTTGGAAACGGTATTCAGCATGTCTTTCGCCCTTGTTTTCCTTGAGAGCCGCTTTGCGATCTTCTCATCGGGACTTTGCGTCCTCTGAGCGTGAGATTAGGCGCCCTCCCTTCCAGGCCGCTTAAAAATCGCGGTTAAGAAAACTTTGCAGTTCCTGATGGTTAGCAAAACCGCACGGGCTAGGGTTTCGAAGAGGTGAACGGGAGGGCGGGCAGCGGGAAAGGCCGGGACAAGCCTCGCGCGCGAGAATGGACGAAGATCGGCTTGCCGATGATCCGAAGGAAGAGTCCCGATGCTGTCCACCTATACGAGCTACAACCTCATCACGAAGGACATGTTGAAGTCGCTGAACCGCACGGGCAGCGAGGCGGTCAACCAGCGCGAGGCGGACTATTACAAGGAGAACATCGGCAAGGTCGCCACGGTGGACGAGTTCCTCGACGACTACCGGCTCTACTCCTACGCCATGAAGGCCTATGGCCTGGAGGACATGATCTACGCCAAGGCCTTCATGCGCAAGGTGCTGGATAGCGACATGTCCGACGCCAACAGCTTCGCCAACCAGCTCACCGACACGCGCTACCGCGATTTCGCCAATGCCTTCGCCTTCACCGCCGCAACGCCTTCGGCGCAGACCGAGGTGCAGCTCGACGAGATCATCGGCCTCTATTCCGCCACCGCCGCCAATGCCGGCGCGCAGATCAAGGAGGAGACGCGCTACTACGACATCGTCATCGACAAGGTGACCAGCGCCGACCAGCTCCTCAACAACGACCGGCTGCGCAACTACCTGCTGACGGCCTTCGACATCGACCCGAACACCTATTCGCGCCAGACGCTCAAGGGCGTGCTGACGAGCGACCTCGACGATCCGGCGAGCTATTTCAACACGCAGTTCGCCGGCCGGCAGACGGCGGCCGAGGCGGCCATCCAGACGGCGACGACCGAGCTTTCGGGCCTCGAATCCAACGACGCCAACAAGGCGCGCATCGCCGAACTGAAGGCGGAGATCACCCGGCAGAGCGCGATCGTCGCCAATGTCCAGAAATACCGCTCGCTTGCCGAGGCCTACAATTTCAACACCGACGGCACCGCGACGGCCGGCACGGTGCAGAACGCCACGCAGAAGCAGAACACGAACGACCTCTACACGCTCTCCAATCCGCGCGTGACCTCGGCGGCCGCGCAGCTCAACCAGGAGCATTTCAAGAGCGTGGTGGGAAGCGTCACGACGGCGAACGCGCTCATCGCCGACGAGCGGGTCGTCTCCTACCTCAAGGCCGCCTACGGGCTCGACAAGGTTTCGGTCACCAGCTTCACCCTGCGCAACATCATGACCAGCGACCCCGACCCGAACAATCCGAAGAGCTACATCAACATGTTCGGCGGCGCGGACAAGGAGGCCTATGTGGCGCTGCGCGCGGCCTTCAACTTCGAGGAGGACGGCACGCTCCCGGCCGGCACGCCGGCGCAGACCGCCGCCCAGACCTCGGCCACCGCCAGCCTCTACTCCTCCCACTACAACGACAAGGACGACGAGGCGGACGAGCTTGCCGTCAACCGCTTCAAGGGCCAGATCGGCGCGGTGACCACGGTCCAGGATTTCGTCGACGAGGCGACCGTCTACGACTTCGCGTTGAAGGCCTACGGCCTCGATCCGGACAAGGTTTCCGCGCTCACCATCAAGAACGTGCTGAAGAGCGACCTCAACGACCCGAAGAGCTACGTGTACCAGCTTCACGACGAGCGCTACGTGGAGCTTGCCAAGGCGTTCAATTTCGGGTCGGACGGCAAGATCGCCGAGCCCAAGCTGGCGCAGGCCGAATCCGAGATCCTTGCCATGTCGCGTGCCTATGTGACGGAGAAGTCCCGTTTCGGAACGGATGACGACAAGACGAAGGCCGAGGAAGAGGCGAAATATTACACCGTCCAGATGCAGAAGATCGATTCCGTCTCGGACTTCCTTGCCGACAAGCGCCTCGTCGATTTCGTGCTGACGGCCAACGACATCGATCCGGAGAGCGTCGACACCGAGTTCATGAAGAAGATCTTCACGTCCGACCTCGACGACCCGAAGAGCTTCGTCAACCAGCAGGCGGACCGCTCGTACCGCAAGATCGTCGCCTCGTTCAACTTCAATGCCGACGGCCTCGTCGAGCAGCCGAAGGATGCGCAGGTCCAGTCACGCCGCGGCGTCTACGAGACGCTCGACGGCTATGTGCGCCAGAAGCTGGAGGAGGAGGCCGGCGAGGACAATGCCGGCGTGCGCCTCGCGCTCTATTTCCAGCGCAAGGCCGATACGGTCACCAGCCCCTACGATATCCTCGCCGACGATGCGCTCTTCGAGGTCTTCAAGGTGGTCTATTCGCTGCCGGACGAGATCGGCAGCGCCGATATCGATGCGCAGGCCGACATGATCAAGCGCCACCTCGACCTTGCCGATCTGCAGGACCCGGAAAAGGTCTCCAAGATGATCGTCAAGTTCTCCGTGCTCTACGACCTCAACAACGACACCACCAGCGACCCGGCCGTCTCCATCCTCTCCGCCGATTCCGGCTCGGCCGGCATCAGCGCGGACCTGATGATGTCGCTGGCGCAGCTTCGCACCGGCGGAAGCTGAGGCCGCCTTTCAGGCGCGCACGACCTTGCCGGGGTTCATGATGCCGGCGGGATCGAAGGCGCGCTTGATGCGGCCCATCAGGTCCATCTCGATCGGTTCGCGGATCTCCGCCAGTTCGTCTCGCTTCAACTGGCCGATGCCGTGCTCGGCGGAGATCGAGCCGCCGAAGGAAAGCACGATGCCGTGGACGATGTGGTTGATCTCCTGCCAGCGGGCGAGGAACGCCTTCCCGTCCGCGCCGACGGGCTGGGAGATGTTGTAGTGGATGTTGCCGTCGCCCATGTGGCCGAAGGAGCAGATGCGCGCGCCGGGGATTGCCGCCGTCACCGCCGCATCGGCCTTCGCCATGAAATCGGGGATCGCCGAGACCGGCACGGAGACGTCGTGCTTGATCGAGCCGCCCTCCGGCTTCTGCGCCGGCGACATGCTCTCGCGCATGTGCCAGAGGGCCTTGCGCTGCTCCTCGCTCGCGGCGATGACGGCGTTTTCGATGAGGCCCGCCTCCATGCCTTCCGCAAGCACGGCCTCCATCATGCGCGCCGCCGTGTCGGCCGCGTCCGAGGTGGAGATGTCGATCAGCACGTACCAGTCGTGCCGGGTGGCGAGCGGATCGCGCACGCCCGGAATGTGGCGCGTGGTGAAATCGACGCCGAGGCGCGGCATCAGCTCGAAGCCCGTGAGCGCCGGGCCGCAGCGGCTCGACGCGCGCTCGAAGAGGGCGAGCGCGTCCTTCACCGATTTGAGGCCGGCGAAGGCGACCTCGTGGCCGAGCGGCTGCGGAAAGAGCTTCAGCACCGCGCCGGTGATGACGCCGAGCGTGCCTTCCGCGCCGATGAAGAGGTCGCGCAGGTCATAGCCCGTATTGTCCTTCTTGAGGCGCCTGAGGCCGTTCCATACCTCGCCCGTCGGCAGCACGACTTCGAGGCCGAGGCAGAGATGGCGCATGTTGCCGTAGGAGAGCACCGCGGTGCCGCCGGCATTGGTGGAAAGGTTGCCGCCGATCTGGCAGGAGCCTTCCGAGCCCAGCGAGAGCGGAAACAGCCGCCCGACATTCTCGGCCGCCGCCTGGATATCGGCGAGCACGCAGCCGCCGTCCGCGACGATCACGTTGCCGACCGGATCGACGTCGCGGATGCGGTTGAGGCGCGAGAGCGAGAGCACGGCGTCCATCGCCCCCTCGCGCGGCACGCTGCCGCCGACATGGCCGGTATTGCCGCCCTGCGGCACGATGGCGGTGCGCGTCTCGGTGGCGAGCGCGAGGATTTGCGAGACCTCCTCGACCGAGCCCGGCCGCAGCACCAGCGGCGAGGTGCCGTGGTAGAGCCCGCGGCTTTCGACGAGGTAGGGCGCGATGTCGGCCGCTTCGGTCAGCGCATGGGCGGGGCCGGTGATCGCGCAAAAGCGGGCGATGAGATCGGGGGAAAGCGTCGCCTGGACCATGGCTTTACCTTTCAGCCGCGCGGGGCGGCGGCGCGTTGCAGGCGGTCGTTGATCGCTTCGCCGAGACCCACGGCCGGGATGGGCGAAAAGGCGATGGAGGCGGCGCCGAGGGCGTCGGCCCGTTTCATGTAGCCGAAGAGATTGGCCGCGGCCTCGGCAAGGTCGCCGGCGGGGCTGAGGTCGAGCACCAGCGCGGCGTCCTTCTCGCCGGGCAGCGCCGTGCCGCCGAAGCGGATCAGCACCTCGCCGGGGCGCACGTCCCGCGCCTCCAGCCGCACCGGGGCGTCGGGCGCATAATGCGAGGCGAGCATGCCGGGCGCCTCGATGGCGGCGCCCGCCTTCTCGTTGCGGATGACCGGCCGGCCCGTCAGGCGCTCGACGGCATCGAGATCGAGCCCGCCCGGCCGCAGCAGGCGGATCGTCTCGCCCTCGACGCGCAGGATGGTCGATTCGAGCCCGACGACGGCAGGGCCGGCATCGAGCACCAGCTCCAGCCGGTCGCCGAAATCGTCCGCGACATGGCGGGCGGTGGTGGGGCTGATGCGCCCGGACGTGTTGGCGCTGGGGGCTGCGAGCGGCCGGCCGAAGGCGGACAGCAGCCGGCTTGCAAAGCCGGTGGGCACGCGCACGCCGACCGTGTCGAGCCCGGCACGCGCGAGCGGGTGGATGGCGCTTTCCGGCCGGATCGGCAGCACTAGCGTCAGGGGCCCGGGCCAGAAGGCTTCGGCGATCTTGCGCGACAGCGGGTCGAGGACGGCGTGCCGCTCCGCCATGGCAAGGTCCGCCATGTGGCAGATCAGCGGGTTGAAGCGCGGCCGGCCCTTCATCTCGTAGATGCGGGCGATCGCCTGCGGATTGGTGGCGTCGGCGGAAAGGCCGTAGACCGTCTCGGTGGGAATGGCGACCGGCACGCCGCGGCCGAGCGCCTCCGTGGCGCGCGCCAGCGCCGCCTCAGGGTCCGTCCGCGTATCCACGATGTCTGCCATGCCGTTCGTCCTTCGTCTGGCGTCTCCTTTACAGCCCTTTGGCGGAAAATGCCAAGGCTTGAGCGATTGCCTAAAATGCGACCGACCGGATTAGAGCGGCCGAAAGCGGCGGCTGCTATGGCTCGGGAAAATCCGAAGGCAGGTTTCCCGAGATGGCGAACAAGAAATCCTCGACGACAGACATCGCGCTCCGCGTTGCGACGGCCATGAGGCAGATGGGCATCGACGGCCTGCCGCGCAATTACGAGCTGGTCTACGAGGCCTATGCCGGCTGCAATCCCGACCTCGTGCGCGACTTCATCGCGCTCGGCAAGTACAAGACGCAGGCCGCGCTCGACGAGCTCGGCCGCAAGTACCTGCCCCACCAGCACGAGGCGAGCGTGCTGCAGCGCTCGGCCGGCGCCATCAGCAGCGAGATGAGCAATTTCATGGACCTGCTCACCCAGGAGCGCTCCTCGCTCACCGACTACGGCCGCCTGATCGGCGAGGCCTCGCAGGTCATCCGCAATGCCGCCGGCGACGAGGGCGCGCTCGGCAGCTCGCTCGAAGCCCTGCAGCGCGCGACGGAGCTGCGCGTCACCCACACGGCCGAGATGGCCGAGAAGGTGGCCGCGCAATCGGCCGTCATGGACGGCATCCAGAAGGAGATGGCGGAATTCGAGGCGATGAAGTTCGTCGATCCGCCGACGAAGCTCGGCAACCGCCGCGCCTTCAACAAGGCGCTCGCCCGCGTCTATGCCAATGCGGAACTGCCGATGCTCTGCGGCGTCGTCATCGCCGAGGTGGATGCGGAGCGGCGCTTCTCGCCCGGCCAGATCGAGGCCCTGTCGGACCATCTCGTCACCTTCTACGGCAACCTCATCCGCCAGGCGTTTCCATCAAGCGCGCTTGCCGTGCGCTTCGACGGGCTGCGCTTCGGCTTCCTGTTCCACACGGCGGAGGAGAGCGAGGTGACGCGGCTTGTCGATCTCCTGCGCGCCGCCTTCCAGACGGTCGCGCTGCGCGATCCGCGCACCGGCCGCAATCTCGGGCACCTGACGCTCTCGGCAGGCGCCTGCATGTCGGACAGGGCAGACAGCGCCTTCGACCTTTCGGCCGCCTGCGAGCGGGCGCTGATGGAGGCCAAGGGGGCCGGCGGCGACCAGATCGTCATCTACGGCCGCGGCGACGAGGTGCCGGCCGGCAAGGAATGGATGATCTACAGGGCGTCCTGATCAGAGCGCGCTGATGATCTTGCGCAGCGCCTCGTTGCGCGTGCCGAGCATCAGCACGTTCTTCATGGCGAGCTTCGGGTCGTCGGTGCGGAAGATCACGCCGTTGCCGCGCACCTTGCGGTCGATCGTCAGGCGCCCTTCCTCCTCGGTCGGCGCGATGGCGACGGCGAAATACATGCGGCCCGGCTTCGTCGAGATACCGGCGAAGAACTGCTCCCCCTCGCCGATCTCGGCGAGGAAATTGGCCATGTAGAAGGCCCATTGCACATTCTCGAACTCGGCGAAGCGCGAATTGGCCACCGTGATGTGGCAATAGCCAAGATGCGGCGTCTGGGCGAGCGTGCGGTGGAAGATCAGCCTGGGGAACTGGATGGAATGGTGGAAGCCGTTGATGCGCTCATGGGTGATGCTGCCGGCCCGCTCCAGCTTGCGGCCCGTACGCTCGGCGACCTCCTGATAGGTGAGGTAGCGCTTCTCGCTGGGGCTCCAGGTCGGGCTGCGGTCGATGCGGCCGGTGCGCAGGAACTCCGTATGGGCTGCGGCTTTCGGCTGGTTGGTGCGCTTGTAGGCGACGGCGTCGTAATATCGGAACTTCGTCTGCTGCACCTGACCGGACCTTATCCTCGTGCCCTGATGCGCCGAAGTTTAAGCAAACGCCGTTAAACATTCCTTTCCGTGCACCTCCCGCTTCTTCGCGCGGGGTCGGCAAGGTCGCAATATGACAAAGGCATGAGAGCCGCCGCTTCAGGCGGGCTGCGCAGTCTTTCCGTTGCGCGTCTTTTCTCAAACCATTGTTCCTATTGTATTATGTATACCATCATTGCGGAATTTCCTCTTTTCTCCTGTCGTCAACTTGGAACGGCATGTCGTTTTCCGGAATGTCGGGCGGCCGGACTTGCGCTTAGATAAGAACGCTCAAGGTGCTGCTTCCCCCAAGGAAGCGGAGAATTGGGAAGCCGGTTGAAATCCGGCGCTGCCCCCGCAACGGTGTTGGAGCAAGGTGCAGCAGAGGCCACTGGACGGGATGTCCGGGAAGGCGCTGCGCCGGTCCTCAAGGGACACTCCTCAGCCCGGAAACCAGCCTGGAGCATCGATCGTGACTGGCTGCGGCGGGCGGCCGGGAAGCGTGCAAACCGTGCGGCCCGCCGCCCGGATGCCGTCTCCTTCCGTGCGCCTCAGCAAATCTGGATATCTGAGGATCCGCCATGGACATTCGCAGCGACGTGCTCCGCAAGCTCAAGACCCGGCGCGAGGGCCACAGCCTCGAGCAGGCCTTCTACATCGACCCCGACCACTACAGGCTCGACCTGGAGACGATCTGGTATCGCGACTGGCTGTTCATCGGCCACGACTGCGAGATCCCGAAGGCGGGCAATTATTTCACCGTGCAGGTCGGCGATTATCCCGTCGTCGTCACCCGCGACCGATCCGGCCCCGTCCGCGCCCTGCACAATTCCTGCCGCCACCGCGGCTCGCGCGTGTGCACGCAGCACAAGGGCACGTCGGCCAAGCTCGTCTGTCCCTACCACCAGTGGACCTACGAGCTCGACGGCTCGCTGCTCTTCGCCCGCCACATGGCGGAGGATTTCGACAAGGCGCAGCACGGCCTGAAGCCGATCCGTTGCGAGACGGTCGGCGGCTACATCTTCATCTGCCTTGCCGAGGAGGCACCGGACTTCTCCGCCTTCCGCAGCCTGGTCGAGCCCTATCTTGCCCGCCACCGCCTCGGCGAGACGAAGGTCGCCTTCGAGAGCACCATCGTGGAGAAGGGCAACTGGAAGCTCGTCTGGGAGAACAACCGCGAATGCTACCATTGCGCGGCCAATCATCCCGAGCTCTGCCGCACCTATCCGGAGGCCCCCAGCGCCACGGGCGTGCAGGGCGCCAAGGACGATCCGGTCATCGCCGCGCATTGGGAAAAGTGCGAGGCGGCGGGCCTTGCGAGCGAATTCCGCATGTCGCCGACCGGCCAGTTCCGCGCCGCGCGCATGCCGCTGATCCAGGATGCGGAGAGCTACACCATGTCCGGCGCGCCCGCCGTGCAGCGGCCGCTGTCGAGCGACATCCTGGAACGCGGCATCGGCACGCTTCTCCTCTTCCACTATCCGACGACGTGGAACCATGTGCTGGCCGACCATGCCATCACCTTCCGCGTGCTGCCGCTCGGCCCCGAGCTCACCCAGGTCACGACGAAGTGGCTGGTCGCCAAGGATGCTGTCGAGGGTATCGACTACCGCCTCGACGAGCTCACCCATGTGTGGACCGAGACCAACGACCAGGACCGCCGGATCGTCGAGGAGAACGCCTTCGGCATCCGTTCGCCCGCCTATCAGCCCGGCCCCTATTCGGTCGAGGACGAGGGCGGCGTCATGCAGTTCGTCGAGTGGTACACGAACTTCATGATCGACCGCCTGGACGACAAGAAGCCGATGTCCCGGGTGGCCTGACATGACCATATCGACCCCGTTCCGCCATTTCGACGAACTGAACCCGTGGCACGACCGCCAGAACCTCCTGGAATGCATCGTGGTCACGGCGGAGACTTCCGACGTGATGACGTTCACGTTCAGCTCCGATCAGAAGAACTGGTTCCGGTACCTGCCGGGCCAGTTCGTCACGCTGGAGCTGCCGGTGTCGCAGGACGAGCCGGTCATGCGCACCTATACGCTCTCCTCCTCGCCCTCGCGCCCCTTCTCGGTCGCGGTGACGGTCAAGGCGCAGAAGAACTCCATCGGCACGCGCTGGATGTTTGACAACCTGCGTCCGGGCATGACGCTGCGGGCCTTCGGCCCGCTCGGCGACTTCTCCTTCGTGCGCTATCCGGCGGAAAAGTACCTCTTCGTCTCGGCCGGCTCCGGCATCACGCCGATGATGTCGATGACGCGCTGGATGGCGGACTGCGCGCCGCAGTCGGACGTCTCCTTCGTCACCTGCGCGCGCAAGCCGGAGGACCTCCTTTTCAAGGCGGAGCTCGAATGCCTCGCCGCGCAGATGCCGAGCCTGACGCTCGGCTTCGTCGTGGAGAGCCAGAATCCGCGTGACGGCTGGCACGGCCTTCGCGGCCGGATCGACGCGGCGCGGCTCTCGCTGCTCGCGCCCGATTTCCGCGAGCGCACGGTCTTCTGTTGCGGCCCGGAACCCTTCATGCGCGGCGTGCGCGACATGCTGAAGGTCTGCGGCTTCGACATGGCGCGCTACCACGAGGAGAGCTTCCAGCCGTCGAGCGCGCCCGCGCCGGAGGAGATCGCCATCCGGGCCGGCGCCGGCGAGCAGGCCGTGGATGCCGACGCGGTCGCCACCGTCACCTTCACCATGGCTGGCAAGGACGCTCCGTGCCCGCCCGGCCAGACGATCCTGCAGACCGCGCGCGCGGCAGGGGTGCGCATTGGCGCGGCCTGCGAAGGCGGCCTGTGCGGCACCTGCCGGGTGCTGAAGGTGACGGGCGAAGTAGAGATGCACCACAACGGCGGCATCCTGGAAGACGAGATCGCCGAAGGCTACATCCTCGCCTGCTGCTCGCGGCCGATCGGGGACGTGTCGATCGAGGCGTGAGGTGCAACGGTGCCACGCTGCTGCCCGGCATCGCCTCCATCCCTAGGCATCATCCATCCGCCGGTGTCACCTCACCGCCGGAAGCGCTCCGCCGGTCGGCGTCAATCCTCTCGCCGGCGTCATCCTCGGCTCCCACCGTCGTCATCCTCGGGCTTGACCCGAGGATCCATGCCACAAGCGAGGCGCCGCCGTGAGGGTGGATGCTCGGGTCAAGCCCGAGCATGACGAAGGAGAGGGAAGAGAGGGGGAGAAGAGGAGACAGAGGGGAGGAAGGGAGGGCTTTCCTGGCCCTCCCACCTTGCTCTACTCCTCAGTCCGTCTTCGCGCGGCGGGCCGGGAAGAGGATGACGTCGCGGATCGAGGGGGCGTTCGTCAGCAGCATGATCAGGCGGTCGACGCCGATGCCGAGGCCCCCGGCGGGCGGCATGCCCTGGTCGATGGCGTCCAGGAACTCGTCGTCGAGCTGCTTGTCCTTCTCGCCGCGGCCGTGGGCCTGCTGGAGCTGCTCGACCATGCGGGCGCGCTGCTCCTCCGGGTCGTTCAGCTCGGAGAAGGCGTTGCCGAGTTCCCAGGTGTTGCAATAGGTCTCGAAGCGTTCCACGAGGCGCGGCTCGCCCGGCACTTCCTTGGCGAAGGGCGAGATGTCCTTCGGGAAATGCGTGACGTGGGACGGCTGGATCAGCGTTCCCTCCACCTTCTCCTCGAAGATGAAGGCGAGGCATTCGCCCCAGGTCCAGTCCTTCTCGACCTCGAAGCCGGCCGCCCTGGCGGCGGCGCGCGCTTCCTCGTCGGTCTTGATAGAAAGGAAGTCGATGCCGGTCGCTTCCTTCACGGCGTCCGGCATCGGCACGCGCCTGAACGGGCCCTTGAAGGAGATTTCCTTGTCGCCGTAGGCGAACTCCGTCGAGCCGTGGATTTTCACGGCAAGCTCGGCGAAGAGCCGTTCCACGAGGTCCATGATGTCCTCATAGTCGGCATAGGCCCAGTAGCACTCCATCATCGTGAATTCGGGATTGTGCCTGGTCGACACGCCCTCGTTACGGAAGTTGCGGTTGATCTCGAACACCTTGTCGGTGAGGCCGGAGACCAGCGTGCGCTTCAGGAACAGTTCCGGCGCGATGCGCAGGTACATGTCGAGCTTCAGCGTGTTGTGGTGCGTCTTGAAGGGCTCGGCCGTCGCGCCGCCGTAGACGGAATGCAGCATGGGCGTCTCGACTTCCATGAAGCCGTCGTTCTCCATGAAGCGGCGGATGCCGGAGACGATCTTCGAGCGCTGCTGGAAGCGGAGCTTGGATTCCTCGTTGGTCATGATGTCGAGGTGGCGCTTGCGGTAGCGGATCTCGACATCGGCGACGCCGTGCCACTTCTCCGGCATCGGCAGCAGGGTCTTCGTCAGCATGACGATCTCCTGCGCGTTGATCGTCAGTTCCCCGCGCTTGGTGCGGCGGACGACGCCGGTGACGCCGATGATGTCACCGAGGTCGATCATCGGCAGCAGGGCGCGCGCCTCCTCCGGCGTCGTGTCCTTGTGGGAGAAGATCTGGATCTTGCCGGAGGCGTCGTGGATATCCATGAACATGCCGGAATTGCGCGAGGAATAGACGCGGCCGGCCACGGTCACGACGTCGCCGCTCTCCGTGTCGGGCTCGAGGCTTTCGTACTTCTCCGCAAGCTCCGCATTGGTCATCGTGCGGTGGAAATGCGCCGGGTAGACATCTCCGACCGTCTCGCGGAGCTGGCCGAGCTTCTGGCGGCGGACTTCCGTCGGGTCGGAGGAAAGGGCGGTTTCGGTCTTGTCGTTCATTCTTCTCGTTCCTTACTTTCCGCCGCCGGCCATGGAGGCCACGACCTGCGCGGCGACCTTCAGGCGCTGGCGCACGACGGAGCGGCCGAGGATGGCCATCGAATCGAAGAGCGGCAGCGAGCGCGACGAGCCGGAGACGGCAACGAAGAGCGGCGCGACGACGACCTTCAGCTTCTTGCCGAGCTTGTCGGCGCTCGCGCGCAGTTCCGCCTCGATGCTTTCCACGGTCCATTCCGGCATCTTCTCGAGGTCCGGCTGCACCTGGTTCAGCACGTCGAGGATTTCCTCCGGCGTCGACTTCACCTTGGCGAAGGACTCCGGCGTCAGCCCGAGGTCGGACTTCAGCAGGAAGCCCGCGAGGTCCGGCAGCTCGCCGAGCTTGGAGATGCGCGACTGCGAGAGCTTCAGGCCCTCGCGGATGCGGTCGTTCTCCATCGCCCAGTCGAGGACGCGCTTCATGAAGTCCTCTTCGGAAAGCTGCTCGCGCAGCCAGCGGCCGTTCAGCCAGTCGAGCTTCTGGATGTCGAAGATCGCGCCGGCCTTGGAAAGGTTCTCCGGATCGAACTTTTCGGCAAGCTCTTCCATGGTCAGCAGTTCTTCGCCCTCGGAAATCTGTATGAAGAACAGGCCGAGGAAGTTCATCAGCGCTTCCGGCAGGTAGCCGAGCGCGGAATAGTAGGAGATCGAGGTCGGGTTCTTGCGCTTGGAGAGCTTCGACTTGTCGGCGTTGCGCATCAGCGACAGATGCATGAAGACCGGCTCCTGCCAGCCGAAATAGCGATAGAGCAGGATGTGCTTGGGCACCGAGGCAAGCCATTCCTCGCCGCGCGCCACATGGGTGATCTTCATCAGGTGGTCGTCGATGACATTCGCCATGTGATAGGTCGGCATGCCGTCGGCCTTGATCAGCACCTGCATGTCGACGCTTTCCCACGGGATCGACACGTCGCCGTAGACGCCGTCGTGGAAGTCGCAGGAGCCTTCCGTCGGGATCTTCATGCGCACGACCGATGGCTCGCCCGCCGCGACGCGGCTCGTCACTTCCTCGGCGGAAAGGTTGAGGCAGTGGCCGTCGTAGCCCGGCGGCTTGCCGGCGGCGCGCTGCGCCTCGCGCATCTTCTCCAGCCGTTCCGGCGTGCAGAAGCAGCGGAAGGCATGGCCCTTCTGCAGCAGTTCCTCGGCATAGGGCCAGTACATGGCCTTGCGGTCGGACTGGCGGTAGGGGCCGTAGGGGCCGCCGACATCCGGGCCTTCGGACCATTCGAGGCCGCACCATTTCAGCGCGTCCAGCACCTTCTGCTCGAATTCCGGCGTCGAGCGCGTGGCGTCCGTATCCTCGATGCGCAGGATGAAGGTGCCGTTGTTCTTCTTGGCGAAGAGATAGTTGAAGAGCGCGATATAGGCGGTGCCGACATGGGGCTCGCCGGTGGGGGAAGGTGCGATGCGTACGCGAACGCCGGATGCGGTTCCGGAAGTGCTCATGGATGTGGCCCGTCTCGACTTTGGAAGGGAGTGCCCGGATTTGCGGGAGAAAAGGGCTCTCCGTTGGGCTGGGTGAGACCATATTCAGCCCGGCGCGTCAAGGGAATGTCGATCGGCGGCTAGCGCACGGGCCAGACATAAAGCAGCGTCGGCACGCTGACGATGACGATGAGGATGGAGAGCGGCAGGCCGACGCGCGGATAATCGGCGAACTTGTAGCCGCCAGGGCCCATCACCAGCGTGTTGCACTGGTGGCCGACGGGGGTGAGGAAATCGCAGCCCGCGCCGATCGCCACCGCCATCAGGAAGGCCTCCGGCTTGTAGTGCAGCGCATTGGCGAAGCTGGCGGCGATCGGCGCCATGACGAGGACGGTCGCCGCATTGTTGAGGAAGGGCGTTACGGCCATGGCGGTAAGAAGGATGAGGCCGAGCGCGCCGAAGGGCGGCAGGTGCACGGCGATGTCGCCGAGCCAGCCGGCGACGAGCTCGCTCGCCCCCGTCGTGCGCAGGCTGTCGGAAACGGGGATGAGGGCGGCGAGCATGATGAGGATCGGCCCGTCGAGCGCCGTATAGGCCTCGCGCAGCGGCACGGCGCGGAAGACCACCATGGCGACGGCGGCGGCGAAGAAGCCCGTCGCCACCGGCACGACGCCGAAGGCGGTGGCGACCATCGCCGCCATGAGGATCAGGACGGGAATGATCGCCCGGCGCGGCGCACCCAGCAGGATCTCGCGCTGGGCGAGCGGCAGCAGGCCGAGTTCGGTGAGCTGCGTCGGCAGCGTGCGGTTGTTGCCCTGCACCACGATCATGTCGCCCGGGCGCAGGCGCACGGCGGAGAGCTTTTCGCGCAGCCGCTCGCCCTGCCGGCTGACGGCGAGCAGGTTGATGCCGTAGGAATGGAAGAGCGCGATGCTGCGGGCGGAAATGTCGATGAGCCGCGAATCCTTGCCCACCACCGCCTCTATGGCGCTGATCTCGCCCTCCTCGCCGCGCCCGGCGCGGATCGGCTGGCCGGAGAGCGTGAGGCCGGCGGCGGAGACCACCTTGTCGAGCGCCCCTGCCGTTCCCTCCATCAGGATCGTGTCGCCCGCGGTCAGCCGCACGTCCGGCAGCGGCGCGATATGGACATGGCCGCGGATGATGGCGGTGGCGATCACGTCGCCGTCGCCGTTGCGCAGCACCTCGTTCAGCGACTTGCCGACGGAGGGCGAGCCGGCCTCGATCGTCGCGTCGGAGGAATAGGCGGCCGCCTCCAGCGCCTCCTCGATATTGGCGCTCTTGTTCGTGCGCTCGGGCACGATGCGGTTGAAGAGGAGGAGGAAGAGGATGCCGCAGACCGTCAGCACCGCGCCGACGGGCGTGAAATCGAACATGCTGAAGCTCTCGCCGCCGATCTCCTGGCGCAGGCGCGAGACGACGATGTTGGGCGAGGTGCCGATCTGCGTCATGAGGCCGCCGAGAAGCGCGGCGAAGGCCATCGGCATCAGGAACTTGGAGGCCGGCGTGCCGGACTTCTTGGCGAACTGGAAGGCGAGCGGCATCATGATGGCGAGCGCGCCGATATTCTTGATGAAGGCCGAAAGCACCGCGACGGAGACGAGCAGCAGCGCAAGCTGGCTGCGCCTGGAAGCAAGGTTCGGGAAGAAGCGCTTGACCGCGAGATTGACGATGCCCGAGCGCGCGACGGCCGCGCTCACCATCAGGGCGCTCGCGACGATGATGACGATGTCGTCGGAAAAACCGGAAAAGGCCTTGTCGAAGGGAACGATGCCGAGCGCGAGCGCCAGAAGCAAGGAACAGCACGCCACGACATCGTAGCGGAACCGTCCCCAAATGAACGCCGCCATCATCAGAGCGATGACGACGAAGGCGAAGGTCTGCTGAAGCGTCATGGAGCTGTCCGTGCGGCGGGGCGATGCTCGGCATGAATTCCCTGCAGGTCCTGCCGGTTCCGCCGCAAGCGGCGCAGCCGTCCAGAACTTTCGCGGAACAATCCAACCGTCCGAAGATTTGCCAAGAGAAGGCGGGTCGTGTCAACCGGACGCGACGGAGATGAAGAACACGGGGATTTTTCCGGTTTCTCCCCGTGGCCAACGAAACGGCAGGCGAGCTTCCCACCCGTCCGACCCGTCTTCGACCCTCCCGGACCGTAAGTGGCCGGGGGTTAGGGCAGGTCGCCCCTACCCACCGCCGACATCTCGACGCTCTGTCACACCGCATCTCTTGACCTTTCCGCCCCGCGCCCTTAACCCGCCAGCAACAAGGACGCAGCAGGGGTTACGGGCATGAAGGTTCTGTTGATCGGATCGGGCGGACGCGAGCATGCCCTTGCCTGGAAACTGGCGCAGTCCCCGCTTCTGGATACGCTCTACGCCGCCCCCGGCAATCCGGGCATCGCCGAATGCGCGATGCTCGTTTGCCTGAATGTCGAGGACCACGCCGCCGTCTCGGCCTTCTGCAGGGAGAACGGCGTCGGCTTCGTGGTGGTCGGGCCGGAAGCCCCGCTCGTCGCTGGCCTTGCCGACGCGCTGCGCGCAGACGGCATCGACGTCTTCGGCCCCTCGGCCGCTGCCGCGCAACTGGAAGGCTCCAAGGGCTTCACCAAGGACCTCTGCGCCAAATACGATATCCCGACAGGCGCCTACAAACGCTTCACCGACGCAGCCGCGGCGAAGGCCTATGTCACCGAACAGGGCGCGCCGATCGTCATCAAGGCGGACGGGCTTGCCGCCGGCAAGGGCGTGACCGTCGCCATGACGCTCGACGAGGCGCTCGCGGCCGTTGACGACTGCTTCGATGGCGCCTTCGGCGCGGCAGGCGCGGAAGTCGTGGTGGAGGCCTTCCTCGACGGCGAGGAGGCGAGCTTCTTCTGCCTGTGCGACGGAGTGAACGCCCTGCCGCTCGCCTCCGCCCAGGACCACAAGCGCGTCGGCGACGGCGACACCGGCCCGAACACCGGCGGCATGGGCGCCTATTCGCCCGCCCCGGTTATGACGCCCGAAATGGTCGAGCGCACGATGAAGGAGATCATCGAGCCGACGATCCGCGGCATGGCGGTGGACGGCCATCCCTTCCAGGGCGTGCTCTTTGCCGGCCTGATGATCACCGAAAAGGGCCCCGAGCTCATCGAATACAATGTCCGCTTCGGCGATCCGGAATGCCAGGTGCTGATGATGCGCCTCGAGAGCGACCTCCTGCCGATCCTGCACGCCGCCGCCATCGGCCGGCTCGACAAGGTCTCCGCGACATGGCGGGACGACCCGGCGCTCACCGTCGTCATGGCCTCGAAGGGCTATCCCGGCGCCTACGAGAAGAACACGCCCATCCTCTCGCTGCCGGCAGACGACGCCACGACCAAGGTGTTTCATGCCGGCACAGCCCTCGAAGACGGAAAACTGGTCGCAACGGGCGGGCGTGTGCTCAACGTCACGGCCGTGGCAAGGACCGTCGGCGAAGCGCAACAGGCCGCCTACCGGGCGCTCGACAAGGTGGAATGGCAGAACGGCTTTGCCCGCCGCGATATCGGCTGGCGCGCCGTCGCCCGCGAAAAAGCCTGAGGCGGGGCGGCGAAATCGCCCGATAGATCGAATTTTACCATTTCTCCTGACGGGACCGTAACCGGCAGGCGCTAGGGTGCTCCCAACGATGAGGGAGAACCGTTGATGCGTATCCTGCTGCCGACCTTCGCCTTGGCACTTCTTGCCGGCCCCGCCCTTGCGGGCTCGATCGAACCCGTGACCGGCGCCACCGCCGCGGACAGCATCTCGACCATCACCTGCGAGGCCTGCCCGGCGCTGAAGCCGAAGCCCGTCGCCGAGACCTACCATGTCGACGCGATCGCGCCCGGCACGCAGAAGGTGGAGATCCGCGAGGAGAACGGCGAACACAAGCTCTTCCGCACGGAAGCCTGGATGGGCGGCTCGCCCGTCCTCTTCGTCAGCAAGGCGCCCGCCGAGACGGTCGACAGCGCCGAGACGGAGCAGCCCGTCGATACGAGCGCGAGGACGAGCGCCCTTGGAAAGGACGCGGCCCAGGCGACGGTGACGGCCGGCATGACGGCCTCACGGGAGTTTGATCCCGGAAAATTTGAACTCAGGCTCGATTGACCCCATATTGGTGGTCCCTGCCTCTCAGTCCCTCCAGGCTGACGGGAATTCGCGAAAGCGGACGGATGCGCCCCTGGCCCTCAGGCGGGGGCGCAAACGTGTCAGCCGCCCTCTTCCCCCAGGTCCCTGACGAGGTTGTCGACCTCCCGGTCCGAATAGACGGCGATGCCGGCGCGGCGAAGCAACGCCGCCGTCACTCCCTGCCCCGCATGGCGCGCACCGGAAAACGTGCCGTCATGGATGAAGCCCGATCCGCAGGACGGGCTGCCGTCGATGAGCAGGGCATGGCGGCAGCCGTTCTCTTGCGCGACGTCCAGCGCGATGCGCGCGCCCTCGATATAGGCCGCCGAGACATCGCCGCCGGAAATCTCCAACACCCGCGCCCGCCCGTCGAGCACGTCATCGCCGTCGCGCCCGTCCTCGATTTCCGCTGGCGGCCGCGGCACGGCAAAGCCGCCCGCAAGCTCCGGACAGAGTTCCACCAGCCGCCCCTCCGCCCGCCAGCGCGCAACCGCCTCATGCACGAGCGGCTTGGCCGACCCGTTGTAACGGACCGGCCGGCCGGCTAGACAGGCGCTGATGAGGATTTTCCCGGTCATCGTCAGGCGGCGACGCCCACAGCAAGGTTCACGCCGTTCGCCTTCTGGAGAACACTGATCACACCGAAGAGGTTGTCGGCGCGCGGATTGCCCTTCGGCCCGAACATCCGCATGAGGCTCTTTGCCGGCGTGCCGGTGGCAGCCGCCAGCGCCTCGAACCCCACCGTGGCATTGATGTAGTCCCTCAGCAGGCTCTTGCCCGTCTCCATCTCGCCGGAGAGCAGCAGTTCGACCGCTTCTGCGAGGAGAAGCGTGCCGTAGGCCGGATCGGCGGCGACGCGCGCCTTGATGCTCTGCTTGAAATCGCGTGTCAGGGCCATGTCAGTCTCCACGCCTCCTGCGTTTGTAATCGAGCCAGCGGGCATGGGCGTCCTCGATATCCCGTTGCTGTCGCTGCTTCGTGCCGCCGGCCAGAAGGAGGATCAGCGTGTTGCCGTCACGGCCGAAATAGACGCGATAGCCCGGACCGTAGTCGATACGATATTCGAGCACGCCGCCGCCGACGGATTTCGCATTGGAAAGATTGCCGGCTTCAAGGCGCGCGAGCGCGACCGTCACCTTGACCGCCGCCCGAGCCTCGATCCGCCGGAACCAGGCTTCGAAAGGGCTATGCCCCGCCGGATCGAGATATTCGACGACCTTCATGCGCCAATGGTAACACATACGCTACCATTGGCAAGCACGCCTCATCCCGCGATCTTCGAGAAATCCGCGACCGTGCCGGTTGCGGCGCGGATGGCGGAGAGCAAGGCGAGGCGGTTGGTGCGGATGGCGGGGTCGTCGTCGTTGACGAGGACATCGGTGAAGAAGCGGTCGACCGGGGCGCGCAGTGCCGAGAGGGCTGCCATGGCGGAGCGGAAGTCTTCCTTCGCGACGGCGGCGGAGGCGTCCCTGGCGGCGGTTTCGACGGCGGTGTGCAGCGCCTTTTCCGCATCGAGCTTCAGGAGGGCGGGCGAGACGGCGCCTTCGACGACGGTGCCCTTCTTCTCTTCCGCGGCGAGGAGCTGCGTGGCGCGCTTCGTGCCGGCGAGGAGGTTCTGGCCCTCCTCGGAGGTGATGAAGGCCGTCAGCGCCTCGACGCGGCGCGCAACCGTCAGGAGGTCGTCGGCGTCCGGCGTCAGCACGGCGTCGATGAGGTCGTGCCGTGCGCCCATGTCGCGCAGGTACACCTTGAGCCGGTCATGGAAGAAGGCGAGGAGGTCCGGGTCCTTGACGACCGACAGCAGCGGCAGGCGGATGTTCTTTTCCAGCAGCATGCGGATGACGCCGAGGGCGGCGCGGCGCAGCGCATAGGGGTCCTTCGAGCCGGTCGGCTTCTCGTCGATGGCCCAGAAGCCGATCAGCGTGTCGAGCTTGTCGGCGAGCGCCACGGTGAGGCCGACCTTGCCGGACGGCACGCGGTCCGACGGGCCCTGCGGCTTGTAGTGGTCCTCGATGGCCTCGGCGACGGCGGGGTCCTCGCCCTGGAGGGCGGCGTATTTGCGGCCCATGATGCCCTGGAGCTCGGGGAATTCGCCGACGGCCTCCGTGCGCAGGTCAGCCTTGGCGAGCACCACGGCGCGGTCGACGAGCGCGGCATCGGCGCCGGTGACCTTCGCCAGTTCAGCGGCGAGCGTGCGGATGCGCGCGACGCGCTCGCCCTGCGTGCCGAGCTTGGCGTGGAAGGTCACGTCGAGCGCATCGAGCTTGGCCATGCGCTGGTCGAGCGGCTTTGCAAGGTCGAGGCCGAACTTTTCGGCGGATGCCTTCAGCGTGTCGAGGTCCGGCAGGTCGCCCTGGTCGCGCAGCCAGAAATGCTTGGCGTCGGAAAGGCGCGCACGCACGACCTTGCCGTTGCCGTGCATGATCTCCTTGCCGCCGTCCTTCGCCTCGATGTTGGAGACGAGGATGAAATGGTTGGAAAGCGCCTCGGTGCCCGGCCTGCGTGTGACGAAGCACTTCTGGTTCGTCTTGATGGTGAGGCGGATGATCTCGGCGGGGATCGCCAGGAACTCCTCCTCGAAGGTGCCGAGCAGAACCTGCGGCCACTCGACAAGGCCGGACACTTCATCCAGCAGGCCTTCGTCCTCGACCAGTTCGAGGCCGTTGGCGAAGGCGATGTTGTTAGCGTCGGTGGCGATGATCTGCTTGCGCCGCTCGGCGTCCAGCACGACCTTCGCCTTTTCGAGGCTTGCGGCATAATCGGCAAAGCGCCGCACGGTGATGGCCTCCGGCGCATGGAAGCGGTGGCCGTAGGTGACATTGCCGGCGACAAGCCCGTCGACCTCGAAGGGCACGACGCGCGTTTCCTCGGTCTCCGCGCCGAAGGTGCACAGGATCGATTGCAGCGGGCGCACCCAGCGCATGGCGCCGGGCCTGGCCGAAGCGGCGCCCCAGCGCATGGATTTCGGCCAGGGGAAGTTGCGGATGATGCCCGGCATCGCCTCGGCGATGATCTCCTCGGCAGGACGGCCGGGCTTGACGATATGGGCGACGTAGAAATCGCCCTTCTTCGGATCCGAATGGACATGCGCCTCGGAAATCGAGGAAAGGCCGGCGCCGCGCAAGAAGCCTTCGATCGCCTTCTCGTTGGCGTCGGTGCGCGGGCCCTTGCGCTCCTCGCGGATATCGGCCGAACGGGCGTTGAGGCCGCGGATGTCGAGCGTCAGGCGGCGCGGCGTCCAGTATTCGCGCGCGCCCTCGTAGGTCAGGCCCGCTTCCACCAGCGCATCGGTGACGAGTTTCTTCAGGTCGCCCGCCGCCTTGCGCTGCATGCGGGCGGGAATTTCCTCGGAGCGGAGTTCAAGCAGAAGATCGGGCATGTCAACTTTCCTCACCCTCGCCACGCGGCAAGGGTCGGCACGGCGTGCCGGTATGGGGTGAAAATCGTGTGCCTCTGCTAGCAAAGTTGGGCGGTGCTGTACAACGGCAAATATGCCGCCCCGCCGACGGAAAGGCCGTCAGTGCCCGCTGGCGGCGACCTCCTGCGTTTCCGCCGCCGCGCCCTCGCCTTCCGCCGTCGCGCCGCCCGCTTCGGGCTTCGCCTCCCCTTCCGCCTCGATGACGGCATTCGGGTCGACGCAATCCTCCCGCTCCGTCATCGCCGTGACGATGGACTTGATCTCGTCGAGGGAGAGTTCCTTGCGCTCGCCGTAGAAATCGCCGTTCTCGGCGGGCTGGCCGTCCGTGTAGCGGGCGATGAAGGGGGCGGCCATGCCGGGAACGGCGGCGGGATCGCGCGCGAAGAGCACTTCGGCGCCGATCGCCCGGCCGCGCATGTCGGCGCGGTTCACGGGGCCGGCGGCATCGAGGAGGATGACCTGGTAGAGATCGGCTTCTTCCGCATTGGAGAGGGCACCGGCCACGCGCAGCGCCGTCTTCACGCGGATATCGCCGTCCTTCGCCGCCGAGCGCACGTATCTGCGCAGCCATTGCTGGCCGTCCTGCTCGATGCGCACGGTGGATACGGTGGTGCAGGCGACGCCCGAGATCGTTTCGGACGGCGGCCCGAGCAGCACATCGCGGCCGACGAAGATCGCGGCGGCGCCCGAGGCGCCGGTAAGCACGAGGACGCCGGCGGCAATGATCAGGATCTTCCGGGACAGGCGGAACGAGGTCGGCAGGAACTTCACGGGCGTCGAACTTCTCTTTGAACGCAGAACACGAACGCGCCGAGAGCACGCGAACGCCCGCACTCTACAGGCCGTGCGTTTCCGAAGTTTTAAACCGCAGCGTGCCGTTTCGATCCATTCTTGCGAATGATTTGCAATAGCGTTGACAGGGAACAAAAGGGCCCTATAGTCAATTGCAACTCATTCGCAAAAGCAGATCAGGTTTCCCATGCTCCGCCGCTCGTTCAATGCCCTCCTTCTCGGCCTGCCGCTCGTCGCGGCCGCCCCGGCGCTCGCGCAGGAAAAGCCGAAGGTGGTGACGACCTTCACCATCATCGCCGACATGGCGGCGAATGTGGCGGGTGATGCCGCGACCGTGGAATCCATCACCAAGCCCGGCGCGGAGATCCATAACTACCAGCCGACGCCGCGCGACATATTGAAGGCGCAGGACGCCCAGCTCGTGCTGCGCAACGGCCTCAACCTCGAGCTCTGGTTCGAAAAGTTCCTCGCCAATCTCGGCGACGTGCCGAACGTCGTCGTCAGCGACGGCGTTACGCCGATGAGCATCGTGGAAGGCCCCTACGAGGGCAAGCCGAACCCGCATGCCTGGATGTCGCCGGACAATGCGCTGATCTATGTGGAGAACATCCGCAAGGCGCTCGGCGCGCTCGACCCCGCCCACGCCGCGACCTACGACGCCAATGCCAAGGCCTATGGCGAGAAGATCAAGGCGCTCGGCGCGGAGATGAAGGAGAGGATCGGCGCGCTGCCGGAGGAAAAGCGCTGGCTCGTGACCAGCGAGGGCGCGTTCTCCTATCTCGCCCGCGATTTCGGCCTCAAGGAACTCTTCCTCTGGCCGATCAATGCCGACCAGCAGGGAACGCCCAAGCAGGTGAAGGCGGTGATCGACGCGGTGCGCGAGCACGATATCCACGTCGTCTTCAGCGAAAGCACGGTCTCGGCCAAGCCGGCAGAGCAGGTGGCGGCCGAAACGGGCGCGGCCTATGGCGGCGTCCTCTATGTGGATTCCCTCAGCGAGGCCGGCGGGCCGGTGCCGACCTATCTCGATCTCCTGCGCGTCACCTCCGAGACCATCGTGAAGGGGCTGTCGCAATGATGATGGGCAGCAAGGCGAAGACGGTGGACGGCATCGTCGCCGAGGACGTGACCGTCACCTACCGCAACGGCCTCACGGCGCTGCGCCATGCCAGCTTCTCCGTGCCGACGGGCACGATCACAGCGCTCGTCGGCGTCAACGGCTCGGGCAAGTCGACGCTCTTCAAGGCGATCATGGGCTTCGTGCCGGTCGCCGGCGGCAAGGTGACGATCCTCGGCCTTTCCGTGCGCGAGGCCCTGAAGAAGAACCTCGTCGCCTATGTGCCGCAGGCCGAGGAGGTCGACTGGACCTTCCCGGTCCTCGTCGAGGACGTCGTGATGATGGGCCGCTACGGCCACATGAACTGGCTGCGCATCCCGACGAAGCGCGACCACGAGATGGTCGACGAGGCCCTCGAACGCGTGAACATGTCCGCCTACCGCAAGCGCCAGATCGGCGAGCTTTCCGGCGGGCAGAGAAAGCGCGTCTTCCTCGCCCGGGCGCTCGCGCAGGAGGGCCGGGTGATCCTGCTCGACGAACCCTTCACCGGCGTCGACGTCACGACGGAAGAGCAGATCGTCGAGCTGCTCGGCACGCTGCGCGAGGAAGGCCGCGTGATGCTCGTCTCTACCCACAATCTCGGCAGCGTGCCGGACTTCTGCGACCGCACGGTCTTCGTCAAGGGCACGGTCATAGCCTCCGGCCCGACCGCCGAGACCTTCACCGAGGCCAACCTGGAGAAGGCCTTCGGCGGCGTGCTCCGCCACTTCATCCTCGGCGGCCCGGACCTCCACGACGACGAGGACAGGCGCTCCGTCAAGGTCATCACCGACGACGAGCGCCCCTTCGTCATCTACGGCGAGCGCGAGACGGAGAAGCGGCCGTGACCCAGGCGCTGCTCGAGCCCTTCTCTTACGGCTACATGGTCAACGCCATGTGGGTGAGCGCGCTGGTCGGCTGCATCTGCGGCTTCCTTTCCGCCTATCTCATGCTCAAGGGCTGGTCGCTGATCGGCGACGCGCTCTCGCACTCCATCGTGCCGGGCGTTGCCGGCGCCTACATGCTGGGCCTGCCGTTCGCGGCCGGCGCCTTCCTTTCCGGCGGGCTCGCCGCCGGCGCCATGCTCTTCCTCAACCGCCAGACGCGGCTCAAGGAGGATGCGATCATCGGCATGATCTTCTCCTCCTTCTTCGGCCTCGGCCTCTTCATGGTCTCGCTCTCGCCGACGCCGGTGAACATCCAGACCATCGTGCTCGGCAACATCCTCGCCATCACGCCGGAGGACACGATCCAGCTCGCCATCATCGGCGCGGTGACGCTCGTCGTCCTCCTCCTGAAATGGAAGGACCTGATGGTCACCTTCTTCGACGAGAACCACGCCCGCTCCATCGGCCTCAACGCGACGGGCCTGAAGGTGCTGTTCTTCACCCTGCTCAGCGCCTCCACGGTCGCCGCCATGCAGACGGTCGGCGCCTTCCTCGTCGTCGCCATGGTGGTGACGCCGGGCGCCACCGCCTATCTCCTCACCGACCGCTTTCAGCGCCTCGTGGTGATCGCCGCCGCGCTCGGCGCGGGCACCAGCCTCGTCGGCGCCTATCTCTCCTACTTCCTCGACGGCGCGACGGGTGGCATCATCGTCGTGCTGCAGACCGCGCTCTTCCTTGTCGCCTTCCTGCTGGCGCCCAAGCACGGGCTCATCGCCGCACGGCGCAGGGGCCGGCGCGCGCTGGCCGAAGGGGAGGCCGTCCAGCCATGAACGAGACGCTGCAACTCGCCCTCCTGCCCTTCCAGCTCGCCTTCATGCAGAACGCCTTTTTGGTGACGCTCATGATCGCCGTGCCGATGGCGCTTCTCTCCTGCTACCTCGTCTTGAAGGGCTGGTCGCTGATGGGCGATGCGGTCTCGCATGCCGTGCTGCCGGGCGTCGTCCTCGCCTATGTAGCGGGCCTTCCCTTCGCGGCAGGCGCCTTCGTCGCAGGCCTCGTCTGCGCGCTTGCGGCCGGCTACCTCAAGGACAACAGCCGGGTGAAAGAGGACACCGTGCTCGGCATCGTCTTTTCCGGCATGTTCGCCCTCGGCGTCGTGCTCTATGTGAAGATCCAGCCGGACGTGCATCTCGACCATATCCTCTTCGGCGACATGCTCGGCATCGCCGCTGCCGATCTCCTCGAAACCGCGATCATCGCGCTTGCGGCCACCGGCTTCATCCTCGCCTTCCGCAAGGACCTCCTCGTGCAGGCTTTCGACCGGCAGCACGCCTCGGCCATAGGCCTGCCGGTGAAAGTCCTGCATTACGGGCTGCTCGCGGTGCTCTCGCTCGTCGTCGTCGGTGCGCTGAAGGCGGTCGGCATCATCCTCGCCGTCGCCATGCTGGTGGCGCCCGGCGCCATCGCCGCCCTCCTCACCCGGCGCTTTCCGAGCATGCTCGCGGTCGCCGTTTCCGTCGCGCTCGGCTGTTCGTTCCTCGGCATCTGGCTGAGCTTCCTCATCGACAGCGCCCCGGCGCCGACCATCGTCCTTTTGATGGCGAGCCTCTTCGTCCTCGCCTTCCTCTCCCGCATGATCCGCGACAGAAGGCCCGTGGAAGGCGCCTGAACGCCGCCGCCATAGCCGTGTCGACAGGCGGCCGGTTTGCGTCTATCGTCCGGCGCAAACGGCCCCCGCGGCCGCAACAACGACACGAACGACAACGGGACGGCATGGCGCATATCGGTATCGTCGGCGGCGGCCTGATGGGCTGCGCCACAGCGCTCCATCTTCTGGAACAGGGCCACAGCGTCACCGTGCTGGAGCGCGATGCCGGCGGCCTGCCGGCCTCCGTCGGCAATGCCGGCATCCTCGCCGTGCCGGAGATCGATCCGCTCGCCCGGCCCGACATGCTGCTTTCCGTGCCGAAATGGCTGCTCGATCCGCTCGGCCCCCTCACCGTCCGCTGGCAGGACCTGCCCGCACTGACGCCCTGGCTCATGAAATTCCTCTTCTCCGCCCGGCCGGGCAAGGCGGCTGAAAGCCGCGCGGCGATGCTCTTCCTCATGAAGACCGCCGAGGCCGACCATCAGCGCCTTGGCGCGCTTGCCGGCGTTTCCGGCCATATGCGCGACACCGGCGCGCTCACCGTCTTCGACAGCCTTGCCGCCCGCGACAGGGTCTTCGCCCATGAGACCGAGAATGCGAAGCTGATCGGCTGCAATGTCGAGACGCTGGATGCCGAGGAGGCCCGCCGCCGCGTGCCGGCCCTCCAAGGCCCCTTCGCCGGCGCCGTCTTCAACGACGGCTACAAGACCTTCGAATATCCGCTGACCTTCCTGCGCCGGCTGCAGGCCGCGCTGCGCGAGCGGGAAGCCTTCGCCGACGCCAACGTCGCCGCCGTGGGCCAGCGGGAGAACGGCATCGCGGTGCGCACGGAGGGCGGGCGCGAGTTCATCTTCGACCGGCTCGTCGTCGCGGCCGGCGTCTGGTCGCGCCGCTTCGTCGCCGATCTCGGCCTGAAGGTGCTGCTCGAAACCGAGCGCGGCTACAACACGACCTTCATGAACCCTTCGACCGTGCTGGACATGCCGGTCTTCTTCTCCGAGCACGGCTTCGTCGCAACGCCCTTCGAGAACGCGCTGCGCATCGGCGGGGCGGTGGAGCTCGCCTCTCCGGACGCACCCGCCAACTACAGGCGCGCCGCTGCCATGCGCCGGAAGATGCGCCGCTACGTGCCGGACCTTCAGGAAGAAGGCGGCACGGAATGGATGGGACGCCGGCCCTCGACGCCGGATTCGCTCCCCGTCATCGGCCTTCATCCGCGCGACCCGCGCATCGCCTTCGCCTTCGGCCACGGCCATCTCGGCCTGACGCTCTCGGCCACCACCGGACGCCACGTCGCCCGGCTCATTTCCGGCGAGGACGACAGCGCGCTCGCCCCCTTCTCCATCGCCCGCTTCCAGTAAGCGGGTCGCCCATCACCATAGAAAGACGAACATGCACAAGGTCATTTTTGACACGGACCCCGGCGTCGACGACGCCATGGCGCTGCTTTTCCTGCACAACCACCCCGAGATCGACCTCATCGGCATCACCACCGTCTTCGGCAACGCCGCCATCGAGACGACGACGCGCAACGCGCTGTTCCTCAAGCGCGAATGGGGCATCGCCGCGCCCGTCGCGCGCGGCGAGGGCAAGACCTACAATCCCATGCGCAACCCCACCGACTGGCCGGTGATGATCCACGGCCATGACGGGCTCGGCAATATCGACGTGCCGGAGGCGATCGACCTGCCGGTCGACCCGCGCCCGGCGCACCGCTTCATCATCGAGGCCGTGCGGGCGAACCCCGGCGAGGTGACGCTGATCGCCGTCGGCCGCATGTCGAACCTTGCCTATGCGCTGAAGGAGGACCCGGAGATCGCCGGCCTCGTCAGGCAGGTCATCATCATGGGCGGCGCCTTCGACGTGCCCGGCAACATCACACCCGCCGCCGAGGCCAATATCCACGGCGACCCGGAAGCCGCCGACGCGGTGATGACAGCGCCGTGGAAGGTGGTCGTCGTCGGCCTCGACGTCACGATGAAGACGGTGATGACGCGCAGGCGCCTTGCCGAGCTCACCACGCAGAACGGCCGGAACCTCGAGCTGCTCTCCGCCGTCTCGCAGTTCTACATCGACTTCTACGGCCGGCATGTGGAGGGCGAGGGCATGGTGGTGCACGATAGCTGCGCCTGCATCTACCTCGTCGCCCCCGAACTCTTCGAAACGCGCAGCGGCGCGATCCGCGTCGTCTGCGGCGGCATCGCCGACGGCCAGACGATCCAGAAGCCCGACGCCCGCAGCTTCCCGCCCGGCAACTGGGACGGCCAGCCCAGCCAGTACGCCTGCATCGGCATCGACGCGGAAAAGGTGATGGCGCTGCTGGACGAGACGCTGGTCCGCTGAGCGGAAGTTGCCCCTCATCCCCCTGCCGGCACCTCTCCCCGTAAACGGGGCGAGGAACGCTGGGCGCGCCGCTTTCCTCCTTCTCCCCGTTTACGGGGAGAAGGTCCCGGCAGGGGGATGAGGGGCTATTTCGGACTGTCTACCCCGCCACCGCCGGCAATTGCCAGTCGATGGGCTTGCGCCCGTGCTCCACGAGAAACGCATTCGCCTTGGAGAACGGCCGCGAGCCGAAGAAGCCGTTGTGCGCGGAGAGCGGCGAGGGATGGGGCGAGCGCAGGACGAGGTGGCGGCTGCGGTCGACGAAGGCGGCCTTCTTCTGCGCGTAGGAGCCCCAGAGGATGAAGACGACGGGCTTTTCCTGCTCGTTGACCGCGCGGATGACGGCATCCGTGAAGCGCTCCCAGCCGCGCCCCTGATGCGAGGCGGCGCGGCCCATTTCCACCGTCAGCACGCTGTTGAGAAGCAGCACGCCCTGTTTCGCCCAATGTTCGAGAAAGCCGTGGCGGGCCGGCGGGATGCCGAGGTCATCCTGCATTTCCTTGTAGATGTTGACCAGCGACGGCGGGATGCGCACGCCCGGCTGCACGGAAAAGCAGAGCCCGTGCGCCTGCCCTTCGCCGTGATAGGGATCCTGCCCGAGGATGACGACGCGCACCTCGTCGAGCGGCGTCAGGTCGAGCGCGCGGAAATATTCCGCCCCCTTCGGGAAGATGCGCCGCCCCTCCTGCTTCTGTTCGAGGAGGAAGCGCTTGAGGTCCGCCATGTAGGGATCGGAAAATTCCGCCGCCAGCGGCGCCTTCCAGCTTTCGCCGATCTTCACTTCGCTTGCCGCCATCGTCCGCTCCCTTCCGTCAGGGCGGGAGTTTAGCGCCGGAAAGCGGCATCGACCGGCAGAACCGCCGGTCATCCACAGCTAATCCTGTGCTACACCGAGCACCGTCATCAGGCTTTTCATGCGCGTCGCCGCCAATTCCGGCCTGTCGAGCACATTCGCCCGGTCGGCAAGGCGGAAGACATCGGCATAATGCAGGACGCCGCGGGCGGACTGCAGGCCGGCCGGCATGGTGAAATGGTCCTGATGGCCGTTCAGCCAGGCGAGGAAGACAACGCCTGCCTTGTAATATTGCGTCGGCGCCTCGAAGATTTTTCGCGACAGCGGCACGGTGGGCTCGATGACCGCGCGAAAGGTGGCGGCATCGCCGGCCGCAAGCGCAGAAAGGGCTCGGGAGGCCTGCGGCGCCACGGCATCGAAGATACCGAGCAGGGCGTGGCTGTATTTCCGCCCGTCGCCCTCGATCAGTCCGGCATAGTTGAAATCGTCGCCGGTGAAGCACAGCACGCCTTCCGGCAGCCGGTCGCGCAGCGCCACTTCCTTCGCATTGTCGAGCAACGATATCTTGATGCCCTCGACCTTGCCGCGGTTCTCCTCGATGATCGACAGCACCGTCTCCAGCGCCGCATCGAAATCCCTGGCGCCCCAATAGCCGGCAAGCTGCGGATCGAACATGGCGCCGAGCCAGTGCAGCACGACCTTGTCCTTCGCCTGGCCGAGGATGCGGCCATAGACCTTGCGGTAGTCGTCCGGCGAGGCCGCGATGCGGGCAAGCGCGCGGCTCGCCATCAGGATCGCCCGGCCGCCGTGCTTCTCGACAAAACCGACCTGCTCCTCATAGGCGCGGATCACGTCGTCCAGCGAGCGGGCGCCGGTGGGGTCCAGGTGATCGGTGCCCGCGCCGCAGGCGAGATCGGCGCCCGGCACCGTCCTCGCCTCGGCGAGCGAGCGGCGGATCAGCTCCTGCGCGCCGGCCCAGTCGAGCCCCATGCCGCGCTGCGCCGTGTCCATCGCCTCGGCGATGCGGAAGCCGAGCGACCAGAGGTGATGACGGAATTTGAGGGTCGCCTCCCAGTCGATTGCCGGCCGCTCCCACGGCCGCGTATCGCGGCGCGGATCGGAGACCACATGGGCCGCCGCATAGGCGATGCGGCTGAAACGCGGCACGGCAGCGGGGCACGGGGTGGGCGTGCCTGCGAGCGCATAGGCTTCGACGCTGCCATCGGCATGCGGCAGGAAAAGGCTGATCGGCATGGCATCCTCCCGGTGGGTTTCGGAGGGAATAATTTAGATCGTTCCAAATTTCAAGGGTGATTTTGACGCGCCTACAATGGTGACGCCTCAGTCAAAACCGAAAGGCGGGCGGTTACGGCAATCCTGCCCGACCCACCCCACCCTCCATCGTCATCCTTCGGCTTGACCCGAGGATCCACACCTTCGCACTACCGTATCTGGGAGCATGGATGCTCGGGTCAAGCCCGAGCATGACGGAGGAGAGGTGGTGTGCTGCAGCAAGTAAACGAGCAATGCCCGCTCCGCGGCTCGATCAAAACCCGCTTGACAAATTTGGAACGATCCAATTAACTGCCCACTAACAAGCGGGAAAACCAAGCCCCGCCCAGGGAGGAACGACCGTGAACAAGGGCCGGGTGACCGTTGTCGATATTGCGCGCGCCGCCGGCGTGTCGAAGTCGACCGTCTCGCTCGTCCTGCAGGCAAGCCCGCTCGTCAACGAGGCGACGCGGGCGAAGGTGAACGCGGTCATCCGCGAGCTCGGCTATGTCTACAATCGCGGCGCGGCGAACCTGCGCCAAGCGGCGTCCTCGCGGATCATCGGCATCATCGTCAACGACCTCACCAACTCCTTCTTCGCCGAGCTTGCCGTCGGCATGGACATGGTCATGCAGTCCGCAGGCTACGTACAGTTCCTCTCCAACTCCGCCGAGAGCGTCGACCGCCAGCGCGAGGTCATCGCCTCCATGCGCGAGCACGGCATTTCCGGCCTCATCCTCTCGCCCGCCCGCGGCACGGAGGCGGCAGACCTGAAACCGCTAGCCGCGAGCGGCATTCCCGTCGTCGCCGTGGTGCGCAGCGTCGTCGGCGCCAAGGTCTCGAGCCTCTCGTCCGACAACTATGCCGGCGCGAAGGATGCGGTGCGCCACCTCGTCTCTCTCGGCCACCGCCGCATCGCCTTCCTCGGCGGGATAGCCAACACCACGGTCTTCGGCGAGCGCGCCCAAGGCTGGCGCGATGCCTTGGCCGAGGCCGGGCTGGAGGCGCCGGATGCGCTCGTCATCGGCACCACGGCCTCGCGCGCCGGGGGCGTCGCCGCCATCGAGCGGGCGCTTCTCGTTCCCGACCGGCCGACCGCCGCGCTCTGCTTCAACGACGCGGCCGCCTTCGGCGTCTGCGACGGGCTGCGCGCGGCCGGCATGGAGCCGGGCCGCGATTTCGGCGTGGTCGGCTTCGACGACGTGATCGAGGCCGAGACCGCCGTGCCGGCGCTGACCACGGTGTCCGTCGACCCGCAGGGCATGGGCCGGCGGGCGGCGCAACTGCTCCTGAAACAGATCAATGCGGGCCGGGTGGAGCCCGAGGCCATCGTCGGCTCCGTGCGCCTCGTCGTGCGCCAGAGCTGCGGCGCCGGCCTGAAAACCGGGAGGAAACCGGCATGACGCGATGGGGTTTGATCGGGGCGAGCACGATCGCCCATGAATGGGTGATCGACGCGATCCGCGCCGTCGGCGGCGAGATCGTCTCGGTGATGAGCACCAGCGTCGAGCGCGGCCGCAAATATGCGGACGCCCACGCGGTCCCCAAGGCGGTCACGACGCTCGACGCCCTCGTGAACGATCCGGAAGTGGACGCTGTCTACATCTCCACGACGAACGAGCTGCACCGCGACCAGGTTTTCGCCGCAGCGAAGGCCGGCAAGCACATCCTCTGCGAAAAGCCGCTCGCCACCTCGCTCGACGATGCCCGCGCCATGGTGAAGGCGGCAAAGGAGGCCGGCGTCGTTCTGGCGACGAACCATCACCTTCGTGGCGCGGCGACGCACCGGGCGATGCGCGACGCCATCGCGGCCGGCAGGATCGGCCGGCCGCTCGCCGCCCGCGTCTGCCATGCCGGCCTGCTGCCCGCCCATCTTCAGGGCTGGCGGCTCGACAATCCGGCGGCCGGCGGTGGGGTCATCCTCGACATCACCGTGCATGACACGGATGCGCTGCGCTTCGTGCTCGGCGACGATCCGGCCGAGGTGATCGCCTTCGGCCAGGAAAGCGGCATGGCGAAAAGCGGACTGGAGGATGCGGCGATGGGCGCGATGCGCTTCAAATCCGGCCTCATCGCCCAGTTCCACGACGGCTTCACCACGCCCTATGCCGTGACCGGCTTCGAGGTGCACGGCAGCGAGGGCTCGCTGATCGCCCGCAACTGCATGATCCAGAAGCCGGGCGGCACGGTGACGCTGCGCACCGCCGCCGGCGAGGAAGACCTGACGCTCGACCACCGCAACCTCTACGAGACGACGCTTGCCGCCTTCGATGCGGCCATCGCCGGCACGGACAAGCCGCTCTGCACCGGCGAGGACGGCGTCTGGTCGCTGGCGACCGGCCTTGCGGCGATGGAAGCGGCGCGCACCGGCAATGCGGTGAAGATCGCGCCCGGCCCCTGAACGACACGACGGAAGAACCATGAGCAAGCATATCACCCCGCGCCAGGCCGCAGACCTCATCCCGGACGGCGCCGTCGTTTCGGTCTCCTCCTCCTCCGGCCTCGGCTGCCCGGACCTGACGCTGAGGGCGATCGGCGAGCGGTTCGAGGAAACCGGGCACCCGCAAAACCTCACGACGCTGCACCCCATCGCCGCCGGCGACATGAGCGGCATCAAGGGCGTCGACCATATTGCGAAGAAGGGGCTTTTGAAGAAGATCCTTGCCGGCTCCTATCCCTCCGGCCCCTCCTCCGCCGAGCCGCCGCTGATCTGGCAGATGATCGGCAATGACGAGGTTGCCGCCTACAACATCCCCTCCGGCATCCTCTTCGACATGCACCGCGAGGCCGCCGCAAAGCGTCCCGGCGTCATCACCAAGGTCGGCCTCGACACCTTCGTCGATCCGCGCCGCGAGGGCTGCGCGATGAATACCTCCGCCGCCGCCGAGCCGGTGGTGGAGAAGATCGCCTTCGCCGGAGAGGACTGGCTCTATTTCAAGGCGATTGCGCCTGAGGTCGCGATCATCCGCGCGACCACGGCGGACGAGCGCGGCAACCTCACCTACGAGCACGAGGGCGCCACCCTCGGCGGGCTCGACCAGGCGCTCGCCGCCCACAACAACGGCGGCATCGTCATCGCGCAGGTCAAGCGCATCGCCAAGGAGGGCTCGCTGAAGCCGCATGACGTGCGCGTGCCCGGCGTGCTGGTCGATTACATCGTGGTCGATCCCGAGCAGAAGCAGACGACGCAGACGCTCTACGACCCCGCCATCTCCGGCGAGATCTTCCGCCCGCTCGACAGTTTCCGCGTGCCGGAGTTCAACATCCAGAAGGTCATCGCCCGCCGGGTGGCGCAGGAGCTGGAAAGCGACAGCGCCGTCAACCTCGGCTTCGGCATTTCCGCCAACGTGCCGCGCATCCTCATGGAAGAGGGCCTGCACGGGGCCGTCACCTGGGTGATCGAGCAGGGCGCGGTCGGCGGCGTGCCGCTGCTCGATTTCGCCTTCGGCTGCGCCTCCAATGCCGATGCCTTCATGCCCTCGCCCTACCAGTTCACCTATTTCCAGGGCGGCGGCTTCGATGCGTCGCTCCTCTCCTTTCTGGAGATCGGCAGGGACGGCTCGGTGAACGTCTCGAAACTCGCCTTCCGCCCGCATGTGACGGCCGGTTGCGGCGGCTTCGTCGACATCACCGCGCGGGCGAAAAAGATCGTCTTCTCCGGCATGTTCAATGCGGGCGCGAAGCTCGCCGTCGAGGGCGGCAAGCTCGTCATCGAGAAGGAGGGCAAGCTGAAGAAGCTCGTCAACGCGGTCGGGCACGTCACCTTCTCGGGTCCCCGTGGCGTCGCACAGGGGCAGGACATCACCTATGTCACCGAGCGCTGCGTCCTGAAGCTGACGCCCGAGGGCATCATGCTCACGGAGATCGCGCCCGGCGTCGACCTGCAAACCCATATCCTCGACCAGTCGGAATTCCCGCTGATCGTCTCGCCGGACCTGAAGGTGATGGACGCCGCGCTCTTCAACGACGCGCCGATCGGCCTGACGCTGGCGACGGGAGGCCATCATGGCTGAGCGCCTCCGCACGACCGTCGAAGGCGCCATCGCGACGATCACCGTCGCACGACCGGAAAAACTGAATGCCTTCGACATCGACATGCTGAAGGAGCTGTCGGCCGCCTGCGACGGGATCGAGGCAAATGCCGCCGTGCGCGCCGCGATCCTCACCGGCGAGGGCAAGGCCTTTTCCGCCGGCGGCGACGTCCGCGCCTGGGCGGGCATGGAAGCCAATGAATTCGGCCATGCCTGGGTGCGCTTCGGCCACCGCGTCTTCGAACGGCTGGCGACGCTGCGCATGCCGCTGATCGCCGCCGTCAACGGCCATGCGCTCGGCGGCGGGCTGGAACTGGCGGCGGCGGCGGATATCCGCATCGCGGAAGAACAGGTGAAGATCGGCCTGCCGGAAGCCGGCCTCGGCATGGTGCCCGGCTGGTCCGGCACGCAGCGGCTGGTGAAACGCTTCGGCGCGCAGGCCGTGCGCCGCATGCTCATCGGCGGCGAGGTGCTGACGGCGGCGGAAGCCGAAAGGCTCGGCATCGTCGACAAGGTCGTCGGAACGGGAACGGCCGTCGAAGCCGCGAAGGCCTATGCGGCGCGCATCGCCGCGCGCGGGCCGGCGGCGACGGAAGTATCCAAGCTGATGATCGCGGTGGCGAACGGCGAGGACAACGGCGCGGCGGTGGAAGCGCTCGGCTCCATCCTCGTCGCCAAGACCGGCGATCTCAGGGAGGGCGTTGCCGCCTTCACGCAGAAGCGCCCCGCAGAGTTCAAGGGAGACTGGTGATGACCGCGCATGTGAAGCCCCTCACAGACTTCAAAGCACGCGATTTCCGCATGCTGATCGACGGCGTCTGGACGGAAGGCGCGGGCGATGTCATCGAGCGCGTCGCGCCTGGCCACGGCGTCACCGTCAGCCGCTACCCGGCGGGCACGAAAGCCGATGCCGGGCGTGCCATCGCCGCCGCGCGGCATGCTTTCGACGACGGGCCGTGGCCGCGCATGACGGGCGCCGAGCGCTCCAATATCCTGCTCAAGGCCGCCGATATCATCGCCGCGCGCACCGACGACCTCGCCTTCCTCGATTGCATCGAGAGCGGCAAGCCGATCAGCCAGGCGAAGGGCGAGCTCGCCGGCGCGGCCGATATCTGGCGCTACGCCACCGCGCTTGCCCGCGACCTCCACGGCGAGAGCTACAACACGCTTGGGCAGGGCACCCTCGGCGTCGTGCTGCGCGAGGCCATCGGCGTCGTCTCCATCATCACGCCCTGGAACTTCCCCTTCCTGATCGTCAGCCAGAAGCTGCCCTTCGCGCTCGCCGCCGGCTGCACGACCGTGGTGAAACCCTCGGAGCTGACCTCCGGCTCCACGCTGCTGCTCGGCGAAATCCTCATCGAGGCGGGCGTTCCGGCAGGCGTCGTCAATATCCTCACCGGCACGGGGCCGGAAGTGGGCAGCGTGATGACGACGCATCCCGATGTCGACATGGTCTCCTTCACCGGCTCCACCGGCGTCGGGCGCCTCACCATGGCCAATGCCGCGCAGACCCTGAAGAAGGTCTCGCTGGAGCTCGGCGGCAAGAACCCGCAGATCGTCTTCCCGGATGCCGACCTCGACGCCTTTGTCGACGCCGCCGTGTTCGGCGCCTATTTCAATGCCGGCGAATGCTGCAATGCCGGCTCGCGGCTGATCCTGCACAGGTCCGTCGCGGACGAGATGACGGCGCGCATCGCGGAGCTGTCGAAGACGGTGAAGGTCGGCGATCCGCTCGACCCGGCAACGCAGGTCGGCGCGATCATCACGCCGCAGCACCTCGAGAAGATCGGCGGCTATGTCGACGGCGCAGCCAAGGCCGGCGCCTCGGTGGCGCTCGGCGGGGCGGCGCTCGATCTCGGCCTCGGCCAGTTCATGGCCCCGACGATCCTTTCCCGCGTGACGCCGGACATGGCCGTCGCCCGCGAAGAAGTGTTCGGCCCGGTTCTCTCCGTCCTGACCTTCGAGACGACGGACGAGGCGATCCGCATCGCCAACGCCATCGACTACGGCCTTTCGGCCGGCGTATGGAGCCGCGACTTCGATACGTGCCTGACCGTCGGCCGCAGGGTGCGCGCCGGCACGATCTGGATGAACACCTTCATGGACGGCGCCTCGGAGCTCCCCTTCGGCGGCTACCGCCAGTCCGGCCTCGGCCGCGAACTCGGCCGCCATGCCGTGGAGGATTATACCGAGACCAAGACGCTCAACATGCATATCGGCGCGCGCACCGGCTGGTGGATGCCGCGATGAGGCGAAGCATTTCCCTCACCCTGAACAAGAGGGCGGAACGGCGCGGCAAGCTCCGGCCGATCTCCCCCCTTGTGGGGGAGATGTCGCCAAAGGCGACAGAGGGGGGTGGCGAGGGTGCGGCAAGTTTGGACGGTCGGAGCGTGTGGGATCACCCCCCTCTGCCCTGCCGGGCATCTCCCCCACAAGGGGGGAGATCGGCAAGTGGCGAATCCCCTGCCCTACACCACCGGAAACCCGAGCTGCGGACCTTGCAGCAGCGTCAGCTCCTCCACCGCCTCCCCGGCGATGCGCCTGAGCAGCAGGCGGCCCATGGCTTCGCCGGCGGCGGTCAGGTCCTCGTAGATGGTCTCGACCTTCGGCTGGATCTGGCTGAGGAGCCGCGAGGTCTGCTTGGCGACGATGTCGTATTGCCCGCCGAGGACAAGGCCGTTGTCGCTCATGCCGGTGATGGTGGCGAGCGCGGAGACCTCGCCGGGACAGGTGAAGCCGTCCGGCGGATCGGCCTCGCCGCTGCGCCGGCGCACATAGTCGCGGATCATGTCGGCAGGGCTGTCGAGGTCGAGGCCTTCCGGGATCTCGTAGGCGGCGCCGGCCTCGCGCACCGCGGTCATGAAGCCGTGCAGCATGTGCTGGTAGAAGGTGAGGCGCCGGGGTGGCAGGATGATCGTGACCTTGCGCCGTCCCTTCTGGATGAGACGCCGCGTCGCGGCATAGGCGAAGGCGAAATTGTCGTAGTCGACGAAGGCATGCGGCGTGGAAAACTCCGTCCTTCCATGCGTGACGAAGGGAAAGCCGTTCTCCAGCAGCAGCCGCACCCGCGGATCGAAAGGCTCGGTGCGCGAGAAGATGAGCCCGTCCGCCATGCCGTTGCGGATGATGTAGTTGGCCGCCTCGACGTTGCTGCCGTCGAGGAAGTTCGGCGTGACGATGAGATGGTAGGGCGTCGCCTGGAGCGCGCGCGCAAGGCCGTGCATGACGGACGTGCCGAAGCCGAGGATTTCCTCGTGCGGATCGAGCAGCACGGAAATGACGTTGGTGCGGCCGGTCTTGAGGCGCTGGGCGGCGCGGTCCGGCAGGTAGCCGATCTCGGCGGCGACCGCGTGGACGCGCCGGCGCGTCGCCTCGGAGATCTGCGGCGCATTGCCGAGCGCGCGCGAGACCGTGGTGATCGCAAGCCCGGTGATTTCCGAAATGGTCTTCAGCGTCGGCTTGCCGGCGCGGGGGCTGCGGGCGGGTTCACTGTCGGCGGGCTTTTCGATGCGGGACACGGATACGCTTCTTCGGATGGCGGCAGGCGATACGCGGCACCATATCGGCGCGCCGCCCGTTCGGCAATCTTGCGCCGCACAGAATTTAAAACGTTTTCCGTGCACTGCACAAAGACCGTTCCTTGCGGAAGCGGGCCGGTATTTACCGAATTTACCGCGTTATTGCAAAGAGGCGTCGCTGCCCGTCGTCGCGGCTTGACTTCGCAAATTTACAACGTTTTAAATTGGCCCGGCGCTTTGAGCCAAGAACGGAATTCCGATGCCCCTCAAGGCCTCGGGGAGATTGGCGGAAGGAAGCTTCCGCCCGAAAACTTGCAAACGGGAGGAAAACGATGCGCAAGTTTCTGACAACCACCGCAATCGCAGCGGTGACGATGATGGGCATGGGCGGGACAGTCGTCCACGCTGCGGAAAACGTCGAGGTCCTGCACTGGTGGACCTCGGGCGGGGAGGCCGCAGCCCTCGACGTGCTCAAGAAGGACCTCGAATCCAAGGGCATCACCTGGACCGACATGCCGGTCGCCGGCGGCGGCGGCACGGAGGCCATGACGGTGCTGCGCGCCCGCGTCACGGCCGGCAACGCGCCGACCGCCGTGCAGATGCTCGGCTTCGACATTCTCGACTGGGCCAAGGAAGGCGCGCTCGGCAACCTTGACGAAGTCGCCGCCAAGGAAGGCTGGGACAAGGTGATCCCGACGGCCCTCCAGCAGTTCTCCAAGTACGACGGCCACTGGATCGCCGCGCCGGTCAACGTCCACTCCACCAACTGGATGTGGATCAACAAGGCCGCGCTCGACAAGGCGGGCGGCAAGGAGCCGGCGAACTGGGACGAGCTCATCGCCCTTCTCGACAACTTCAAGGCACAGGGCATCACGCCGATCGCCCATGGCGGCCAGCCCTGGCAGGACGCCACGATCTTCGACGCGGTCGTGCTCTCGCTCGGCAACGACTTCTACAAGAAGGCCTTCATCGACCTCGATCCCGACACGCTCGGCAGCGACAAGATGAAGGAAGCCTTCGACCGCATGACGAAGCTGCGCACCTATGTCGACGACAACTTCTCGGGCCGCGACTGGAACCTTGCTTCCGCCATGGTCATCGAGGGCAAGGCCGGCGTGCAGTTCATGGGCGACTGGGCGAAGGGCGAATTCATCAAGGCCGGCAAGAAGCCGGGCACGGACTTCGTCTGCATGCGCTATCCGGAAACGCAGGGTTCCGTCACCTTCAACTCCGACCAGTTCGCGATGTTCAAGGTTTCGGAAGACAAGGTTCCGGCCCAGCTCACCATGGCCTCGGCCATCGAGAGCCCGACCTTCCAGTCGGCCTTCAACGTGGTCAAGGGCTCGGCCCCGGCCCGCACGGACGTCTCGGACGAAGCCTTCGACGATTGCGGCAAGAAGGCCATCAAGGACCTTGCCGAAGCCAATGCCAACGGCACGCTGATGGGCTCCATGGCGCACGGCCACGCCAACCCGGCCGCCGTCAAGAACGCCATCTACGACGTCGTGACGCGCGAGTTCAACGGCGAGCTTTCCTCCGAGGAAGCCGTCACGGAACTCAAGGCCGCCGTCGAGGCTGCGAAGTAAGCGAACGAGGCTGCCCCTCAGCCCGGCCCTCTCCCCGTAAACGGGGAGAGGGAGATGGAGAGGTCACGGCATAACCCTTCTCCCCGCCTGCGGGGAGAAGGTGCCGGCAGGCGGATGAGGGGCGCGCCCCGTCGCCGACCAAACACAAAAACGGTGGTAACGACCATGGATAGCCGAAGCCGGCTGCAGGAGCTTTTGCCGAAGCTCGTTCTGGCACCCAGTTTTCTCATCGTGCTCGTCTTCGTCTACGGCTTCATCGCCTATACGGGCTTCCTGTCGCTGACGGACAGCAAGATGCTGCCCTCCTACAATTTCGTGGGGTTGAGCAACTACACCAAGCTCTGGGCGCTGCCGCACTGGTGGCGGGCGATCTCCAACCTTGCGATCTTCGCCTCGCTCTACATCGCCATCTGCTCGGTGCTGGGCCTTTCGCTCGCCATCCTGCTCGACCAGAAGATCCGCGCCGAAGGCCTGCTGCGGCCGATCTACCTCTATCCGATGGCGCTGTCCTTCATCGTCACGGGCACGGCCTGGAAATGGTTCCTCGACCCCGGCATCGGCCTTGAGAACACCATGCACCTGTGGGGCTGGGAGAGCTTCTCGTTCAACTGGATCAAGGACCGCAACTACGCCATCTATTGCCTGGTGCTCGCCGCCGTGTGGCAATCCTCCGGCTTCGTCATGGCCATGTTCCTCGCCGGCCTTCGCGGCGTCGACAACGAGATCATCAAGGCCGCGCAGATCGACGGCGCGACGACGGCCACCATCTACCGCCGCATCATCATTCCGCTGATGCGGCCGGTGTTCCTCTCCGCCTTCGTCGTCTTGGCGCACCTTGCCATCAAGGCCTACGACCTCGTCGTGGCGCTCACCGGCGGCGGGCCGGGACAGGCGACCGAGCTTCCGGCGACCTTCATGTATTCCTACACCTTCACCCGCAACCAGATGGGCATCGGCGCCTCCTCGGCGATCATCATGCTGGTCATGATCTTCTCGATCATCATCCCCTACCTCTATTCCGAGATCCGCGGAGGCAAAGGCCGATGAGCGCGCAAAGCCCCGACAACATCATCTCGCACGGCCGCCTGACGCGCGCGCTCATCTATGCCGCGCTCATCCTCTTTGCGGTCTTCTACCTGCTGCCGCTCTACGTGATGCTGGTGAATTCGCTGAAGCCTCTGGAGGAGATCCGCCAGGGCGGCATGCTGAACCTGCCGAAGGTGTGGACCGTCGAGCCATGGCTTTCCGCCTGGTCGACGGCGCAGATCGGCGTGCAGCCGACCGGCCTTCGCCCCTTCTTCATCAATTCCATCCTGATGGTCGTGCCGGCCGTCGCCATCTCCACCGTCATCGGCGCGCTCAACGGCTACGTGCTGACGAAATGGCAGTTCAGGGGCTCGAACGTCTTCTTCGGCCTTTTGCTTCTCTCCTGCTTCATCCCGTTCCAGATCGTGCTGATCCCGATGGCCCGCATCCTCGGCATGCTGGGGCTTGCCGGCTCGCTCTGGGGGCTCATCCTCGTCCATGTCGTCTACGGCATCGGCTTCACGACGCTCTATTTCCGTAACTATTACGAAAACTTCCCGACCGAGCTGGTGCGCGCGGCGCAGATCGACGGGGCGAGCTTCTTCCAGATCTTCTACCGGATCCTGCTGCCGTCCTCCGGGCCGATCATCGTCGTCTCGGTCATCTGGCAGTTCACCAATATCTGGAACGACTTCCTGTTCGGCGCCTCCTTCTCCGGCGCGGCGACGACGCCGATGACCGTGGCGCTCAACAACCTCGTCTCCTCCTCCACCGGCGTGAAGGAATACAACGTGCATTTCGCGGGCGCGATCCTCGCGGCCTTGCCCACCCTCATCGTCTACATCGTCTCCGGACGCTATTTCGTGCGCGGCCTGATGTCCGGCGCCGTGAAAGGATAGCCTCATGTCGTTCCTCAAGATCAGCAACCTGCGCAAGTCCTACGGCGCGCTCGAAATCCTGAAGGACATCAATCTGGAGATCGAAGAGGGCGGCTTCCTCGTGCTCGTCGGCCCCTCCGGCTGCGGCAAGTCCACGCTGCTCAACACCATCGCCGGGCTGGAGCCGATCACCTCCGGCGACATCGCCATCGACGGCCGCTCGGTCGCGGGCCTGCACCCCTCCAAGCGCGACATCGCCATGGTCTTCCAGTCCTACGCGCTCTACCCGAACATGACGGTCGCCGGGAACATCGCCTTCGGCATGGAGATTCGCGGCGTGCCGAAGGAGGAACGCGACAGGGCGATCAAGCAGGTCGCCGACATGCTGCAGATCGGCCATCTTCTCGACCGCAAGCCCGGCCAGCTTTCCGGCGGCCAGCGCCAGCGCGTAGCCATGGGCCGGGCGCTGGTGCGCGACCCGAAGCTCTTCCTCTTCGACGAACCGCTCTCCAACCTCGACGCAAAGCTGCGCGTCGACATGCGCACGGAGATCAAGCGCCTGCACCACCGCATGAAGACCACCATCGTCTATGTGACGCACGACCAGATCGAGGCGATGACGCTCGCCACCAAGATCGCCGTCCTCAAGGACGGCGTGCTCCAGCAGTTCGGCTCGCCGTCCGAGATTTACAACAACCCGGCCAACACCTTCGTCGCCGACTTCATGGGCTCGCCCGCCATGAACCTCCTCAAGGGCAGGGTCGAGGGCAACGGGTCCGGGCTTGCCGTCTCGCTCGCCCGCCACGAGGCCGAGCCGCTGGTGCTCGCCGTGCCGCACGCACCCGGCAACCTTTCCGCCTATGCCGGCAAGGACGTGATCTTCGGCATCCGCCCCGAGGCGCTGACGGACCCGGACGGCGCGGACCGCAATGCGCGCAACGTGGCGGAAGGGGACTGCCTGATCGAGGTGGTGGAGCCGGCCGGCGCCGACACCTTCGCCGTCACCAATCTCGGCGGCAAGGAGATCGTCGCGCGCCTGCGCGCGGACGTGCCCATCGCCGCCGGCCAGACGGCGCGCCTTGCCTTCAACCTCGACAAGGCGGTGTTCTTCGATCCCGCAAGCCAGCTTCGCATCGCGTGAGCCGGCCATGACGCGCCCGCCCCGTCCCGTCGCCATCGTCACCGGAGGCCGCCGCGGCATCGGCCTCGGCATCGCCCGGGCGCTCGCGGCGGAAGGCTTCGACATCGCGATCACCGGCATCGGCGCGGGCGATGCGGCGACGGACGCGATGCTCGCCGGCCTTTCCGCCCACGGCGGGCAGGCGATCTACCTGGAGGGCGACCTTACGGATATCGCCGGCCATGCGGCGACCGTCGCGGCCGTCGAGGAGCAGCTTGGAGCGATTTCCTGCCTCGTGAACAATGCCGGCATCGCCTCGGTCGTGCGCGGCGATTTCCTCGACCTCCTACCGGAGAATTTCGACGCCATCGTCGCCACCAACCTGCGCGGCACCGTCTTCTTCACGCAGGCCGTGCTGAAGGCGATGCTGCGGCAGAAGGCGGCGGGCCCGCGCTCGATCATCAACATCACGTCCATTTCGGCGGGCCTCACCTCGCCCGAGCGGCTCGACTATTGCATGACCAAGGCGGGGCTCGCCGCCTTCAGCCAGGGGCTGGCGGTCCGGCTTGCGGAGACCGGCATTTCCGTCTTCGAGATCCGCCCCGGCATCATCCGCTCCGACATGACGGCCGGCGTCTCGGCGAAATACGACGCACTGATCGAAGACGGGCTGGTGCCGATGAGGCGCTGGGGCGAGCCGGACGACATCGGCGCCGCCGCAGCAGCACTTGCTAGCGGCAAATTCGCTTTCGCCACCGGCTCGGTGATCAACCTCGACGGCGGACTGTCGATCGGGCGGCTTTGAGAGAGGGAGCGGTGCGGCTGGCTCCCCATGATCTCCCCCCTTGAGGGGGAGATGTCGCCGAAGGCGACAGAGGGGGGTTGCAACGGTGCGGCAAAGCAGGCGCTTCGGGTCGCGGCGACACCCCCCTCTGCCCTGCCGGGCATCTCCCCCTCAAGGGGGGAGATCGCAGAAAGGCACAGCTTCAGCCGATGTCAGGCGCAAGTGCGGAATGTGAGGAAGAACACGCAATGACCTACGACTACATCATCACCGGCGCGGGTCCTGCCGGCTGCGTGCTGGCGAGCCGGCTTTCGGAAGACCCTTCCGTGCGGGTGCTGCTGCTCGAGGCCGGCGGCGGGGACTGGAACCCGCTGTTCCACATGCCGGCGGGCTTTGCCAAGATGACGAAGGGCGTGGCGAGCTGGGGCTGGGAGACCGTGCCACAGAAGCACATGAAGGGCCGCGTGCTGCGCTATACGCAGGCGAAAGTCATCGGCGGCGGCTCCTCGATCAACGCGCAGCTCTACACCCGCGGCAATGCGGCGGACTACGACCTCTGGGCAAGCGAGGACGGCTGCGAGGGCTGGAGCTACCGGGAGGTGCTGCCCTATTTCAAGCGTGCGGAGGACAACCAGCGCTTTGCCGACGACTACCACGCCTATGGCGGGCCGCTCGGCGTCTCCATGCCGGTCTCGGCGCTGCCGATCTGCGACGCCTATATCCGCGCCGGACAGGAACTCGGCATTCCCTACAACCCCGATTTCAACGGCCGCCAGCAGGCCGGTATCGGCTTCTACCAGCTCACCCAGCGGAACCGCCGCCGCTCCTCCGCCTCGCTTGCCTATCTCTCGCCGATCAAGGATCGGAAGAACCTCACCGTCCGCACCGGCGCCCGCGTCGCCCGCATCGTGCTGGAGGGAACGCGTGCCGTCGGCGTCGAAGTGGTGACGGGCAAGGGCGCCGAGACGATCCGGGCGGAGCGCGAGGTGCTCGTCACCTCCGGCGCCATCGGCTCGCCGAAGCTGCTCCTGCAATCGGGCATCGGCCCGGCCGATCACCTGAAATCCGTGGGCGTTCCGGTGAGGCACGACCTGCCGGGCGTCGGCTCCAACATGCAGGACCATCTCGACCTCTTCGTCATCTGCGAATGCACCGGCGACCACACCTACGACGGCGTGGCGAAGCTGCACCGTACGCTCTGGGCCGGCCTCGAATATGTGCTCTTCCGCTCCGGCCCCGTCGCCTCCTCGCTCTTCGAGACGGGCGGCTTCTGGTATGCCGATCCGGATGCCCGTTCGCCGGACATCCAGTTCCATCTCGGCCTCGGCTCGGGTATCGAGGCGGGCGTGGAGAGGCTGAAGAATGCCGGCGTGACGCTGAACTCGGCCTATCTCCATCCGCGCTCGAAGGGCACCGTGCGCCTCGCCTCAGCCGATCCCGCTGCCGCGCCGCTGATCGATCCGAACTACTGGGAGGACCCGCACGACCGGAAGATGTCGATCGAGGGCCTGAAGATCGCCCGCGAGATCATGCAACAGGCCGCGCTGAAGCCCTTCGTCCTGGCCGAGCGCCTACCGGGGTCGAAGGTCGTCACCGACGAGGACCTCTTCGACTACGGCTGCGCCAATGCCAAGACCGACCACCATCCGGTCGGCACCTGCAAGATGGGGATGGGAGCGGATGCCGTGGTCGGGCTGGACCTGAAAGTGCATGGACTTGACGGGCTGCGCGTCTGCGACAGTTCCGTCATGCCGCGCGTTCCCTCTTGCAATACCAATGCGCCGACCATCATGGTGGGCGAGAAGGGTGCCGACATCATCCGCGGCCTGCCGGCGCTGCCGGCCCAGGTGTTCCAATGCGAGCGCAACGACACGCGTCCGCGTGCCCGCGCCAACGTCCGATAGGAGAAGCCATGATCCGCCATTGCGTCTTCATCCGTTTCAAGCCGACCATTTCGCCCGCCTACAAGGCCGAGCTCTTCAACGAGATCGACGCCCTGAAGGACCGCCTGCCGGGCATGGCCGCCGTGCATATCGGCACCAATGTCAGCCCCGAGGAAGGCATGGACAAGGGCTTTGCCGACGGCTTCATCGTCGATTTCGAGGACAGTTTCTCGCGGGATGCCTATCTGGCGGACCCGGAGCACAGGGAGACGGGCACGCGCCTCGTCGCCGCGGCCGAAGGCGGGATCGCCGGCATCCTCGTCTACGACCTGGAAACCGACGACTAGCCTCGGCCCGCTCGGCGCGCCAGCACGCGCTCCAGCGCGGAAAAGGCGTCGTAGATCAGCACCGCCAGCACGGCAACGACGAGGCCGCCCTGCAGCACGAAGGCAAGGTTGTTGGATTGCAGGCCGGCGATGATGACCTCGCCGAGGGTCTTGGCCGCCACCGTCGAGCCGATGGTGGCCGTCGCAAGGCTGATGGTCACGGAAAGCCGGATACCGGCGAGCACCACCGGCAGGGCGAGCGGCATCTCCACCTTGGTGAGCCGCTGCCAGCCCGTCATACCCGTGCCGCGCGCCGCCTCGACGATGGCGGGCGGCAGGGTGGAAAGGCCGGTCATGGCGTTTTCGAAGATCGGCAGGAGGCCGTAGAGGAAGAGCGCGATCAGCGTCGGCTTCTCGCCGAAGCCGACGGCCGGAACGGCGAGCGCCAGCACGGCGACAGGCGGGAAGGTCTGGCCGATATTCACGAGGCTGCGCGACAGCGGCAGGAACTCCGCGCCGATGGGCCGCGTGACGAGGATGGCGAGCCCCACCGCCACGATGGTCGCGGCAAGCGTCGCGGCGAAGACCGTGGCAAGGTGCGACAGCGTCAGCGAGAGCAGGCTGCCCTGGTTGTAGATCGCCGGGGCATTGGCCTGCACCAGCGGCTTCAAAAGCGGCTCGAACAGCTCCGGCCTGAAGAGGAAGACGACGAGGACGGCGAGCGTCGCCAGCCGCAGGAGATTGGGCAGGAAACGCCTCATTGCGGCCTCGCGGCGCGGCGGGCAAGGCCGGCAAGCGTGACGCGGCCGATGGGCACTCCATCCGCGCCGACGACCGGCAGGGCATCCCGCCCCGACCAGAGGAGGGCCGAGAGCGCGTCGCGCTGGCTGGCATCGGCGGCAAGCGGCTCACCCTCGGCGGTGCCGGCCTCGGCAGCCTCGCCGGCCGTGCCGACGGACAGCAGCCGGAACGGCCGCTCGCCGGCGCCGATCAGCGTCTCGACGAAATCGGTGGCCGGGTTCACCAGCATTTCTTCCGGCGCGGCGTATTGCACGATCCTGCCCTTGTCCATGACGGCGATCTTGTCGGCGAGGTGGAAGGCCTCCTCCATGTCGTGCGTGACGAGGACGATGGTGGTGCCGAAATGCCTCTGGATCGCCAGCAGGTCGTCCTGCGCCTTGGCGCGGATGACCGGGTCGAGCGCGCCGAAGGGTTCGTCCATCAGGAGGATGTTCGGCTCGGCGGCAAGCGCCCGGGCAACGCCGACGCGCTGCTGCTGGCCGCCGGAGAGCTCGTGCGGGTAGCGCGGGCCGAAGGCGGCGGCATCGAGCTGGAAGAGCGACAGGAGCTCCTCGACCTTGGCGTCGATGCGGGCCCTCTCCCAGCCGAGCAGGGTGGGGACCGTCGCGATGTTCTGCGCGACCGTGCGGTGGGGAAAGAGGCCGTGGCCCTGGATGGCGTAGCCGATCCGCCGGCGCAGTTCGTGGCCGGGAATGGCATGGTTGTCCGCGCCGTCGATGCGGATCGTGCCCGCGCTCGGCTCGACGAGACGGTTGATCATGCGCATCAGCGTCGTCTTGCCGGAACCGGAGGTGCCGACGATGACGGTGATCGTATGCGGCGCGATCGTCATCGAGACATTGTCGACGACCGTGGTGTCGCCGTAGCGCTTGGTGATGGCTTCGATCTCGATCATGCGGCCCTGCCGGGTTTGGAATTGGAAAGTTCGGTGGCGGCGTCGAGCACGACGGCTGCCGCGAAGGCGAGCGCCACGGTCGGCACCGCGCCGAGCAGCACGAGGTCCATCGCCGTCTGGCCGATGCCCTGGAAGACGAAGACGCCGAAACCGCCCCCGCCGATGAGCGCGGCGATGGTCGCAAGCCCGATATTCTGCACCAGCACGATGCGGATGCCGGTGAGGATGACCGGGAAGGCGAGCGGCAGTTCGACGCCGAAGAGCCTTTGCCGGTCCGTCATGCCGATGCCGCGCGCCGCCTCGTTCGCATCGCGCGGCACGCCGGCAAGGCCGACCACCGTGTTGGCGACGACCGGCAGCAGCGAATAGAGGAAGAGCGCGACGAAGGCCGGCGCCGCGCCGATGCCGCGGATGCCGATGGCCGACGCCCCCGGCACATGGACGGCGATCCAGCCGAGCGGGGCGATGAGGAGGCCGAAGAGCGCGATGGAGGGGATGGTCTGGATGATGTTGAGGACGTTGAGCACGCCGGCCCGCAGCGCCTCCACCCGATGGCAGAGGATGCCGATCGGCAGGCCGAAAAGCGTCGCGGCCGCCAGCGAGCCGAGCGCCAGCACGACATGCCGGCTCGCCTCCAGCCAGAACGTATCGGCGCGGCTCGCATATTCCTTGAGGATCGACAGCCCGTCCCAGGCGCCCGAGAGCAGGAGCCCCGCCGCGGCGGCCGCGACGGCGGCCAGCAGAGCGATGCGGGCATAGGGCGAGAGCTTCAGCCGCGTCAGCGCATCGGCCGTCAGCAGCACGAAGGCGAAGCTCGTCAGCCAGAAGCCGGAGGCCGGCGCGACGCGGGCATAGGTGTTTTCCGGCGGCGTCAGGTACCGGGCGGCAAGGCCGATGAGGAGGGCAAGCGCCAGCGTGGCGGCAAGACCGAGCACGAGCCGCAGGAGCGTCGGCGTCTTGAGGACGATGACGACGAGCGCGACGGCGATGAATGTCAGCAGCGCCGCGCCGAGGCCGGAGGGAAGCGCTTCAAGGATCGTCCGTGCCTCGCCCGGCACGATGCGGTTGGCCCTGAAATTGGCGAACGGCGCCACGAAGGCGCCGTAGGCCAGCAATGCGGCGATCACCACGCCGAGCTTGTCGATCCGCAACGTCATGAACGCCTTTCGGGAAAGGCCCTCCGCCCGGCGGGCGAAGGGCGCAAGCGGCTTACTTCAGGAAGCCGTTCTTCTTCAGGAAGTCCTCGGCGACGGCCTTGGCCGCCTCGCCGCCGACCTGCACGCGGCCGTTGAGGTCCTGAAGGGTGACGAGGTCGAGCTTCTCGAAGACGGGCTTCAGGAGGTCCTCGATCTGCGGATTCGCCTTCAGCACTTCCTCGCGGATGATCGGGGTCGGCTGGTAGACAGGCTGCACACCCTTGTCGTCGTCCAGCACGACGAGGCCCGACGGCGCGATGCCGCCGTCCGTGCCATAGACCATGGCGGCATTGGCGCCGTTCGTCTGGTTGGCGGCCGCCGCGATGGTCGCGGCCGTGTCGCCGCCCGAAAGCGTGATGAGCTGTTCCGGCTTGAGCGTGAAGCCGTAGGTCGTCTGGAAGGCCGGAAGGGCGGCTGCGGAATTGACGAATTCCGACGAGGCCGCCAGCACGACGTTCCCGCCGCCCGAGACGTATTTGCCGAAGTCCGTCAGCGTCACCAGCTTGTTCGGCTCGGCGACGTCCTTGCGCAGCGCGATCGCCCAGGTGTTGTTGGCGGGCGAGGGCGTCAGCCAGACGATCTTGTTGGCGTCGTAGTCGAGCGTCTTGGCAAGCTCGTAGGCCTTGGTGGCATCCTTCCAGGCCGGATCGTCGGCCTTCTCGAAGAAGAAGGCGGCGTTGCCGGTATATTCCGGGTAGATGTCGATCTCGCCGGCGGTGATCGCCTTGCGCACGACGGGCGTCGCGCCGAGCTGCACGCGGTCCGTCGTCTCGATGCCGTTGGCGTTGAGCACGGCGAGGATGATGTTGCCGAGGACGCCGCCCTCGGTATCGATCTTGGAGGAAACGACGACCTGGGCATTGGCCGCGCCGGCGGCAAGGCCGAGCGCCAGGGCTGCTCCGAGGAATTTGACGGCTGGGCGCATGAAAAAACCTTTCGTTGTGCGGGAACCCGTGGCGGCATTCACATCACATTCGGCAAACCCCGTCCGGGCAAAGCATTCCATATATTGCAGCAAACCGCAAAAAATAGACCGCGGCGCCGTGCGGCGAGCCGGCTTTCGCTTTCAACCGGCTCGTCAGCAAATATTAAGCCGTGTCTGCCATCGTCCTGCAAGAGCCGATCCTGGGCAGGCCTGCCCGGCAGAGGGACAAGTGCGGGACGAACGAAGCACGATGACCGACCGGAATGCCTCATTATCCCTGCGCGGGCTGGGATACTACATCCCCGCCATCGTCACGGCCGTCGCCGTCCTGGTCGCCGCTCTCCTCGCCGACGTCCAGAAGCGGCGGCTCGAAGAAGAGTACCTGCGCTCCTTCACCACCGAGCAGATCGGCCTGCTGCGCTCGCGCCTGCAGGGCAACATCCTCGGCAACGTGAAGCTCGTGCAGGGGCTCGTCGCGACGCTCTCGACCGAGCCGGACATGTCGCCGGCCCGCTTCGCCGATCTTGCCGGCCGCATCTTCGGCGAGGAGAACCAGCTTCGCAACCTCGCCATCGCGCCGGATTTCGTCGTCTCCCTCGCCTATCCCCTCAAGGGCAACGAGCGCAGCATCGGCCTCGACTACCGCAAGAATGCGCAGCAGCGCGCCGCCGCTCTCCAGGTGCGCGACCTCGACAAGCTGATCGTTACCGGCCCGGTCGATCTCGTGCAGGGCGGGCGCGGCGTCATCGCGCGCTACCCCATCCATGCGGGCCGCGACAATGCCTTCTACGGCATCGCATCGGCGGTGATCGATCTCGACAGGCTGCTCGACGCCAGCGGCTTCAAGGACGACATGCGCATCGCCGTCTCGCTTTCCAGCCGCGCGCGCGACGGCGGCAGGGCGCGCCTGTTCTTCAGCACGCGGGCGCCGGTCGACGCCGACCCGGTGGTGATGACGATCGACATCGGCCATGAGGTCTGGACCATGGCCGCGGCGCCGGTGAATGGCTGGGCCCACACGACCGCCGGCCTCGGCCTCTTCCGCGGCGGGCTGGCGCTCCTTGCCCTCATCATCGTCGCGCCGATGTTCTGGGTCGGCTACCTGATGAAGGATCGCCACAGGCATATCCTCGCGCTGCAGGACCGTGAAGACAGGCTGGAAGCCGTCTCGCAGCGCCTGCAGCTTGCGCTCGACGCCTCCCGCGTCGGCGTGTGGGAATACGATACGGAGACGGGCACCCTCTCCTGGGACGCGCGCATGCGCGCCCTCTACGGCGTGCCGGCCGGCCGGCCCGTCTGCAAATACGAGGACTGGCGCGCGGCGCTCCACCCAGAGGATATCGAGGAGGCCGAGCGGGTCTTCACCGAGGCCATCGAGACGGAAAGGCCCTATATCACCGAATTCCGCGTGCTGAACCGGGACGGCAAGGTCCATCATATCCGCGCGCACGGCATGACCTACCGCTCCTCCTCCGGCACCAAGCGCATCGTCGGCGCCAATTGGGACGTGACGGAAGACACCCTCCTTCGGGCCGAACTGCTCCAGGCCAAGCTGACCGCCGAGGCGCAGAACCGGGCGCTGGAGGACGCGCGGCTCGTGCTGGAGCACAATTCGCTGCACGACGCGCTCACCCGCCTGCCGAACCGTCGTTTCCTCGACCAGCAGCTCGCGCTTGCCGGCGACGGCCGCCCGCTGACCCTGCTGCACATCGACCTCGACCGCTTCAAGGACATCAACGATACGCTCGGCCATGCCGCCGGCGACGAAGTGCTCAAGCAGGCCGCCCGGGTGCTGCGTGCCAAAGCGCCGCAGGAGGATTTCATCGCCCGCATCGGCGGCGACGAATTCGTGCTGCTCTCGCGCCGCGACCCGGCCGATGCCGATTTCTCCGCCCTTTCCGCCAGCCTGATCCAGGCGATCAGCGAACCGATGGCGATCGACGGCCACGACTGTCGCATCGGCGCCAGCATCGGCATCGCCACGCGCGGCGAGCCGGACGAATCCGCCGACCAGCTTCTCGTCAATGCCGACATCGCGCTCTACGAGGCCAAGCGCCGCGGGCGCAACCGCGTGGAGGCTTTCAACGACGACCTGCGCCTGCGCACCGTGGAGGCCAAAAGGCTTGGCGACGCTATCCTGCGCGGCCTCGAGCGCGGCGAGTTCCGGCCCTTCTTCCAGCCGCAGTTCGATGCGCAGACGCTCGAGATCGTCGGCGTGGAAGCGCTTGCCCGCTGGGAGCATCCCACGCGCGGTTTCATCCCGCCGGACGTCTTCCTGCCCGTCGCCGAAAGCCTCAACGTCGTTTCGCAGATCGACGAGACCATTCTCGACCAGGCGCTGTTCCAGGCCGCGCGCTGGGAGGCGCACGATCTCGGCATCCCGTGCGTCTCGGTCAACGTCTCCTGCCAGCGCCTGCACGAGGAAGGCCTCGTCGACAAGCTGAGATCGATGAACCTGCGGCCCGGCACGCTGACCTTCGAACTGCTGGAATCGATCTCCTTCGACACGGCCGACGACGCGCTGAAACAGGCGATCGAGGAGATCAAGGCGCTCGGCATCGATATCGAAATCGACGATTTCGGCACCGGCCATGCCTCCATCGTCAGCCTCCTGGAACTGTCGCCCAAGCGGCTGAAGATCGACCGCCGGCTCGTTCTGCCGCTGCTCGAATCCACCGCGCAGCAGAGCCTCGTGCGCTCCATCGTCGAGATCGGCAAGGTGCGCGGCATCGAGACCGTGGCCGAGGGTGTGGAAACGCTCGCCCATGCCGATCTCCTGCGCCGCCTCGGCTGCCATGCCCTGCAGGGCTACGCCTTCGCGCGGCCGATGAGCGCGGAGGATTTCCTTTCCTTTGCAAAGGCGCGGGACTGGAAGCCGGCCGCTAGCGCTGCAGCAGCAGGCTGAGAGCGTCGGCGACGGCGCGGCCGTCGTGGTTGCCGCGCTGCCAGGGATCCTCGAACTCGCCGATCAGCGCCTCCGTGCCGAGATGCGCAGAAGCCTCCTCCAGCGCGCCGTTGCCGAGATAGGCGAAGGCCCCGACCGTCTTCTCGAAGGGCAGGAGCTGTCGGTTGGCGAGCACATGGGTGAAGGGCCGCACGTCTGCCCCACCCTTCACCTGCCAGAGTCCGGCGGCGATCTCCAGCATGCGTGCAAGGTCCAGCCCGCCCGTCTCGCGGCATTGCAGGATATTGCCGATGAAGATGCGCCGGGCATGGATGTTGCGCGCGATGGCCGGCACGACGCCCTCGACGAGGAAATGCGGCAGCACGCTGGTGAAGAAGCTGCCCGGCCCGAAGACGATGGCGTCGGCGCTTTCAAGGCTCTCGATCACCGCCTCGTTGGCCGGCACGCCTCCGCCGGCGGCCGTAAGCGATACCTCGCGGATACCCGTCCGGCTCTGCCCGTCGTCGAGCCCCGTCACGCGATGCTGGCCTTCCACGCGGCTGCCGTCGTTCAGCACGGCGGAGAGCGCCACACCGTCCGCCGCCGTCGATGGCCAGACATGGCCCGTCACGTCGCAGAGCTTGCGGAAGACGAAGATGGCGGTGTTGATGTCGCTGTTATGGGCGAGATGCGCGCCGGTGAGGATGAAGTTGCCGATGCTGCCGTTGCGGAAATCGAAATCCGCCCCGATGGCCGCCCGGAAGGTGCGCAGGTAATTGAGGATCGCACCGCGAAGGCCCGGCTCCATGCGCTCCAGGAGCGGATGGCGGCCCTCCGCATAGAGCGAGAATTCGGTGCGGGCATCCGCCTCCGCCCCGCTGGTAAGCCGCGCGTTGCAGACCTTGACGACGTCGCCCGCCCGCCCCTCGCCATGCGCCATGGTCATCAGCGCCTGCCGGATATCGCCGACGGCCAGCACGCCGAGGCTTTCGCGGATGACCTTGGAACTGCCGCCGCTGTCCCAGGCCGGCACGATGCGCGTCAGCCGCACCGGCTTGGAGCAGAGCGCAAGATTGGTCGAGCGGCAGGCGGTGCCGCCCGAAAAGAGCACGATATGCGGCAAGCGGCCTTCGGCCATTCCGTCTCTCCGAAATTATGGCGCGATGTTGTAGGCCGCCCCGATCAGGGTTCTGGTATAGGCCGCCTGCGGCGCGCTGAAAATGGCGTCCGTCGGTCCCTCCTCGACGATCCTGCCGTCCTTCATCACCACGACATAGTCGGACATGGCGCGCACCACCGAAAGGTCATGGCTGATGAAGACGTAGGAAAGGCCGTAGCGGGCCTGGAGATCGCGCAGGAGCTCGATCACCTGGCCCTGCACCGAGCGGTCGAGCGCCGAGGTCGGCTCGTCGAGCACCACGGCCTGCGGTTTCAGGATCATCGCCCGGGCGATGGCGATGCGCTGGCGCTGGCCGCCGGAGAATTCGTGCGGATAGCGGTTGCGTGCCGCCGGATCGAGGCCGACCTCCTTCAGCGCCTCGATGGCCCGCTTGTCGCGCTCGGCGCGCGAAAGCTGCGGCTCGTGGACGTAAAGCCCCTCGGTGATGATCTCGCCCACCGTCTGGCGCGGGGAGAGCGAGCCGTAGGGATCCTGGAAGACGAGCTGCATGCTGCGCCGAAGCGGGCGCATGCCCGCGCGGTCGAGCCCGGAAATGTCCGTCCTGCCGAAACAGTAGGCGCCCTCGCTGGCAATGAGGCGCAGGAGCGCGCGGCCGAGCGTCGACTTGCCGGAGCCCGATTCCCCGACGACGCCGATGGTCTGGCCCTCGTGCAGGCTGATCGTGACATCGTCGACGGCGCGGAAGGTGGAGGCGCGCTTCTTCAGGAGCCCGCCATCGATCCTGTAGTCGACGACGACGTTGCGGCCTTCGAGGATGATCGGCGCATTGTCCGGCGGCGCTGCCTTGCGGCCGGAGGGCTCGGCCTCGATCAGCATGCGCGTGTAATCGGCCTTGGGGTTCTCGAAGAGCTCGCCCGTCGCCCCCTGCTCCACCACCTCGCCGCGCCGCATGACGACGACCCGCTCGGCGAAGTGCCGGACGATGCCGAGGTCATGCGTGATGAGCACGATGGCCATGTCGAAACGCTTCTGCAGGTCGCGCAGGAGTTTGAGGATCTGCGCCTGGATCGTCACGTCGAGCGCCGTCGTCGGCTCGTCGGCGATCAGGATGTCCGGCTCGTTGGCGAGCGCCATGGCGATCATGACGCGCTGGCGCTGGCCGCCGGACATTTCGTGCGGATAGCTGTCGATGCGGCGTTCGGGATCGGGAATGCCGACCAGCTTCAGGAGCTCCAGGACGCGCGGGCGCGCCGCTTTCTGCGTGCCGCCGCGGTGATGCACGATCACCTCGGCGATCTGCTTGCCGATAGGATAGAGCGGATCGAGCGAGGTCATCGGCTCCTGGAAGATCATGGTGATCTTCGCGCCGCGGATGGCGTTGAGCGCCTTCGGATCGAGCCCGACCATTTCCTGCCCGCGATACGTCGCCGAGCCCGCGACGGTGCCGTTGGCGGCGATGAGGCCCATGATGCCCATCATGGTCTGGCTCTTGCCCGAGCCACTCTCGCCCACCACCGCAAGCGTCTCGCCGGGGCGGACATCGAGGTCGATGCCCTTGACCGCGTTCACGTCGCCGTCCGGCGTCGTGAAGGAGACCTTGAGGTCGCGGACGGACAGGATCGGCTCCATGATTTTCGTTTCCTCCGTCATGTCAGCGGTCCTTCGGGTCGAATGCGTCGCGCAGGCCGTCGCCGACGAAATTCAGCGAGAAGAGCGTGACGACGAAGAAGATGGCGGGGAAGACGAGCAGCCAGGGCGCCGACTGCATGTTGTTGGCGCCTTCCGCGATCAGCGAGCCCCAGCTCGTCAGCGGCGCCTGAACGCCGAGGCCGAGGAAGGAGAGGAAGCTTTCGAGCAGGATCACCTTCGGCACGATGACCGTGATGAAGATGACGACCGGGCCGATCGTGTTGGGGATGACGTGCCGGCGGATGATCTGCCAGTCGGTGAGCCCGAGCGCCTCCGCCGCGCCGATGAACTCCCGCCGTTTCAAGGACAGCGTCTGGCCGCGCACGATGCGGGCCATGTCGAGCCATTCCACCGCGCCGATGACGATGAAGATCAAAACGAAGCTGCGCCCGAAGAAGACGACGAGCACCACGACGAGGAAGACGAAGGGCAGCGAATAGAGGATCTCGACGAAGCGCATCATCACATTGTCGATGCGCCCGCCCATATAGCCGGAGATCGCGCCGTAGACGACGCCGATGCCGAGCGAGACGAGGCTGGCGAGGAGGCCGACCGCAATTGAGATCTGCCCGCCGAGCATGACGCGCGCCATGAGGTCGCGCCCGTTGGTATCCGTGCCGAACAGGAAATATTCCCGGTCGACCACGCCCGTGAGCGTCAGCTTGCGGCCGTCGTCCTCGCTGGCCGTAACCTCGGTCTTGTCGAACTCGTTGGCGCGGTCGAAATAGCGCGCCGCGCGCGGATCGATCGGATCCCTGGCGGTGACGACGGCCGTGAAGGTCTCGCCCTCGACGGAGAAGGATTGCAGCTCGACGCGCGCACGGGCCGCGACCCGCTTCGTCGCCTCCTCCAGCGCATCGGCGCCCGGCCGCGGCTCGAGGCTCGGCGGGGTGGTGACGTAGGAGGAGAAGACCTGGTCGTAGCTGTGGCTGATGACGAACGGCCCGAGGAAGGAGAAGCAGGCGATCAGCACCAGCATGACGGAGCCCGCCATGGCGGGGCGGTTGCGGCGGAAGCGCAGGAGCGCGAGCTGGAAGAGGCTGCGGCCCTTCACCTCGGCCGCCGGGGACGGGGAGACGGCGGCGTCAGTCATGGCGAACCCTCGGATCGAGCAGGCCATAGAGAATGTCGACAGCCAGGTTGAAGACGATGACGAAGATGGCGATCAAGACGACCGTGCCCATGACGAGCGTATAGTCGCGGTTGATCGCGCCGAGCACGAAATAGCGCCCGACGCCGGGAATGGTGAAGATGGTCTCGACCACCGCCGAGCCCGTCAGGAGCGCGGCCGCGCAGGGTGCGAGATAGGAGACGATCGGCAGCATGGCGCCGCGCATGGCATGCACCACCACCACGGACCTTGCCGGCAGGCCGTAGGCCCGCGCGGTGCGGATATGGTCGGTGCGCAGCGCCTCGATCATCGAGCCGCGGGTCAGCCGCGCGAAGACGGCAAGCTGCGGCAAGGCGAGCGCAATCATCGGCAGGATGAGGAAGCGCAGCGACCCGTCGCCCCAGCCGCCGGCCGGCAGCCAGGAGAGCATGATGGCGAAGATCAGCGTCAGCACCGGGCCGACGACGAAGTTCGGCACCGTCACGCCGATGGTCGCCACCGACATGACGGAAAAATCGAGGAGGCTGTTCTGCCGCAGCGCCGCGATGGTGCCGACGACCACGCCGCCGACGAGCGCCAGCAGCAGCGCATAGAAGCCGAGCTCCATCGAATAGGGCAGGCCCTTGCCGATGAGCTCGGCGACGGAATTGTCCTTGTAGACGTAGCTCGGGCCGAAGTCGCCGGTCACGGCGTTGCCCATATAGGTGAGATATTGCCGCCAGAGCGGCTGGTCGAGCTGGTAGGCCCGCATCAGGTTTTCCATCGTGGCGGGCGGAAGGGGGCGCTCGAGGTTGAACGGTCCGCCGGGCGCAAAGCGCATGAGGAAGAACGAGATGGTCACGACGATGAACAGCGTCGGCACGGCGCTGGCAAGGCGCCGCAGAACGAAGGAAAGCATGGCTGGCACTCCCTGAAGCGCGGTGCGCGGCCGGTCAGGCCGCGCACCGGCCGCGGATCATTCAGAAACGCTGAGGAAGCGGCTCAGGTGCTGGTCGGCGGCATTGTCCTGCCAACCGTGAACCTTGCTGGAGACCAGCCACAGGTCGGCCTGCGCGAGGAGCGGGGCGATCGGCTGCTCCTTCATGAGCAGGGCTTCGGCATCGTGCAGCACCTTGGCGCGGGCCGCCGGATCGCGCTCCTCATACGACTTCTTCATCAGCGCGTCATAGTCGGCGTTGTTGAACTGGCCGTAGTTGAAGGTCTTGTTGCCGCTCGTCGAAAGGGCAAGGAAGTTCTCCGCATCCGCATAGTCGGCGACCCAGCCGGCGCGCGCCACGTTGAACTTGCCGCCCTCCTGGAGGTAGGCGTAGTGCGAGGAGACGTCGAGATTGACGAGCGAGACGTCCGCGCCGAACGTGTTCTTCCACATGTCGGCAACGGCCGTCGCCACGCGCTCGTGGTTCGGGTTGGTATTGTAGCGGATCTCGATCTTCAGCGGCTTGCCGCCCTCGCCGTAGCCGGCCTCCTTCATCAGTTCGAGCGCCTTGTCCTCACGGTCGAGCTGGGAGAGGTCGGCGAAATCGGCCTTGGCCGGCTCATAGCCCTGGATGCCCGGGGGCACCATGGAATAGGCCGGGATCTGCGAGCCGGAATAGATCTCCTTGGCAAGGAAGTCGCGGTCGACGGCCATGGAAAGGGCCCGGCGCACGTTGACGTCGCTATAGGGCTCCTGGCGGGTGTCGAAGGCGTAGTAATAGGTCGCAAGCGTCGGCGAGACGTGGACCTCGTCGCCATAGCTCTTCTTCAGCCGCTCGATCTGGTCGGCGGAGAAGTTGTAGACGAGGTCCATTTCCTTGGCCTCGAAGCGGCGCACGGACGCGGCCTGGTCGTCGATCGGGTAGAAGACGACCTTGTCGAGCTTGACGTTGGCGGCGTCCCAGTAGTTCGGGTTCTTCTCGACGACGAGGTTGTCGTTCGGAACGTGGCTGACGAGCTTGAAGGCGCCGTTGGAGACCATCGTGCCGGGCTTGACGAAGTCCGCGCCGTTCTTCTCGACGCTCGCCTTGGAGACCGGCAGCGCCGTCTGGTGGGCGAGCAGCTCCAGGAAGAAGGGCGTCGGGCGCTCCAGCGTGACTTCCACGGTCTTGGTGTCGACGGCCTTCACGCCGAGCTGGTCGAGGCCGGCCTCGCCCTTGTTGACCTTCTCGGCGTTCTTGATCGGGTAAAGGATATTGGCGTAGCCGGCGGCGGTCTTCGGGTCTTCGACGCGCGTGAAGGAGAAGACGAAGTCTTCCGCCGTCACCGGAGAGCCGTCCGACCACTTGGCGTTCTCGCGCAGCTTGAAGGTGTAGACCGTGCCGTCGTCGGAAACCGTCCAGCTCTCCGCGGCGCCGGGAACGATCTTGCCGGCGGCGTCATAGACCGTCAGGCCCTCGTAGAGGTCCTTCAGGATGAATTCCTCGATGTTGATGGAGGTATGCGCCTGGTCGAGCGTCTGCGGCTCGCCGGCATTGCCGCGGTGAAGCACCGCCTCGGCGAATGCCGGGCTCGCGCCGATGAGGATCGCACCGGCCAGAAGCGCCGCACGCAAGCCAAGAATTCTGTTTGCCATTTGTTTTTCCTTCCCCGTTGTTGTTTTTGGGTGCCACATCAATTGTCCTAGTTTGCCGGCTTGGCAAGTCCCCGCAAACAGGAAATGCACAGGCCTCGCATGGCCCCGAAAGACAGGCGAAATGCCGGCTTTGGCCGTAGAAAGCCGCAAAAAATGAGAAAAATATTTGCCTTTGCCCAAATAAATCGCAGTTTTCTGCCCATCGTTTCGCATGGATTTCTGCGAATGATCGGCCATCGAATTCACAACCGGAAACGGAGTTCCAAATGAACTGGTTGAAGACCCTCGCCGCCGCAGCGGCCCTCCAGGCTGCCGTCCTCGCCCCCGCCCATGCGGGCGAAAACCTCGCCGCCATCAAGAGCGCCGGCGCGCTGAAGATCGGCACGGAAGGCACCTACGCCCCCTTCACCTACCATGACGCCGACGGCAAGCTGGTCGGCTTCGACGTCGAGATCGGCGAAGCCGTCGCCGAAAAGCTCGGCGTCAAGGCCGAGTTCCTCGAAGGCAAGTGGGACGGCCTCATCGCCGGCCTCGACGCCAACCGCTACGACACCGTGATCAACCAGGTCGGCATCACCGAGGAGCGCAAGAAGAAGTACGACTTCTCCGAGCCCTACATCGCCTCCAAGGCCGTGCTGATCGTGCGGGCCGACGACGACAGCATCAAGGGCTTTTCCGACCTCAAGGGCAAGAAGGCCGCCCAGTCGCTGACCAGCAACTTCGGCAAGCTCGCCCAGCAGTCGGGCGCCGAGCTCGTCGGCACCGACGGCTTCGACCAGTCGATCCAGCTCGTGCTGACCGGCCGCGCCGACGCCACGATCAACGACAGCCTGTCCTTCCTCGACTTCAAGAAGCACAAGCCCGACGCCAACGTGAAGATCGCCGCCGAGCAGGAAGGCGCCGACTATTCCGGCATCATCATCCGCAAGGGCGAGCCGGAGCTTCTGGACGCGATCAACAAGGCGCTCGCCGACATCAAGGCCGACGGCACCTATAAGAAGATCTCGGACAAGTATTTCGGCCAGGACGTCTCCAAGTAAGTCCTGCCGGGCGGCTCTTCGCGCCGGCCCGTTCCTCGCATATAGATAAACGCACGAACTGGCCGGGTATTGCCCCGGCCAGCCGCATTTCCGGAGGATCGTCCCCGTGCCGCCGTGGCTTCAACTGATGCAGGAGTCGCTCGCCCCCCTTCTGTGGGCGGCGCTCGTCTTCACCATTCCGCTGACCCTTGCCTCCTTCGTGCTCGGCCTTGCGCTCGGCCTCCTGACCGCCGTCGCGCGGCTCTTCGCCCCGCGGCCGCTCTCCGATATCGCCCGCTTCTATGTCTGGGTGATCCGCGGCACGCCGCTGCTCGTGCAGCTCTTCGTCATCTTCTACGGCCTGCCGAGCCTCGGCATCCTGCTCGACGCCTTCCCGGCGGCGCTGATCGGCTTCACGCTCAATGTCGGCGCCTATTCCTCCGAGATCGTGCGGGCGGCCATCTCCGCCGTGCCGCGCGGCCAGTGGGAAGCGGCCTACTCCATCGGCATGAGCTGGTCGCAGGCCATGCGCCGCACCGTCCTGCCGCAGGCGACGCGCGTCGCCATCCCGCCGCTCTCCAACACCTTCATCTCGCTGGTGAAGGACACCTCGCTCGCCGCCGCCGTCACCGTGCCGGAGCTCTTCCAGACCGCCCAGCGCATCGTCGCCACCACCTACGAGCCGCTGATCCTCTATATCGAGGCGGCGCTGATCTATCTCGCGCTGAGCTCGGTGCTCTCGTCGCTGCAGGTGCGACTCGAGCGGCGCTTCGCCCGCTACGGCGGCTTCCTGGAGGCCCGCACATGATCGAGCTGTCCCATATCGAAAAGCGCTTCGGCGACAACCATGTGCTGCGCGACATCAGCCTCACGCTTGCCGAAGGCACCGTGACCGCGCTGGTCGGCCCGTCCGGCGGCGGCAAGAGCACGCTCCTGCGCTGCATCAACCTCCTGGAAGTGCCGACCTCCGGCGCCATCCGTCTCGGCGAGGAGCGGATCGAGTTCGCCCCCGGCCGCAAGGTCGGCTGGGAGGCGATCCAGAAGCTGCGCCGCCAGACCGGCATGGTCTTCCAGAATTTCCAGCTCTTCCCGCACCAGACGGCCATCGGCAACGTGATGGAAGGCCTCGTGACGGTCCTCAAATGGCCGGCCGGCAAGGCGCGCGCCCGCGCCATGGAACTGCTGGAGAAGGTGGGCATGGCGCACAAGGCCGAAGCCTGGCCGGCGACGCTGTCCGGCGGCCAGCAGCAGCGCGTGGCGATTGCCCGTGCGCTCGCCCCCTCGCCGCGCGTGCTGCTCTGCGACGAGCCGACCTCCGCGCTCGATCCGGAGCTCGCCGAGGAAGTCGTCGAGGTGCTGAGCCGCCTTGCGCGCGAGGGCACAACCATGGTGATGGCGACGCACGACCTGCGCCTTGCCTCGCGCGTTGCCGACGCCGTCGTCTTCCTCGACGGCGGCGTGGTCGTCGAAGAAGGGCCGCCGCGCGCCATCTTCACCATGCCCGAACGCGAGCGCACGAAGAGGTTCATCGCCTCCCTCAGCGCGCCCCAGAGTTACGACATCTAGGCCGCCGGATGCCGCGGCACGGTGAAAATACGGGTCGCGGCAGTTGCATCATCCGGGCGATTCAAGCACAGTGACGGCGTGTTCGTGTCCCGCCATGCCCCGGCATGCCTTCAGGGGAGAAAGCCTCATGACCAAGAAAACACCCAATCCGATCGACGTTTTCGTCGGCTCCCGCGTCCGCCTTCGCCGCCTCATGGTCGGCATGAGCCAGGAAGCGCTCGCCGACCGGCTGGGCGTGACCTTCCAGCAGGTGCAGAAATACGAGAAGGGCACCAACCGCATCAGCGCCAGCCGCCTGCAGGCGATCTCCGACGTCTTCCGCGTGCCGCCGAGCTTCTTCTTCCAGGACGACGAGAGCGCCGGGCCGAGCACGGCCGTCGGGCAGGAAACCGGCGACGTCTCCACCTTCGTCTCCTCCAAGGAGGGCCTCGACCTCAACCGCGCCTTCCTGAAGATCGAGGATGCGGGCGTGCGCAAGTCGATCATCCAGCTCGCCACCGCCCTTTCGCGGGCCAGCGCCGCCGAGGCCGGCGACCGCGCGGAAAACGCTCCGGAACTGCGGATCTGACCCAAAATGCCGGCACGGCTGCAGACGTTCGGCCAGCTGCGCCTGCTCGATGAGGGCGGAAACGACGTCGCCTTTCCCGAAAAGGCGCTGCTGATCCTCTGCTACCTTCGCACGCGCGGCCTTTCCGAAATGTCGCGCGCCGATGCGGCCGGCCTCTTCTGGGACGAGGCGAGCCCCGCCGCCTTCGCCAGCCTCCGCCAGACCGTCTCGCGCGTGCAGAAACGCCAGAACGAGCTCGGCCGGGCCTATCTCGCCTTCACCGAAAGCGCCATCGCCCTTGGGCGCGAGCCCGTGGAATGCGACGTCGAGCAGGTCCACGAGGGCGCCGGTCTCGGCCTTCTGGTCGAGCTTCTCGCCGAGGATTTCCTGAAATCGGCAAAACCCCGCAACCGGAGCCTCGAAAACTGGATCGCCCTGCAGCGCGCGAGCCACATGGCGCTTCTGCGCCGGGCCCTTGTCGACGGCGGGGAAGACGGCGCCCCGCGGCAGGTCCGCTCCGCCGCCGCCCTCCGCCTTCTGGAAAGAACGCCCGACGACGAGGAGGTGCGCGCGCTCCTCATCGGGCGCCCGGCGGCCGTCGGCCTGATGACGCGGGAGCCGCCGGCACAGATCCTCCTGCCGCCGACCGAGGAGGCACCGCCGCCGCGCCGCAACCCGCCGCGCCTCGTCCTCCTGCCGCCCGTCACCAGCCTTGCCTCGCGTGCGGCGGTCCGCTTTTCCGAAGCGCTGATCGAGGACGTGACGATCGGCCTTTGCGCGCTGCGCTCCATTTCCATCATCGCGCCGCACACCGCCGCGCAGATCTCGCTGCAGGCCGACCGCGCCGCCACCTACGAACGCCACAAGATCAGCTATATCCTGGAGACGCGGCTGCGCGACGAGGGCGAAGGGCATACGCTCTTCGCCCAGCTCATCTTCTTCGGCAGCGACGAGGTCATCTGGGCCGACCGCTTCCCGATCTCGGCGGAAGGCCTTGCGCGTTCCCGCCAGATGATCGCCCAGCACGTCGCCGGCGCCATCGCCACGCAGATCGAGCGCAACGAGCTGGTGCGCGGCGATTACGAACGCGATGCGGATGCCTATCGCAGCTTCCTGATCGGCCAGGGGCACTTGAAGAACCTGGCGCTGCCGGATATCCGCCGCGCCCGCAAGAGCTTCCGTGAGGCCCTGCAGGCCAATGCCGGCTTCGCCCCGGCCATCGGCGGCCTTGCCCGCAGCTATTTCCTCGAATGGCTGGTGACGGCCCGCGGCGACGCCGACCTCCTGCGCCAGGCCGAGCGGCACGCGGAGATGGCCATCCGCGCCGACGAGCGCCTGCCCGCCGGCTACCGCGAACTCGGCGTCGTAAAACTCTACGCCCGCCAGTTCGACGACAGCGCGGCCTATCTCGACCGGGCCGAGGCGTTGAGCCCGCATTATGCCAATGTGATCGCGAGCTATGCCGACACGCTCGTGCAGGCCTCCCGGCCGGATGTGGGCCTGCAGAAGATCGAGCACGCGATCGAGCTCAACCCCCTGCCTCCGGACGAATATTTCTGGACGGCCGCCGGCGCCAGCTATTCGCTCGGCCATTACAGCCAGGCGCTCGACTATATCGGCCGCATGAAGGACCGCACGCCCGCCGACCGCCTTTCGGCGGCGAGCTGGAGCATGCTCGGCGACATGAAGAAGGCCCGGCAGTTCATTCGCCGCACCTACGAGGTGCACCCCGATTTCGACCTCGACTCCTGGATGGCGATCGTGCCCTTCAAGGAGGAGTGGCAGCGCGCGCACTACTACGAGGGCCTGAAGAAGGCCGGTTTCTGATTTTCCAAGGGAGGGCTGAACATGGCAAGGCTTGTTGTTCTGGGGATCGAAGGCGATGACGGCCTCTGGGTCGCCGATCTCGATGCCGGCACCGTCGCGCAGATCGCCGCGCCGACGACCGGCGCGCTGAAGGCGGCGGACGACCTGCGCAAGGCCGGCGCGTCTGTGGTCAAGGGCGTCAATCTCGCCGCGCTCGCCTCCTCGGCGGACGCCGTGTCCGGCGGGTTCATGGACGTATCCGGCGGCTTCATGGACACATGAGCCGCGGCACCGCGGAAGCGGCGGCAGCCTGTTCGGACCGCATCTGCGGCCCCGATGAGACCTGGCGCCGGATCGCGGCGCTGCTGCCCCGCTTCGGCATCACCCGGCTGTCGCGCCTGACGGGGCTCGACCGTCCCGGCATTCCCGTCTGGAACGCCGTGAGCCCGAATGCCCGCTCGATCGTCATCAACCAGGGCAAGGGCATCACGGATATCGACGCCAAGGTCTCCGCCGCCATGGAGGCGCTGGAGCGGGCAGTGGCGGGCGATCCACCCGTTCCCGCCCGCTCCGCCGCCCGGCGCGATTTCGCGGCGGCCGGCGAAACGTGCCTTCCGCTCGACGTCTTCATTGCCGCCGGCCAGCCTTTCGTCGGCGAGGACGAGACGCTCGACTGGCTGGCCGGCCGCGACGTGGTGACGGGCGCGCGCGTCTGGGTGCCGCAGGAGGCCGTCTGCCTCGACCGAACGAATGCCACGCCGCGCTTCTGGCAATCCTCCGACGGCCTCGCCTCGGGCAATTGCGAGACAGAGGCCATGCTGCACGGCCTCCTGGAGCGCATCGAGCGGGATGCCGACCGGCTGTGGCGCCTCCTGCCGCGCGAAAGCCGCCTCGCGGCCGCCGTCGACCCGGCGGACCTTGCCAGTCCCGTCGTCGACGACCTTGCCGCCCGCTTCCACGGCAGCGGCCTCGACCTTCGCCTCTTCGACATCACCAGCGACCTCGCCGTTCCCACCTATGCCGCCATGCTTGCCGAAAACGGCATCCTGAAGCGGCAGCGCCCGCTTTTCCACGATGCGACGATCGGCTACGGCACCCACCCCGTCGCCGCCCGCGCCGCCATCCGCGCGCTCACCGAGGTCGCCCAGTCGCGGCTGACCTTCATCAGCGGGGCGCGCGACGACCTTTTCGCCGAGACCTTCACGCGGCCGCTGCCGGCCGAGACGCTGGCGCTCTTCGAGGCACGGCCCCGGCCGGCGAAGGCCTACCCCGCTCCCTCGGGCGATGCCGCCGCGCTGCTCGCCTGGTGCCTGGAGCAACTGGCGGCGGCCGGCATCGGCCCGGTCGTCGCGGTGCCGCTCGGCGATGCCTCCCTTCCCGTCTCGGTGGTCAAGATGGTCGTGCCCGCCCTTGAAAATCCCGAAGGGGCGCGCCGCCATGCCGTCGGCTCCCGCGCGCTGTCCCGCATGGTGTTCGGAACGCCATGAAGATCCTCTTCGCCGGTCCCAGCCTGCCCGATGCCCCCCGCCTTTGCGCCGGCGCGGTCGAAGCCCGCCCGCCGGCCGCCCATGGCGACGTTCTTGCCGCGGTGCGTGCAGGCGCGTCGGCCATCGGCATCGTCGACGGCAATTTCGAGCATGTCGCGCCCGTCTGGCACAAGGAGATCCTCTATGCGCTGGAGGCGGGTGTCGCCGTCTTCGGCGCGGCCAGCATGGGCGCGCTGCGGGCAGCCGAATGCGACGCCTTCGGCATGATCGGCATCGGCGCCATCTACGAGGATTATGCAAGCGGCCGCCGTGTCGACGACGCGGATGTCGCGCTGCTGCACGGGCCGGCCGAGCTCGGCTATCCCGCCCTCTCGCTCGCCCTCGTCAACGTGGAAGCGACGCTCGACCGACTGGAGACGCTGGGACGCCTCAGCGGGAAAGACCTGGAACGCCTTCGCACCGCCGCCCGCGCCCTCTTCTACAAGGACCGGACCTGGCCCGCGATCCTCAGCGGGGCTGGCCTCACAGAAGGCCGCACCGAATTGATACAACTTATCCTCGCAGAAAATGTGGACAGAAAGCGGGAAGATGCACTCGCCCTCCTCGCCGCGCTTCGCGATTGCGGCACGGAAAGCCCTGCAAAACGGGGAGACTGGCGCTTTCGGGCGACATCTCTCTGGCGCATGGCGGCAGATCAACCGGAAACCTGAAAGAACGCGCGTTTTCCCATTCCGCGTGTGTCACGCCCAAGTCACGCGCGAAGCGGAAGTGTCACGCCTATACTCGCCGCGAGGGCTAGAAAAGAGCGTTCGCTCCGGGGGCAGGGACATGGACATCGATACGATCGAGAGTGAAGACCGCAGTCATGAACTGATGGCACTGGCAAGGCTTGTCGCCTTCGCGCTGGAATCGGCAAAGTCGCTGAACGCGGAGGTCGCCGAGTTCTGCCTGGACAAGGCATTGCATGCCGTGCTCGACCAGATCGACGAGCCGTCGCGCGTCACGCTAACGTCGAGCGACATCATGCTGATGAACCGCTCGCCGCTCTGCTGATCCATTCTCCAAGGCATATCGCACGGCCGGCCCTCGCCTGAGGACCGGCCGTCGATCCCGTTTGCAATCCCCATGCGATTTTTTCTCGATAGGGATGGAATGGAAGCGGCCCGGGTTCCGTATACTGGGGCATGAACGGAAAGACACCCGGCTTCAACGTGATCGGCCAGCTCGGCGCGCTTCGGCGCTATGCGCTCTCGCTCGTGCGCAATGCGGACGAGGCCGAAGACCTCGTGCACGACGCGCTCGTGAAGGCCTATGAGCGGCAGGGAACCTTCCGCACCGGCGCCAATGTGCGCAACTGGCTGATGTCGATCCTGCACAATGCCCATGTCGACCGGCTGCGCCAGCGCCGCTCGCAGGAGCGCCGCCACGATGCCGCCGCCGAGATCGCCGAGGTCGTGGCCCCGCCCGGGCAGGATCACTCGGTGCGCCTCACGCAGCTCCGCAACGCCTTCTTCGCCCTGCCGGAAGAGCAGCGCGCGGCCCTGCACCTGGTCGCCATCGAGGAGCTTTCCTACCAGGAGGCGGCCGAGGCGCTCGGCATTCCCGTCGGCACGCTGATGTCGCGCGTCGCCCGCGCGCGCCAGCGCCTGCGCGCCTTCGAGCAGGGCGAGCGGGCCGGCCCGGGCACCCATCTCAGACTCGTCGGAGGCACTGGCGATGACAAGCAATGATCCCATCCTCGAATCCGACCTCAACGCCTATGTCGACGAGCAGCTCGCCGTCGGCCGGCGCATCGAGGTGGAAGCCTATCTCTCGGAACGGCCGGAGGTCGCCGCGCAGATCATGAAGGACCTGCGCGTGCGCGACGAACTGCGCCTGGCGCTCGCCGACCACCGCACGCCGGGCCGACTGGCGACGCGCGAGGCCGCGCGGCTCCTGGAGCGTTCGCTGTCGCGCCGCCGCGTCTTCACGGGCTTGCGCCGCGCCGCCACCATCGCGCTCTTCGTCGCCGCCGGCTGGGCGGCCCATGCCGCCTTCGGCCCGTTCGGCGCGACGGAAGTCATCGCCTCCACCCCGCCGCCCGCCTTCGTGGAAGAGGCCGTGCGCGCGCACCGCACCACGCTCCTGCGCGACGCCATGGCTTCGCAACCGGAGACCGACGGCTTCGATCCGGCGGAAATCCGCTCCGCGACGGCCATCGTCCTGCCGGACCTGCCGGAGGGCTGGAGCGTGATCGACGCGCAGGTCTACCCCTCCGTCTACGGCCCGAGCGTGGAACTGGAACTGGAGCCGGAAAAGGGCGAACGCCTGTCGCTCTTCGCCGTGCGCCCCGGCTCCTTCGCCGTGCAGCAGGTCCTGCTCTTCCACGCCGACAATGCCCGCGCCGCCTACTGGCAGATCGGCGACGTCGCCTATGCGCTGGTCTCGGAAAGCCGCAAGGCCGACGACCTCGCCGGAACCGCGCGGGACCTCCTGCGCACGCTCTACTGATCCCCCCCTTCCAAAGGAGAACCACCATGGAACCCATCCAGCAGCGATACGGCCACGGCGCGCAGGCGCAGTCGGCCGCCCTCTTCGACGAGGGCCTGCGCCAGCACATGCTGCGCATCTACAACTACATGGGCGCCGGCCTCGTCATCACCGGCCTCGTCGCCTTCGTCGTCGGCTCCACGCCGGCGCTCTACGTGCCGATCTTCACCTCGCCGCTCAAATGGGTGGTGATGCTGGCGCCGCTCGCCTTCGTCTTCTTCTTCTCGTTCAGGATCCAGACGATGTCGGCAAGCGCCGCGCAGATGACCTTCTGGGCCTTCTGCGCCGTCATGGGCCTCTCGCTCGCCTCGGTGTTCCTCGTCTTCACCGGCACGAGCATCGCCCGCACCTTCTTCATCGCCGCCACCATGTTCGGCACGACGAGCCTCTACGGCTACGTGACGAAGCGCGACCTCTCGCAGTTCGGCTCCTTCCTGATGATGGGCCTCATCGGCGTCGTCATCGCCTCCGTGGTCAACATCTTCCTCGGCTCGACCGCACTTCAGTTCGCCATCTCGGTGATCGGCATCGCCGTCTTCGTCGGCCTCACCGCCTGGGACACGCAGAACATCAAGGAGCAGTATGCCGAGAACATCGACCAGGAATCCCAGCAGAAGATGGCCGTCTTCGGCGCGCTCTCCCTCTACCTCAACTTCGTCAACATCTTCCAGCTGCTGTTGAACTTCACGGGCGAGCGGGAATAGTTTTCCCAAGCCACGTCAAATGGGACGGCGGGGCTATGCCCCGCCGTTTTTCTTTCCGCCAACCCCCTCCTCTCTCCTTCGTCATCCTCGGGCTTGACCCGAGGATCCATGCCACAAATTCCGCGTGTGCCGTTTCGGTGGATCCTCGGGTCAAGCCCGAGGATGACGAAGGAGAAGGTGTCAGGCAGGGCGAGATTCAGCTGTTGTTTCAGCTACATGTCATCGGCATGCGGCGCAAAAATGTAAGTATATACTTACTTATTTTTCTCCGTTGACAAATCCCCTCGCAGCGTTTTTGCTTATCGCATTCACCAGGGGGGTCCCGACAAGGGGCTGAGATACTGCTGGCATCCGCAGCGCAGTGACCCGTTGAACCTGATCCAGTTCATACTGGCGTAGGGACGGTGCAAGCGCTGTGAGGGGCAATCCGTGAACCGGATTGCGCATCGGCGTCCTTCCATCATTCCGGCTCTGGGACTGGGTCTCCAACTGCAAACTTGGAGCCTCACCGATGAATATTGCCGCCCAGAAACTCACCCCCACGGTCACGACGGGCGCCCTGCCCGCCTCGCGGAAGATCCACATTCCCGGCGATCTGCACCCGGATATCCGCGTGCCGATGCGCGAGATCGCCCTGCATCCGACCTCCGGCGAGCCGCCCGTCACCGTCTACGACGCCTCCGGCCCCTATACCGATCCGACCCACGTCATCACCATCGAAGCCGGCCTGCCGCGCCTTCGCGAAGGCTGGATCGCCGCCCGCGGCGACACCGAGGCCTATGACGGCCGCCATGTCCGCCCGGAGGACAACGGCTTTGCCACCGGCGAGCGGCTGACGCCGGAATTCCCGGTCCGCAACCGCCCGCGCCGCGCGAAGGACGGCCGGGCCGTAACGCAGCTCGCCTATGCCCGCGCCGGCATCGTCACGCCGGAGATGGAGTTCATCGCCATCCGCGAAAACCTCGGCCGCAAGGCCGCGAAAGAGGCGCTCGCCCGCGACGGCGAGAGTTTCGGCGCGCACATTCCCGATTTCGTGACGCCGGACTTCGTTCGCCAGGAGGTCGCGAGCGGAAGGGCGGTCATCCCGGCCAACATCAACCACCCGGAAGCCGAGCCGATGATCATCGGCCGGAATTTCCTGGTGAAGATCAACGCCAATATCGGCAACTCCGCCGTCACCTCCTCCATGGCGGAGGAGGTGGAGAAGATGGTCTGGGCGATCCGCTGGGGCGCCGACACGGTCATGGACCTTTCGACCGGCCGCAACATCCACAATATCCGCGAATGGATCGTCCGAAACTCGCCGGTCCCCATCGGCACCGTGCCGCTCTACCAGGCGCTGGAGAAGGTGAACGGCATCGCCGAGGGCCTCACCTGGGAGGTCTTCCGCGACACGCTGATCGAGCAGGCCGAGCAGGGCGTCGACTATTTCACCATCCATGCCGGCGTGCGGCTGCACTACATTCCGCTGACCGTGAACCGCGTCACCGGCATCGTCTCGCGCGGCGGCTCGATCATGGCCAAGTGGTGTCTGCATCACCACCGCGAGAGCTTCCTCTACGAGCACTTTGAAGAGATCTGCGACATCTGCCGCGCTTACGACGTCTCCTTCTCGCTCGGCGACGGCCTTCGCCCCGGCTCCATCGCCGATGCCAACGATGCCGCGCAGTTCGCCGAACTCGAAACGCTGGGCGAGCTGACGCAGATCGCATGGGCGAAGGATTGCCAGGTCATGATCGAAGGCCCCGGCCATGTGCCGATGCACAAGATCAAGGAGAACATGGACAAGCAGCTGGAGGTCTGCGGCGAGGCGCCGTTCTATACGCTCGGGCCGCTGACGACGGACATCGCCCCCGGCTACGACCACATCACCTCCGGCATCGGCGCGGCGATGATCGGCTGGTTCGGCACCGCCATGCTCTGCTACGTGACGCCCAAGGAGCATCTCGGCCTGCCCGACCGCGATGACGTGAAGGTCGGCGTCATCACCTACAAGATCGCCGCCCATGCCGCCGATCTCGCCAAGGGCCACCCGGCCGCGAAAATCCGCGACGACGCCCTGTCGCGCGCCCGCTTCGAGTTCCGCTGGGAGGACCAGTTCAACCTCTCGCTCGATCCCGAGACGGCCCGCGCCTTCCACGACGAGACGCTGCCGAAGGAGGCGCACAAGGTCGCGCATTTCTGCTCCATGTGCGGGCCGAAATTCTGCTCCATGCGCATCTCGCACGATATCCGCGCCGAGGCGCAGAAGGAGGGGCTGGAGGCGATGGCCGCCAGGTTCCGCGAGGGCGGCGAGCTCTACATGCCGCTTGCGGGGGAATGACCATGCGCATCCTCGTCAAGGGCGCCGGCGTCGCCGGCCTGACGGTCGCCTGGCAGCTCTACCGCCACGGCTTCGACGTCACCATCGCCGAGCGCAATCAGGCCGTTGGCCTCGGCGCCTCCGGCTATGCCGGCGGCATGCTGGCGCCGTGGTGCGAGCGGGAGAGCGCGGAGGAACCGGTCCTCACGCTCGGCCGCCGCGCCGCCGACTGGTGGGAGGCGGCGCTGCCCGGCCATGTGCAGCGGCTGGGAACGCTGGTGGTCGCGGGCGGGCGCGATGCCGGCGAGCTCGACCGCTTCGCCGGCCGCACGAGCGGCTGGCAATGGCTGGACGAAGCGGGCATAGCCACGCTGGAGCCGGACCTTGCCGGCCGCTTCCGCCGGGCGCTGTTCTTCCGCGACGAAGCCCATCTCGATCCGCGACAGGCGCTGGCGGCGCTGACGGCGGGACTGGAGGAGGCGCGCATGCGCGTCCTCTTCGCCGGCGCGGAGGAGACCGGCGAATACGACCGCATCGTCGATTGCACCGGCGCGGCGCAGATCGGCCGCCTCCCCGGGCTTCGCGGCGTGCGCGGCGAGATGCTGGCATTGGAAACCGGCGAGATCACCCTTTTCCGCCCCGTGCGCCTCCTGCATCCGCGCCACCCGATCTACATCGTGCCGCGCGGGAAAGGTCGCTTCATGGTGGGCGCGACGATGGTCGAGAGCGACGATGCCGGCCCCGTCACCGCCCGCTCGCTGATGGAGCTGCTGAATGCCGCCTATGCCCTGCATCCTGCCTTCGGTGAGGCACGGCTTACGGAAACGGGCGCCGGCATACGCCCGGCTTTTCCCGACAACCTGCCGCGCGTGACGGAGGCGGGGCATACCCTCCATGTCAACGGCCTCTATCGCCACGGCTTCCTGCTCGCGCCCGCCATGGCCGGGGAGGTCGCGCGGCGCCTGCTTGCCGAACAACCGGAAAGGAAAGCCTCATGACCCTGATCGTCAACGGCGAGAAACAGGAGATCGCCGCCGCTACGCTCGCCGACCTCCTCTCGGCCCTCGACTACGAGGGCGAATGGCTGGCAACGGCAGTGAACGGCGAACTCGTCCACCGCGAGGACCGCGCCGCCTTCACGCTCGGCGAAAGCGACCGGATCGAGATCCTCTCGCCCATGCAGGGAGGCTGAGATGCTGAAGCTCTACGATACATGGGTGGAATCGCGCCTGCTGCTCGGCACCGCCCGCTATCCCTCCCCCGCCATCCTCGCCGAGGCGGTGCGGCGCGCGAAGGCGGAAATCGTTACCGTGTCGCTCCGCCGCGAAATGGCGGGCGGCAAGGCGGGCGGGGCCTTCTTCGACCTCGTCCGCGATCTCGGCGTGCGGGTCCTGCCCAACACGGCCGGCTGCCATAGCGTGCGGGAGGCGGTGCTGACGGCGAAGATGGCGCGGGACGTCTTCCGCACGGACTGGATCAAGCTGGAGGTGATCGGCCATCACGATACGCTCCAGCCGGATGTCTTCGGCCTCGTCGAGGCGGCGCGCATCCTGACCGGCGAGGGATTTCGGGTCTTTCCCTATACGACCGACGACCTTGTCGTCGCCGAAAAGCTGCTGGAGGCCGGCTGCAAGGTGCTGATGCCCTGGTGTGCGCCGATCGGCTCGGCCATGGGGCCGGTGAACCCGGCGGCGCTGAAAACCTTCCGGGCGCACTTTCCGGATGTGCCGCTGATCGTCGATGCCGGTATCGGCCGCCCGTCCCATGCCAATGCCGTCATGGAGCTCGGCTACGATGCCGTGCTGCTCAACACCGCCGTCGCCGGGGCCGCCGATCCCGCCGCGATGGCCGAGGCCTTCGCGCTCGCCATCGAGGCCGGACGGCTGGCGCACAAGGCTGTGCCACTGGAACCGCGCGACATGGCCGTCCCCTCCACCCCCGTCATCGGAAAGGCCGTCTTCGCATGACGCTCGATCCCTTCTATCTCATCGTCGACAGCGCCGGCTGGATCGACCGTCTCGTGCCGCTCGGCGTGAAGCTCGTGCAGCTTCGCATGAAGGACCTGCCGGAGGCACGCCTGCGCGCCGAGATCCTCCGCGCGAAAGCCACCTGCGCCGCCCATGGCTGCCAGCTCGTCGTCAACGACTACTGGCGGATCGCCATCGAGGAGGGCTGCGACTTCGTGCATCTGGGACAGGAGGACCTTGCGGCGGCCGATATCGCCGCCATCCGCGCCGCCGGCATGAAGCTCGGCCTTTCCACCCACGACGAAGCGGAGCTCGCAACCGCGCTTGCCGCAAGCCCCGACTATATCGCCCTCGGCCCCGTCTGGCCGACGATCCTCAAGAAGATGAAATGGGCGCCGCAGGGCGTGGAGAGGCTGAAAGTGTGGAAGGCGCGCATCGCGCCGCTTCCGCTTGTCGCCATCGGCGGGCTCAACCCGGAGCGCCTTTCCGCCGTCTTCGGGAACGGCGCCGACAGCGCCGCCGTGGTGACGGACATCACGCGGAGCGCCGAGCCGGAGGCGCGCACGCGCGAATGGATCGCGCGGACGGCCCGCTGGCGCTGATCACACCTTCCAGAGCCGGCGGGCGTTTTCGGAAAAGACGCGGCGTTTTTCCTCCAGGCTGACGCCGGAGAGCAGCGCCTGCGTTGCGCCAACCCAGGTGGAAAGCCCGCCGCCGAGCGTGCAGACCGGCCAGTCGCTGCCCCAGACCATGCGGCCGAAGCCGAAACTCTCCGCCACATGGGCGAAATAGGGCTTGAGGTCCTCCAGCGTCCAGTCCTCCGCGCCATAGGCCGGGATGCCGGAGAGCTTTACTGTCACGTTGGGCCGGCGGGCGATCTCGGCGAGCGGCCCCTTCCAGGCATCGAAGCCGCCACCCTTGATGTCCGGTACACCGCAATGGTCGAGCACGAAGGAGACGTCGGGGGAAAGATCGGCAAGCGCAATGGCCTTCTCGATCTGGTGCGGCAGCACGCAGAGATCGAAATTGAGGCCGGTTCCCGCAAGCCGCCGGATGTTCTCGCGGAAGAGCGCGCCCTCGGAAACGTCGTCCGGCACGACATGCAGCACGCGGCGGAAGCCGCGCACGAAGGGATCGGCAAGGACCGTTTCGAGATAGGCGGGGAAATCCGGCGATTCCGGCCGGCAGGAGGCGATGGCGCCGGCAAGGAGGCTCCCCGCCTGCCGCGAAAGCGCCTCCACCATCGCCGTCTCGCGCGCCATGTCCGCTTCCGCGACGTCCACCTCCATGTGCAGCGCCGCGACGATGCCGAGCCGGCCCGCCTCGCGCGCATAGGTCTCGTGGGTGAAATCGGCGTCGAGCGGCGGCGTGCCGGCCAGCCACGGATAGGACAGCCGGTCGCGGTAGATGAGATGCAGGTGGGTGTCGACGATCATGCGGCGGGTCTCCTCGGGCGGCAGACTGGCACAGAAGAATGAGCCGTTCAAATACGAATTACGCGTCGCCTTCCGCGGTGAAGCCCGCGCCGGTCATGTCCGAAAGGCGCGCGGTCGCCTGCGTCACGAGCTGGATGGCGGCGGAGATGTCGGGCGCGCCCGGCGTGTTGATCAGCGTGATATAGGGCACGGTCAGCGCGGCGATCGCCGTGCCGTCCGCCCCGCGCACGGGGGCGGAAAGGTTGATGACGCCGGCCGTCTGGGCGCTCGGCATCATCTCGTAGCCGCGCGCGCGGATGAGATCGAGCCGCGCGGAAAATTCCGCCGTCATGCGCCCGTCCGCGCCGCCTTCGCCGGCGTGCTCGGCGATCATGCGGGCGCGCTCCACCTCCGGGCGGAAGGCGAGCAGCACATGGCCGGAGCCCGTATCGAAAAGGCCGATGCGCGAGCCGACACGGATGGAGATGCCCCAGTAGCCGGGCGCCTCCTGCTGGGCGATGACCACCGGATTGCCGCGGTCGAAGACCACGAGCTGGTTCGCCTGCCGGCAGGCTTCGGCAAGTTCGCGCATCACCGGCACGGCGAAGGAGACGAGCCGGCGCACCGGCGCATGGAGCTGGGCGAGGCCGAAGAGCTTCAGCGTCAGGGTGAAGCGGTCGCCGTCGATGCGGGTGACGTAGCCGCGCTTCACCAGCCGGTCGAGCATGCGGTAGAATTCGTTCGGGCTGCGGGCGAGGCGCTTGGCGATCTCCGCCTGCGTCAGGCCACCGTCGACGCCCGCCAAGAGCTCGAGGATGTCGAGCCCCTTGTCCAGCGCCGGGGCGCGGTAGCGCTCGTTCTCTTCCTCCACGGTCCATCCTCTTTTGAACGCCGCCATTCATAGGCGCAGAAGCCGCCGGGCGGCAAGCCGGAAGCGGCATTTGCCCTTGACGAAAGCATGCTTTTCACTTGTATATAAATGAAATGCTCACTCATGAGCAAGAACCTTGCTTCAGGGGCCTTCCCATGACCACGATCACCAGCCTGCGCTCGGTCGACCTGCGCTTTCCCACCTCGCAGAGCCTCGACGGCTCGGACGCCATGAACCCGGACCCGGACTATTCGGCCGCCTATGTCGTGCTCGGCACGGACAGGCCGGGGCTGGAGGGCCACGGGCTCACCTTCACCATCGGCCGCGGCAACGAGATCTGCTGCGCCGCCATCGAGGCGATGAAGCACCTGGTGGTCGGCCTCGACCTTGCCGAGGTACGGAAAAATCCCGGCGCCTTCTGGCGGCATGTGACGAGCGACAGCCAGTTGCGCTGGATCGGCCCGGACAAGGGCGCGATGCATCTGGCGACCGGCGCCGTGGTCAACGCCGTCTGGGACCTTCTCGCCAAGGAGGCCGGCAAACCCGTCTGGCGCCTCGTCGCCGAAATGAGCCCGGAAGAAATCCTCTCCATCGTCGACTTCCGCTACCTCACCGACGCACTGACGCCGGAAGAGGCGCTCGCCATCCTCAAGAAGGCCGAGGCGGGCAAGGCGGAGCGCATCGCGACGCTCGAGAAGGAGGGCTATCCCTGCTACACGACCTCGGCCGGCTGGCTCGGCTATGACGACGACAAGCTGCGCCGGCTCTGCCGCGAGGCGGTCGAGGAAGGCTTCACCCATATCAAGATGAAGGTCGGCCGCGACCTCGAGGACGACAAGCGCCGCCTTGCCATCGCCCGCGAGGTGATCGGCGACGGACGCACGCTGATGATCGACGCCAACCAGATCTGGGAGGTCGGGCAAGCGATCGACTGGGTGAGGGCCTTGCAGCCCTACAAGCCCTTCTTCATCGAGGAGCCGACGAGCCCGGACGACATCGCCGGCCACAGGGCGATCCGCGAGGCCGTCCATCCCGTGAAGGTGGCGACGGGCGAGATGTGCCAGAACCGCATCGTCTTCAAGCAGATGATCGCCGGCGGGGCCATCGACATCGTGCAGATCGACGCCTGCCGCATGGGCGGGCTCAACGAGGTGCTGGCCGTGCTGCTGATGGCCGCGAAATACGGTCTGCCCGTGTGGCCCCATGCCGGCGGCGTCGGCCTTTGCGAATATGTGCAGCACCTTTCGATGATCGACTATGTCGCCGTCTCCGGCACGAAGGACGGCCGGGTGATCGAATATGTCGACCACCTGCACGAGCACTTCCTCGATCCCTGCCGCATCGAGAACGCCGCCTATATGCCGCCCGTCCGGCCCGGCTTTTCCATCGAGATGAAGCCGGAATCGATCGCCGCCTACACGTTCCGGCCCTGAGCGAAGCCTAAACGCCGGTCTGGAAGTCGCCAGGCTGCGGCGGGGCGATGGGCTTGAAGAGTGTGCGGTCCGGCTTGAGGTCGAGGAGCGGCGTGCCGTCGAGGCAATCGAGGCCGCGCACAAAGAGGCGATTGCCCTCCACCCTTTCCAGAAGCACGATGGAGGTGCCGATCGGGTTCGGCCGCACGGGCGAGCGCAGCGCGAAGGTGCCATGCACCTTGCCGCTCGAGGCCGGGCTTTGCAGCACGAGGTCGCGGCGCGACTGGTGCAGCCAGTAAAGCACCTCCAGCCGCTCGAAACGCTCGATGCCCGCGAGCGCCTGCACCCACGGCTCGAAAATCTCGATCTCACAGATAGGCCCGTCAGGACGCCCCTGCCTCGGCGTTTCCATGCGCGAGGTCCAGGGCGTCGAAATCCGCCCGATGAAGATTAGCTGCGCATCCGCCGGCTCCGGCGCGGTAACCGCCACCTCATTCTCGCGGATTTCGTTCAGCCGGACCATGCGTTTCTCCATCGCTATATTCATGTGAATACGACGATAGCGGCCTCCGGACTCTTTTGAAAGATATAAATCTCGATATATCTTGATTTCCGTTATATCGAGATTTATATCGGGATCATGAGACACAGAATGGGATGCGGCCCTCACCGCCACTTTTCACCGCCCGACGACCGTTCGGGTCCCTTCCATCACGGCCACGGCCGGGGCGGACGTCACCGCGGACGCCTTTTCGATTACGGCGAACTGCGCCTCCTGCTGCTGGCCATCATCGCCGACGCGCCGAGCCACGGCTATGAACTGATCAAGACTGTCGAGGAACGCTTCGGCGGCAGCTACAGCCCCAGCCCCGGCGTCATCTACCCGACGCTCTCCTGGCTGGACGACATGGGCTATGCCGTGATCGAGCCGGCCAAAGGCGGGCGCAAGCGCTACCGCATCACGCAGGAAGGCAAAGCCTTCCTCGACGCCAACCGCGCCGCCATCGACGAGCTCATGGCGCGGGCGGGCGGGCGCGGCCCCGGCCGGCGCGAGGGCGTGCCCGCCCCCGTCGTGCGCGCCATGGAGAACCTGAAGCTCGCCATGCGGCTGCGGCTGCGACAGGGGGACGTCAGCGAGGAGGCGGCCGAAGCCATCGCCGCAGCGCTCGACCTTGCCGCCCGGACCGTGGAGAAAAGCTGATGGTAAGAAGCGAAACCGCCATCGACACCGAACAGGCGAGCCGCTACCTGCAGCAGCTCTGCAAGCACTTCGCCCACAAGATCCCCGCCACCTTCGACGAGAATGTCGGCGAAATCTCCTTCTCCGTCGGCGAATGCCGGCTGAAGGCGGAGGACGCTACGCTCCATATTCTGCTGGAAGCGCCAAACGCAGAAGACATGGAGCAGTTGAAGGACGTCGTCATCCGCCATCTCGTCCGCTTCGCCTTCCGCGAGGAACTGACCGCTAACTGGCAGGATGCCTGATCAGAGGGCGCCGGCGGCTTCCGAATGCTGCCGGCGCCAATCCGTCGGGGAGGAGCCCGTCCGCCTGCGGAAGAAGCGGGAGAAATAGGCGGGATCCTCGAAACCGGTCTCCCGGCCGATATCCTCGACCGGGCGGATGGTGAAGCGCAAGAGGCGCTTGGCCTCCAGCAGGCGCCGCTCCAGAACCATGTCCTTCACCGTCTGGCCGAACACCGTGCGCGCCGCCTTGTCGAGCAGATGCGGCGTCGTCGCCAGGATCTCGACATAGCGGCCGACCGGCCAGTCCTCGCGATAGTGCCGGTCGACGGCCCGGCGCAGCTCCAGCCCGAGCGCGACGGCGGGAGAGGCCGCCTCGAAGCCGGCCGTTCCGCCGAGCCGCGCCATCAGCGACAGCACCACGCCGACGAGCCCGGCGAGCAGCCGCTCGCTCGCCGCCGCCCCGCCGCGGTATTCCTCCATCACCATGTCGAGCAGGCTGCCGAGCCGCGCCCAGCCCGGCGCATCCGCGGCGCCGCAGAGCATCGCCGGCACGTCGAGCGCAAGGTCCACCTGCGGCGCCATGGCCCGCAGGAGATCGTCGGAGACCGAGACGACGATGGCGTCCGATTGCTCGCCGACATCGAAGCCATGCACGACGTTGCTCGGCACGAAGCTGACGGCGGGAGCGGAAAAATTCCAAGTGCGATCTTCGACCTGATAGCGCCCCTCGCCCTTGAACCAGTAGGTGATCTGGCCCATCAGCGGATGCTTGTGCGGCGCGACGCGGCCGAAATGCACGCTCCTGCGCTCCATCACCGTCTCGACATGCAGGAAGCCGACGTCGAGCGCGCGGCTCGGCTCGCCGTAGACGAAGAAGGCAGGAACGTCGGCGCGGGCAATCATACCGGAAAAAGTACCAGCGAATTGCCCCGTTTGTCCATGGCGGCCGCGGCATCGCCGACTTAGCATTCGTCAGAATTCTGAGGAGGATGCAGCATGCGTGCGGAAGACCATCGCAGCGACAAGACCCGGCCGTTCACCGGCGCCGAATATCTCGCGAGCCTTCGCGACGGGCGGGAAGTCTATATCAACGGCGAACGCATCGCCGACGTCACCAGCCACCCCGCCATGCGCAATTCGGCCCGCTCCATCGCCCGCATGTACGATGCGCTGCACGATCCAAAGCGTAAGGAAATACTTACATCGCCGACCGATACCGGCTCCGGCGGCTACACGCACAAATATTTCCGCGTCGCCCATTCCGCCGCCGATCTTGTCGCCCAGCAGGGCGCCATCGCCGACTGGGCGCGCATGTCCTATGGCTGGATGGGCCGCACGGCGGACTACAAGGCCGCCCTCATGAACACGCTCGGGGCGAATGCCGACTGGTACGGCCCCTTTAAGGACAATGCGCTTTCCTGGCACAGGCGCGCCCAGGAAAGCGTGCTCTTCATGAACCACGCCATCGTCAACCCGCCGATCGACCGCCACAAGCCGGCCGATGCCGTGAAGGACGTCTTCGTCCACATCACGAAGGAAACCGACGCCGGCATCCATGTTTCCGGCGCCAAGGTCGTCGCCACCTCCTCGGCGCTGACGCATTACAACTTCCTCGCCCAGAGCTCGGCGACCGTCACCGAGGACCCGTCGCTCTCCGTCATGTTCATCCTGCCGATGAATGCGCCGGGCGTAAAAATGTTCTGCCGCGCCTCCTACGAGCAGACGGCCAATGCCGCGGGCCATCCCTTCGACTACCCGCTCTCCTCGCGCTTCGACGAGAACGACGCGATCCTCGTGCTCGACAGTGTCTTCATCCCCTGGGAGGACGTGCTGGTGCTGCGCGATGCGGCGAAGATCCTCTCCTTCCACCCGGCATCCGGCTTCATGCACGGCTATTGCTTCCAGGGCTGCACGCGCCTTGCGGTGAAGATGGACTTCCTCGCCGGCCTCCTCGCGAAAGCCCTGCGCGCCACCGGGGGCGACGCCTTCCGCGGCAACCAGGCGATGCTCGGCGAGGTGATCGCCATCCGCCACCAGTTCTGGGCCTTCTCCAACGCCATGGCCTACAACCCGATCCCCTGGGCGAACGGCGCGGTGCTGCCGAACCTCGAAGCCGCGCTCTGCTACCGCACCTTCATGTCGGAGGCCTATCCGAAGGTCATCGACATCGTTCGCCGCACGGTGGCCTCGGGCCTCATCTATCTGCCTTCCTCGGCGAAGGATTTCGCCAATCCCGAGATCGACCGCTACCTCGCGCAATATGTCCGCGGCTCGAACGACATGGGCCATATCGAGCGCATCAAGATCATGAAGCTGCTGTGGGATGCGACCGGCACGGAATTCGGCGGCCGCCACGCGCTTTACGAGCTCAACTATGCCGGCGCGCCGGAGGAGGTGCGCCTGCAAGTGCTGAAGGGCGCCGAGCGCGGCGGGCGGCTGAAGGAGATGGAAGCCCTCGTGGACCAGTGCATGGCCGATTACGACGAGACCGGCTGGACGGGCGACACCTGGCTGCCGCCGCTCGGCGACGATGCCCTGCGCGATGCGGCCGAATGAGGGCCGCACGATGGACAGCAACGTCTCCCGGACCGAATTCCGCAACGCGATGGCACGGGTCTGCGCGCCGGTCAACGTGATCACCACCAAGGGCGCGGCCGGGCGCGGCGGCTTCACCGCGACCGCCATGTGCTCGGTGACCGACGAGCCGCCGACGCTGCTCGTCTGCATGAACAGCCGCTCGGCCCAGACGGGCCTCTTCATCGAGAACGGCCGCTTCTGCGTCAACGTGCTGACGCAGGAGCACAAGGGGCTCGCCGCCTCCTTCGCGGGCCGCGAGGCCGACATGGAGGCGCGCTACGGTAAAGCCGAATGGCTGGACCTTGCCTCCGGCAACCAGGCGCTTGCCGATGCCATCGTCTCCTTCGACTGCCGGCTGACGGAAGCCCGACTGGTGGGTACCCACAATATCCTCATCGGCGAGGTGATGGACATCCGCTGCCGGCGTGATGGCCACGCGCTCCTCTATTTCGACCGCAACTATGTGCATGTGCCGACGCAGGCCGGCAGTTTCGGCGGATAGGACAAGGCCGCAGGAGCCTCTTGACAATCGCCCTTCTATTTAACATGTTAAATAAAGAATTGCGTGCCGGGAGGAACCATGCCGCATCTCACCGTCGAATATTCGGCCAATCTGGAAGGCCGCACCGATCTTGACGCGCTCTGTGCGGCGCTGCTGGAGACGGTGCTGGAAACCGGCCTCTTCGAGGTCGGGGCCGTGCGGGTGCGGGCACTTCGCGCCGACCACTACGCGATTGCCGACCGCCTGCCGGAAAACGCCTTCGTCGACCTCAACCTGCGCATCGGCAAGGGCCGGAGCGCGGAGGAGAAGAAGCGCACCGGCGAGGCACTCTTTGCCACGGCCGGAAGGCTGCTCGCCCCTCTCTTCGAAACGCCGCACTTCGCGCTCTCGCTCGAAATCCGCGAGATCGACGCGGAACTGAGCTGGAAGAAGAACGCCATCCATCCGCGCCTGCGCGGCAAGTAAGGAAACACCATGTCGAAACTTCAGGAAAACATCGCCAGGGCGGAGGCCTACCTTGCCCGCTTCGAGAAGGGCGTCTTGAACCGCATCGCCGGCGAGGACACCGCGGCGGCGGACGGCGCGACCTTCGAGACCATCTCTCCCGTCGACCTGAAGCCGCTCGCGACCGTCGCGAAAGGCACCGCCGCCGATATCGACCGCGCGGCGAAGGCCGCCAAGGCCGCCTTCTCCGACTGGGCCGCCATGCCCGGCGCCGCCCGCAAGAAGCTGCTGCACAAGATCGCCGACGCCATCGTGGCGCGGGCGGAGGAGATCGCCTTCGTCGAATGCATGGATACGGGGCAGTCGCTGCGCTTCATGGCGAAGGCCGCGCTGCGCGGGGCGGAGAACTTCCGCTTCTTCGCCGACCGTGCGCCGGAGGCCCGCGACGGCAGGACCCTGCGCACCGAAACCCAGGTCAACATGACGACCCGCGTGCCGATCGGCCCGGTCGGCATCATCACGCCCTGGAACACGCCCTTCATGCTCTCGACCTGGAAGATCGCCCCGGCGCTCGCCGCCGGCTGCACTATCGTCCACAAGCCGGCCGAGTTCTCGCCACTGACGGCGCGCCTGCTCGTCGAGATCGCGGAAGAGGCGGGCCTGCCGAAGGGCGTGTGGAACCTCGTCAACGGTTTCGGCGAGGATGCCGGCAAGGCGCTCACCGAGCACCCGCTGATCAAGGCCATCGGCTTCGTCGGCGAAAGCCGCACCGGCTCGATGATCATGAAGCAGGGCGCCGACACGCTGAAGCGCGTGCATTTCGAACTCGGCGGCAAGAACCCCGTCGTCGTCTTCGCCGATGCGGACCTGGAGCGGGCGGCGGACGCCGCCGTCTTCATGATCTATTCGCTGAACGGCGAGCGCTGCACCTCCTCCTCGCGCCTGCTGGTGGAAGAGAGCATCTACGACCGCTTCACCGCCCTCGTCGCGGAAAAGGCGGGGCGCATCAAGGTCGGCCATCCGCTCGATCCGGAAACCGTCGTCGGCCCGCTGATCCATCCGGTGCATGAGAAGAAGGTGCTCGACTATATCGAGATCGGCCGCAAGGAGGGCGCGACGGTCGCGGCGGGCGGCGGGAAATTCGCAGGCCCCGGCGGCGGCTGCTATGTTCCCCCGACCCTCTTCACCGGCGCGGCCAACACCATGCGCATCGCGCAGGAAGAGATCTTCGGCCCCGTCTTGACGGCCATTCCCTTCAGGGACGAGGCGGAGGCGCTGGCGCTTGCCAACGACGTCCAGTACGGCCTCACCGGCTATCTGTGGACCTCGGACGTCACGCGCGCCTTCCGCTTCACCGATCATCTCGACGCGGGCATGATCTGGGTGAACTCGGAGAACGTGCGCCACCTGCCGACGCCCTTCGGCGGCGTCAAGAATTCCGGCATCGGCCGCGACGGCGGCGACTGGTCCTTCGACTTCTACATGGAAACGAAGAACATCGCCTTCGCCACGAGCGCCCACGCGATTCCAAAGCTTGGCGGCTGAAGCCGCCGGCCCGAAACCCGGCGGCCGATCGCCGCCGCCCACAGACTGCGCCCGCACTCGCCCGCCGAGGCGGGCTTGAGGAGGACCCCATGCCCGTACCCCAGCCCAATCTCTACCCGCCGTTCAACATCGTGCGGCTCAGCCATGTCGAATTCGGCGTCACCGACCTTGCGAAATCCCGCGCCTTCTATGTCGACACGCTCGGTCTGCAGGTGACGGACGAGACGGCCGACACGATCTATCTGCGCGCCATGGAAGAGCGCGGCCACCATTGCATCGTGCTCCGGAAATGCGACAGGCCGGAAGCGCGCGACCTCGGCTTCAAGGTCTTCGACGACGGCGACCTCGACAAGGCCGCGCATTTCTTCAAGGGCAAGGACCTGCCGGTGGAATGGGTGGAGCGCCCCTATCAGGGCCGTACCTTCCGCACGCGCGACCCGATGGGCATTCCGCTGGAATTCTACACGAAGATGGACCGCCTGCCGCCGATCCACCAGAAATATGCGCTCTATCGCGGCGTCAAACCGCTGCGCATCGACCACTTCAACTGCTTCTCGCCGGATGTCGACGCCTCCGTCGCCTTCTACAACGAACTCGGCTTCCGCGTGACGGAGTACACCGAGGACGAGGAGAGCGGCAGGCTCTGGGCGGCCTGGACGCACCGCAAGGGCGGCGTACACGACATCGCCTTCACCAACGGCCGCGGCCCGCGCCTCCACCACACCGCCTTCTGGGTGCCGACGCCGCTCAACATCATCGACCTGCTCGACCTGATGGCGACGACCGGGTGGGTCTCCAACATCGAGCGCGGCCCCGGCCGCCACGGCATCTCCAATGCCTTCTTCCTCTATATCCTCGATCCGGACGGCCACCGCATCGAGATCTACTGCTCGGACTACCAGACGGTGGACCCGGACCTCGAGCCCATCAAGTGGGACCTCAAGGACCCGCAGCGCCAGACGCTCTGGGGGGCGCCTGCGCCGAAATCCTGGTTCGAGCACGGCAGCCTCTTCGCCGGCACGGCGGTCTCGGATTCGCAGCTCAAGGCCCAGCCGATCATCGCGCCCTGAGACGCATTGCAAATCCCCGGCCGAGCGCCGAGAACAGGGCAATGCCTGAAGGGAGCAAGACATGGACAGCGAAGAATTCCGCAAGTGGTCGCAAACCGCCGCCGACTGGGGCGCCGACTACCGGGCGGGCCTGCGCGAGCGGCCGGTGCGCGCGCGGACGAAGCCGGGCGACATCGCCCGGCAGATCGCCGACGCCGCCCCTGAGACGGGCGAGGCCATGGAGGCGATCTTCGCCGATTTCGAGCGCATCGTTCCTGACGGGCTCACCCATTGGCAGCATCCGCGCTTCTTCGCCTATTTCCCGGCCAATGCCGCGCCCGTCTCGGTGATCGCCGATTACCTCGTCACCGCCGTCGCCGCCCAGTGCATGCTCTGGCAGACCTCGCCGGCGGCGACGGAACTGGAAACCCGCACCGTCGACTGGCTGCGCCGGGCGCTCGGCCTGCCGGACGGCTTTGCCGGCGTCATCCAGGATTCGGCCTCCACCGCAACGCTCGCCGCCGTGCTGGTGATGCGCGAAAAGGCGCTTTCCTGGAAAGGCAACAGCGAGGGGCTGGCCGCGCACAAGGCCGTGCGCGTCTATGCCTCGAAACAGGTCCACACCTCCATCGACAGGGCGATCTGGATCGCCGGCATCGGCGAGGCGAACCTCGTGCGCATCCCGACGAAGGGCCCGCTCAACGGCATGGACCCGGAGGCGCTCGACGCCGCGATCAAGGCGGACTTTGCGGCCGGCCACATCCCGGCCGGGGTCATCGCCTGCACCGGCGGCACCTCCATCGGCGCCTGCGACCCGATCCGCGCGGTCGCCGAAGTCGCGAAGGCGCATGGGCTTTACCTGCATGTGGACGCGGCATGGGCCGGTTCGGCGATGATCTGCCCGGAATTCCGCACGCTCTGGGACGGCATCGAGGCGGCCGATTCCATCGTCTTCAACCCGCACAAATGGCTGGGGGCGAATTTCGACTGCTCGGTGCAGTTCATCAGAAGCCCCGAGGAGCAGGTGCGCACCCTCGCCATCCAGCCGGAATACCTGAAGACCCACGGCCATGACGGCATCGTCAACTATTCCGAATGGTCCGTGCCGCTCGGCCGGCGCTTCCGCGCGCTGAAGCTCTGGTTCCTGATGCGCTACCATGGCCTCGAAGGCCTGCGCGCGATGATCCGCAACCATGTGAAATGGTCGGAGGAACTCGCCGGGCGGCTTGCCGCGGAGCCGGATTTCGAGATCGTCAGCGCGCCGGTGCTCTCGCTCTTCTCCTTCCGCCACAGGGGCGGCGAGGATGCCGACGCGCACAACATCGCCCTCGTCAACGCCATCAACGACGATGGCCGCATCTATCTCACGCAGACGCGCGTCGAGGGCCGCATCGCCATCCGCTTCCAGGCCGGCCAGTTCGAGATGACGCGCGACGACGCCGACACCGCCTTCACGGCGATCACCGGGATCGCCCGCAGACCGACTTAAGGAGACCGCCATGGCCGAACGGCCCCGCCTCGCCGGCTTTTCCCATCAGGGTATCTTGAAATACGGCCTCGTCCGGGAAGACGGCATCGTCGACCTTTCCGCCCGCTACGGCGCGCGCTGGCCGAGCCTGCGCGAGGTGATCGAGGCGGGGGCGCTCGTGACGCTGGCGGAAGAGGCCGCAGCGCTTCCGGCAGACCATGCGCTCGAGGATATCACCTATGAGATCCCAATCCCCGCGCCGGAGAAGATCATCTGCGTCGGCGTCAACTTCCCGGACCGCAACGAGGAATACAAGGACGGTCAGGTCGCGCCCGCCAATCCGTCGCTCTTCATCCGCTTCCCGCGCTCCTTCACCGGCCACGGCCGGCCGCTGGTCCGCCCGCCGGAAAGCCCGCAGCTCGACTACGAGGGCGAGATCGCCATCGTCATCGGCAAAAGCGGCCGCCGCATAGCGGAGGCCGATGCGCTCGATCACATCGCCGCGCTCACCCTCTGCAACGAGGGCACCATCCGCGACTGGGTGCGCCACGCCAAGTTCAACGTCACGCAGGGCAAGAACTTCGACGCGACCGGCGCCATCGGCCCCTGGCTGGTGCCCTTCACCGATGAAGGCCAGATCGCCGATATCGCGCTCGAAACCCGCGTCAACGGCGAGGTGCGCCAGAGCGACCGCACAGGCCGCATGATCTTCTCCTTCCGCAGGATCATCAATTACATCTCCACCTTCACGACGCTGGTGCCGGGCGACGTCATCGTCTGCGGCACGCCGACGGGGGCGGGCGCGCGCTTCGACCCGCCGGTCTGGCTGAAGCCGGGCGACGTGGTGGAGGTCGAGGCCGAGGGCATCGGCCTTCTTCGCAACACCATCGCCGACGAGGTTTTCCGACCATGATGACGCCAGACGACATCCGCACCGCCGCCCAGAGCCTCGACGAGGCCGAGCGCACCCGCATCCAGACCGGCCTCCTCTCGCTGAAACACCCGGCCATCACCATGGACGACGCCTATGCGATCCAGGGCGCCTGGGTGAAAAAGAAGATCGCCGACAGGCGCCGCGTGATCGGCTGGAAGATCGGCCTCACCTCCAAGGCCATGCAATATGCGCTGAACATCGACATTCCCGATTCCGGCGTGCTCTTCGATGACATGGTCTTCGAGGACGGCGCGACGGTTCCGGCCGGCCGCTTCATCCAGCCGCGCGTCGAGGCGGAGATCGCCTTTATCATGAAGACCCCGCTCAAGGGGCCCGGCGTCACCGTCTTCGACGTCCTGAACGCCACGGACTACGTCACCCCGGCGCTGGAAATCCTCGACACGCGCATTGTCCGCGTCGACCCCGAGACGAAGAAGGCGCGCACCATCTTCGACACGATCTCCGACAATGCCGCCAATGCCGGCATCGTCACGGGAGGGCGCGCCGTCAGGCCCGACGAGATCGACATGCGCTGGATGGGCGCCATCGTCAGCCGCAACGCCGAGGTGGAGGAAACCGGGCTCGGCGCCGGCGTGCTCAACCAGCCGGCCCGCGGCGTCGCCTGGCTCGCCAACCGCCTCGCGCAATATGGCGACGGCATCGAGGCCGGCCAGATCGTGCTCGCCGGCTCGTTCATCCGCCCCGTCGAGGCCCGCCACGGCGACACCATCGTCGCCGATTTCGGGCCTTACGGCTCCGTCAGCCTGTTCTTTGCATAGGAGGTCCCATGCCCGCCCCGAAAAACCGCTTCAAGCAGGCGCTGAAGGACGGCCGCGCGCAGATCGGCCTCTGGCAGGCGCTCGCCAGTCCCTACACGGTCGAGATCTGCGCCGAGGCGGGCTACGACTGGCTGCTGCTCGACGCCGAGCACGCGCCGAACGACGTGCCGCTGCTCGTCTCCCAGCTCCAGGCAATGAAGGGCTCGGCCAGCCACGCCGTCATCCGCCCGCCCATCGGCGAGACGTGGATCGTCAAGCAGCTCCTCGACATCGGCGCGCAGACGCTGCTGGTCCCCATGGTCGACAGCAAGGCGATGGCGGAGGCCATGGTAAAGGCCGTGCGCTATCCGCCGCACGGCGTGCGCGGCGTCGGCGCGGCGCTCGCAAGGGCCTCGGCCTTCAACCGCACGGCGGATTATCTCCAGACGGCCAACAACGAAATCTGCCTCCTCCTGCAGGTGGAAAGCCGCGCCGGGCTTGCCGCGCTCGACGACATCACCGCCACGGAGGGCGTCGACGGCGTCTTCATCGGCCCGGCCGACCTTGCCGCCGACATGGGTTTCCTCGGCAAGCCCGGCGCGCCGGAGGTGCAGGCGGAAGTCGAGAAGGCGCTTTGGAAAATCCAGGCCCACGGCAAGGCGGCGGGCATCCTCACCGGCGATCTCGGCCTTGCGAAACGCTATCTGGAGCTCGGCGCCACCTTCGTCGCCATCGGCAACGACGTGACGCTGCTCGCCAACGCCACGACGAAGCTGCTCTCGGATTTCAAGGCGGCCGAGCCGGCGACGGCGCCGGGCACCGCCAGGGTCTACTGACCTATTCCTCGCCGCCGCCCTTGCCTTCCAGCTTGAGGGCGGCGAGCTCCTCCAGCATGTCGAGCAGGTCTTCGACGCGGCCCGCGCCGAAGCGCGCATCGATATCCGCATAGACCCGGCGGGAATCGGGCATGACCTCCTGGATCACCCTCTGGCCGGCCGGCGCGAGCGCCAGCAGCACCCGTCGCCCGTCGTCCTTGTCCTTGTGCCGCGTGATGAGGCTGCGTTCCTCCAGCGAGCGCAGCATGCGTGTGAGGCTCGGCGCGAGGATGAACGCCTTTTCCGCCACTTCCGAGGCGTCGAGCATGCCCGCCTCCGACAGGACGCGCAGCACGCGCCATTGCTGCTCGGTCACGTCGTGGTCGGCGAGGATCGGCCGGAAATGGCTCATCACCGCCTCGCGCGCCTTCAAAAGGCCGATCGCCAGCGAGCGCCGGCGTTCGCGCGGCGGGCTGTCCTTCGTCTTTTCGGGAGAGGTCGTGTCCTGCGGGGCGTCGTTCGTCATCCTGTTTCTATCCGCGATTTTCGCCACCCGCGCAATCGAAAGGCGGCGGGGGAGCGGAAGAACGGATCGCCTGCCGCCCGCCGGCATGCTAGCCTCCGGCCGAAATCCAGCCAACGGAAGTGCAGCCCCATGACGCATGACAATACCGACCGCCGCTACGTCCTCGCCCCCGCGCCCGTTCCTACCCTTGCCGTCGAGGGGAGCGACGCGCTCTTCCCGGTGCACCGTATCTACTGCGTCGGCCGCAACTTCGCCGACCACGCCATCGAGATGGGGCACGATCCGGACAAGGAGCCGCCCTTCTTCTTCCAGAAGAACCCGGACACGCTGGTGCGGCCGGAGGAGGGCTTTCCCTATCCGCCGGCAAGCCGTGACGTGCATTACGAGGTCGAGCTTGTCGTGGCGCTCCGCGAAGGCGGCAGCGACATTCCCGTCGAGCGCGCGCTGGACTGCGTCTACGGCTATGCCGTCGGCCTCGACATGACGCGCCGCGACCTGCAGGCCGAGGCCAAGAAGCTCGGCCGGCCGTGGGAGATCGCCAAGGCCTTCGAGCGGTCGGCCCCCTGCGGCCCCATCCATCCCGTCGCCGGCATCGGCCATCCGAACAACGGCGCGATCCGCCTCGACGTCAACGGCCAGCGCCGGCAGGACGGCAATCTCGACCAGATGATCTGGAAGGTGCCGGAGATGATCGCCTATCTCTCCCGCCTCTTCACGCTGGCGCCGGGCGACCTCATCTTCTCCGGCACGCCGGCGGGCGTCGGCGCAGTCGAGCGGGGCGACGTGATGCGCGCGCATATCGACGGGCTCGGCGGCATCACCGTCGCCGTCGTCTGAAGCGATGCCTGCGACAGGACGCCACGCACGGGCGCCCTCCTTATTTGATTAAAGTCAAAGAACGGGAAGGGCTGCGGGTCTACCTCCTTGGTCATGAACGAGTGGCGTTCGTGAGCAAGGAGAATACCCCATGCGTAGCATAGCAAAGAGCATCGTCGGCGCGGCAGCCTTCCTGGCACTGGCCCTTCCGGCGGCGGCAGCCGATTTCGAAGTGCACATGCTGAACAAGGGCGCCGAGGGCGCCATGGTGTTCGAGCCGCCCTTCGTGAAGGTGGCCCCCGGCGACACGGTGACCTTCATTCCCACCGACAAGGGTCATAATGTCGAGACGATCAAGGACATGATCCCCGACGGCGCGGAAGCCTTCAAGAGCAAGATGAACGAGACCTACAAGGTCACCTTCGACAAGGCCGGCGCCTATGGCGTCAAGTGCACGCCGCATGCCGGCATGGGCATGGTCGGCCTCGTGATCGTCGGCGATGCGCCGGCCAACCTCGACGCCGTCAAGACCGCCAAGCTGCCGAAGAAGGCACGCGAGCGCATGGATGCGGCAATCGCCGCGGCCGGCCTCTGAAATTCCCCCTTTCGGGGCAGGGTGGAAAACCCGGGGCGGCTTGCCGCTCCGGGTTTTTCCGTCCCATGGCTTTGATCCATTTCCTGCATGGTATGGATTTGCACATTTAATTTTCTAATGCCGCAGGCGGCTGATAACGTGCCACCACAACCAACGGGACGGCGCATGCTAAAACTCGCTTCGTTTTCAGCCTGGCTCTTCCTCACGGCTTTCTGCCCGCCCCTTCTTGCCGCCGAAAACACCATGCCCCTCGCCCTGCACAAGGCTGCCGCAGCCGACGACGTCGCCGCCATAAAGACCCTCATTGCCGAAGGCGCCGAGATCGACGCGCGGGACGGAACCGGCGCGACCGCGCTTCTCGTCGCAACGCACGGCAACAGGCTGGAGGCCGCCCGCGCGCTGATCGCGGCGGGCGCCGACGTCAACGCCAGGGACGGCATCAGCGACAGCCCCTACCTCTATGCCGGGGCGCGCGGCCATCTGGAAATCCTCAAGCTGACGCTCGCGCACGGCGCGGACCTTGCAAGCACCAATCGCTACGGCGGCACCGCCCTCATCCCCGCAGCCGAGCGCGGCCATGTCGAGACGGTCGAAACGCTGATCGCCGCCGGCGTCGACGTCGACCACGTCAACCGGCTCGGCTGGACGGCGCTGCTGGAGGCGATCCTCCTCGGCGACGGCGGGCCGCGGCATGTGCGGATCGTCGAGCGGCTGATTTCGGCCGGCGCCGATGTCGACCTTGCCGACCATGACGGCGTGACGCCGCTCCGGCACGCCCGCAGCCGCGGCTACCGCGATATCGCCGCCCTGCTCGAAAAAGCGGGCGCGAAGTAGCGGGAAAAGACGAGGCGGAGGACAATCCGCCGGGAAGACGGAAACACTCAAAGACAAAGGGCCTGAGAACGATGCAAAGAAGCTACTATTCCTCCCTCGGCGGTCATCCCCCGCAGAGCGACCTCCTGACCGGCCGCGCCGTCTTCACGGAGGCCTATGCGGTCATTCCCAAGGGCGTGATGCAGGACATCGTCACCTCCTTCCTGCCCTTCTGGAACGACACGCGCTGCTGGGTCATCGCCCGCCCGCTCTCCGGCTTCGCCGAGACCTTCTCGCAATACGTCATGGAAGTGGCACCGGGCGGCGGCAGCGACCGGCCGGAACAGGACCCGGAGGCCGAAGGCGTGCTCTTCGTCGTCGACGGCGAGGTTGAACTGACGCTGCCGGCCGGCAAGCACACGCTCCAGCCGGGCGGCTACGCCTTCCTGCCGCCGGGCCTGAAATGGTCGCTGCACAACCGCTCCGGCGCCCATGCCCGCTTTCACTGGATCCGCAAGGCCTACGAAGCCGTCGACGGCCTGCCGCATCCCGAGCCGCTGATCCTCAACGAGAAGGACATCACTCCTTCGGTCATGCCCGGCACGGAAGGCCGCTGGGCGACGACGCGCTTCGTCGACCCCAACGACCTGCGCCACGACATGCATGTGACCATCGTCACGCTCCTGCCCGGCGCGGTCATCCCCTTCGCGGAAACCCACGTCATGGAGCACGGCCTCTATGTGCTGCAAGGCAAGGCCGTCTACCGCCTCAACCACGACTGGGTGGAAGTGGAGGCCGGCGACTTCATGTGGCTGCGCGCCTTCTGCCCGCAGGCCTGCTATGCCGGCGGCCCGGAGCCGTTCCGCTACCTGCTCTACAAGGACGTCAACCGCCACATGACGCTGAAGCCTTTCGGCGGCCGCCGCTAGGGCCTGCCCTGCCAGCTTCTCGGCAATCCGGACCCGCGCCCTCCTGGCGCGGGTTTTTCCATTCAGCCCGCAATCGGCATGGCGGCGGGATAGCGCCGCGGGTCGAAGCGCAGGTAGATCAGGGCCGTCACCAGCACGCAGCCGAGATGCAGTATCCAGCCCGCGGCAAAGCCGCCCGTCCAGTCGTGCAGCAGCGCCAGCGCATAGGGGCCGAGCGCGGCGATCAGGAAGCCGCCGCCCTGCATGAGTGCGGCGAGCGCCCCGGCCTGTTCGGGCCGCGGCAGGTGGTCGAGCGCGGTGACGATGGCGAGCGCGAAACTGCCGCCGAGCCCGGCACCGCACAGCCCCGCCCAAAGAACCGGCGCAAGACCCGGAAAGCCGGCGAGCCCGAGGAAGCCGGCGACCTGCAGGGCGATGGTCAGGAGAAGCCAGGGGCGGCGGTCGGCATTGCCGCGCGCAAGGGCCGGCAGGCCGAGCGCGGCCGCCGCCTGGCCAGCGGCCATCACGGCGACGAGGCTGCTGCTGTCGCCGCTCGTCCAGCCCTGGCTCTGGTAATAGGGCGAGAGCCAGGCGATCATCGAGCTGTAGCCGGAATTGATGAGGCCGAAGGACAGCATCAGTCCCCAGGTCCGCGGCCGGCGCAGGAGCTGGCGGGTCAGCGTGCCGTCGGGCCGGCCGGCCCGCACGTCCGAGAGGATGCGCCAGGCGGCGGCGAGCGCAAGCGCCACCGGCAGCGCCAGGAAGGCGAGCGCCGCCTGCCAGCGGTAGCCGGCGCCCGTGAGCATCGGCATCAGCCGGGCGCCGAAGGCGCCGCCCGCCATGATCGTCGCGGAATAGAGCCCCGTCACCACCGGCACGCTCGCCGGGAAGCGCGCCTTGATGATGCCCGGGAAGATCGCCTGGATGAAGGCGACGCCGATGCCGCAGACGGCGGCCGTCGCGATCAGCGACAGCCCGTCCTGCACGAAGAGGCGGAGCGCCGAGCCGGCAAGAAGCACGACGAGCGCGATCAGGAGCCCCCGCCGCGCCCCGAGCCGGACCTGGAGGCCGGGCGCGACGAAGGCCCCGACGCCCATCAGGAACATCGGCAGGAGCGTGAGCATGGAAACCCCGCCGTAGCCGAGCCCCGTATCCGCGACGATCTCGGTGAGGAGCGGCCCCGGCGCGGCGAGGAAGGGGCGCAGGTTGAGGCCGACGAGGACGACCAGTGCAAGCATTGTCCAGTCGCGGCCGGAGCGCGTATCCGTCATCGTTCGATCTTTCCGTTGGGGAGGCGGAAGGGAGCGCCGCCGAACATGCCTATCGCTACCACCGGCTTGAATCATGCGCAAATTAGATGTTTAGATAGCTAGTATTTAGAAATTCGATGGAGAACGCCATGCTCGACCCGCGCCTGCTCCGGGCCTTCGTGGCGATTGCCGATGCGGGCAGTTTCACGGCGGCGGCCGAGCGCCTGCACATGACGCAGTCGACCATGAGCCAGCAGATCGGCCGGCTGGAGGAAGCGATCGGCCGGGAGCTCGTAGACCGCGCCGCCCGGCCGGTGCGCCTGACGGTGACGGGCGAACGGCTGCTCGGCCATGCGCGCCGCATCCTCGCCCTGCAGAGCGAGGCGCTGACGCTGGTGGCCGAGACCTCCGGCACGACCTCCGTGCGCATCGGCATGCCGGACGACATCGCCACGCCCGAGATGGCCCGCGCCTTCGCCGCCTTCACGCGGCGCCACAAGGAAGCACGGCTCGACGTCATGACGGGCCTGCGCTCGGACCTGACGCGCCGCTACCGCTCCGGCGAGCTCGACATCGTGGTGCTGAAGGAGGACATGCCGAGCGCCGATAGCTGGGCGAGCTTCGAGGAGCCGATTACCTGGTTCGCCGCCGCCGATGCGGCGGGCGACCTGCCCGATCCGGTACCGCTCGTCACCTTCCCGCCCGGCGGGCTCTACCGCGATTCCATGTTCGAGCGGCTGGAGCGCGAGCGGCGGCGCTGGTACATCGCCTTCACCTCGGCAAGCCTGCGCAACGTGCTGATGGCCGTCGAAGCCGGCCTCGGCCTCTCGCTGCTGCCTATCGACGCGGCCCGCGGCTGGCGGGTGAAACCCGTCGCCGAATTCAGCCCCGAGCCGCCGATCGTCGCCTCGCTCTATGCCTGGGAGCGCGGCGGCATCGTCGGGGAACTCGCCGGCGAGGTGCTCGACATCCTGAAACGGCATTTTGCCCGCGATCAGGGGCGGTAGAGGTCCTTGTAGGCCTCGCGCAGCACGTTCTTCTGCACCTTGCCCATGGTGTTGCGCGGCAGGTCGTCGATGAAGAGCACGCGCTTGGGCTGCTTGTAGCGCGCGAGCCGCTCCCTGAGCCCGTCGAGCACCGCCGCCTCGTCGAGGGCCGAGCCCTTCTCGCGCACCACGACGGCCGTGACGCCCTCGCCGAAATCGGGATGCGGCACGCCGATGACCGCGCTCTCGACGACGCCCGCCATGGCGTCGATCTCGCTTTCCACTTCCTTGGGATAGATGTTGTAGCCGCCGGAGATCACGAGGTCCTTGCCGCGCCCGACGATGTGCACATAGCCGCGCGCATCGATCTTGCCGAGGTCGCCGGTGATGAAGAAACCGTCCGCGCGGAATTCCGCGGCGGTCTTCTCCGGCATGCGCCAGTAACCCGCAAAGACGTTCGGCCCCTTCACCTCGATCATGCCCGTCTCGCCGTCCGGCACCGGCCTGCCGGTCTCCGACTCGCTCACGCGCAGCGACACGCCCGGCAGCGGGAAGCCCACCGTGCCGGCGATCCGCTCGCCGTCATAGGGGTTGGAGGTGTTCATGTTGGTCTCGGTCATGCCGTAGCGCTCGAGGATGGCGTGGCCGGTCCTTTCCGCAAAACTGCGGTGGGTTTCGGTAAGCAGCGGGGCAGAGCCCGAAACGAAGAGCCGCATTCCCTCGGCCGCCGTCCGCGTCAGCCCCGGATGCTGGAGAAGGCGGACATAGAAGGTCGGAACGCCCATCATCACGCTGGCGCTTTCCATCAGCCGCAACACCTCGCCGGCGTCGAACTTCGGCAGGAGATACATCGAGGCGCCGGCCAGCAGCGTGACGTTGGAGGCGACGAAAAGGCCGTGCGTGTGGAAGATCGGCAGCGCGTGGATCAGCCGGTCGGCGCCGGTGAAGCGCCAGTAGTCGCGCAGCGTCAGGGCGTTCGAGAGGAGGTTGTCGTGCGTCAGCATCGCTCCCTTGGAGCGGCCCGTCGTGCCGGAGGTGTAGAGGATGGCGGCAAGGTCGTCGGCCCCGCGCGCGGCATCGGGGAAATCGGCGCCTGCATCCGCCGCCAGCACGAGGGGCGATCCGCCGCCGGCCTCGTCGAGCGTCTCGACCTGGGCGCCGTGCCTGCCGGCGACCGTGCGCACGCCCTCCGCCGCCTTCGGCGCGACGACGACGAGCCGCGGCTCGGCATCGCCGATGAAATAATCGAGCTCGGCAAGCGTATAGGCCGTGTTGAGCGGCAGGTATACGGCCCCGGCGCGAAGGCAGGCAAGATAGAGCATCAGGGCTTCCGGGCTCTTTTCCACCTGCACGGCCACCCGGTCGCCGGGCGTAACGCCGAGCCCCTGCAGCGCGCCCGCCAGGCGGCCGGAAAATTCCAGCATATCGCCATAGGTCCAGCGCCGCCCCTCCGCCGTCTCGATGAAGACGGCCTCGCGTGCCGCCGCAACCCGGATCGCATCGAAAAGATGGTTCGCCATGGTCGTCTCCTCTGCCGTTGCCCCCGCACCTTGTCACAGCAGGCGGGGACGACGCCAGAGGCAAGCCCTTACCGAAGCAGGCCCTGCCCGCCGTCGATCCACAGCGGCACGCCGGTGATGTGCCGCGCCTTGGAGGAGGAGAGGAAGAGGATCGCATCGGCCACCTCGTCGGCCGTTCCCGGCTTGCCGTTGGTGACGGGGATGTCGCCCTCCGGCCAGACGACGGGAATGCCCGCCTCCTTCGCGCCGCGCCGCTCGGTGTTGTCCTCGATATCGGTCTCAATGGCGCCGGGGCACACCGCATTGACGCGGATACCGGCCTTGCCGAGCTCGAGCGCGAGCTGCTGCATCATGGCGACCTGCCCCGCCTTGGCCGCCGCATAGGCCGTCGCGCCCGGCGTGGTGAAGGTGCGCGTACCGTTGATGGAGGAGACAATGACGATGGCCCCCTCGCCCGCCTTGCGCAGGTACGGCACCGCCAGATGCAGCGTGAGATAGGTGCCGCGCAGGTTGACGGCGATGGTCTCATCCCATTCGGCGGGCGTAAGGTCGTCGATCGGCGCCCAGGCGCCGTTGATGCCGGCATTGGCGACAACGATATCGAGGCCGCCGAAGGTATCGGCAAGCCGTTCCACCGCGGCCCGCATGGAAGCCTCCTCCGCCACGTCCGCGACGAGCGGGACGGCCGCGCCGCCCTGCGTGCGGATTTCGCGCGCCACCGCCTCCACCTCCTCGCCGGTGCGGCTGAGAACCCCCACGCTTGCGCCATAGCGGGCGAAGGCGAGCGCCGTGGCCTTGCCGATCCCCGATCCGGCGCCCGTCACGAGGGCGACCTTTCCTGCAAAGAGCATGGACATCTCCATTCGTTGGGCGTCGATCCGGCTGAATGGAGAATGTACGGCGCGCCTTCCGGTTCCCGCCTTTCGCATTCCCGATTGTCGGGAACCATGGCCCCCGACCGGCGTTTGGCTGAAAGAGGACGCCAATCCGCAGGAGGTCAACGTGCGCCAGAACCAGAAGAAGAAGCCGCTCGCCCGCAAACCCGCAGCCCCGGAAACCGACCCGCACGGCGCCCGCAAGCGCCGCAATTCCTGGGAGCCGCAGGTGGTGGTGCCTCATCAGGTGGACCTGCCGCTGCACCGGCCGGAGCACGAGGACGTCGCCGTGCCGGCCGCCCCGAACGGCCGCAGCCTGATCAACGGGCGTCTTTGACGAGGGCGGACCGATGCGCGTCAAGGACGTGATGTCCGCCCAGATCGTGACGATTTCGCCGAGCGACACCGCCCAGTCGGCCGCGCGGCTGATGCTGGAGACGGAAGTGGGCGCGTTGCCGGTCGAGGTGCCCGGGGTGGGCGCCATCGTCGGCATCGTCACCGACCGCGACATCGTCGTGTCGGTGCTTGCCCGCGGGCTTTCCACCTCCACCGCCGTCGCCGAGTTCATGACCGTGTCACCGGAACTGTGCAACGAGGACGACGACACGACGGCCGTCGCCGCGCGCATGCGCGAGCTCAGCGTGCGCCGCCTGGTGGTCGCCAATGCCGACCGGCGCGTGGTCGGCATCGTCAGCCTCGTCGACCTTCCAACCGGAAAGCAGGGCAGGGAGGACGCGCGATGACGCTCTTTGCGACCGACAGGCTGTGGGCCGATGCCGTCGTGCTGGAGGGCGACGGGCGGGTTCTGCGCGTGCAGAGCACGCGGGACGCGCTCCTCTGCCTCAAGAACCATTGGCTGGAGACCGACGGGCCAGCTCTTGCAGCAGCGAAAACGCTCTGCGAACGGGGCCTTGCGAGCGACGACGACCCGGGCCTTGCGCTTCGGGCCTTCATCGAAGCGGCGAAGGAAGCGGGTTTCCGCGTGAATTCCTGGACTGGCTAGCATCCGGGCGACAAGCCGCAAAAGGCAGCCCGTTTCTTTAAGACCATGTCTTTCGAAGGGACACCATTGTGAACGACGAACGCGACGAATGGATCAGCAAGCGCGCCTACGGCCTTTGGGAGGCGGAAGGCCGCCCGCACGGCAGGGACCATATCCATTGGGAGCAGGCGGCCCGCGAGCGCGCCGAGCTCGAAAGGGTGGCGCTGCCGGACCATCTCGAAAAGCGCCGCCACAGCGGCGAAAGCGACGATGCGACCCGCGCGGCCGTCGACCTCACCCGCAAGACGACACGGCCCGCCCGCAAGCCCCCTCCGCGCCGCGGCGCCGCCTGACCCTCACGAGGCCTTGCGGCGGGCGCGCCGGCGGGCGTTCCTGCGGTTTTCGAGGAAGCGCAGCAGCCGCTCCTCTTCCGCGCGCAGCCCGGAAACGCCCGCAAGAGGCCGGCGGAGGGCAGCGGCAAGCGTCTCCGGCGCCTCCGCAAGCGCCACGATATCCGGATGGATATAGCTCGACCGGGCGATGGCCGGCGTATTGTTGAGCAGGGAGGACGCCGCCTCGGCCATGGCCTTGACGGTCGGTCGCCCGCCCTCTTCGATCGCATGGCGCGCCGCCGAAAAGGCCGCAAGGCTGCCCGCCCAGGTGCGGAAGGTCTTGGCGGAAACGGGAATACCCGAAATCTCCGCGAGATAGGCGTTGAGCCGCCCGGAATCGATGGGCCGCACGAGATCCGTGTCGTCCTTCCACACGAAGAGCGCGCGGCCCGGCAGGTCGGCGCACTCCTCCAGCAGGCGTTGCAGGCGGCGGTGCTTCAGCGTCCGCTGCACGCGCCTGCCGCCCTTGGCGCTGAAGCGCAGCACGATGCGCCCGTCCGCAAGCGAGACATGCCGCTTGAGGAGCGTCGTCGCCCCGTAGGTCCGGTTCTCCTCGGCATAGGCGCGGTTGCCGACGCGCAGTTGCGCCTCGTCGAGCAGGACGGTGATGGCCGCCAGCATCGTATCGACCGCGCCGGGCGCGCCGTCGAGGTCCCGCCGCACCGCGCGGCGCAGCTTCGGCAGAATGCGCCCGAAGGCGATGAGCTGGTCGAACTTGTCGCCGCTTTTCAGCGCCTGCCAATCGGCATGGTAGCGGTATTGCTTGCGCCCGCGCGCGTCATAGCCCGTCGCCTGCAGGTGGCCGTTCTCCTGAAGGCAGATCCAGACATCCTCATAGGCCGGCGGCAGGCCGAGCGAGGCGATGCGCGCCTTGATGTCCGGATCGTCGAGCAGGGAGCCGTCCGGCAGGCGGTAGCAGAAGCTGCGGCCAGTCCGCTGGCGCCGGATGCCCGGCTCGCTGTCCGAGACATAGACGAGGCCCGTTTCCTCCAGGTTGTCGGGCGCCATGTCCGGCTCCGTCAGGCCGGCTCGAAGACGGCAAGGCTGGCGGCGTAGACCGTGGCCGGGCTCTCGGCGTCATGCGCCGTGAAGGCGCCATCCTCGGCGCCCGTATCGAGCACCCGCTTCCAGCCCGCAATGCCGTTCACCTCCGGCAGCGTCACCGCGCAATCCTCGCCGGCATTGCAGACGATGAGGAGCTGGTCCGCGCCCTCGCTGTTCGCCGGCCGGGAAAGGAAGAGGCAGAGCGTGCGCAGGTTCTCGTCCTGCCACGCCGCATCGTCCATGGGCGCGCCGTCCGCCCTGTACCAGGCGATCTCGGTGGAACCGTCCTCCGCCGGCTCGCCCGTCAGGAACCGTTCCTGCCGCAGCGCCGGATGCGCCTTGCGGAAGGCGATGGCACCCTTGCAGAAGTTGAGGAACGGATCGGCAAGGCCGCTCCAGTCCGTCCAGCCGATCTCGTTGTCCTGGCAATAGGCGTTGTTGTTGCCCTGCTGGCCGTTGCCGAGCTCGTCGCCGCCGAGCAGCATCGGCACGCCCTGGCTCGTCATCAGCGTGGCGATCATGGCGCGGCGGCGGCGGTCGCGCGCGGCGCGGATGCCGTCGTCCTCCGTCGATCCTTCCGCGCCGAGATTGGCCGAATGGTTGTCCGAATGGCCGTCGCGGTTCTCCTCGCCGTTCGCCTCGTTGTGCTTGCCGTCATAGGAGACGGTGTCCATCAGCGTGAAGCCGTCATGGGCGCTGATGAGGTTGATCGAGGAGGTCGCGCCGCGATCCGAATGGTTGAACTGCGGCGCCGAGCCCGTAAGGCGCGTCGCAAGCCCCGGGGCAAGGCCGCCGTCGCCCTTCCAGAAGCGCCGGACGTCGTCACGATACTTGTCGTTCCATTCGCGGAACGGATAGGGAAAGCCGCCGACCTGGTAGCCGCCGTCGCCGACATCCCACGGCTCGGCGATCAGCTTCACGCCGGAGAGGATCGGATCCTGCCGGATCGCGTCGAAGAAGGTGCCTTCGCGGTCGAACTCGATGTGGCGCGTGCGGCCGAGCGTGCTGGCAAGGTCGAAGCGGAAGCCGTCGACATGCATGACGCCGACCCAGTAGCGCAGGCTGTCGAGCACCATGCGCAGCACCATGGGATGAGCGACGTTCAGCGTGTTGCCGGTGCCCGTCGTGTCGTAGGTATGGCGCGGGTCGTCAGGCGAGAGACGGTAGTAGCTCGCATTGTCGAGCCCGCGGAAGCTCAGCGTCGGGCCGAGCTCCGAGCCTTCGGCGGTGTGGTTGTAGACGACGTCCATGATCACCTCGATGCCGGCGGCATGGAAGCGCTTCACCATGGTCTTGAATTCGGTGATCGCCCGGCCGGAAAGGAAGCGCGGCTGCGGGGCGAAGAAGCCGAGCGTCTGGTAGCCCCAGTAGTTGCGCAGGCCCTTTTCGAGAAGGTAGCGGTCGTCCGGGAAATACTGGATCGGCAGGAGCTCGACGGCGGAGATGCCGAGGTCGACGAGATGCTCGACGATCGGATCGCTCGCCATGCCCATGAAGGTGCCGCGCAACTCCTCCGGCACGCCCGGATGGGTCATGGTCATGCCGCGCACATGCGCCTCGTAGATGATCGTCTCCGTCCACGGCCGGCGGATCGCCGCATCGCCCGCCCAGTCGAAGTCGGGATCCTGCACCACGCCCTTGACCATGAAGGGCGCACTGTCGCGCTCGTCGAAGGAAAGGTCCTCCGCCGGATCGCCGATACGGTAGCCGTAAAGCGCGTCGTTCCACTCGATCTCGCCGAGCACCTGCTTGGCATAGGGGTCGAGCAGCAGCTTGTTCGGGTTGAAGCGGTGGCCGGCGGCGGGCTCGTAGGGGCCGTGCGCACGGTAGCCGTAGACCGTGCCGGGCCTGAGGCCGGCGATATAGCCGGACCAGACGTCGCCCTCGCGCTTGGGCAGCGGCAGGCGGTCGGTCTCCTCCCTGCCGTCCTCGCTGAAGAGGCAGAGTTCCACCTGTTCCGCATGGGCGGAGAAGACGGCGAAATGCGTTCCTTCTCCGGTGAACTCGGCGCCGAGTTCCGGTTTCATGAAATCGAGTTCGGAAAAGGAATAGCTCATGTGGTCTGGCCCCTTCGGTCGAGCAGGCGGCGTTCCGCACCGTGCCGGAAAAGCCGCGACAGCAACGCGAACAGGAGCCGATTGTTCCCGGAACTTTTGCCCCGCCGCCCGGTTCGTTGCTGGACGTATCATGCAAGGAGAGACCATGACAGGAATGTGGGGACCGAGCCTGCTTCAAGACGGACGGGTACGCTTTCGCCTGTGGGCGCCTGCCGAAAAGGCGGTGGACATGCTGGTCGGCGGCGACGCCGTCGCAATGACCGCCGCAGGCGACGGCTGGCACGAGGCCGTCACAAGCCTTGCCCGCCCGGGCGACAGCTACGCCTTCCGGCTTGACGACGGCACGGAGATAGCGGATCCCGCCTCGAGGACGCAGGTCAGGGACCTCGAAGGCCGTTCCGTCCTTGTCGATCCCGCCGCCTATGCCTGGCAGGAGACGGGCTGGCAAGGCCGGCCGTGGGAAGAGGCGATCCTCTACGAACTGCATGTCGGCACCTTCACGCGGGAGGGAACGTTCCGTGCGGCGATCGACCGCCTGCCGCACCTCCACCATGTCGGCGTCACCGCCATCGAGCTGATGCCCGTCGCCCATTTCGCCGGCTGGCGCGGCTGGGGTTACGACGGCGTGCTGCCCTATGCGCCGCACACGGCCTACGGCACGCCGGAGGACCTGAAGGCCCTCGTCGACGCCGCCCATGCCCATGGCATCATGGTGTTGCTCGACGTCGTCTACAACCACTTCGGCCCGGTCGGGAACGTCCTGCCGCGCATCGCGCCGGCCTTCTTCCACCGCGAGCGCCACACGCCCTGGGGCGCGGCCATCGCCTTCGAGGAAAGGGCCGTACGGGATTACTTCATCGGGAACGCCCTTCACTGGATTAAGGACTACCGTTTCGACGGCCTGCGGCTCGACGCCGTCGACGAGATCGACGACTCCAGCGAACGGCATATCCTCATCGAGCTGGCCGAGACGGTGCGCAGCGCCGCTCCCGGTCGCCACGTCCACCTCGTCGTGGAGGACCAGACGAGCCGCAAGGGCCTCCTCAACCGCGACGGCGGCATCGTGCATCACTATACCGCCGGCTGGAACGACGAATTCCACCATGCCCTCCACGTCATCGCGACGGGCGAGACCGAGGGCCACTACGCCCCCTTCATGGCCGATACCGACCGCCTGCTGCGGGAGGCGACCGCGCGCGGCTTCGTTTATGCGGACCGCTCGAAGGACCGGATCGGCCCGCCGCCGCAGGATCCGCTTCCCCCGCAGGTCAACGTCAACTTCCTGCACAACCACGACCAGGTCGGCAACCGCGCCTTCGGCGAGCGTCTCCCGCTGCTCGTCGAGCCGACGCTGCTCAACGTCATGACCGCGCTGCTGCTGTTGGCTCCCGCCATTCCGCTCCTCTTCATGGGCGAGGAATACGGCGAGCGGCAACCGTTCCTGTTCTTTGCCGATTTCGGCGGCGACCTTGCCCATGCGACACGGGAGGGCCGCAGGGCCGAGGCGGAGAATTTCGGCGGGCTGCCGGAGGGCACGACGGCACACCACCTGCCCGATCCCGGCGACGAGGAGACCTTCCGCCGCTCGCAGCTCGACTGGTCGCGCGCCGGCTCGCCCGAAGGCCGCGACAGCATCCGGTTCGTGCGCGAGCTCATCGCCCTGCGCCAGGCCCATGTCGTGCCGCTGCTCGCCGGCGGCGGCGCCGTCGAGCCGCACATCCTGCCCGCCGAGGCGGACGTTCTTGCCATCGACTGGCGCTTCGCCAAGGCGACGCTCGCCATCCGCGCCAACCTCGCACAGGAAGCCCGCGCCCTGCCGCAAGCCCCGGGCGAGACGGTCTTCCGGCTTTCCGCCGCCGGCGCAGGCGGCCCTTCCATCCTCCTTGCCGTCGACCGCGGGCCCGAGAGCGGGAACCAACACGCCGCTCGTCTGTTATAAGGCAAAAGGCTGCGCGAGAGGTCCGCATGCGCATCGCAGAGATCATGACCAGCAATGTCCATCTCGTCCGCCCGGAGGAGACGCTGCAATATGCGGCAAGCCTGATGGCCGAATGGGACATCGCCTTCCTGCCGGTGGCCGATGCGACCGGCCTCGTCGGCACGCTCACCGACCGCGACATCATCCTGCGCGCGGTCGCACCCGGCTTCGATGCGGAAACCACCCGCGTCAGCGACATCATGACGACCAACATCACCTATTGCTACGACGACGAGGAGGCAGATGGCGTCAAGGCCAACATGAATTCGCTCCACCTGCGGCGCCTTGCCGTGCTCGACCGGCAGGATCGCCTGGCCGGCGTGGTCTCGCAATCGGATTTCCTGCGCCACGGAATCTGACGCGCAAAGCGGAACAAATCGGGTGGAAATGCGTTGTTGAGCGGCTGAAACCGCACGATCCAGGGCCGCATGACACCTCCCCGTTCGACCTATCGCCTCCAGTTCCGCAACGGCATGGACTTCGGGAGGGCACGACAGTTCGTGCCCTATCTCGCGGCCCTCGGCGTCACCCATCTCTACGCCTCGCCGCTCATGACGGCGGTGGCGGGATCGACGCACGGCTACGACGCCACGCGGACGGACGAGATCGATCCCGCGCTCGGCGGGCTAGACGGCCTTCGCAGCCTTGCGGGCGACCTGCACCGGCACGGCATCGGCCTCATCCTCGACATCGTGCCCAACCACATGGCGGCGAGCCTCGAAAACCCCTGGTGGCGCAGCGTGATCGTCTGGGGTAAGGAAAGCCCGTTTTCCCGCCATTTCGATATCGACTGGTCCGAGCCGTTGACCCTGCCCTTCCTCGGCAAGGATTTCGCCGGGGAGCTGGCGGACGGCACGCTCTGCCTTGCGCTCGACCCGCAGCACGACGCACTTGCGCTCCGCTACGGCGAAAGCTTCTACCCGCTTGCCCCGGAAAGCTACGCGATGGCGCTTGGCGGTTTCGCAGGTACCGTCCTGCCGGCGCGGCCCGAGGAGAACCCGCAAGGAATGGGCCTCCTCGCAAGGACGCTGGCACCGCCCGGCGCACGCGACGCGCTGGAACGCCACCTTGCGGCCCTTTCACGCGAGCCGGGCCGGATCGAGGCCGTGCATGCGGCCCAGCCCTGGCGGCTGATGGACTGGAAGGCGGCGAGCCGCCATCTCAGCTATCGCCGCTTCTTCGAGATCGCCGGGCTCGCGGGCCTGCGCGTCGAGGATCCCCCGATCTTCGAGGAGAGCCACAGGCTCGTCCTCGCCCTCGTGCGGGAGGGCACGGTGGACGGCCTTCGGATCGACCATGTCGACGGCCTCGCCGATCCGCGCGGCTACCTGGAGCGCCTGCGCGCCGCCGTGGGACCGGACGTCCCCATCCTCGTCGAGAAGATCCTGGAGAAGGACGAACCCTTCGCCACCGACTGGCCCGTCGACGGCACGACAGGCTACGAGTTCATCGCCTCCCTTGCCGACGCACTCGTCGACGAGACGGAGGGCGGGCGGCTCGCAGGCACCTTCCAGCCACTGAAAAGCGAGGAGCATCGCGGCACCTTCCATGACGAAATGCGGGCGAGCAAGCGGCAGATGCTGGCGGACAATTTCCAGGGCGAGGTCCGGCGCGTCGCGCTGCTCGCCAAGGCCATGGCCGACACCGCCCATGCCGACTATTCGCGCAGCACGCTGACGGAGGCGATCTGCGCCATGATCGTCGCCTTGCCCGTCTACCGCACCTACATGGCAACGACGGCGGAGATTTCCGGGCGCGACCGGAAGGTCCTCGCCGCGGTGCGCCGCGAGGCGCAGGAGGGGGTGCGCCCGGAGGTGCGCGAGGCGATCGACTTCATCTGGGAACTGCTGACCGACGACAGGACGTGCAACGCCATGCCCGAATGCGTGGAATTCCGCACGCGCTTCCAGCAATTGAGCGGTCCCGTCATGGCGAAGGCGCTGGAGGATACGCTCTTCTACCGGGAAAACGCCTTCATCGCGCTCAACGAGGTGGGCGGCGATCCGGGCCGGCCGACGGGCGGCCCCGGCGTCTTCCACGCCGCCATGCAGGCAAGGCAGGAGGCGATGCCGCACGGCCTTTCCGCCACCGCGACGCACGACACGAAGCGCGGCGAGGATGCGCGTGCCCGCCTCTATACGCTCGGCGAAGCGCCGGACGTGTGGATCGCCGCGGAACGGCGCTGGGCCGCCCGCAACGCCCGCCACCGCCGCCGGCATCAGGGCCGGCCGGTGCCGGAGCCCGATGTGGAATGGCTGGTCTACCAGTCGCTTGCCGGTGCCTGGCCGCCCGAAGGGCTGGAGGACCGCGCCGCCTTCGCGGAGCGGATGCGCCACTACGTCGAGAAGGCGTTGCGCGAGGCGAAGACGGCCTCGAACTGGGTCCTGCCGGATACCGGCTATGAGCAGAAGGTCATCGATTTCGTCGAAGACCTGCTTGGCGACACGGATTTCCGCGCGGATTTCACCGAAACGCTGCGACCCTTCATCGATGCCGGCCTGATGAATTCGCTGGCGCAGACCCTGATCAAGCTGACCGCGCCCGGCATCCCCGACATCTATCAGGGCAGCGAGCGCGGCGATTTCTCGCTCGTCGACCCGGACAACCGCCGGCCGCTCGACCCCGCCGTCCTGACCGTCCCGCAAAAGCCCCGGCCGTCCCGCGCGACTTTTACCGACTACAAGCAATGGCTGGTCGCGGCCGTGCTCGCCGAGCGGAACCGGGCGGGCGGCAATCCGTTCGCCGGCACTTACATTCCGCTGGAGATTTCGGATGGAAGCCGCGGGGCACTCGCCTTCCTGCGCGCCGCACCGGAGGCTTTCGCGATCACCGTCGTCCCGCGCCTCACCTTCGGCCGCAGCGCCCCGGAGGGCCTGCATCTTTCCGCAGGCACGCTGGAGGATGTTTGTCTCCACCTCCCGGCGGGCTTCGCAGGCCGCGATGTCCGGTCCGTCCTCGACGGCCGCACTTACCCGCTCCGCCCGGAAATGCCGCTTGCGGACATCCTCGGAACGGAACCCGTGGCGCTGCTTGTCGGCGCCTAGCGGATGTCGCGCGCCAATTGCTGCAGCCGCTTGAAGGCATCATAGCGCCGGGCATGCAGGGCCGCGGCCTCGCTGCCTGCCGGCCGGTAGATGCGGTCGGTCGCCGAGAGCGCGGCCATGGCGGAGCGCACATCCTCGAAGGCGACGCCGGCGACGCTGCCGAGGATCGCCGCGCCGAGCAGCACCGGCTCCTCCGAGCGGGTCGAAAGCAGCGGCTTGCCCGTGGCGTCGGCGAGGAGCTGGCGGACGAGGTCGAGCTGGCCGGCACCGCCGCTGATGACGATCTTCTCCACCGGCGCGCCGGCCGCCGCCTGTGCGTCGATGATCTGCCGGAGGCCGTAGCCGATGCCGCAAAGGCCGGCGATGTAGAGCGAGACGAGATTGTCGATGTCGCGCTCCATGCCGAGGCCGACGATGGCCGCACGTGCATGGGGATCGGCAAAGGGCGCCCGGTTGCCGAGGAATTCCGGCACGACATGCAGCCCGTCCGCAAGCCTCGCCACCTCCGAGAGCGTTCCCGCCCGCCCGGCCGCCAGTTCCGCGAGGAAGACCGGCAGGGAAAGGCCGCGCGCCTTCGCCTGCGCCGCCGCTTCCGCGGCCGCCGGGTGGAAGGAAAGAAGCTGTTCGATCGCCGCGCCGGCCGCCGACTGGCCGCCCTCGTTGAGCCAGAGGCCCGGCACCATGGCCGAGAAATAGGGCCCCCATACGCCCGGCACGAAGACCGGCGCGTGGGTCGAGGTCATGGTGCAGGAGGAGGTGCCGAAGACATAGCCGAGATTGCTTTGCGCCGGCCCGTCGACGCCGACGGTGCCGATGCCGCCGGCATGGGCGTCGATCATGCCCGCGCCGACCGGCGTGCCGGCCACAAGGCCGAGCTCGCCCGCCGCCTGCGCCGTCAGGCCGGCGCCGAGCGGCGTGCCCGGCTCGACGACGCGCTGGCCGATGCGCGCGAAATCCTCCTCCGCCAGCACGCCGAGGCCGATGGCATGGAAGTAGCTCGGGTCCCAGCGCTTCTCGTGGGCGAGATAGGTCCATTTGCAGGTGACGGTGCAGGTGGAGCGCGCAAGGTCGCCCGTCGCCCGCCAGGTGAGGAAATCCGCAAGGTCGAAGAACTGCCAGGCGGCATCGAACACCTGGGGCCGGTTCTCCCGGAGCCAGAGCAGCTTCGGCGTCTCCATTTCCGGCGAGATGCGCCCGCCGACATAGCGCAGCACGTCATGGTTCGTCGCGTTGATGCGCTCGACCTCGTTCACCGCGCGGTGGTCCATCCACACGATGATGTCGCGTGCGGGATCTTCCGACGGGCCGACCGGCAACGGCGCCCCGCCCTCACCGAGAACGACCAGCGAGCAGGTGGCATCGAAGCCGATGCCGGCGACGGCTTCCGGCGCAACGCCCGCTTTCGCGACGGCCTCGCGCACCGAAGCGCAGACGGCGGCCCAGATTTCCGTGCTCGACTGCTCGACCATCGCGCCCGGCTCGCGGAACAGCGAGATGTCGCGCTTTCCCGAGGCCAGCATGCGGCCGGAAAGATCGAAGAGGCCGGCCCGTGCGCTGCCTGTGCCGACGTCGACGCCGACGAGGTAGCGTTCGCCGCCCGCCGGGCGTGCGGAGGAGGTGTTGCTCATGGTTCTACCGCCTGCAAGTCAGGAATATTGCGGAAGGGCGGAGGAAGCCGCCCGCCCGGTTTCAGAGATCGACGCTGTTGGGCAGGATCACGAGGTCGCGGATCGTCACGTTGCGCGGCCGCGTCAGCATGAAGAGCACGGCGTCGGCCACTTCCTTCGGCTGCATCAGGCTGCCGTTGGCGAGCGCCTCGTCCATCTTCTCCTTCGGCCAGTCGTCGAGAAGCGCCGTCACCACGGGACCCGGCAGCACCGCACCGACGCGCACGCCATGCTGCGCCACCTGCCGGCGCGTCGAATGGACGAACGCCTGCACGGCGAATTTCGAGGCCGTGTAGATCGGCTCCCAGACGACGGGCACGACGCCGGCGATGGACGAGGTGAAGAGGATGTCGCCCGTCTTCTTTCCGATCATGTAGGGCAGCACCGCATGGACCGAGCGGAAGGCGGCGTTGATGTTGAGGTTCAGCATGCGGTCCCAGGCGTCCGGGTCGCCCTCGGCCACCGGTCCGCCGATATAGGCGCCGGCATTGGCGTGGAAGACGTCGAGCCCGCCGGCGATATCGAGGATGCGCGGCAGCATGCCCGAGACGTCGGACGGGTTCAGAAGATCGACGACGAGCGGCAGGGCATTCGGGCCGAGCTCCTTGCAGAGCTGCTCCAGCCTGTCCTTCGCCCGGTCGACGAGCACCACCTTCGCGCCCTCGGCGAGAAGCGTCTTGGCGCATTCGAGGCCGATGCCGGAGGCGGCCCCCGTGATGGCGGCGATCTTGCCCTTCATGAGATCGGTCATGATTGAAACTCCATTCGATATTTATCAGGCGCGGCCGTGGCTGACGCGCGAGCGGCGGGCGAGCGAATCGACGATGACCGCGATGGCGAGAACGCCGCCGGTGATCATGTAGCGCAGCGAGGACGAGAGGTTCAGCAGCGTCAGGCCGTTCGAGATCGCCTGGATGACGATGATGCCGAGGAGGGCCGAATAGGCGCTGCCGCGGCCGCCGAAGAGGCTGGTGCCGCCGATGACGGCTGCCGCGATGGCGTTGAGGTTGACGTCGCCCGTGCCGGCCTGCTGGCTGGAGGAGGCAAGGCGCGCGGCCGAGAGCACGCCGCCGAGCGCGGCCAGCGTCGAGCAGAGCACGAAGGCGCTGGTATAGATGCGGCGCACGTTGATGCCCGAGCGGCGCGCGGCCTCCTTGTTGCCGCCGACGGCGAACATGGAGCGGCCCCATTGCGTACGCGTCAGCGCATAGTTGAGGAGAACGGCGAGCGCGACGAAGAGGGCGAACATCCACGGAAGGCCGCGGCCGAGATTGAGATAGAACATCGCCGCTTCCAGCACGGCCGTCAGCACCATGGCCTTGAGGATCAGCGCCCGCATCGGCTGGGCCGAGAGGTTGGCGGCAAGCCGCTGGCTGCGCGTCCTGAGCCCGCGGCCGACCATGGCAAGGCCGGGCAGCAGCGCCAGCACGTAGGACAGCCAGTCCGGCATGATGAGGATCTGGCCGAAGCGCACCAGCACGGAGGCATAGGGCAGGTTGATCGAGCCGGTCGGACCGAGGATGTAGAGCTGGAGGCCGAGCAGCGCGAGGAGGCCGGCGAGCGTGGCGACGAAGCTCGGCATGCCGAGCCGGTTGTAGAGCGCGGCATAGAGCAGGCCGACGGCGGCACCGGCGACGAGAGCCGCGAAGATGCCGACGGCGACGGGCAGGCCCATATTGACCCAGAGCACGCCGACCATCGCCGAGGAAAGGCCGCTCATCGAGCCGACCGACAGGTCGATCTCGCCGAGCACGAGCACGCAGACGATACCGAGCGAGATGACGCCGACCGTGGCGCAGTCGAACAGCAGGTTAACGAGGTTGTTCGGCGCGAGGAACACCGGGTTCAGCGCGGAGAAGACGATGGAGATGACGACGAGGCCGACGGCGACCGGCAGCATGCCGAGGTCGCCGGAGCGCACGCGGTCGATGAAACCTTTCGCCATGGCGGCAAGGCTGTCGTCGTGGCGCACGCGCTCGTCGCTGCGGTCGAGCATCGGCTGGGAAGGATTCTGGCTCATGCTGCGCCCCCGTGGCTTTCCTGTGCGTGGCCGGACTTGCGCTCGGCCCGGCGCGAGACGGAGTTGTCCGTGGCGCCCGTGATGGCGGAAACGAGTTCCTGGTTGGACGAATCCGGCGTGAAGACGCCGTTGTTCTTGCCGAGGCGGAGCACGACGATACGGTCCGCGACGGCGCGCACGTCCTCCATGTTGTGGCTGATGATGATGACGCCGAGGCCCCGGTCGCGCACGCGCTCGATGAGGTTCAGCACCTCGGCCGTCTGGGCGACGCCGAGCGCGGCGGTCGGCTCGTCGAGCATGATGAGCCTGGGATCGAGCAGCAGCGAGCGGGCGATGGCAACGGTCTGCCGCTGGCCGCCGGAGAGCGAGGCGATGGGCTCGCGCACGGAGGGGATGCGCGCGGCAAGCTCGCGCAGCAGCGTCCAGGCGCGCACCTCCATCGCCACCTCGTCGAGCGCCCAGGGCGAAAGCTCGTGGCCGAGGAAGAGATTGGCGACGACGTCGAGGTTCTCGCAGAGCGCAAGGTCCTGGAAGACGGTGGCGATGCCGAGGTCGAGCGCCTTGGCGGGGCTGTCGAGCGTCACCTGCCGGCCGCAGAACTCGATCGTGCCGGCCGACGGCTGGTGCACACCGGCGAGCACCTTGACGAGCGTCGACTTGCCGGCACCGTTATCGCCGACCAGCGCGACGACCTCGCCGGCCTTCACCTCGAGCTCGATGTCCGTGAGCGCGGACACGGCCCCGAAATTCTTGGATACGCCGCGAAGGCGCAGCACCGTTTCCCCCTTGGCGGGAGCATTCTCTAGCGTGGCTGTCATGGCCTGTGGACCTTTTCGACGGATCGGAGCGTCCGGCCGCCGGAAGCGGCCGGACACGGGAAGCGATCTTACTGCATGATGCCGAGCTTGCGGCAACCGTCGGCATATTCGCCGGTGCAGACTTCTTCCGGCTTGTTGATGCCCTTGTCGAAGATCTCGGCCTTGATGTTCTCCGCCGTCACGACAGCGGGGACGAAGAGCTGCGAGGGCGTGTCGTAGAGCGTGTGGGTCGCTTCCGGCTTCTCGCCCTTCAGGAGCTTGACCGCGACGTTCGCGGCGGCCGCGGCAACGATTTCCGAGGGCTTGGAGATCGTGTTGTACTGGTCGCCCGAGATGATGAGCTGGAGCGCGGCGATCGTCGCGTCGTTGCCCGTCACCGGCGGCATCTCCTTGACGCCGGCGGCCTTCAGCGCGGCGATGGCGCCGCCGCCCGTGCCGTCGTTCGCCGCGACGATGCCCTTGATCTCGTCGCCGAAGCGGGTGATCTGGCCGGCCGTCCATTCCTGCGCCTTCGGCGGCGCCCAGTCCGGCGTGTCGAACTCGGCGAGCGTCTTGTAGGGCGAGGCGGAGAGTGCCTCATGGATGCCGTCGCGGATGAGGCCGGCGGCCGCATCCGTGGGCGAGCCGTTGATTTCCAGCACGCCCGCGCCGTCCGCAACGCCCTTGGCCTTCAGGTGGTCGACCAGCGACTGGGCGATGGCCTTGCCGATGCCCTGGTTGTCGAAGGAGACGTAGTAGTCGGCCGGCTTGTCGGGGATCGGGCGGTCATAGGCGATGACCTTGACGTCCTGCGATTGGGCGATCTCGACGAGGGCGGCAGCCGCCGCGGAATCGACCGGGTCGAGCACGATGACCTTGGCGCCCTGCGCGATCACCGAGTTGAACTGCTGCTGCTGGAGCGCGACGTCGGCATTGGCGTTCTGGTAGATGACCGTGCAGCCCGAGCAGAGCTTTTCCATCTCGGCCTTGAAGCCGGGATAGTCGTGCTGCTCGTAGCGGGTCGAGGCCTGGTCGGGCATCAGGAAGGCGACGGTCGCGTTTTCCTGGGCAAAAGCGGCGCTGCCGAGCGACAGGACGAGGCCGGTCGATGCGAGCAGATAGGTAAGCGTCTTCATTGGGTTCCTCCACGGTTGATGTTCGCCAGCGACCTCAGGCCTCCAGGGGTGATACGGGGCCGACGCTTCCGCTACGCAAAAACGCGCGGACCATCGTTCGCTGCGGGGGTACCGCAACGTCCGGTTCGTCGGTTCTCCGTCTGACTCCTCCCTTGGGTCAGCCTTGCTGTTCAGGCAACTTCATCGATGAAGCATCTTTGCTCAATCGATGAAGCAAGAATTGCCACCAATCTTCATTGATGTCAAGGTGGCGCGCATAACGGAGAGAAAATGTGAAGCGGACGAGCCCACAGAAACGGACGACCATCTACGACCTCGCAGAGCTTGCGGGCACTTCCGCCAGCGCCGTCAGCGCCGTGCTCAACGGCAACTGGAAGAAGCGCCGCATCAGCGCCAAGCTCGCCGAGAGGATCACGAAGCTCGCCGAGGAACAGGGCTATGCGCTCAACATGCAGGCGAGCGTGCTGCGCCGCGAGCGCTCGAAGATCATCGGCATGATCGTGCCGAAATACGACAACCGCTATTTCGGCTCCATCGTCGAGCAGTTCGAGGCGCTGGCGCGCGAACGCGGCCTCTTTCCCATCGTCACCTGCACGCGGCGCGACCCGGCGCTGGAGGTGGAGGCGGCGCGCGCCATGCTCTCCTACCAGGTCGACTGCCTGATCGCGACGGGCGCCACCGATCCCGACCGCATCGTCGACCTGTGCGCGGCCTCCGGCGTGCGCACCGTCAATCTCGACCTGCCGGGCTCGCGCGCCCCCTCCGTCATCTCCGACAACTACGGCGGCGCACTGGAACTGACGCGCCGGGTGCTCGCCAACTGCGAGCGGGAATACGGCGTGAAGGCGCCGCTCCTCTTCGTCGGCGGCCGCGGCACCGACCACAACACGATGGAGCGCATGCGCGGCTTCCGCGATGCGCATGCGGAGGCCGGCATTCCCGTCGACGAGACGCTGGTGCTGCCCTGCGGCTACGCGCCGGAAAAGGCCGAGCAGGCCATGCGACAGCTTGCCGGGCGCACGCACGACCTGCCGCGCGGCATGTTCGTCAACTCCACCATTTCGCTGGAAGGCGTGATGCGCTGGATCCGCCATTCGGGCCACTATGCCGAGCGCATGCCCCATCTCGGCTGCTTCGACTGGGACCCCTTCGTCGCCATGCTGGGCGACCATATCGAGATGGTGCGCCAGGACGTGCCGAACATGCTGGAGGCCGTCTTCGCCATCATCGATTCCGGCGCGACCGAGCCCACCGTGGTCCAGGTGCCGCCGATCATGGAGAAGGTCGGCTGAGACCTATCCGCCGAAGGCTCGCGTCGGCCGCCGGGACGGCAGGGCGAGGACGCCGCGATAGGCCTGGCGCACCGTCTCGGCGAAGGTGAAAGGCCCCGGCCGCAGGCCCGAGGCGACCGCGCCGATGGCCGAGAGGCCGGGAAGCGGCGCACCGTCCGAGAGGAGATGGCCGCATTCGTCGGCGAAGAGGGCGGCCGGGTCGCAGCCGAGCATGCCGGCAAGCGCGCGGGCAGCCGGGATTTCGCGGCAGTCGACCGTGTTCTCGTCCTTCACCGGCCCTTGCCGGAGCGGCACGAGGACCGTGCGGCCCGTTTCGATCTCGGCGGCAAGGCGGCGATGGACATCGCGGGCGATGCGGATGGAGAAGTGCCGGTGCAGCGGCAGAAGGTGGCGGCGATAGCGGTTGCGGGCGGCGGGCGGCAGGTTGCGCCAGACGACGCCGAGACGGGCGGAGGCCGCATCGACGACGGCCTGCCACTGGCCGCCTTCCCGCGCCGCCGCATCGCTGCACTCCCGCCGGATATAGCGAAAGGCATCCTTCAGCGAGCGCGTGGCCGGCGGCTGGCCGAAGACGGCGCCGTCAGGGCCGCGGCCATGGGGATGCGGCAGCCCACCGGGCGCGACCGCGACACGGATTTCCCCGGCAAAACCCCGCGCCCGGAGATCGAGCAGGACGGCCGCAAGGCGCGGCCCGTTGCCGGCGAGGGTGAGCGGCGGCGGGCTTTCCATCGCCGAGAGCCGGGCGGCGACCTCCCGCGCCTCCTGCCACGACGTTGCCTCCCGATGGGCGAGCCCGAAGCCCGTCGCGACGAAGACGTGGTCGAAGACCGCACTTTCGCCCTCGTTAAAGCCGATGCGCACGCCGCCCGCCGCCGGCCCGATGTGCCGCACGGCATCGCGCACGGTGCGGATGCGCACGTCGCGGCGAAGCGCAAGCGCCTCGGAAAAGCGGCTGAGGAGATAGGCGCGGAAGAGAGCGCGCGGCACATGCAGGTCCTGCGGGCCGTGCAGCGGGGCAATGCCCCGCGCGACGAGATCGTCCCCCAGCCAGCGGGCGAAATCGTCCGGCCGGTCCGGCAGGACGGAGAGGTCGCGCGCGGGCTCGGCCGTCAGCGCCGCCCCGCCCGCCCCTTCGGCGAAGGCGCCCGGCGCATTCCCGGCATCGATCATCCAGGCCTCGAAGGGTTGCGGCAGGCGCCGCATCAGGGCGATTGCCACGGCAAGGCCCGATGGCCCTGCCCCGACGATGGCGATCCGCATGGCCGGCTGCGCGCCGGCTGGCGTTGCATCTTGCCTTGCGACCCTTTCGAAGAACATGCGCTGTCCTTTCCTCTCAGGTGGGAGGAGAATAGCGCAGCCGCGGATAATATTCTACCTTTTTACTAGAATAATATGCGGCGACTGGAAAACGGCGGTTTGCAACCCTTTCGGGGCTTGTCCGTTACCCCTCGCGGCGATCCGCACGAAGCGGCCTTGCCGACAGAAGGCCAAAATCAATCTATACAATCTCTATAGACTATGATCTTTCTATTCCGAAAATGCCTGTGCGCCCTGGAAACGAATTCCGCAAGGAGGAGACGACATGGGTACTCTCTCATACGCACCGGACCGAGCGGCGCGGACCGCCGCGATCATCGCCACGGAGGATGAGGCCGTCACGGTCGCCGGCACCCTCGGCGGCATCTTCGCCCTTCCCGGGGAGGGCGAGGTCCCGGCGGAAACGGCCGAAGCGCGCCTCGATCTTCTCTCCCGCTCCGGCCTCTTCGGCATCTCCGTGCCGACCGAGCACGGCGGGATCGACGTCTCAAACACGGTGCTGGCAGAGGTCTGTGCGCTTGCCGCCGCCCGCTCGCCGGCACTCGGCGAGATTCTTGCCGCCCATTTCGTCGCCGCCGAGGAGATCCGCGGCCACGGCAGCGAGAGCCAGAGCAACACCGTCTTTTCCGCAATCCTCGCCGGCGCCCGGCTGGCAAGGGCTTCCGTTCGCCGCGGCCAGACGGCGGACAGCTTCTCGCTCGCCTCCGGCGGGCTTGCCTGGCGCCTCGGCGGAGAGGCCTTCTGTACGCCCTGCGCCCGCCATGCCGACTGGCTGCTGGTGCCGGTCCACCACGAAGGCACGAAGGTGACGCATCTCCTGCTTCCCGCCCGCGGCGTGGGCCTGCACTATGTCGCCAACAGTTGCACGCCGGCGGCCGGCGATGCCCCGCCGGCCGAGCATGTGCTGTTCAAGGATGTGCTTGCGGAGGGCGATGCGCTGATCCAAACGGCGGGCGAGCCTTCCCCGCACGACGTCCGCCGCTCGCTGGAACTGCTGCTGGAGGCAGCACGCACGCTCGGCGCCGGCCGGCACGCCTTGCAGCGGCTGCTGGACGATACGGATGGCGATGCGCTTACCGCCGGGCTCCTCTCGGCAAGGCTTGCCGCCGCAGAGGCGATGGTGGCCGAGGCCGGCCGGGCGATCGACGCCGCACAGATCGGCCTTGCCGGGCAGCACAGGACGAATGCCTTCCTCGCCGCCGCCGCGGCGCTCACCGTCACGGAGGAAGCCGCAAGCGCCATCGCCGGCACGCCCGCAACGCCCCCGGCGCACCTTTCGGCGATTCTGAGCGAAAGCGGCGAATTGCGCCGGCAGGCCCGCCGGCCGGAGGAGGAAGTCTAGGCCGGCTCAGCCGACGCGCTTTTCCAGCTCTTCGTCGTCGATCATGGCGGAAGCGCCGGGAACGGCGACGAACTGCTCCAGCGTCATCGTATCGAGGATGGAGGCGATGGCGTCGCGCACCTCGGTCATCGCCCGGCGCACCTGGCAGCCTTCTGGGTCGGCACAGTCCTCGCAGGCCTCGTAGGCCGTGCGGCTGGCACAGCGGATCGGCGCCAGCGGGCCGTCGAGCACGCGGATGGCATGGCCGATGCGGATTTCCGCGGCCGGATGGGACAGCGAATAGCCGCCGCCCGGCCCCTTCTTCGAGCGCAGCATGCCGGCATTGCGCAATTCGAGCAGGATCGTATCGAGGAATTTCTTCGGGATATTGTTGCGCAGCGCGATCTCGCTGACGAAAGCCGTTTCGCCGGGCGCCAGCCGCGCCAGGTCGACCAGGGCCTTCAAACCGTATTTTCCCTTTTTCGTCAGCATTTCAGCCTGCTTTCCACCTGCATGAGCATCATCCGGACCTCATGCAGTCACCCATGCCGGGCGATTCCGGCTCATTCTAGGCATTGAAGTACGAAAAACATATAAAAACGGTATAATTTATTTGTGCAGTGCATCGCAAGAACATTGCCCTTCCCCGTCAACCCCTTGCGGCGTTTTCCTGCCATCCGTGCCCCGGCCGCATCATTTTCGCCGCCTTTTCGCGCGGCATCGGCTATTCTTGCGGGAACCTTCCGGCAGGCCCGACATCCAATAGGTCCCGAAAGGAGCATCCGATGCCGATTCTGCAAGACATTGCCCACAGCCTTCCCGACGACGGGGAAGCATCGCTCATCCGCCGCGCGGCCGCGGGCGACGCGGACGCCGTCCGCCATATCGTCAAGGCCCACAACCAGCGGCTCTATCGGCTCGTCCGGGCGGTGCTGCGCAGCAATGCCGATGCCGAGGAAGTGCTTCAGGAGGCCTATCTCCATGCCTTCTCCCGGCTTGCCGGCTTCAAGGCCGAGGCCTCGCTTTCGACCTGGCTCTCGCGCATCGCCCTCAACGCGGCCCTCATGCGGCTGCGTGCGCAGAAGCGCCAGAAGCGCGCGGCGGCGGAAACCCGGCCCTTCGAGGCCGACATCATCCCCTTCCCGCTCTCCTCCTCCACAGCCGATCCGGAGCGTGTCATGGCGCAGCGGCAGCTTCTCCGCCTCATAGAGGAGGCGACCGACGCGCTTCCCGAAGCCTTCCGTCTCGTCTTCGTCGCCCGCGTCATCGAGGGCCTGAGCGTGGAGGAGACGGCCGCGCTCCTCGGCCTGCCGCCGGCGACCGTGAAGACGCGGCTCCACCGCGCCCGCAAGCTCATCCGCACGCGGCTGGAAGAGCAGGTCGGCCCCGTCCTCACCGACGCCTTCCCCTTCGCCGGGACGCGCTGCGACCGGCTGACGGATGCCGTTCTCGCCAAGCTCAGCCTCGACACATGACGGGAACCTCCCGGGCACACCGGCATCCAATGGGGCGTTAACCGAAACGGGCGCCGCCCATCTGCGGCGCCGAGGAGACCCCGATGAAAATCCTGATCTGCGCGCTCAGCGCCGCCTGCCTTGCCCTTGCCGCCCCACTGGCCGTCGCCGCCGACAAGCCGACCGATCCCCAGATCGCCCACATCGCCTACAGCGCCGGCGTCATCGACGTGGAAGCGGCCAAGCTCGCCTTGTCGAAGACGAGGAACCCGGACGTCACCGCCTTTGCCCGGTCGATGCAGAAGGACCATGAGGCCGTCAACGACATGGCGCTGGCGCTCGTCAAGAAGCTGGGCGTGACGCCCGAGGACAACCCGACCAGCCAGGCGCTCGCCAAGGCCGGCGAGGAAAAGCGCGCCGAACTCGGCAAACTCGATGGCGCCGCCTTCGACGAGGCCTATATCGACAACGAGGTCGCCTATCACAAGCAAGTCAACGGCGCGCTCGAGACGCTGCTGATCCCCTCGGCGCAGAACCCCGAGCTGAAGAGCCTGCTGGAAACCGGCCTGAAACTGTTCCAGGGCCATGAGCAGCACGCCGAGCACGTCGCGGCAGGCCTGAAATGACCGCCCTCCTCAACCGGCGCCAGTTGCTGGCGGCGGGCGCCGCGGTCCTTGCCGGCGGCACGCTCGCCCGCGCCCACAACGGCACGGTCCATGTGACGATCGACAAGCTCGCCTTCCAGCCCGCGGAAATCGAGGTGAAGGCCGGCGAGACGATCGAATGGACCAACAGGGATCCCTTCGCCCACACCGCCACCGTCAAGGGCGGCTGGGAGGTGTCCATCCCGCCCGGCAAGTCGGCAACCCATGTCGTGACCGCCGACGACAGTGTGGACTATTACTGCCGCTTCCATCCCAACATGACGGGCAGGATCAAGGTCGTCGCCTGACAGCGCTTGCCCGCTGCGTGCACTCCGCGCGGCGGTCTCCCATGGCCGCTTTCCCCCTCTCTCCTTGGCCAAAGGGAGGGCGTGATGAAAGCAAAAGGCCGTGATAGGGTCGCGCGGAACGATCCTGGAGTGTGAGCGGAATGAGCGAGAAGACGTTGAAGGACTGGGAAGCGCTGGCCGAGAAGGAGCTGCGCGCCGCGCCCGGAACGCTCGACTGGCAGACGCCGGAAGGCATAACCGTCAAGCCCGTCTATACGGCGGAGGACCTTGAAGGCCTCAACCACCTCGGCTCGCTCCCGGGCTTCTCTCCCTTCGTGCGCGGGCCGCGCGCCACCATGTATGCCGGCCGGCCCTGGACGATCCGCCAATATGCCGGCTTCTCCACCGCAGAAGCCTCCAACGCCTTCTACCGCAAGGCGCTCGCCGCCGGCCAGCAGGGCGTTTCCGTCGCCTTCGACCTTGCCACCCACCGCGGCTATGACAGCGACCATCCCCGCGTCGTCGGCGATGTCGGCAAGGCGGGCGTCGCTATCGACAGCGTGGAGGACATGAAGGTCCTCTTCTCCGGCATCCCGCTGGAAAAGGTCTCCGTCTCCATGACGATGAACGGCGCGGTGATCCCGATCCTCGCGAGCTTCATCGTCGCCGGAGAGGAGCAGGGCGTGCCGCGGGAAGCCCTCTCCGGGACCATCCAGAACGACATCCTCAAGGAGTTCATGGTCCGCAACACCTACATCTACCCGCCCGCGCCCTCGATGCGGATCGTCGCCGACATCATCGACTACACGGCGCGCGAGATGCCCAAGTTCAACTCCATCTCGATCTCCGGCTACCACATGCAGGAGGCCGGCGCGACGCTCACGCAGGAGCTTGCCTTCACCATCGCCGACGGACGCGAATATGTCCGCGCAGCCATCGCCAAGGGCCTCGATGTCGACGATTTCGCCGGCCGCCTCTCCTTCTTCTTCGCCATCGGCATGAACTTCTTCATGGAGGCGGCCAAGCTGCGCGCCGCGCGCCTGCTCTGGGACCGCGTCATGGACGAGTTCCAGCCGAAGAAGGCCTCCTCCCGCATGCTGCGCACCCACTGTCAGACCTCCGGCGTCTCGCTGCAGGAACAGGACCCCTACAACAACATCGTGCGCACCGCCTTCGAGGCGATGTCCGCCGCGCTCGGCGGCACGCAGTCGCTGCACACCAATTCCTTCGACGAGGCCATCGCGCTTCCGACGGAATTCTCCGCCCGCATCGCCCGAAACACCCAGCTCATCCTCCAGCACGAGACGGGCGTGACCAAGGTGGTCGACCCGCTCGCCGGCTCCTACTATGTCGAAAGCCTCACGCATGAGCTTGCCGGGAAGGCCTGGGCTCTCATGGGAGAGGTGGAGGCGATGGGCGGCATGACGAAGGCCGTCATCGAGGGTCTGCCCAAGCGGCTGATCGAGGAGGCCGCCACGCGCCGTCAGGCCGCCGTCGACCGCGGCGACGAGGTGATCGTCGGCGTCAACAAGTACCGGCTGGAAGACGAGCAGCCGATCGACATTCTGGAGATCGACAATTCCGCCGTGCGCGCCGCGCAGATCAAGCGGCTGGACGAGATCCGCCGCCGCCGCGACGGTGCAGCGGTGGCCGGGGCGCTCGCCGGGCTGGAAGCCGTCGCAAAGACCGGCCAGGGCAACCTCCTCGAAGCCGCCGTCGCGGCCGCGCGGGCACGCGCGACGGTGGGCGAGATTTCCGACGCCATGCGCCGCGCCTTCGGCGACCATGCGGCGGTGCCCGACGTCGTCGGCGACATTTACGGCCCGGCCTATGGCGACGACCCGGAATACAGGACGCTCGCCGGCCGCATCGCCGCGCGCGCGGCGAAGCCGAAGATCATGGTGGCCAAGCTCGGCCAGGACGGCCACGACCGCGGCGCCAAGGTCATCGCCTCGGCCTTCGGCGATCTCGGCTTCGACGTCACCGTCGGCCCGCTGTTCCAGACGCCGGAGGAGGCGGCCGACCTTGCCGTTTCCGGGAAGGTGCAGGTCGTCGGCATGTCCTCGCTCGCCGCCGGGCACAAGACGCTGGCCCCGGCGCTGGTCGAGGCGCTCCGCAAGCGCGGGGCGGAGAATATCGTGGTGGTCGTCGGCGGCGTCATTCCGCGGCAGGACTACGATTTCCTGCTGGAGAACGGCGTTTCGGCCGTCTTCGGCCCCGGCACGAACGTGCTCGATGCGGCCAATGCCGTGCTCGACCTCGTGGACGGCCGGATTCGCAACCAATAGAGACGGTCAGTTCAGCCGCGCTTCCGTCTCGGCGTCGAAGACGTGGAAGGAGGCGGGATCGACATGGAGGGTGACCTCCTCGCCCGCCTCGACGCGCGCGGCTGCCGGCAGGGCGGCCACGATGCGCTGCCCGCCGACCGAGGCCGTGACGATGCGCTCCGGCCCGGTAAGCTCGGCGACCTCGCAGCGCGCCGAAAAGCCGATCCCCTCGCCCGCCTGCCCCACCGCCTCGGGGCGGACGCCGAGCACGAGCCGGCGTCCCGCGGGAACGGCCTCCAGCCCCGGCAAGGCAAGTGCGATCCCGCTCCCGTCGACCGTCACCCGGCCGGCCTGCGCGGTCGCGGCAAGCAGGTTCATCGGCGGCGCGCCGACGAAGGTGGCGACATAGAGCGTCGCAGGGCGGTTGTAGATCTCTTCCGGCGTGCCGAGCTGCTCGATGCGCCCGTTGCGCATGACGGCGATGCGGGTCGCCAGCGTCATCGCCTCGATCTGGTCGTGCGTGACATAGACCACGGTGGTCTTCGTCAGCTGGTGCAGGCGCTTCAGCTCCGTGCGCATCTCCATGCGCAGTTTGGCGTCGAGGTTCGATAGCGGTTCGTCGAACAGGAAGATCTTCGGATTGCGCACGAGCGCGCGGCCGATCGCCACGCGCTGGCGCTGGCCGCCGGAAAGCTGGGCCGGCTTGCGCTCCAGCAGGGTCTCGATCTGCAGCAGCCTTGCCGTCTCGCGCACGGCCCTGTCGCGCTCGGCCGCGCCGACCTTGCGCATTTCCAGCCCGAAGCCGATGTTCCGATGCACGGTCAGATTGGGATAGAGCGCGTAGGACTGGAACACCATGGCGATGTCGCGGTCCTTCGGATGCATCCCGACGATGGAGCGCCCGTCGATGCGGATATCGCCGCTCGTCGGCTCGGCAAGGCCCGCGATGATGTTGAGCAGCGTGGACTTGCCGCAGCCGGACGCACCGAGCAGCACGAGGAACTCCCCGCTCGCAAGGTCGATGTCGATGCCCTTCAACGTCTCGATGGCGCCGTAGCTCTTGCGGATGGCGTCTATGGTCAGCGTGCTCATGCCGGGATTTCCTGCGTGTCCGGCGCATAGCGCCGCGGATGGGTGGAAATGGCGCGCGAAGCGATGCGGGTGCCTGCGGCAAGGCTCGCCGCCAGCCCCTCGCCGGCCGCATAGGCAGCAAGGAAGCCGGCATTGAACACGTCGCCCGCGCCGATCGTGTCGACCACCGCAACCGGCGGCGCTTCGGCGTGCAAAAGCCGGCCTTGCGGATCGACGGCCAGCGCACCCTTCGGCCCGCATTTCACGACGGCGATCGCACCGTCCGGCATGCCCTGCCGAAGGATGCACCCCGCCTCGGCGGGGTCGGCCACCTCCGCAAGGCTGGTCGTCTCCACCTCGTTGAGAAGCGCGATGCGGCAGCGTGACAGCCAGCGTTTCGCCGCCGTTTTGTTGGCCGCCGTCCAGCCCGCGAGCGGCCAGCCCGTATCGAGCGCGACGGCGATGCCGTGGCGGTCCGCCCAGTCGAAGAGCGCGTCGTATTCCTCCACCAGCCGGTCTGTGAGGAAGGAGCCGCACAGGAGCGCGATGCCGCCGGCAAGGCGCGGCCCGTCCAGCACGGCGAAGACATCCTCCAGGCTGAACAGCGGAAGGTGGCCGCGCGTGGTGAAGAAGGTGCGCTCGCCGTCCGGGTGGGTGATGCCGACGGAGAGCGTCGTGCTCTCGCCGTGCACCGGCCATTTCCGGGCGTGATCGCCGAAGCTGCCGGCAAGCCACGTCCCGAAACTGTCGGCGCCGATGCTCGCCGCCATCTCGAAGGGCGTGCCGAGCGCCATCAGGGCGAGCGCGGCGTTGCCGGCCGAGCCGCCGGGGCGCAATTCGTCATGGTCGACGATGATCTCGGTGCCCGGCTGCGGCCAGGGGGCGGCCGGGCCCATGATCAGGTCGACATTGACGTTTCCGATGACGGCAAGCGGTCTCACACGTTATCCTTTCACGCCGCCGCTGGTGAGGCCCGAGATGAGGGCCCGCTGCATGAGGAGGCCGACCAGCACCGGGGGCAGCGCGGCGAGCACGCCGGCGGTCGCGATCAGCCCGTAGTCGGAGACCCGCCCGCCGGCAAGGTCGGCGATGGCGACGGTCAGCGTGCGGGCGCGCTGGTCGGAGGTGAAGAGCAGCGCATAGAAGAACTCGTCCCAGCCGAGCAGGAAGGCGAAGAGCGCCGAAGTGGCGACGATGGGCATGGCGAGCGGCAGGGTAAGGATGCGCAATGTCGTAAAGAGCCCGGCCCCGTCGATCATCGCCGCCTGCTCGATCTCGCGCGGAATGCCGTCGAAGCCGGATTTCATCAGCCAGGTCGTGAAGGGCGCGAGGATGCTGAGATAGACGAGCGCGAGGCCGAAGACGGAATTGAGAAGGCCGAGCCAGGCGAGCGCCATGTAGAGCGGCACGGCAAGCACCACCGGCGGCAGCATGTAGGTGGCGATCACCAGCGACAGCGACCAGCCGACCGAAGGCGTGCGCGAGACCGCCCAGCCGGCCGGAATGGCAAGCACGATGGCCGCGAGCGTCGCCATGCCGGCAACGAGGATGCTGTTGATAAGCGAAGCGACGAAGGCCGCGCCCGCGCTGTTGGGAACGGTCGAGAGGAGGACCGCATAGCGCGAGAAATCGACATGGCTCGGCCACCAGCCGAGCGGCTTTGCGACGAGGTCGGCGGCCGGCGAAATGCTCATGACGAAGAGCCAGAAGATCGGCGCGAGGATGACGGCGGCAAGCAGGAGCGCTGCGGCATGGATGAGGATCGAGGCGAGGCGGCTGCGGCGTTCCATCAGGCGGCGCTCCCCGCGGCGCGGCGCACCAGCAGGCCGTAGCCGACCGCCAGCACGGTGACGATGAGCGTGACGACGAGGGCGAGCGAGGCGCCCGAGCCCGCCCGCTGGAAGGAGAAGGCCTCCTGATAGACGAGGATGGAGAGCGTGCGCGTCGAATTGGCCGGCCCGCCGCGCGTCATGACCCAGATGATGTCGAATACCTTGAAGGCCTCGATGGTGCGCAGCACCAGCGCCACCATGAGGGGACCGGCAAGATAGGGCAGCACGACGAAGCGGAAGCGGGCGAAGGGCCCTGCGCCATCGACGAGCGCGGCCGAGGTGATGTCCCGCGGCACGGCCTGCAGGGCGGCGAGCGCGATGAGGGCGACGAGCGGAAAGTTCTTCCAGCAGTCGGCAAGGATCAGCGCCGTCATGGCCGTGCCCGGTTCGCCGAGCCACGAACGATAGCCGTCGAGAAGGCCGATCTGCGTCAGCGCCGCATTCAGCGCGCCGTATTCCGGGTTGTAGATCAGCCGCCACAGCGTCGCGTTGACGACGGTGGGCAGCGCCCAGGGCAGGATGAGCAGCGCGCGCAGCACGGCGCGGCCGTAGAAGCGCTGGTTGAGCAGCAGGGCGGCGAGGACGCCGATCACCATTTCCGCCGTCACCGAGACGACCGCGAACCAGGTGGTCGCATAAAGGGCGCGCTGGAAATTGCCGCTCGTCAGCATCTTCACGTAATTGTCGAAGCCGACGAACCGGCCGCCGAGGCCGACGAGCTTGGCATCGGTGAAGGAAAGACGCACCGTATCGGCCATCGGCCAGCCGATCACCGCGATCATGATCGCCAGGAGCGGCAGCATGAGAAGCCATGCCCGGGTCGTCATCCAGGTGCTGGACATGGCATCCTCTTGTCGGTCTTCGGGGCAGCAAGTGTGCGGGCGGCCGGGGCCGCCCGCAAGACGCATTCGTCAGAGGCCGCTGTTTTCCGCGGCGGATTTCAGCGCCTCTTCCGGCGAGGCCTGATCGAGAAGCGCTTCCTGAATGGCCTGCTGGAGAGCCGTGGAGAGCTCCTGGTACTTCGGCGTCGTCGGGCGCGGATACATGGCGGCAAGGCCGAGCTTGGCGGCGGCGATCATCTCTTCCTGCCCGGCGGTCACGGCCGGGTCGTCATAGGAGGAAGACCAGATCGGCAGGCTGAGCTTGGCATAGGCGTTCTGCGTTTCCTGCGAGGTCATGTGGACGATGTATTTCCACGCCTCGTCGGGATGCTTGCTCGTCGTGGTGATGCCGAGGCCCATCGAGCCGTTGACGGCCGAGACCTCGCTCTTGCCGGAAACGCCCGGCGCAGGCACGACGCCCACCTTGCCGGCGACCTTGCTGTCCTTGCCGGCATTGGCCATGTTGTACATGTAGGTCCAGTTGAGCGCGAAGGCCGCCTCGCCGTTCTGGAAGACGTTGCGCACGTCCTCTTCGAGGAATTCCTTGGAATTCGGGTTGGTGAGGCCGGACTTGTAGCTGTCGACCATGTATTTCAGCGCGTCGAGGCCGCCGCCCTCGGCGAAGGCCGGCTTGCCGTCCTTGAGGAACTCCCCGCCATAGGCGCTGACGAGCGTGGTGTAGTCGCAGATCGCGGCCTCGGCCTGCGCCCAGCTCCAGGCGATGGGCGTTGCCAGCAGGCCCTTGTCCTTGATGATCTTCGCCTGCTCGGTCAGTTCGTCCCAGGTCTTCGGCGGCGCCTTGATGCCGGCCTTTTCCAGGATTTCCTTGTTGTAGAACAGGTACTTGGTGTCGAGGATCCACGGCATGCCGTAGGACTTGCCGTCATAGTTCACCGTCGTCCAGGCACCGGGCAGGACGCCCTTCTTCATGTCGTCGGTGATACGCGAGGAGACGTCGACCAGCACGTTGTTGGCCGCATATTCGGCCGGCCAGATCACGTCGAAGAGCACGACGTCATAGCCGCCGCCGGAGCCCTGCGCGAGCACGGTCTTGTCGTGCAGGCCCTCGTAGGGCACGAATTCGAGATTGACCTTGATGTCCGGGTTCGCCTTGGTGAAGGCGTCGGTCATCGCCCGCACGTCCGCTTCGCTATAGGCGGCCTGCGCCATGAAGAGGGCGTTGAGCGTGGTTTCCGCAAAGGCGTGCGGAGCGGACGCGGCGGCGATGAGCGCGGCGCCCAGCAGGGTTTTCGAGATCGATTTCAACATGCCAGCCTCCAGTTTGCTTTGATGCCGAAAGCGCCCGGCACGGGCGCTTGTCTTTGCCATGGGCCTTGTGGCCCGTTCCCGGAACTCTTCGGTTCCTTATTAAGTCAAATGTCTTGACTTAACTGTTCTGTATTAATCAAATGGTGTCAAGAGGGAAGTGGCGATGAACGAACTGCGGACGATCCGCGCCAAGAGCGGAACCAATCAGGAAGGCACGAGCGCGCACAACCGGCGCGTCATCATCGAGGCCATCCGCCTGAACGGCCCGCTCTCGCGCGCCGATCTCGCCCGTGCGACCCGGCTCACCAAGCAGACCGTCTCCAACCTCATCGAGAACCTGGAGGCCGACGGGCTCGTCGCCTCCGAAGACGTGGTGCGGCGCGGCCGCGGCCAGCCCTCCACGCCCTACCGGCTCGTGGCCGAGGGCGCCTTTGCGCTCGGCGTGCAGATCGACCGGGAGCTCACCCGCGTCGTCGCCGTCGATTTCCTGGGGCGGGAAGCCGCCCGGGCGGTCGCCAACCTGCCGCCGGGCGATCCCGTCGAGGGCAGCCGGGTGATCCTGCGGCTCGTCGAGAAGGTGCGCGCCGACCTCGTCGCGCGCATTCCGGTCTCCGCCCACCGGCTCACCGGGCTCGGCATCGCCATGCCGGGACCGTTCGGGCTGGAGCCCGCCGGAGACGATCCGTGGATGATGGGCAAGTGGCAGGCCTTTCCGCTGCTGGAGACGCTCGCCGCCGGCACCGGCCTCGACGTCAGCCTGCAGAACGACGCCACGGCCTGCGCGACGGCCGAGCGCATGAACGGTGCGGCCGACGGCCTCGACCATGTCGTCTGCCTCTATCTCGGCTACGGCATCGGCGCGGGCCTGATCCTCGGAGGCGAGCTCTACACCGGCAGCAACCGCAATGCGGGCGAGATCGGCATGGTGCTCTTCTCGCGCGGCGGCGCGGTCCTGCCGCTGGAGCATCGCGCCTCGCTCGCCTCGCTGTTCCAGCGCCTCGGCCTCGACACGGCGACGACGGATGCCTACGAGACGGTGGAGCGGCTGACGCGGGAGGGCGACCCGCGCATTCTCGACTGGCTGGAGGGGGCCGCGACAGATCTCCGGCAGGCCGTCCACATGGTCGAGACCATCTTCGATCCGCAGACCGTGCTTTTGACCGGCAGCGCGCCGCAGCCGCTCGCCGAGCGGCTGTTTGCCGCCGTCTTCCCGCTGCTGCCGTCGAATGCCGAGCGGCCGGGCCGCGCGATCGCCCGCTTCCAGCTCGGCACGATGGATCCCTGGGCGGTCGCCCTCGGCGCGGCCGCCGATCCCATCCGCCGCGCCTTCGATCCGGTCTTCTCGGCCATCCTCAAGGAAGCCACCTGAGCGGAAAGCCTATTCCTTCGCGCCGTCGGCGAGCGCCGAAAGGCCGTTCATGTCGCGTACGAGCAGCTTCTGCCGCCCGCCCTCGACGAGGCCGCGCGCTTCCCAGGCCGAAAGGATGCGCGAGACGGTGTGCAGCGTCGTGCCGGTCATCTCGGCGATGTCCTGGCGGGAGATGGGGAAGTCGATGCGGATGCCGTCCTCCTCCTTGCGCCCCGCCTGGCGCGAGAGGCGCAGGACGGCATGGGCGACGCGCCGCTCCACTTCCTCGGTGGACATCTCGCGGATGCGGGTATGGGCCTCTTCCAGCCGCTGGCCGATCGTCTGCATGGCGCTGACGGCAAGGCGGGGGTTCTGCTCGACGAAGCTCGGCCAGAGATCCGTCGGCCAGCCGAGGATCACGCTCTCCGTCGCCGCGCGCGCGGTGCCGGGATAGTCGGACCGCTGCAGCGCCTTGGCGAAGCCGAAGAGGTCGCCCGGATGGACGACGCGCACGATGATCTGCTGGCCGTCCTGCGTCACCTGCGTCACCTTCAGGCGGCCGTGCAGCAGGAGGAAGAAGCTTGCCGCCTGCTGGCCCTGCTCGAAGACGGCATCGCCCTGCGGCACGCGGCGCGCGGTCGCATGGGCCAGCAATCTGTCGAGGTCTTCGTCGCTCATCCGCTCGAACAAGGCGAGCGAGCGCACGACGGTCCTGTCGATCTTCACAATCCGTAGCCTCTCGGTATGAACGTTACCGGCTTCTATCACGCCGGGGCCGCGGCCGGAAGTTCAGAACGGCAATCCTTTCCTGCGAAGCGTGTCGAGGAGGCCGGCATACCAGCGGGTATCCTTCACCAGGCGGAAGCCGACATTGTCCGGCGGCACGCCCACCGCGCAGCCGCCGCCCTTGGGGTTGCGCACGAACGAGCTCAGCGAGGCGCGGTGCTTGCCGCTCGCAACGTAGACGCCGCACGACTGGGTGTCCTTCACGACAGCCCCCGCCTTGTCGAGGTTGACGCGGCGGCTGCAGCTCGCCGTCCAGTCCCAGACATTGCCGGCGAAGTCGGCAAGGCCGAACTCGCTCTCGCCGAAGCGGCCGAGCGGCTGGGGAACCGGATCGCGCGAGGCCTTGCGCGCCGCCTCCCGGCGATAGTCGGCCAGCCAGCGGTCGGCGGGATTGGTGCTGTTAATGTCGACGCCCAGCGCATCGTCCGGGAAGCGCGAGCCGGCGGCGAAGGCAAGGTCGCGGTCGGTCGGCAGCGTCCAGATCTCGCCGGTGCGCGCGCTCAGCCAGCCGGCATAGGCGACGGCGTCGTCATAGCTGACGCCCGTGGCGGGGGTGGTAGCGGGATCGGCCGGCACATAGCTCGGCTCGGCCGGCGGGCAGGCGCCATCGGCCACGCAGCGCCCGTAGTCGGCGGCGGTGACTTGGTATTTCATGATGGTGAGCGGACGGCGGATCGTCACGGTCTCGACCGGGCCGTCGACGGCAAAGCCGTTGCGGAAGAATTCGCCGCTGTCGCGATACTGGAAGGTGCGCGGCGCGACCTCCACCGTCATCGGCTCATCGAGGACGGGCCCCGCCGGCGCGGGACGGAAGAGATCGGCCTGAACTGCCAGCGTGCCGGCAAGGCCGGCGAGCAGGACGGCGGGGAAAGCGAGCGAAGTCCACGAGATGCCGGGTTTCGAAACGAGCACAGCCATGACGGCCTCCTTGCACGCGCCCGGACGATGTTTCGGCATCCGGGGCGGGTGCCGGTGAAAGGCCGGGCCGCCGCCGGCGGCCCGGAGAGGGCCCGCCGCCAAGGCGGCGGGCATCAGGGGTCAGACGCCGTTCGGGGGCGTGACCGATGTCATCAGGTCGTCGTTCCACTTGCCCGTGACCGTGAAGTGCGCGGCCGCACCCAGCTCGAAGGCCTCGATCAGGTTGTGGTTGACATAGGCGTAGATGCCGGGTTGCTCGAAGGTGTAGAAGGCCGCGCCCGCCGTGCCGCCCGGAATGAACCAGGTCTCCTGGTCGACATCCGGAACGTTGCGGAACTTGCCGGTCGCCCAGACATAGTCGCCGTGGCCGCCGATAAGGTGCGGGCGGGTGTCGCGGTTGGCCTGCGAATGCACGATCAGCACCTTCTCGCCCACCTTCGCCTGCAGGGCGTTGTCGCCGGTGAGGGCCCCGACCGCGCCGTTGAAGACGATATGGCTCGGGGTCAGCGTGCGCATCACCTCGATCGTGTCGGCATAGGCGTCGCCCGCGCTGGCATATTTCTTGAAGTTGCCCTTCTCGTCGCGCGGCACGTAGAAATCCTGCTCGCCGACATAGTAGACCCGGTCATAGGTCAGTTCCTTGCCGTGCCCGTCGGTGAGCCCTTCGCGGGGCAGCACCATGATCGCGCCGTTCATGCCCGAGGTGACATGCCACGGCACCATTCCGGGAGGTGCGCAGTGGTAGACGAAGACGCCGGCCTTGGTGGCCTTGAAGCGCAGGACCGTGCTTTCGCCCGGGTTGACCACGGTCAGCGCACCGCCGCCGAGGCCGCCGGTGGCCGAATGGAAGTCGATGTTGTGCTGCAGCTCGTTGGTCTCGGGGTTGATCAGCGTCAGCTCGACATAGTCGCCCTGGTGCACGACCATCATCGGCCCGGGAACCGACCCGTTGAAGGTCATCGCGTGGACTTCCGTGCCCTGGTCGTCGAGGATCATCGTCTTTTCCTCGATCGTCAGGGTGAATTCGTGAATCTTCGGGCCGCCGTCAGCCTTCTGGCTGTGGGCGTGGACGAAGGGAGGTTTCACCAGCTCGACCTTCACCCGCTCAAGGTTGGCGACGTTTGCGGCCGCGGCGGTCGGATCGGTCTGGATGTCGCCGCCTTCGGCCCGTGCCATCGTCGCCGCGATGAGCGGCGTCAGGACGCCGGCGAAAGCGGCACCGCCCAGGATCGTGCGGCGGGTCATCTGAAACTGCTCAGTCATTGCATGTCTCCTTTTGAAAGAACGGAGCGGTGTATCGCCCTGTTGCTCTCGTTCTACGCGCATTCGGCGCCGTCTCTTTGAGGCTGGTCAAACAGGTCCTTCCGGCCGCTGCGGCATTTTGGCAGGCGCCTGCTTGCTCTTTGTCATCTCGCAAAGAACCCGCCGGCCGCGGCCCCTAGAAGGAAACTCACACATGCAAAGGAGCACGATCATGAGTGCAAGCCAAACCGCGGGGCGCGTCGGCGGCCCCGTTCCACGCGGCCTTTCCCGCACCGGCCCGGTGCTGTTTTCCTACGGCTTCCGGCCGTTCTTCCTCGGCGGCGGCGTGTGGGCGATCGTCGCCATGACGCTGTGGATCGCCGCGATCACCGGCCATATCGAGATCGCCGGCGATTACGGCGCGCCGAACTGGCACGCGCACGAGATGCTGTTCGGCTTCGCCTCGGCCGTGCTCGCCGGCTTCCTGCTGACGGCCGTGCCCAACTGGACGGGCCGGCTGCCCGTTTCCGGCAAGCCGCTCGGCGCGCTCTTCGGCCTCTGGTGCGCCGGGCGCATCGCCCTCCTCATGGCCGACTGGATCGGCGTGACGGCAGCCGCCGTGATCGACGGCCTCTTCCTTCCGGTGCTCCTTCTCATCTGCACGCGCGAGATCGTCGCCGGGCGCAAGTGGAAGGACCTGAAGGTGCTCGGGGCGCTCCTCGCCCTTTCGCTGGCGAACGGGCTCTACCACGTCGCCATCATCGGCGGCGACCGCGACGAGGTGACGATCCGCCTCGCCCTTTCCGCCTATGTCATACTGGTGATGATCATCGGCGGGCGCATCGTGCCGAGCTTCACCCGCAACTGGCTCGCCAAGGCGGGGCGGACGAAATTCCCGGTCCCCTTCAATCGTTTCGACACCGTCGCCATCCTCGCCGGCACCGCGGCGCTCGCCGCCTGGACCGCCGATCCGATGCATCCCGCAACGACCGTGCTCGCACTTGCCGGCGCCGTCCTCAACGCCGTCCGCCTCTACCGCTGGCGCGGCTGGACGACGGCGCAGGAAAAGCTGCTCGTCGTCCTCCACGTCGCCTATGCCTTCATCCCGCTCGGCCTTCTGGCCATCGCCCTTGCCGCCAACGGCTGGCTGGAGGAGCGCTCGGTGCTGCATCTCCTCTCCGTCGGCGCCATTGCCGGCATGATGCTGGCGGTGATGACGCGCGCCAGCCTCGGCCATACCGGCCATGCCCTGACGGCCTCGCGCCTGACCGTCGCGGCCTATGTGGCGGTCTTCGCCTGCGCGCTGGTCCGCCCGCTTGGCGAGGTCCTTCCCGACATGAGCCAGACGATCTATGCCGCCTCCGGCGTCCTCTGGATCACCGCCTTCGGCCTCTTCTGCCTGGAATATGCGCCGATCCTCACCCGCCGGCGCCGCACGCCGCTGTAAGGGGAACAGGCATCGTCAGCCGCGCGAGACCGCAGGTGCCATCTCCTGCGGTCTCCCCCTCCTGCTTTGCGAAGGCGGAATCTTCCGCATCCGCTTGCCTCCCTCCCCTCATCTTGTATACTAGCATGCATTATACGCCCCGGCAGGCGCGGGGCCTTGCCTTGGAGCCCGAAGTCATGCTCTTTGGCGAGCCGGCGTCAGCGCGGCCCGGCAGGACCGGGACGGGCGGGACGCGATGGAACGGCGGCCGGTGACAGGATGACCATGGTGGCTATGCATGAAATGACCTTTGCCGCCCGCGGCAGCCGTTGCGGTTGCCGCGCATGAGGGGCGCCCAGAACCCGGCCGGCGCGCCGTCGAGCGTCGACGACATCCACGACGTCATCCGCGACGAGATCATCACGCTGCGGCTGATGCCCGGCGCCAAGGTCTCCGAGAACGAGCTGGCGCGCCGGTTCAACACCAGCCGCACGCCGGTTCGCGAGGCGCTGCTGCGGCTCGTCGACGAGGGCCTCGTCGAGGTCTGGCCGCAGCGCGGCACGCTGATCACGCCGATCTCGCTGCAGGCGGTGCGGCGCGCCCGCTTCGTGCGCGAGGCCATCGAGGTCGCCGTGTTCCGCAAGGCCGCCATCGAAGGCCTTTCCGCGGCGGTGCTCGCCCAGCTCGACGCCATCATGGCCGAGCAGGATGCGGCCCGCGAGGATCCCGTCCGCTTCACCGAGGCCGACGACGCCTTCCACCGCGCCTTCGCCAACGGCATCGCGGTCGGGGACATCTGGACGGTGCTGGAGCGGGAGAAGGCGCAGTTCGACCGGCTGCGCTTCCTCAGCCTGCCGAACGTCACGCCCGTCTCCGTGCTGATCGAGCAGCACGAGAAGATGATCGCCGCCGTCCGCGCGCGCGATCCCGACGCCGCCGAGAAGGCCGTGCGCCACCATCTGTCGGAAGTGCTGAAGGTGACGGAGCAGCTTTCCGCCCGCTATCCCGACCTCATCGTCAACGATATCTGACCGCGCAGGACCTATCCGGCTTCCGCGCGGATCGCCTTCTCCATGCCGAGCGACAGCATCCGGCCGAGCCTCAAGATCGTCGCCTCCGCAAAGGCGCCGTGCGACAGCCCTTCGGGAAGGAAATCCGGCAGCGCGGCGAGGGCGGAGAAGATCGCCGCCGCATCCTCGCGCGGCGTGTCCGCCAGGGCGGCCGCAAGTTCCTTTTCGCGCGGATCGTTCAGCGGATGACCGCCCCGGTCCAGCACGTAGCGCATCCAGGCCGCCGTCGCGAAGGCGAAGGGCGCGACGTCGTTGCCGCGCGCCAGCGCTTCGAGGGCGGGCGCGAAGATGCGCTGCGGCAGCTTCTGCGTGCCATCCATGGCGATCTGCCGTGTCTCGTGGGCGATGGCCGGGTTGGCGAAGCGCGCGCAGAGCCTGTCGGCATAGGCCGCAAGGTCCATGGCGATGTCCGGCAGGGTCGCCGCCGCGGCCGTCATATGCCGGCGCACGAGCGCGGCGAGCGCCCCGTCCGCCATGACGTCGCAGACATAGGTCTTCCCGCTGAGGAAGCCGGCATAGGCCAGCATGGAATGGCTGCCGTTCAGCATCCTGAGCTTCATCTTCTCGTAGGGCGCGACATCCGGGACGAAGAGCGCGCCGGCCTCTTCCCAAGCAGGGCGGCCGGCTGGGAAACGATCCTCGATCACCCATTGGCTGAACGGCTCCGTCTCGATGGCCGCCTCATCCTCGTAGCCGGTCAGCGCGGCGGCATCGGCCCGCGTGCGCGCCGTCGCGGCCGGGGTAATGCGATCCACCATCGTCGAGGGGAAGGCGACCTCCCCGGCGATCCGCTCCGCAAGGGCGGGACCGTGCGCGCGCCGCGCGAAATCGATCACCGCCGCCCGGAGCAGGGTGCCGTTTTCCGGCAGGTTGTCGCAACTGAGGACGGTGAAAGGCGGCAAGCCGCCTGCAAAGCGGAGCGCAAGCCCCTGCGCGATCAGGCCGAGGACGCCGCGCGGCGCGGCGGGCGAAAGAAGGTCGGCGGCGACCGCCGGATGGCACTCGTCGCAGCCGCCGCTGCGCAGGAGCCCGTAGCCCTTTTCCGTGACGGTGATGCTGACGATCCGGCAGCTGGCCTCCGTCATGGCGGAGAGGACGCGCGGGCCGAGATCCCCGCCGGCAACGACGCCGGCGATCGCGCCGACGATGCGGGCATCCGGCGTCTCGCCGCGTTCGATCAGGGTGTAGCGGCCGTCCTGCGGGTTGAGGGCGTTCGCCACGTCCTCGCCGCGCAGGGAAACACCGAGGATCCGCCAGTCGCCGCGGCCAGCGGCCATAGCACCATCGGTATAGGCGGCGATATGGGCGCGCGCGAAGGCGCCGAGGCCGAGATGCACGATCCCGGTCTTCCTCTCTTCGGGCACATAGCCCGGCCAGCGCGCGGGATGGCCGTCGAGCGGCCCCGCCTTGGATGAGAGCCTCATCGCCCCGCACCGCGCACGGCCGGATGCTCAAGGGCGGTCATGATGCCGCGCAGCTCGGCAAGGCCCTTGAGACGGCCGATGGCGGGATAACCCGGCTGCGCCTGCCGCTTGAGGTCGTCGAGGATGTCCTGCCCGTGGTCGGGCCGCATCGGGATGTTGCAATCGGCCCGGCCGGCCGCCTTGCGGCGGCGTTCCTCGGCGAGGATCGCATCGATCATCGCCACCATGTCCGTGCCGCCCTCCAGATGCCCCGCCTCGTGGAAGGAGCCGCCGAATTGCGGGGTTTCGCAGAGAACGTTGCGCAGGTGCAGGAAATGCACGCGGTCGCCGAGCCGCCGCATCATGCCCGGCAGGTCGTTGTCGAGGCGCGCGCCGAGCGAGCCGGTGCAGAGCGTGATGCCGCTCGCGGCGATGTCGACCGCATCCATGACGTGGCGATAATGCGCCTCGGTCGACATGACGCGCGGCAGGCCCAGGAGCGGGAAGGGCGGGTCGTCCGGATGACAGCAGATCCGCACGCCGAGCTTTTCCGCCAGCGGCGCGACCTCGGCGAGGAAATCGACGAGATGGCCGCGCAGGCTTTCCTCGCTGATGGCGGCATATTCCGCAAGATGAGCACGCACATCCTCGAGCGTGAAGGATTCGGCAGCGCCCGGCAGGCCGAAGACGACGTTGCCGGCAAGCTGGCGGCAGCGGTCGTCGTCCATTCCGGCAAAGCGGCGCGCGGCATCCTCGACCACATCGGCGGGGAAGCTTTCGGCCGCGCCGGGCCTTTTCAGGATATGGATGTCGAAGGCGGCGAAATCGACCACGTCGAAGCGCATGCAGGTGGCGCCGGACGGCAGACGATAGGCAAGGTCGGTGCGCGTCCAGTCCAGCACCGGCATGAAATTGTAGCAGACGATCTCGATCCCGGCGCGGGAGAGGTTCGTCAGGCTTTCCTTCCAGGCGGCGATATGCGCCTTCCAGTCGCCCTTCTGCTTCTTGATGTCCTCCGAGACCGGCAGGCTCTCCACCACCTCCCAGGCAAGCCCGGAGGGCGCACCGTCCGCCATGAGGCCGACGACCCGCTGGCGCTCGGCGATCTCCTCGGGAGACCAGACCGTGCCGGTCGGCACATGGTGCAGCGCCGAGACGACACCCTCCACGCCCGCCTGCCGCATATCGTCGACCGAGACGAGATCCTTCGGCCCAAACCACCGCCACGTCTGACGCATCTCATCCCCCTTGCGGATTGCGTATCGTGGGGCCAGTGTTAGCAATTAGTCGACTAGTATGCAAGTCACGGACTGGTGAAGCCGCATGGAGTTCACAGGGGCAAGCCGCTCCGCATGGCGCTGAGAAGGGGGAAGGGCGCAGGCCTTGCCAGCGCGTGCGCATGCGCCGACAGGAAGAGGAGCCAGGCAAGGGACCATGCGGCCCCGGCGACCGAAAGCCACGGGACGGGCGGCCCGGACACTTCCGCCATGATGCGTGCCGCGGCGGCGGCAAAGACGAGGCAGAAGGCAATCCAGTGCCGCCGCCGGGGCCGGAGCTCCGCCCCGGCCGCACGCCGCATCGACACGCGCGCCGCAACCGCGAGGATCATCGGCCCCATGACCGCCATGGTCAGGGCATGGACCTCCGCCAGATGCGGCACCAGCCCCAACCTTGCGGCGGCGATCGCGAGCAGACCGGGAACGAGGCCGGCATAGCCGAGGCAGAGCATGCGGTTGGCCGCGCCCAGCCGGAGGCCATCGAGGCCGTGGCAAAGAACCCAGAGCGCAGCCGCGAGCAATGCGCCGGCTCCGGCGATGCCCGGCAGCAGGAGGCCGGCACCCAGCGGGACGGCCCCCAGCCAGAGCGGCGGCCGGCGCGGCGGGAGAAGCTCGCGGCGGCGGCGCGCCTCGGTCGTGAAGGCCGGCACCAGCCGTCCGCCGACGAGGAAGACGAGCACGGCCATCGCCTCGGGAAACACTCCGGCAAGGCCGGGCTGGACAGGCAGCAGCGCCTCGGCCGCGACCAGCATCAGCGGCACCGCAGCCAGAGGCGCCTTGTCCCACCGCCCCGCCCGCAGGACGGGCCACAGGATCGCAAGGGCAAGGGCCGGCGCCGGCAGCAGGACCGGCCAGAGCGCCTCGGGCCGGCAAAGAAGCGAGGCGAGGCGCGCGGCCAGCACCAGCGCGCCGATGCCAAGGGCCGGCAGAGGAAGCGGCCGCCCCGTCCAGGCCTTCTGCGCCGTCATGACATAGCCGCAGACGGCCGCCCCGCCGAAGCCGAACAGGCCGAGCCGCACATGCGCCAGCCGCGGATCCGCAAGCGGCAGCAGCCAGAGCCAGGGCAGCATGGCCGCCATGAGCGCGGCAAGCGCGAAGAACACGCCCGCCGGATGGAAGGCCAGCAGCGGGCGCGATCCGGCGTCCTTCCCCGCGTCCATCAGGCCGGGGACACGGGCCTGAAGGCGTTGAGGCGGGCGGGATCCGTCTCGATCCGGCCCGCGCCGATCAGGTCGAGGCAATAGGGTACGGCAGCGAAGACGGCGTTGAGGCTGACGCGGATCGAGGTCGGCTTGCCGGGCAGGTTCATGATCAATGTGCTGCCGCGCGTGCCGGCCGTCTGCCGGGAGAGGATGGCGGTCGGCGTCTGCGCGAGGCTCGCCCGCCGCAACTGTTCGCCGAAGCCGGGCAGCTCCTTCGCCATGACAGCACGCATCGCCTCCGGCGTCTCGTCGCGCGGCGAGGGTCCCGTCCCGCCTGTGGTGAGGATCAGGTCGACGCGCTGCTCGTCGCACAGCTCCACCAGCGCATCGCGGACCGGACCGAAGCCGTCCGGAACGATCCACCGCACGATCTCGAAGGGCGAGACGATCGTCTCGCGCAGCCATTCCTCGATGGCGGGGCCGCTCAGGTCCTCGTACTGCCCGCGGCTGGCGCGGTCCGATATCGTGAGGATGGCTATCTGCATCGTATCCCTCGTTTCCATGGCGGCGGGCGAAGATAGCGCGGCCGGCGGAAGGGCATCTTTGCGCGGGCACAAGCAAGGCAAAGCGCCCTGCCCACATCCTCCCCGCGGCGAGGCTGCGTTTTTTGGTCGCGTAGACCGTTCCCTCAAAGTGGTATATGATTTACCACAATAACGGAGGTTTCCATGGACAAAGAAGAGACGCGCAAGCCGTTCGTGTTTTCCAGCGAAGACGTCAGCGGCCGCGACCTGAACGGCAGCAGCCTGATGCCCATGCTCGTCGCCGGGCTCATCCTGATCGGCATCGGTGCGGCGGCCGTCATGATCTTCGTCTAGGCGGCCGCCCGGAAAGCGCTGGAAGTGGAACGGCCCGGAGCTTCCTCCGGGCCGTTTCCTCATGCCGTCGTCATCATGTCCGGCGACCACGGCGGCTCGTAGGTCATGTGCACCTCGGCATATTCGACGCCCGGCACGTACCAGACGCAATTGCCCACCGCCTCTTTCAGATAGCCGCTCGCCGGGCAGCCGCGCGTCGTGGTGGTCATGGTGACCCGGGCGATGCCGCCCTCCTCCACGGTTATGTCGTAGATCAGGCCGAGATCGACGATGTTCTGGCCGATCTCCGGGTCGATGATCATGCGCAGCGCATTGCGGATATCCTGCGCCAGCGCAGCTTTTTCGTCCTCATCCATGGTCTTACGCCTTCGGCCGGCCGACCCGCACGAGGATGCGATAGGCCGTGCCCGTCTCGTCGAAATTGCCGGCCCACTGGTGGCCGCGCTTGCCCAGCTCCGGAAAGAGGAAGATCGGCTCGCGGGAGAGCACGGCGAAGAGCACCTTGCCCGCCTCCAGCTCCTCGGCCGCCGCGAGGATGCGGACCATCGGCTCCGGCGGATCGAGGTCGGAGAGGTCGAGATGGAGCGAGGGATCCGGCCAGGTCTCCGGGCTGTCGGCATCGGCCGAGGTCTCGACCGGCGCCACGTCCGCGCGCGGCGTGAACAGCACCTCCCAATGGCCGTTTCCGATCTCGCGGGCCTCATGGTCGAAGCCGCGCCCTTCCATGACCTGGAAGAGCGGCTGCGGTCGGAAGGGGGCGACGAGCCTCAGGCCCTGCCCCGGGGCGAGCGTAGTGACGGCCTGCATGATCTCCTGGAACGGCTCGCCGCCGTTCTGCAGGATCGGCCGCACATCGAGGACCTTCGGTGCGGTCTCGGTTGAAAAATCGGGCATGGTCATCTCCTTGAAGCGGAAAGAGGCAGGAACAGATGGGGCTGCACCATGCCGGCCGGCGCACGAAGCGCCGCCGGCACGACGGCGAGCCGGCGCGTGCGGATGAACTCCCGCGCCAGCGCCAGCGTCGCGAGGAGTTGCAGGGCCACCAGCCCCCGGAACATGCCGGGCGCGCCGGCAAGAAGGGCGAGTGCCGCCGCCGCGCATGCGGCGTAATAGACCCCGAACAGGATACGCGCATGGCGCTCCTCGACAAGGTCCTGCACGCGCGGCACCGGCATCCGGCCGAGAATGGGGCCATAGGCCTCCAGCCAGGTCAGGAAGGCGACGATCTTGAAGAGCTGGGCAAGCCCGAGCCCCGTCAGCCAGCCGAAGACGAAGAGATAGACCGCCGCCGCAACGCCCTCGCCGCCTCTTACGGCCGGGATATTGAGGAGCACGAGGGAAAGGCCGAGCGCGGAAAAGGCGGGAAAGGTCGCGCGGATGTTCAGCTCCGCCTGCTTGCGCTTGCGCGAACGGTAGATGTGCCGCACGTCGCCGCCGTAGAGCGCGACCGCCGCGAGCGAGAGGACGAGCGCTGCGGTAAACAGCGCCTCCACGCCGGAAACGGCGAAGAGCACGAGGACGACGCACAAGGCGACCAGCCCCGCCGCCAGCACCATGGCCCACCAGGCGGCGCGGCTCGTCCGCCGGTCGGTCTCCGGCGCCAGCAGGAACATGGCGAGCAGCCGGTAGCTGACGCCGACCGCCGTGACGGAGAGCCAGCCGCCGAGCCCGAGCGCCGCGTGCAGCGGCACGCCGTCGGCCAGCAGCCGGGCAAGCGGCGCGCTTTCGTCGAGCCCCGAAAGGCCGGCGGTGAAGGCCGCGCCGACAAGAACGGCCGCAAGGAGACAGGCGAGCCCCGCCGCCACGAAACGGGCAGGCAGCGGCAGCGGGCGCGCCGTACGAAGCGTCGCCGCGAGAACGCCCGCAAGGAGGCCGAAGCCGGCAAGGAGCATGCCGCCGCCGAGCGGCAGGAGGAAAAGCGGCAGGTCGAGACTGCCCGAGAGCGCCACGAAGCCGGCGACGAGCGCGGCAAGCCCGCCGGCAAGCAGCACGAGGGCGGGCGCCGCGAAACGCCCGCCGACGAGCGGACGGGCGACGAGCACCGGCACGAACTGCAGGAGGGCGCCCCCCATCAGCAGGCTCAGCCAGCCGATCACCGTGACATGCACGACGACGAGCGTTTCCGGCGCGCCGATCGATGCCGCCGGATAGCCGTAGCCCGCGGCCATCAGGCCCTGCGCGGTGAGGAGCATCAGGCAGGCGATGGCGAAATAGGACATCGTCCAGCGGGAGAGCGTGGCGCCCGGCATGTCGTTTCTCCTTCGCCGCGCCCTATACCCTGGCAATTCCGGCCGCCCTGCGCAGCGTCTGGCGTCCGGAATCGCATGCGAACGGAACTAGTGGTCCGAGCCGCAGCAGCATTCACAGCCGCCCTCGTCCATCCGGCCGATCTCGACGCGCCAGACGTCCGGCCCCTCTTCCAGGTAGTCCCAGCCGAACTGGCCGGGGAAATTGGTTTCGAGCTGGTAGTGCAGCGGACGCGGATCGTGGTCGCTGGTGATCAGCATGGATGTGCCCGGAAGCAGCGAACCCAGCATGCCGAAGATGCGCGGATGGCGTTCGCGCGGCGGTATGGTGCGCACGTCGATGGAGGGCTTTTCCTGATGGTCAGACATGGTCGATATTTCCGTCCCGGCCGCTCCGATCCCGTTCCGGAGAGCACGGCCGACCCGACCGGAACCAGCCGAGGCTAGCCCCCGCTTCCGGCCTCCACTTTGACGATGCGCAAACAATTCCTCAAATCCGGCCGCGATGGCGCCCTGCTTGGCTTTTCGCAAAGAAGGGCCCGCCCGCCCCTCCTAGGCTCCCCTCGACGGACCATCACGGACAGAGGAAGCGCCATGCAACAGGCCCTGATCGAAAAATACGGCGAGGCGCGGCTGCCGCGCTATACGAGCTATCCGACCGCCCCCGGCTTTTCGCCGGCCGTCGGCGTCGGCACCTACGGAGACTGGCTTTCCGCCGTGAAGCCGGGCACGGAGGCTTCGCTCTATCTCCACATCCCCTTCTGCCGCTCCATGTGCTGGTATTGCGGCTGTCACACCACGATCACCCAGCGCGACGAGCCGATCCTCGACTATATCGACATGCTGCGCAGGGAGATCGACCTTGTCTCCGAGAAGGTCGAGCGGCGGCTGAAGATCCGCCATGTGCATTTCGGCGGCGGCACGCCGACGATCATGCAGCCGGAAGAGTTCTGCGACCTCATCGGCCTCCTGCGCGCGCGCTTTGCCTTCATGGCCGGCATGGAGATCGCGGTCGAGATCGACCCGCGCACCCTCACGCCCGAAATGGCAGACGCGCTGGGCGAAGCGGGCGTCACCCGCGCGAGCCTCGGCGTGCAGAGCTTCGACCCCGTCGTGCAGAAGGCGATCAACCGCATCCAGACCGAGGCGCAGACGGCCGAGGCCGTGACGCGGCTGCGCAAGGCGGGCGTCGAGGGCATCAACTTCGACCTGATCTACGGCCTGCCGCACCAGACGGTCGCCTCCTGCATCGAGACGGCGAAGGCCGCCGTCGCCATGCGGCCGGAGCGTTTCGCCGTCTTCGGCTACGCCCACATCCCCTCCTTCAAGAAACACCAGCGGCTGATCGACGAGCGCGCGCTGGCCGATGCCGCGGGACGCATGGCGCAGGCCGAGGCGATCGCCGAAACGCTCACCGCCGCCGGCTATGTCCGCATCGGCCTCGACCACTATGCCCTGCCGGGCGACGGCCTTGCGCTTGCGGCCAGGCGCGGGCGGCTGCGGCGCAATTTCCAGGGCTATACGACGGACGCCTGCACGACGCTGATCGGCTTTGGCGCCTCCGCCATCGGCCGCACGCCGGAGGGCTATGTTCAGAACGAGGTGCCGCCGGGGCTCTACGCCCAGCGCATCGCCTCCGGCCGCCTCGCCACCGTCAAGGGCTACCGGCTGACCGCCGAGGACCGGCTGCGCGCGGAGATCATCGAGCGGCTGATGTGCGATTTCCGCGTGGACGTCGCCGCCATCGCCGCCCGCCACGGCCTCGATGCGGCGCCGCTCATCGAGGGCAATGCCCGTCTGGCGGCGCTCGCCGAGGACGGGGCCATCGACGTGCGCGGCGGCACCGTCACCGTGCGGCAGGACCACCGCTTCATCATCCGCGCCGTCGCCGCCGCCTTCGACGCCTATATCGGCGAGACGGCCCGCACGCACAGCAAGGCCGCCTGAAACGAAAAGGGCCCGGCATGGTGCGGCATGCCGGGCCCTTCCTCGCGGTCTCCAGCCTCTATCCCACGAGACCGCGATAAATTGCCGGCAGCGCAGCCGGCAGCCGGGCAATGTTGCCGACGATGGCATAGCCGTTGCGGCCGAAGAGTGCCGGCACATAGGCCTGCGCTTCCCGGTCCACCGTCACCCCGAACACGCTGACGCCGGTGCGGCGCGCCTCCATGACGGCGCGACGGCTATCCTCCAGCGCAAAGCGCCCCTCGTAATGGTCGACGTCGTTCGGCTTGCCGTCGGTGAGGAGGAGCAGGAGCTTGCGGCGGTTCGGCTGCTCGCGCAGCTTCGCCGCCGCATGGCGGATCGCCGGCCCGATGCGGGTATAGAAGCCCGGCTTCAGCGCGGCGATGCGCGCCTCCACGCCACGGCCCATCGGCTCGCCGAAATCCTTGACCGTCTCGACCCGCACCCAGGAGCGCCGGCGCGAGGTGAAGGTGAGGATCGAGTGGCTGTCGCCGCAGGCGGCAAGCCCGTGGGCGAGCACCGTCAGCGCCTCCTTCTCCACGTCGAGCACCCGGCGGTTGTCGAACCAGGCGTCGGTCGACAGCGACACGTCGACGAGGATGGTGACGGCAAGGTCGTGCGCCTGCGGCCGGCTCATCAGGTGGATGCGGTCGCTGCCCTGTCCGCCGGCGGCAAGGTCGCTGCGCGCGCGCACCACGGCATCGAGGTCGAGTTCCGCCCCGTCGAGCTGGGCACGCAGCATCTCGTGGCGCGGCCTCAGCACCTCGAACTGCCGGCGCACGCGGCGGATGAGGCTCTTCGTATCGGCATCGGCCTCCGGCACCGCCGCCGTGTCCGGGGCGGGCGAAGCGAGCACATGGCAATGGTCCGGCAGGTAGGTGCCGGTGCGGTAGTCCCATTCGGGATAGGTGTATTCGCCCGTCAGCCGCGTGCGGTCGAGCGCTTCGGGCGGCAGGTCGAGATCGAAGCGGAAGCGGGCGGCGGGCCGCCCCTTGCGCTCGCCGAGCGTCATGTCGTCGAGCTCGTCGGCGGCGCTGGAATCGTGGTCGTCGCTGTCGTCGCCGGGGCGGTCGACATTGACCATCTCGGCCATCGCCAGGATCTTCTCGAAGCGGTTGAGGATGAAGGGACTACGCTCGCCCTTGCGCTTCTCCGCAGCCTCGCGCTGCGCAATATGGCGGCCGGTCTCAGGCGCAAGCGGCGTGCCGCCCGTCGCCGGCTGGTCGTCCTCCCCGCGCCCCTCGCCCTCGGCGCGCAGCAGCGCATCGGGCCAGAGCGGCACCGGCAGCATCGGCAGGTAGCGCGGCGGCGCGCGGTGCGGGAAGATGACGGACATCGTCTCGTCGGCAAATCCCGCGCCTTTCCTGAGAAGGCCGAGGATGCGGTTCTCGACATGGCGCTCGATGGAGGGCAACGGCCGGGCAAGGCGCGCCTCCAGCGTCGCGGCGCAGAGCCGGCGATAGCGCCGTGTGAGGCCCGGAAAGGCGGCGAGCACGGCCTTCGCCGTCGCCTCGGCGCGCCGGAGCGCGGCAAGGTCGCGCTGCAGCGGATCGCTCTCGGTGATCGGTTCGAGCGGCATCACCGCCATGGCGGCGGCAAGCCAGATGTAGAGGTCCCGGTTGAGGTCGCGGTCGGCGAAGAGGTCGATTTCGCCGGGCAGCATAAGCGTGGCGTGATCGCGGCCGGGCTGGACGAGCTTCTCCTCGCCGAGCCCCATGCGCTCGCGCAGCCTGAGGCGATGCGTCGACGTGCGCCCGCGGGCCGGCGCGATCTGCACCGCACCCTCTCCGCCGAAGCCGCGGAAGCAGACGGCGAGCACCGGCCGCACGTCTTCCAGCCGCACGGCGTGGTCGGGATGGCGCGGCCAGCTGCCGGCCTTGCCCACCAGCCGGTGCCAGGCCCGGCCGACGGTTTCCTCGAGCTCCAGGAAATCCAGCATGGCGGACCTCAGCGGATCATCGCGTCGGCGACTTCGAGGAGGGCGGCGCGCACGTCCGGCTCGTCCGTCAGCGGCTCGATCATCGCCGCGCGAACGGCCTCGCGCACGTCCATGCCGCTGTCAATGAGGCAGGCGCAATAGACGAGGAGGCGCGTGGAGACGCCCTCTTCGAGGTCGTGGCCCTTGAGCGCCCTGAGGCGATGGGCAAGCTCGACCAGCGGCGCGATGCGCGCCTCGTCCAGCCCGCTCTCGGCGGCGACGACCAGGATTTCCGCGGCCTTCGGCAGGAAGTCGAACTCGATGGCGACGAAGCGCTGGCGGGTGGAGGGCTTCAGTGCCTTGAGGAGGTTCTGGTAGCCGGGATTGTAGGAGACGACGAGCATGAAGCCGGCCGGCGCCTCCAGCACCTCGCCGGTGCGCTCCAGCGGCAGGATGCGCCGGTCGTCGGTGAGCGGATGGAGGACGACCGCGACGTCCTTGCGGGCTTCGACGATCTCGTCGAGGTAGCAGACACCTCCGTCGCGCACCGCGCGCGTCAAGGGTCCGTCGACCCAGACCGTGTCGCCGCCCTTGAGGAGATAGCGCCCGGTAAGGTCGGCGGCCGAAAGGTCGTCATGGCAGGAGACCGTCGAGAGCGGCAGGCCGAGCTTTGCGGCCATGTGGCTGACGAAGCGCGTCTTGCCGCAGCCGGTCGGCCCCTTCAGGAGGAGCGGTAGCTGGCGGACCCAGGCTTTCTCGAAGAGGGCGCATTCATTGCCCGAGGGGCTGTAGGCGGGAATGTCGGCGCGCGCGGCCTTGAGCATGACGTTCATTTCGATCTCCAAAACTTCAGGAAAGAGGTGCCGGCCCCGTGGGATGACGGGGCCGGCCAGCACTCACTCGGCCGGCTGGACCAGACGGGTGAGGCTGTCGGCACGCTCGCGGCCGGGCACGAGCACGGCCCAGATGAACATCAGCGCCGAGACGAGGACGACGGCGCCCGAGCCGAGACGGACCCAGTAGAACAGCGCAAGCTGGTCCTGCACGTCCATGTAGCTTTCCCCGAGCACGCGCTGGAGATGGACCTGCACGACGCCCGCGAAGGTGAGCGCGAAGGTCATCACCGACATGGCCGTGCACATGATCCAGAAGCTGGCGATCGAGAGCCACTGGTTGTAGGGCTGGCGGCCGCGGATTTCCGGGATCGCATAGGCCATCATGGCAAGGTTCAGCATCACATAGGCGCCGAAGAAGGCGAGGTGCCCGTGCGCGGCGGTGACCTGCGTGCCGTGGGTGTAATAGTTCACCGACGACAGCGTGTGCAGGAAGCCCCAGACGCCCGCGCCGAAGAAGGCCATGACCGAGCAGCCGATCGACCAGAGCAGCGCGGCCTTGTTCGGATGGTTGCGGCCGGCCTTCCAGGTCATCACGAAGGTGAAGATCACCATGGTGAAGAAGGGCGCCACTTCCAGCGTCGAGAAGAGCGAGCCGATCCACTGCCAGTAGCCCGGCGCGCCGATCCAGTAGTAGTGGTGGCCCGTGCCGAGGATGCCCGAGAAGAGGGCGAGGCCGACGATGACGTAGAGCCACTTTTCCACGACCTCGCGGTCGATGCCGTTGAGCTTGATCATCAGGAAGGCGAGCACGGAGGCCATGATCAGCTCCCACACGCCCTCGACCCACAGGTGGATGACATACCACCAGTACATCTTGTCGAGCGCCAGGTTCGCCGGGTTGTAGAAGGCGAAGAGGAAGAAGAGCGCGAGGCCCCACAGGCCGAAGAGCAGGATGTTGATGACCGTGGTCTTGCGGCCCTTCAGCGCCGTCATGGTGATGTTGAAGAGGAACATCAGCGCGACGACGACGATGCCGATCTTGGCCGGGAACGTCTGCTCGAGGAATTCGCGGCCCTCATGGATGCGGAAGAGGTAGCCGACCACCGTGAGCCCGGCGGCGGCGAAGAACAGCCAGAACTGGACGATGGCGAGCTTGGGGCTGTAAAGCTCCGTCTCGGTCTCTTCGGGGATCATGTAGTAGGTCGCGCCCATGAAGCCCATGAGCAGCCAGACGACGAGCGCATTGGTGTGGATCATGCGCACGATGTTGAAGGGCAGCAGCTCGGAAAGCGTGTTCGGCAGCACGTAGATCGTGCCGGCGAGGACCCCGAAGGCCAGCTGGGCGAGGAAGAGGCCGAGCGCGCCGTAGAAGTACAGCATCGCGACCTTTTGCGTTTGATATTTCATGTCTTGTCTCCTGAGCGCAATCGGTCAACCGGCGTCGTTCGGCGGCCAGTCCTGGGTTTTGATCTTGCTCGTCCATTCGAGGAAGTCGGCGAGATCGTTGACCTCCTGTTCGGTGAGGTTGAATTGCGGCATCTGCCGCCGGCCCTCCGCCCCGCTCGGCTGCGCGGCCATCCAGGCCTTCAACGCCTCGCGCGCGCCTTCCGGGTCCTCGACGCCGCCGTAGCGCTTCCACACATTGCCGAGCTCGGGCGCGAAATAGGCACCCTCGCCCAAGAGCGTGTGGCAGTTGATACAGGCGTTCTTTTCCCAGACATGCTTGCCGCGCACGACGCTGTCGGTCAGCGTCGACTCGTCGGTGGAGGTCGTGCGCATGTAATAGTGGGAGTGGGCCGTCAGCCCGACGAAGATCGTGAAGAAGAAGATGGACCCGCCATAGAAGACGTTGCGGGCCCCGGTCTTGGTTAGGCGCTCTGCCATCCCCTGGTCCTTTCCCTTGCCGAACCTCAAGGGGCCCGGCGACAAAACCCCGCGGTGGTTCGCCGGCGATCCCCTCGCCGGCATGCGGGACACCCGAGGTTCTAGCCACGGGGGCGACGCGGTCTTTGCGCATTGGCAAAGACCGGGGCGGTTCGTCAGCCGATGAACGTGACGGCGAGCGCGCGGACGAGCGCGAGCGACAGGAGCGCCGCCGGCCAGGCGAGCAGCGCGGAGCGCATGATGCCGCGGCTGGTGCGCAGCTCCATGAAATCGAGGATGACGAGGCGGCCCTTGGCGAAGGCCATGACCAGCACGGCGGCGACCGGCACGAGAAGCCCGCCGCTGAGGCCGCCGACGAGCGCGCCGCCGGCGGCGAGCGTCAACAGCATGGCGAGGGTGGCGATGAACTGTTCGCGGGCCTGTCGGGTCATGGGTGCCTCAGGTGAGATAGACGATGGGGAACATCACGAGCCAGACGAGGTCGATCGCGTGCCAGAGCGTGGCGATCATCACCACGTTCGCCCGCGAAGGCCGCCAGGCGACGAGAAGGAGAACGCCCGCCCCGAAGACGACGTGCAGCAGGTGGAAGCCGGTGATGAGGAAATAGAGTTCCGAAAGCCCGCCGGCGGCGGCGATGCCCGAGCGGATCTCGACGCCGTATTCGACGAGCTTGACCGTGGCGAAGAGAAGGCCGAACAGCGCGGCGAGCAGCAGCGGCCCGCGGACCGCGCCATCGCCGCGGCGCACGGCCAGCGCCGCCTGCCAGCCGCTCATGACGAGAAGCACCGTGTTGAGCGCCGCAAGCCCCGGATGGAGATGCGAGCGCAGCAGCGCCGCCCTCTCCACATCCACCACCGTCATCACCATGAAGGCGATGAGCAACGCGCCGAAGGCGGCAAGTTCGCTCCATACGAGAATCCAGAGCAGGAGCGAGTCGGCTTCGCCGCTCTCCGCGCTGCCCGCAGCAATGTCCATGTCATCTATCGTCGCCATGGGGCTTCCCTAGCGTGGCGAGCCGGGGCCTTCTTTGCGCCGGCACAAAGAGCGGCGATGCCCCGCGCGGCATGATGACGGCAAAACGAAAGGATCCTTCCATGACGGACGCTCAGTTCGGCCTCGTCGTCGCGGCCCCGGTCATCGCCGGCTTCGCGCTGGTGCTCTATCGCATGGGCGTGCTGCAGGGGGCCGGTACGATCTCCGCCGTCGGCGCCTCGGTCGTCATCGCCGCCGTCCTGTTCTTCGGCCAGTAGGAGGGCGCCATGAGCGAACCCGTACTGGCTGCCGCCGATATCGGCCGGCTGGAGACGCTGCATTCCCGCCTGCTCGACCTTTGCCTGCGCCTCGAGGAGGCGGCGGGCGATCCCGCCATCGCCGGGGAACTGCGCGAGCTTGCCGAGACCATCGTCCCGCTCCTGAAATCGGCGCACGAGCTGGAGGAGCGCCTGCTCTTTCCCGATTTCGACCATCATGCCGGCTCGCACTTCGCGACGACCACCATCGAGCGCCTGAGGGCCGAGCACCGCTGCGACCAGTTTGCCGCGGGCGAGATCTCGAAGACGCTGCAGGCTATCGCCGACGATTGCTGCACGCTGCCGCCGGAAGCGGTCTCCCGCATGATCGGCGGCTTCCAGGAGAGCCTGCGCCGCCACGTCTTTTCCGAGAAGATGATCCTCGAAGCCTTGCTGTCAGCGAGGGAGCAGTCGCGCGACGTCTTCGCCTGAACCTCGCCTCAGCCGTGCCCCATCGCCGCGTTGCGCCCGCGCGAGACCCAGGCCGCCCCCTCCTGCTGGTGCAGGAAGCCGTTCGAGAAGCGGACGCCCGGATAGACCTTTGCCAGTTCCGCAATCGCCTCCTCGCCGTCCATCCGGCCGTCGAGCACGGCACGGTAGAGGCCGGCCACCCTCACCATGTCGCAATCCTGCGGGGAAAGCCGGACCCGCGACAGCCCCGCCTCCACCAGCGGCGCGAGATCGTCGACGAGCACGGCGCAACTGTTCGACATGGTCTGCACGCCGTTCAGCACGAGGAAGGACTGCTTGTCGAGCGTGCGCAGCGGCAGGCCGTCCGGCTCCTCGCCGCAGATGAACTGGCAATTGTCCTTCGTCAGCCCCTTGGAGCGGGCATGGGCGCAGCGCGCGGAGATGGCGAGCGGCATGCGGCCGAAGGCGAAGAGCTCGAAGGAGAAATCCGGCATGGCGGCGAGCATCTGCAGGACGGACGCGGCCGGCAGCTCCGGCGGCAGGCAGATGTTCTCAGCCCCGCGCGCGGCGAGCGTGCGCGCCGTCGCGGCATTGTAGACGTTGACGAGCGGGCCGATGGAATGCGGCCGGTCCCTGAGAAGGCCGAGGGCCGACAGGTCGTTCGCCTCCACCGGATGCTCGCTGTCGCGGATGAGGTCGCGCGCATGCCGGCTCTCGCGCTCCAGCGTCACCATGGCGAGGGTCGAGAGCGTCACCTTCTTGCCCGCCGCTTCCAGCCGTTCGATCACCTCGGCGACGTGCGGCTCGCTGAAATGCTGACGCTTGGAACAGACCGTCTCGCCGAGCGTGACATGCTCGACGGGCGCCTCGTCGGCGATGCGGAAATAGAAATCCCGCCACTTCGGCCCGTCCCAGAGGAAATAGACCGGCCCCAGGCTGAGGGACGGTTTGCGCGTCGTCGTCATGTCGTCTCCTATCGCCAGCGCTTGTCGTAGGCGCCGGTGGTGGTGCGCTGGCCCTCGCTCATGGCGCGAAGGCGGGCGACGAGCGCCGCCCGTTCGGCGGGCGCCGCGCGCAGCGCCTTCTTGAGGGAGGAAACCACCTCCGCGACATAGGCCTTGCCGCGCTGGCGCCCCTCGATCTTGAGCGCCGAGACGCCGGCCGCCCGCAGCGCGTCGATCTCGTCGATCACGTCGAGCGAGACGGGATCCTCGAAGGCATAGCCCGCGACGTCGCCGATCTCGAAGCGCCCCTTGCAAAGCGTCGGATAGCCGGAGGGCTCGCCCGCGCCGAAGCGGTTGATCGTATAGGCGCCGAGCTCGGAGACCAGCTCCTCGCCGTCCTGCCGGTAGCGCACATGGCTTGCCGGCGAGCAGACGCCGTTCATGTTGGGCGACTTGCCGGTGGCGTAGGAGGAAAGCGAGCAGCGCCCCTCCGCCATGACGCAGAGCCCGCCGAAGGCGAAGACCTCCACCTCGCAGGCGATCTGCCGCGTCAGCCGGGCGATGTCCTGCACGGTCAGCACGCGCGGCAGCACGACGCGCTTCGCCCCGAAGGCCTCGATGAGGAAGCGGATGGCGTCCGGATTGGAGGCCGAGGCCTGCACGGAGACGTGTAGCCGCTGCTCGGGATACTTTTCCGCGACATAGGCCATCAGACCGAAATCGGCGAGGATCAGCGCATCGGCGCCGAGCGCCACCGCATCGTCCGCAGCGCGGTACCACAGCGCCTCGTCGCCCGCCCGCATGAAGGTATTGAGCGCGACGAAGGTGAGGACCCGCCGGCTGTGGGCGAGCGCGATAGACTGACGCAGTTCCTCGCGGCTGAAATTGAGGCCGGGGAAGTTGCGGGCGTTGGTCTCGTCGCGGAAGCCGCAATAGACGGCGTCGGCGCCGGCCTCCACCGCCTCGCGGAAGGCGGCGGGCGTGCCGGCGGGGCAGATCAGTTCCATGTCGTATCCCTTCCTTCGAGGGCCTTGGTGCGGATGTAGCGCGCCGTGCCGGCAACGAGCGGCGAGAACGGCCCGGCCAGCGCCCCGAGTTCGCGCGGCAGGTCGATGGCGCTGTCGTCGAGCGCATTGCGCAGCGCCAGCATCGCCTCCATGTCGCCGGTGACGGAAAGGTCGCGCGAGAAGAACAGCGCATCCGCGTCGCACCGGCCTTCGAGAAGGCCGAGCAGCAGCACCAGCGGCCCCTCGATGCGCGCATCGACAAGCGGCGGCTGGCCGCGCGAGACGGTGAGCTGCTGCGCCGCCGGGACGACGGTAAAATGCAGCGGCAGGTCGGTCGGCGAGAAGCCGTAGCGGGTCTGCCGGTAGTCGCCGAGCCGTTCGAAGAGATCGGGATGCGCGTTCAGAACACCCGAGAAGATGAGCCGCGCCACCCGCTCCACCAGCCAGATCGGCGCGATATCAACCGGCTTTGCGAGAATCGGGGGAAGCGACGACATGGAAAGGCCCTGACGAGATGCGATTGGCCGGAACCTAGGGAGCCATGCGCGGAAGGAGTTTGCGCCAGCACAAAGACCGGGACGTTTTTCCCCGGCAAGGGAGCCGGCATGAAAGCCGATGCCTCGATCCCGCGCCGTTTCGACAGCCTTCAGGATTTCGTCGCCCTCTTGGAACGGCGGGCGCGGCTGAAGCGCATTTCCGCGCCCGTCTGCCTCGTCCACGAGGTCACGGAAATCCACCGCCGCGTGCTGGCGGAAGAGGGCCCGGCCCTGCTCTTCGAGCGGCCGGTCGATGCGGAGGGCAACATCCAGCCGATCCCGCTCCTCGCCAATCTCTTCGGCACGCGCGAGCGCATCGAATGGGGGCTGGGGCTGGAGACCGGCGGGCTGCCGCGTCTCGCCACGTTCCTCGCCGACCTTCGCGACCCGCGCCCGCCGCGCTCGCTGCGCGATGCCTGGGGGAAGCTGCCGCACCTGAAGGCCGCGCTCTCGATGAACCCGCGCGCGGTGCGGCGCCCGCCCTGCCAGGAGATCGTCCGGCGCGGCGAGGATATCGACCTCGGCCGGCTTCCCATCCAGACCTGCTGGCCGGGCGAGCCCGACCCGCTCGTCACCTGGCCGCTGGTCATCACCGCCTCGCCGGACGATCCTTCGGATATCAATGTCGGCATCTACCGCATGCAGCGGCTCGGCCGGAACCGGCTGATCATGCGCTGGCTCGCCCATCGCGGCGGGGCGCGGCACCACCGCCTCTGGCAGGCCAGGGGCCTCGACATGCCGGTCGCCGTCGTCATCGGCGCCGATCCCGCGACGATCCTGTCCGCCGTCATGCCGCTGCCGGACGGCATGAGCGAGCTTGCCTTCGCCGGCGTCCTTGCCGGCCGGCGGCAGGAGACGGCAAGCGGCCTCACCGTCCCCCTTCCCCTGCCGGCGAGCGCGGAAATCGTGCTGGAGGGCATGGTCTCGATGAGCGAAACAGCCGACGAAGGCCCCTATGGCGACCACACCGGCTACTACAATGCCGTCGAGCCCTTCCCGGTGATGACGCTCTCGGCGATCACCATGCGGAAGAACCCGCTCTACCTCTCGACCTATACCGGCCGCCCGCCGGACGAGCCCTCCCGGCTCGGCGAGGCGATGAACGAGCTCTTCGTGCCGCTGGTCAAGCGCCAGTTCCCGGAGATCCGCGACCTCTGGCTGCCGCCCGAGGCCTGCTCCTACCGCGCCATGGTGGTTTCCATCGACAAGCGCTATCCCGGGCAGGCGCGGCGGGTGATGATGGGCCTCTGGTCCATGCTGCCGCAGTTCAGCTATACCAAGCTGATCATCGCCGTGGACGGCGACATCGACGTGAGAAGCTGGCCGGACGTGATCTGGGCGCTCTCCACCCGCTTCGACGCAAGCCGCGACCTGATGGTCGTGGAGAACACGCCCATCGACTATCTCGACTTCGCCTCGCCGAAATCCGGCCTCGGCGGCAAGCTCGGCCTCGATGCCACCACCAAGATCGGCACCGAGACGGAGCGCGAATGGGGCCGCGTGCTCGCCATGACGCCGGACGTCACCGCCCGGGTCGACGAATTATGGGCTTGCCTCGACCTTGGCAGCGCCACCGCGCCGTAGGCCGGCGATCACCACGAAGAGCAGCGGCACGAAGAAGACGCCGAGCACGGTCGCCGCGATCATGCCGCCCATGACGCCGATGCCGATGGCATTCTGCGCCGCCGAGCTTGCGCCCGTCGCGAAGGCCAGCGGCAGCACGCCGAGGATGAAGGCGAGCGAGGTCATGACGATGGGGCGAAGGCGCATGCGCGCGGCCTCAAGCACGGCCTCGACAGCGCTCCTGCCCTGGTCGCGCAAATCCTTGGCGAATTCGACGATCAGGATGGCGTTCTTCGCCGTCAACCCGATGGTCGTGAGCAGGCCCACCTTGAAATAGACGTCGTTCGACTGGCCGAAGAGCCACGCCGCGACGAGCGCGCCGAGTACGCCGACCGGCACGGCAAGGATGACGGAAAAGGGAATGGACCAGCTCTCGTAGAGCGCGGCAAGGCAGAGGAACACGACGAGCAGCGAGACGGCGTAGAGCATCGCCTCCTGCGAGCCCGCCAGCCGCTCCTGATAGGAGAGCCCGGACCATGCGGAGGCATAGCCGCCGTTAAGGCCGGCGACGAGCTCCTCCATGCGGTCCATGGCATTCCCGGAGCTCGCGCCGGGCTGTGCCGAGCCGTTCATGGCGATGGCGGCCGTGCCGTTGAAGCGCGAGAGCGAGGGCGAGCCCTGCACCCATTTCGTCGTCGCGAAGGCGGAGAAGGGCACCATCTCGCCGGCATCGTTGCGGGCGTACCAGCGCTCGATATCCCCCGGCTGCATACGGAAGGGGGCATCCGCCTGCACATAGACGGGCTTGATCTCGCCGTTGTAGACGAAGTCGTTGACGTTGCTGCCGGCAAAGGCGACCGAGATCAGGTTGTTGATGCCGCTGATGCCGACGCCGAGCGCCCCGGCCTTCTCCTGGTCGATGTCGATCTTGAGCTGGCTTTCCAGCGTGCGCGTATTGCCGCGCACGTTGCCGACCGTGTCGTCCTTAAGGGCAAGGTCGGCAAGCGTGTTGCTGGCCGCGATCAGCGCGTCGCGGCCCCGGTTGCCGGTATCCTCCAGATACATCGAGAAGCCGTTGCTCTGGCCGAGGCCCTGGATGGCCGGCGGGGCGAGCACGAAGACCTCGGCGTCGCGGATCTTGCGGAAATGGGCCGAGGCGCGCTGCGAGATGGCGGAGGCCGACAGCGCGCTATCGGTGCGCTGGTCGAAATCCTTGAGGCGCACGAAGGCCATGGCGGCGTTCTCCCCGCTGCCGCCGAAGCCGAAGCCGAGCGTCATGAAGACGCTCTCCACCGCGTCCTTCTCGTCGTTGAGGAAATAATCCTCCACCATGTCGATGACGGCCTGCGTGCGGGCGGCATTGGCCCCGGCCGGCAGGGTGATCTGCGTCATCAGCACGCCCTGGTCCTCTTCCGGCAGGAAAGAGGAGGGAAGCTGGGTATAGACCCACCAGGCCCCGCCGAGCAGCGCGGCGAAGACGACGAGCATGCGCAGCGGCCGCAGCACGAGGCGGCCGACCGCGCCGACATAGCCGCGCGTCGTCTTCTCGAAGCCGCGGTTGAAGCCGCCGAAGATGCGCGCGGCAAGCCCGCCATGGGTCGGCTTCAGCAGCATCGCGCAGAGCGCCGGCGTCAGGACGACCGCGACAAGCACGGAGAGGATCATCGCGCTGGCAATGGTGACGGAGAACTGCCGGTAGATGACGCCGACGGAGCCGGAGAAGAAGGCCATGGGAATGAACACCGCCGTCAGCACCAGCGCCACGCCGATCAGCGCGCCGGTGATCTCGCCCATCGACTTCTCGGTGGCTTCTCGTGCGGAAAGCCCCTCCTCCGTCATGATGCGCTCGACATTCTCCACGACCACGATGGCGTCGTCGACGAGAAGGCCGATGGCCAGCACCATGGCGAACATCGTCAGCATGTTGATGGAATAGCCGAGCGCCGCCAGCACCCCGAAGGTGCCGAGCAGCACCACCGGCACGGCGATCATCGGAATGAGCGTCGCCCGCAGGTTCTGCAGGAAGAGCAGCAGCACGAGGAAGACGAGCACGACCGCCTCGATCAGCGTATGCACGACCTTCTCGATGGACAGTTCGACGAAGGGCGTCGTCTCGTAGGAATAGGCGATCTCCACGCCCTCCGGCAGCGAGCCGGCGAGGCTGTCGAGTTCGGCATGGACGGCGTCGGCCGTGGTGATCGCGTTCGCGCCGCTGGCAAGCTGCACGCCGAAACCGGCGGCCGGCATGCCGTTATAGGTCGAGCTCTGGCCGTACTTCTCCAGCCCGATCTCCACCCGCGCCACGTCGCCAAGCCGCACGACGGAACCGTCCGGCGCGGTCTTGAGAATGATCTTCTTGAATTCGTCCGCCGAGGTCATCTGCGTCTGCGCGACGATGCTGGCCTTGAACTGCTGGCCGCGCACCACGGGCGTCGCGCCGATGGAACCGGCGGCGACCTGCGCGTTCTGCGCCTGGATCGCCGCGGTGACGTCGGAGGGGACGAGCTGGTATTTCTGCATCTGGTCCGGATCGAGCCAGATGCGCATGGCATAGCCGCTGCCGAAGGACTGGACGGAGCCGACGCCGTCGAGGCGCTCGATCCGCTCCTCGATGCTGCTCGACATGATGTCGGAGAGCTCGGACGAGGTGTAGCGCCCGTCGCGCGAGACGATGTTGCCGATCATCAGGATGCCGGAGGGCGAGCGCGAGACGGTGACGCCGGCGTTCTGCACGGCTTCCGGCAGTTGCGATTCGACGCGCGCGAGCTTGTTCTGCACCTCCACCTGCGCCAGTTCCGGATCGGTGCCGCTCGCGAAGGTGAGCGAGATGGAGGACGAGCCCGTGTTGGAGGTGGACTCCATGTAGAGGAGCCCTTCGAGGCCCGTCAGCACGCTTTCAATCTTGGTCGTGACCGAGTTCTCGACAGCCTCGGCCGTCGCGCCGGAATAGTTCGCGCCGATGCGCACCGTGACCGGCGCCACGTCCGGATATTGCGAGATCGACAGCGAATAGATGCCCATGACGCCGCCAAGCAGCGTGGCGATGGCGAGCACGATGGCAAAGACCGGGCGGGCGATGAAGAAGCTCGCCAGGGCATTGCGCCGGAAACCGCCGCTCATTGGGCGGCTCCCGTCGAAGCGAGGGTCTGCTTGACGACGCCGTCCTCGTCGATCGTCACGTCGACGGGCGTGACCGCGGCGCCGGCGGAAATCTTCTGGAAGCCGTCGACGATCAAGCGGTCGCCGTCCTTCAGCCCGTCGGTCACGATCCAGTCGTTGCCCTGGGTTCCCGCCGTTGCGAGCTTGCGCTCCTCCACCTTGCCGTCGGTAGAGACGACATAGGCGACCGCATCCCCCGCCCCGCTGCGCTGGACGGCGCGTTGCGGCACGAGGAAGGCGTTCGGCATGCTGCCGAGGTCGACGGAGGCCCTGACGAACATGCCGGGCAGCAGCACCCGCTCGGGATTGGGGAAGGTGGCGCGCAGGGTGAAGGTGCCGGTGCTCTCGCTGACATTCACCGTCGCCAGCGAGATCGTGCCCTGCGGCCCGTAGTCGGCGCCGTTCTCCAGCGTCAGCCTGACGCTCGGCGCACCCTGCTGGCCTTCGCGCCCGAGGCGGCCCGCCTCGACGTCCTCGCGGATTTTCAGGAGGTTCGCGCTGGTGTCGACGAGGTCGACATTGACCGGGTCGATCTGGCGGATCGTCGCCAGCGCATCGGTCTGGTTCTGGGTGACGAGCGAGCCGACGCTGACGCTCGCCGTGCCGATGATGCCGGAGATCGGCGCCTTGATCGTCGTGTTGTCGAGGTCGATCTTGGCGGTCTGCACGCTGGCCCTGGCCGATTCCACATCCGCTTTCGCCTGCAGGAGCGTCGTGCGCGCCTCGTCCAGCGCCTGCTGGCTGACGGCGCTGGAGGATTGCAGCCGCTCGGAGCGGTCGAAGGCGGCCTCAGCGGATTGCTGCGAGGCCTCGGCGCGGGAGAGGGCGGCGTTCGCCGCCTCATAGGCCGCCCTGAACTTGTCATCGTGCACCGTGAAGAGCACGTCGCCGGCCTTCACCGGGCGCCCCTCGCGGAAATCGATGCTTTTGACGATGCCATCGACCTGCGGGCGGATCTCCGCCGTGGCGCGCGCCCCGACCCGGCCGGACAGCGCGGCGAACCGCGGCACGGACTGCGCCTTGAGAGCGATCACCCCCACCTCGATGGCCGGCGCCGCTCCGCCCGGCCCTTGCCCGCCGCCGTTCTGCTCCGAGCAGGAGACGAGGAGGAGGCCAGCGGCCACAAGGCCGATCCGGATTGCCAAAGCGCGCATCATGCACCTCTTGCCGGCGCGGGGCGATCATCGCGCCCGGTCGCCTTATTTACAAAACCAATGAGTACCATTAATGTCGATCAGCCGAGAATGTCAATGCCGCCCGCACCGGAATGCTCCCATGCCGAAACCCTCTTCCCCTCAGCCGCACACGCAGCGCAAGGCGCGCGGGCGCCCGAAGGTCGCCTCCGCCGATGAGCGCCGGGCCGGGATCGTCGAGGCGGCGCGCCGGCTGTTCCTTGCCGAGGGCTACGGCCGCACGACGATGAGCGAGGTCGCCGCCCATTGCCACGCCTCCAAGCGCACGCTCTACGAATTGTTCCCGTCCAAGACCGATCTTCTCGCCGCGGTGATCGAGCAGCACAGGACCAGCATGCTCGCCCTGCCGGGCGACTACGAGGGGCTCGGCCTCTGCGAGGCGCTGGAGAGGATCTTCCAGGTCGATATCGACGAGGCGGCGGACGAGGAGCGTGCGGCCTTCCTCAGCCTCACCATCGTGGAGGCCGCCCAGTTCCCGGAGGTCGGCGAGATGATGCGCCGGCTGGGCGGGCAGCGCGCGCACACCCTTCTGGCCGAATGGATGGAGGGGGAGAAAAAGGCCGGCCGCCTCTTCGTCGACGATACGGCGAGCGCGGCCCGGATCCTCATGGACATGATGTTCGGCGCGGTGGTGACGAAGACCGGCACCGCCGCCGAATGGCCGGGACTGGAGGCGCGCAAGGACTATATGCGCCGCTGCATCCGCATCTTCGTCCACGGCACCGGAAGGCCCGATCAGACGTAGATCTCCCGGTCGCCGAAGGGATCGCCGTCCTCGAAATTGCGCGTGCCGATGCGCGAGGCGCTTTCGCTTTCGGATGCCTGCGGCGCCTTCTGCGCGGCGCTCGCCTCCTTGGCGGCCTTCGCCGCGGCGATCTCGGCCTTCAGGCTGGCGATGGCCTCCTGGATCTCGGCCTTCTTGTCCGCGTCCTCGGCCTCGGCCAGCTCGCTTTCCTTGCTGGCAAGCTGCGCTTCGAGCGCCGAAAGGCTGGACGTGCCGGAGGAGGAGGAAAGGGTGACGCTCGCCGCCGTCGTCGATGAAACCGCTGTGACCATGCCGATACCGCTCCGTCGTTTCGTTGCGGAAGATTTGGCACGGAGAAATTGAGGTAATCTCAGTGGCGATTTCGTACCGCCCCCGCAGTTCGGCGACGCCGGGCCGATAGCCCGACGCCCGCCGTTCCGTTCAGGCGTCGGTAACGGCGCGCACCCAGCCCTGCGGATCGGGGCGCTGGCCGCGCTGGATGCCGACGAGCGCTTCGCGCATCCGCGTCGTGACGGGCCCGGTGGCACCGTCGCCGATCGCAAATTCCCCATCGGCGAACTTCACCGTGCCGATGCCGGCGACGACCGCCGCCGTGCCGCAGGCGAAGGCCTCCTTGAGGCGGCCCGATGCCGCGTCCGCCTTCCACTGGTCGAAGGAGTAGCGCTCCTCCCGGACCGTCAGGCCCTGGTCGCGGGCAAGGGCGATCAGCGACTTGCGGGTAACGCCGGGAAGGATGGTGCCGCCGAGCGGCGGGGTGAGGAGCGAGCCGTCCTCCATCACGAAGAAGATGTTCATGCCGCCGAGTTCCTCCACCCAGCGATGTTCCGCGGCGTCGAGGAAGACGACCTGGTCGCAGCCCTGCGCGGAAGCTTCGGCCTGCGCGACGAGGCTTGCCGCATAGTTGCCGCCGCATTTCGCGACGCCCGTGCCGCCGAGGGCCGCGCGGGTATAGTTCTGCGAGACCCAGATCTTCACGGCCTTCGCGCCGCCCTTGAAATAGGGGCCGACCGGCGAAGCGATCACGCAGAAGATATATTCACGCGAGGGGCGCACGCCGAGGAAGGTTTCGCTGGCGAACATGAAGGGCCGCAGATAGAGGCTCCCCTCGCCCTGCGGGATCCATTTGGCGTCGATGCGAACGAGCTCTTCGACGGCGGCGAGGAAATCCGCCTCGGGCAGTTCCGGCATCGCCATGCGGCGCGCCGATTCGTTGAAGCGCCGGGCGTTCTCCTCGGGGCGGAAGAGCACCGTGCGGCCGTCCTCGGTGCGGTAGGCCTTCATCCCTTCGAAAATCTCCTGCGCATAGTGCAGGACGCTCGATGCGGGGTCGAGCGCGAAGGGGCCGCGCGCAACGATCTCCGCGCCATGCCAGCCCTTGTCCGCGTGCCAGCGGATCACCGCCATATGGTCGGAAAACAGCGTGCCGAAACCGAGATTTCCAAAAGCCGCCTGCCGCTCCGCCTCGGGCATGGGGTTGGCATTCGTCTTCACGGCGAAGGAGAGGCGCGAACTATCAGCGTTCATGGATATTTCTTTCAGTTCGTATCGAGAAAGGCCGACTGTGCCGCGTCCTTCGCCGTTCTTCAAGCGTTGCAGTCACGTCCATCGGCAAACCTTGCCGGAGAACATCGTCGGCCCATGACTGCCATACACCTGGAATAGCCCGTAACGACGGCCCCTCCCCGTACCCCGAAGGCCCGCGCCGGACAAGGGGAAATGCCGCCGAACGGCGGCCACGGCCGGCGGATTTCCGACCCGCTACATCGTGTAGCCGGGCGCCTTGACGAGTTGCACGCCGCCGCCCGCAATGTCCTTGTCGTAGACCGCTTCCTTCCAGCGCTCCTGCGGCACGTCCTCGAACGCGACGGAGATCGAGGAATCCGACGATCCGAAGATATCGATGACCGACCGGGCCACCGCCTCGGCCAGCCTTGCTTTCTGCTCGTCCGTCCTGCCCGGAAAAGCCTTGACGATGATATGAGGCAATCGTTTCTCCTTCCGCCATGCCGCCCTTCGGCATTGCCGGAGTATAGGCCGGTTCGGCGCCCCTTGCGAGATGCCGCGCGCCGGCGGGTCCGACCTCGGTAGCCGCTCTCGCCTCGCGCCGCCCGCTAGATCGCGCCGCGCACCCGCTCCCAGGCGTTCGTCAGGTGGCGGCCGAGAACGGCCGCGAGCCTTTGCTGGTCGCGCGCTTCGAGCGCTTCGATCATCTCTTCGTGCTCGGCAACAGCCGCCGCCCACTTTTCCGGCCCCTCGTGGCCGATGAAGCGGATGCGCTTGAGGCGCGTCTGCAGCATCGCATGGATCTCCGCGAGCGGCGCATTGCCCGACAGCGCGACGATCGCCGTGTGGATGTTCTGGTTGAGCTTGTAATATTCCAGACGGTCGCCCGCCTTGTAGTGCTGCACCATGCGGTCGTGCAGGCTGCGGATCTCGGCAATGCCCTCGTCGCTCGCAATTACGCAGGCGAGCCTTGCGGCAAGCTCCTCCAGCGTGCCGAGAACCAGCAGCATGTCCTGCACGTCCTTGGCGCCGAAGCGCTTCACGACGGCGCCGCGGCTCGGCACCAGCTCGACGAGGCCTTCGCTCGCCAGATATTTGATGGCTTCGCGCAAGGGGGTGCGCGAGACGCCGAGCATCTGGCCGAGCTGGCCTTCGTTGAGGCGCGTTCCCGGCGACAGGTGCCCCTCGATGATCATGTCGCGCAGGCGGTTGACGAGCGTGTCGTGCAACGCCGTTCGACGGATCGGTCCCGGCAGAGCGCTTTCCGGCCGCTCCAAGCTTCTGATCTCATCCATGGTCTTGATCTGCATCTTCCTTTTCGGCGCACGGCATCGGCCGCCACCAGCGATTTGGCCAAAGCATGAATAGGCCGGGCGACAACGTCAACGGAAAATGCTGCATACAGAATACAAAAGACTTGATACAGTTTTCCGGATGCCTTATAAACCTGCATACAGAATGCAGAGGAGGAGTTTTCCATGACCGAGAGTGCCAAGAGCGCCCGTCCCGTCATCGCGCTCGCCATGGGCGACCCGGCCGGCATCAGCCCCGAACTGACCGCGCGCATCATCGCGCTCGACGACGTCAAGGCCGCCGCGCATCTCGTGGTGATCGGCGACCGCCGCATTCTCGACGAAGGCGCGAAGGCCGCCGGCCTCACGCTGGACCTGGAGCCCGCCACGCTCGAGACGTTCCAGCAGGCAAGCGGCGAGCGCCACGTCTTCATCGACCTCGGCCATCTCGACCCGGCGGACGTCACGCGCGGCGAGGCGACCCTTGCCGGCGGCACTTTCGCCACGACCAATTTCCGCACCGCCCTCCAGCTTGCCGACGAGGGCAAGGCCCAGGCGGTCTGCTTCACGCCCTTCAACAAGAAGGCGATGCGCTATGCTTATCCCGGCTATGACGACGAGATCCGCTTCGTCGCCGATGTCATCGGCTTTTCCGGCAAGGTCCGCGAGTTCAACGTGCTGGAGAAGGTCTGGAATGCGCGGGTCACCTCGCACATCCCGCTGAAGGACGTGGCGGCCGCCCTTTCGGTCGAGGCGATCCTTGCCGAGATCGAACTGACGGCGACCTGCCTTCGCAATGCCGGCTACGACGACCCGAAGATCGCGGTCGCCGGCCTCAACCCGCATGCCGGCGACGGCGGTTCCTTCGGCATGGAGGAGATCGACATCATCGAGCCGGCCGTCGCGGCGGCGAAGGCGCGCGGTTTCAACGTCGAGGGCCCCTTCCCGGCCGATACCGTCTTCCTGCGCGCGCTGAAGGACGGCTTCCAGGCGGTCATGACCATGTATCACGACCAGGGTCAGATCGCGATGAAGCTCATGGGCTTCGACAAGGGCGTCACCATGATGGGCGGCCTGCCCTTCCCGCTCTGCACGCCGGCCCACGGCACAGCCTACGACATTGCCGGCAAGGGCATCGCCGATGTCGGCGCCAGCCGCGAGGCGCTGCTGCTCGCCGCCCGCATGGCGAAGAAGGCCGCCGCGCTCTCGACGGCGGCCTGACCGGCCAAGATTTCAGCTATACCGGCATGGAGGAGGTTCGTGCCGGGATCATCCCAACGGAGGAGCAAGATGAAGAAGTCCCTTACCATCGCCTGCATCGCAGCGGCCGCGGCGAGCGTCGCCATGCCCGCCTTTGCCTTCGAGCCGGACCGTCCGGTCGAATTCGTCGTCACGGCCGGCCCCGGCGGCGGCACGGATATCTTCGCCCGCACCATCCAGGCGATCATCACCAAGTACGAGCTGATGAAGGCGCCGATCGTCGTCGTCAACAAGGGCAGCGCCGGCGGTGCGGAAGGCTTCGTCTATGCCGCGACCGCCAAGGGCGACGCCTACAAGCTGACCTTCGGCACGAACAATGCCTATCTCCTGCCGATCCGCGCCAAGGTGCCCTATACCGAGGCGGACCTCACGCCGGTGGCCGCCCTTGCCTCCGACGAATTCGTGCTCTGGGTCAACGGCAAGTCGGACATCAAGACGGCCGCCGACTTCATCGCCAAGGCGAAGGCCGCCCCGGGCGAGCTGAAGGTCGCCGGCAGCCAGTCCAAGGACGTCGACCAGATCCTCACCTCGATGATCAACGACGCGACGGGCGCCGATATCGGCTACGTTCCGTTCAAGAGCGGCGGCGAAGCGGCCGTGCAGCTTGCCGGCGACCACGTCGCCGCCAACGTGAACAATCCGAGCGAGAACCTCGGCCAGTGGCAGGCCGGCATGGTCAAGCCGGTCTGCGTCTTCAAGTCGGAACGGCTGAAGAGCGAGACGAAGGTTGCCGGCAACGAGGGCTGGAGCGATATCCCGACCTGCAAGGAATCCGGCATCGCCATCGACAACTACGCCATGCCGCGCACCGTCTGGATGGCCGCGGGCGTCGACCCGGATGCCGCCGCCTTCTACACGGACGTGCTGAAGAAGGTCTCCGAGACGCCGGAATGGCAGAAATACCTCGCCGACACCTCGCAGTCCGGCACCTATATGAGCGGCGCGGAATTCTCCGACTTCATCAAGAAGGACGAGACGGCCGTTTCCGCCGTGCTCAAGCGTGAAGGCTGGCTCGCCAACTGAGCCCCGCTTTCATCCCGCCTCGTTCCGGGCGCAAGACTGCCGCACACCTGTTGCGGCAGGCTCCATGCGGGTGCCGCCTTCGGCGCCCGCCTCTTTCGGAAAGGGTTTGATCCATGAGTGAGAACAGCGTGAACGGGCTTTCCCGCTTCGCCATGGAGGCGGCGGTCGCGCTTCTGACGGGCGCCTTCGGCATCGCCGTCGCCTACGGCTCGATCGAGGCCGATGCCGGCTGGACCGACATGGGGCCGGGTGCCGGCTACTTCCCCTTCTATATCGGCCTCCTGATCACCTTCGGCAGCGCGGCGAACCTTGTCTATGCCTTCGTCAAGCACCGCGGCACGGGCGAGATTTTCGTCGACATGGCGCGCTTCAAGGTGGTGCTCGGCTTCCTGCTGCCGCTCGTCGCCTTCGCCGCGGTCTCCACCGTCCTCGGCCTTTACGTCGGCACGGCGCTCTATATCGCCGGCACGATGATCTTCCAGAGCAAGTACAAGTGGTGGGCCGGCCTTGCGACGGGCATCGGCGTTGCCCTCTTCTTCTTCGTCATTTTCGAGATCGGCTTCAAGGTTCCGCTCCTGAAGGGCCCGGTCGAGGCGTTCTTCGGGATCTACTGATCCGGTCGGCGCCTGTCTTCGGAGGAAAGACATGGAAAATATCGGTCTCCTCATGGAAGGCTTCGGCCATATCCTGAGCTTCAACCACATCCTGCTCATGATGCTCGGCGTCACGCTCGGCATCCTGGTGGGCGTGCTGCCGGGCCTCGGCGCGCCGAACGGCGTGTCGCTGCTGCTGCCGCTCACCTTCTCGATGGACCCGATCTCCGCCATCATCCTGCTCTCCTGCATGTACTGGGGCGCGCTCTTCGGCGGATCGACCACCTCCATCCTCTTCAATATCCCGGGCGAACCCTCCTCCGTCGCGACGACCTTCGACGGCTATCCGCTGGCGAGAAAGGGCGAGGCGAGCCGCGCGCTGACGCTCGCCTTCGTATCGGCCGGCCTCGGCGCGCTGGCCGGCGTCGTGATGATCACGCTGCTTTCCGGCTGGGTCGCCAATTTCGCGCTGCGGTTCTCCTCGCCGGAATATTTCGCCGTCTATTTCCTCGCCTTCGCCAGCTTCATCTCGATGGGCGCCCAGTCGCCGTTCAAGACGCTCGTGTCGATGATGGTGGGCTTCGCTCTCGCTTCCGTCGGCATGGACACGATTTCCGGCAACCTGCGCCTGACCTTCGACATTCCCGAGCTCATCAAGGGCGTCTCCTTCCTCGTCGCCGTCATGGGCCTCTTCGGCATCGGCGAACTGCTGCTGACGGCGGAGGAGGGCCTGCGCTTCGACGGGATCAAGGCGCGCGTCAGGCTCTCCGAGATCGGCCGTACCCTGATCGAGATGCCCCGCTACTGGTTCACCATCGGCCGCTCCATGCTGATCGGCATCTGGATGGGCATCACGCCGGCGGGCCCGACGGCCGCCTCCTTCATGAGCTACGGCGTCGCCCGCCGCTCGGCCCGCGACAAGTCGCAGTTCGGCAAGGGCGATCCGCGCGGCATCGTCGCGCCGGAGACGGCCGACCATTCCGCCGGCACCTCCGCGCTCCTGCCCATGCTCGCGCTCGGCGTGCCTGGCTCGGCGACGGCGGCGGTCATGATGGGCGGCCTGATGATCTGGGGCCTCACCCCCGGCCCGACGCTCTTCACCGATAGACCGGATTTCGTCTGGGGCCTCATCGCCTCCATGTATCTCGGCAACATCGTCGCCGTGATCCTCGTCATCGCCACCGTGCCGCTCTACGCCTCGATCCTGCGCATTCCCTTCGCCATCATCGGGCCGGTCATCGTCGCCGTCATCTTCTCCGGTGCCTACCAGGTCGGCAATGCGGTGAGCGACATGTGGCTCGTGCTCGTCTTCGGCCTGCTCGGATACGTCTTCAAGAAGCTCGACTATCCGCTCGCCCCGCTCGTGCTCGCCATGGTGCTCGGCGACAAGGCGGAGGATGCGTTCCGCCAGTCCATGCTGCTGTCCAACGGCAAGCTCTCGGTCTTCTGGTCGAACGGGCTCGTGACGACGCTGATGCTGGTCGGCCTTGCGCTGCTCTTCTCCCCGCTCGTCTTCTGGCTCCTCGGCATCTCGCGCCGCCGCAGGCTGGGTGTCCCCAAGCCCCCGCAAGACGGAACGCCGGCGGCCTGATCCGCCGGCTCCCCACCCCCATTCCAGGAGTTCGCAATGACCGCCTCTGCCCCCGCATGGACCCGCGAAACATGGCCGATCGCCGCCGCCATGATCCAGTATCCGAACGTCCTTGCCGACGGCCGCTCGGTCCAGGAACAGTCCGTCGAGGAATGGGCCGCGACGCTCGACGACGTCGTCGACGCCGGCTTCACGGAGCTCGACCCGACGGATAGCTGGCTGCGGCTCGCCGACCTTTCCCCGGCGCGGCGCGACGATTTCATGGCGCTTGCCCGCTCGCTCGGGCTGACCGTCCCGGCGATCTCGACCTCGCGCCGCAGCGTCATCGACGCCGTCCATGGCGATGTCTATCTCGCCTACTGCCACCGCGTCATCGATACGGCGAAGGCAATCGGCGCCGGCGCGGTCTCCTTCGGCCTCTTCGAGCCGCTGACGGAGGCGCAGAAGAAGGCGCTCTGGTTCTGGACGGTGGACGGGGCGAAGAACCCGGACGATCCCGCCGTCTGGCAGAAGGCCGTGGCGCGCATCCGCGAGCTCGGCCGCCACGCGGAGGAGCTCGGCATCGAGGTCTCGCTGGAAATGTACGAGGACACCTATCTCGGCACGGCCGACAGCAGCGTGCGCTTCGTCGAGGAGGTCGGCCTGCCGAATGTCGGCATCAACGCCGACCTCGGCAACCTCATCCGCCTGCACCGTCCCGTCGAGCACTGGCAGGCGATGATGGCGAAAGTCGCCCCCTTCGCGAAATACTGGCACGTCAAGAATTATACGCGCGTCGAGGATCCGGGCACGGGCGCCATCATCACCCATCCCGCCCCGCTGGAATCGGGCCTCATCAACTACCGGGCCGCCATCCGCACGGCGCTCGACCACGGCTTCAACAGCGCCTTCCTCTGCGAGCATTACGGCGGCGACGGCCTCACCGTTTCGGCCGCCAACCGCGATTACCTGCGGCGCATCCTGCCGCGCCGCTGAAACACGATCACAGAACGCGAGAGACGATTACGATGACCACCATCTTCGATGCTCCGGAGGACTTCGCGGCGACGGCCCTTGCCGGCTTTGCCGAACTCTACAGCCGCCATGTCCGCCTCGTGCGCGGCGGCGTGGTGCGCGCGACGGCCGTGCCGAAGGGCAAGGTCTCCGTCGTCGTCGGCGGCGGATCCGGGCACTATCCGGCCTTCGCCGGCTATGTCGGCCCCGGCATGGCGGACGCGGCGGTGGCCGGCGACGTCTTCGCCTCACCCTCGACGGCGGCCGTCGCCCGCGTCTGCCGCCAGGCCCATCGCGGCGGCGGCATCCTGCTCGGCTTCGGCAACTATGCCGGCGACGTGCTGAATTTCGGCGTCGCCGCCGAGCGGCTGCGCTCCGAGGGCATCGACGTGCGCATCGTCCCGGTCACCGACGACGTGGCGAGCGCACCGGCCGAGGCCCATGCCAAGCGCCGCGGCATCGCGGGCGACCTCGTCGTCTTCAAGATCGCCGGCGCGGCGGCCGAGGCCGGCCTTTCGCTCGATGAGGTCGAGCGCATCGCACGCCATGCCAACGACCGCACGGTCTCCTTCGGCGTCGCCTTCGACGGCTGCACCCTGCCGGGTGCGGGCGGCCCGCTCTTTTCCGTGCCCGAGGGGCGCATGGCGCTCGGCCTCGGCATCCACGGCGAGCCGGGCATCAAGGAAGAAGCCATCGTTTCGGCGCGCGAGCTTGCCGGCCTCCTCACCGGCAAGCTCCTCGCCGAGCGCCCGGCCGGCGCCAGGCGCGTCGCGGCCCTTCTCAACGGCCTCGGCTCCACGAAGTACGAGGAACTCTTCGTCCTCTGGACCACGATCTCCCGGCTCCTGAAGGACGCCGGGCTGGAGATCGTGGCACCCGAAGCCGGCGAATTCGTCACCAGCCTCGACATGCAGGGCTGCTCGCTGACGCTGACCTGGCTCGACGGCGAACTCGAAACCTACTGGAAGGCGGCCTGCGACACGCCGGTGCTGAAGCGCGGCGGCGAGATCCGCACCGTGCCGGCCACCGACACGATCGCGAACGAGGATGCGACGCCCGTTTTCGGCCCGGCCTCTGACAACTCGAAGGAGGGCGCCGCCTGCATCGCCCGGCTCGTCGGCCATGTCGCCGATGCGCTCCGGGATGCGGAAGACGAGCTCGGCCGCATCGACGCGCAGGCCGGCGACGGCGACCATGGCCAGGGCATGCGCCGGGGCTCGGCCGCCGCACGCGATGCCATCGAATATGCGGTGACGGCCGGCGCAGGGGCCGCCAGCGCACTCGCCATTGCGGGCGATGCCTGGGCGGATCGCGCAGGCGGCACATCCGGCGCCATCTGGGGCCTATTGCTGCGCGCATGGAGCAACGCGCTCTCCGACGAGGACGGGATGGACGAAGCCGCCGTCGTCAGGGGCGCGCGCCTCGCGCTCGACGGTGTGACGCGCCTCGGCCGCGCCCGCGTCGGCGACAAGACGCTGGTCGACACGCTGGTGCCCTTCGTGGAAACGCTGGAAACCGCCTTTGCGGCCGGCAAGCCGCTGAAAGCGGCCTGGGCCGACGCGGCGGAAGCGGCGCGGGCGGCGGCCGTCGCGACCGCCGGGCTCACGCCGAAGCTCGGCCGCGCCCGTCCGCTCGCCGAACGCAGCATCGGCCATCCGGATGCCGGCGCCGTCTCGCTGGCGCTGGTGGCAGGGGTGGTCGGCGCATCGCTGTAAAGCCTTCAACCCCTTGAAGGAAAAAGAAGTGCCGAACTCTTCTTTAGGGTTGAAAGCGAGCGCCGGGCAGGCATGATTTCCGTTATCGCCGTCACGCCGGATCGATGATCCGTTCGCCGTGGACGTGCCTGGTCTCGGAAAGGACATTGCCATGCAGATCGGAATGATGGGCTTGGGGCGCATGGGCGCCAACATGGTGCGGCGCCTGATGGCGGACGGCCACGAATGCGTGGTCTACGACATCAATGCGGCCGCCGTCTCGGCCCTCGTTTCCGAAGGTGCGACCGGCGCGGCCTCCATGGAGGATTTCGTCGCCGGCCTCTCCAAGCCCGCCTGCGTCTGGCTGATGCTGCCGGCCGCGATCACCGGCCGGATCGCCGGGGAGGTCGCCGCGCTGATGCAGCCCGGCGACATCATCATCGACGGCGGCAACTCCCATTACCAGGATGCCGTCGACATCGCCGGCAAGCTGGAGCCGAAGGGCATAAGCTTCGTCGACGTCGGCACGAGCGGCGGCGTGTGGGGCCGCGAGCGCGGCTATTGCCTGATGATCGGCGGTCCGGACGAGGCCGTGCGCCACCTCGACCCCATCTTCGCAACCCTCGCGCCGGGCGCCGACGCGGGCGCGACACCCGCGGCAAGCGAGGGCACGGCCCCCTACGGCTATCTCCATTGCGGGCCGAGCGGCGCCGGCCACTTCGTCAAGATGGTGCATAACGGCATCGAATACGGCGTGATGGCCGCCTATGCCGAGGGCATCAACATCCTGAAAGCCGCCAATGCCGGCAAGCGCAGGCGCGAGGCGGACGCGGAGACGAGCCCGCTCAAGGACCCGCAATACTACCAGTTCGATATCGACCTTGCCGCCGTCACCGAGGTCTGGCGGCACGGCAGCGTCATCGGCTCCTGGCTGCTCGACCTGACGGCGGGCGTGCTGAAGGACGATCCGGCGCTCGCCAATTTCGGCGGGCGCGTCTCGGATTCCGGCGAGGGCCGCTGGACGCTGAAGGCGGCGATCGACACGGGCGTGCCCGCCCCCGTGCTTTCCTCCGCGCTCTTCGACCGCTTCAGCTCGCAAGGCGAATCCGCCTTCGCCGACAAGCTCCTCTCCGCCATGCGCTTCGCCTTCGGCGGCCATGTCGAGAAGAAGAAATGACGGGAGAGGGCACGATGGACGGACGTTCCGACGGACTGGTGCTGTTCGGCGCGACGGGAGACCTCGCGCACAAGAAGATCTTCCCCGCCCTCTACCGCATGGTGGAGCGCGGGCACCTCGATGAACCCGTCATCGGCATCGCCTACGATCCCTGGCCGCTCGAAAAGCTGGTGGAACGCGCCCGCGACGGCATCGCCAACGCCTTCGGATCGGTCGACGAGAAGGTCTTCGCCAAACTCGCCTCGCTCCTGACCTATGTCAGCGGCGACTACCGCGACAAGGCGACCTTCGACAGGCTGAAGGCGGCGATCGGCAAGCGGCGGCACTGGCTCTTCTATCTCGCCGTTCCGCCGAGCATGTTCGAGACCGTCGTCACCGGCCTGCAGCAGACCGGCCTTGCGACGGACGGACGGCTGATGGTGGAAAAGCCCTTCGGGCGCGACCTGCAATCGGCCCAGGCGCTCAATGCCATCCTGCACGGAGCTTTCGCGGAGAAGGCGATCTTCCGCATCGACCACTATCTCGGCAAGGAGGCGGTGCAGAACCTCCTCTATTTCCGTTTCGCCAATTCCTTCCTGGAGCCGATCTGGAACCGCAACCACGTCGAGAGCGTCGAGATCACCATGGCCGAGGATTTCGGCGTGGAAGGCCGCGGCAAGTTCTACGACGAGGTCGGGTGCCTGCGCGACGTCATCCAGAACCACCTGCTCAACGCCCTCCTGCTGCTGGCCATGGAGCCGCCCGCCGGCCGCACGGCCGACGACCTGATCGACGAGAAGGTGCAGGTGCTGAAGGCGGTGCGCACGCTCCGCAGGCAGGATGTGGTGCGGGGCCAGTTCAAGGGCTATCTCGACGAGCCGGGCGTCCGGGAGAACTCGCCGGCCGAGACCTTCGCGGCCGTGCGCTTCCATGTCGATACCTGGCGGTGGGAAGGCGTTCCCTTCTACATCCGCGCCGGCAAGAACCTGCCGGTCCACGCGACGGAGATCGTCGTGCGCCTGAAGCGCCCGCCGCTCGACGTGTTCGACACGCTTCGCCCCGACGACGCCAATTACCTGCGCTTCCGCATCTCCCCGCAGGTCGCCGTCGCGCTCGGCGCAAGGCGCAAGGCCGCAGGCGACGCCATGGTCGGCGAGCCCGTCGAATTGCTGGCCGTCGACGACGACACCGGCGACATGACGCCGTACGAGCGGCTGATCGGCGACGCGATGAACGGCAACGCACAGCTTTTCACCCGGCAGGACGCCAGCGAGATCGCCTGGCGCATCGTCGAGCCCGTGCTGGACGATGCGACGCCCCCGCCCCTCTACGAGCCCGGCACCTGGGGACCGGCCGAAGCGATGAAGGGCTTCGGCCCGCCGCATGGCTGGCACGACATCTCCACACCGAGCGCAAAGGCGGGCGGAACGTAAGGGAGGAGACGCCCTCGCCGTTGCAAAGCGCCCGGCAGTTCCTATCTCTTTAGCGGGAGGTCAAGGAGCAGCCGCGATGAAGGAATTCGTCATCGATCTCGTATCGGACGATACGGTGGAAATCTCTGTGCCGCACAGACGAAAGCGCGATTTTTCAGGCGCGGCCGTCTGCGTCTGCTGCCAGCGGGCGGACCAGCCGATGGACGACGACGGCTGCGGCATTTGCGATGCGTGCCTCGGCTTGCCCGTCCGTGCGACGGACGGTCCGGACGGCCTTGAATTCCCCGACGCCTCTTCCCATCTATCGCTCACTGCCCGTCATCGATGACTGCCTGCAGCGATGGTGCTCTGTCGCGCGTTCGTAGTCGTCCGGGTTGGAAGGGCGCTCCCCGAAAAGGTCGAGCGCCCTTCGTCTTTTTGCGGGCATGCCACGATAATGATTTGACTTCCTGCTGCGGCGCGCCAGATCACCGCCGTTCCTCCGCTTTGGCGGAGGTGCCGGGTTGATCCGGGCAGCTTCCGCTGCGCCGGGTCCGCCCGTCGAGTGAAATGCATGCAGGAAATGAAATGCCCCTTATCAGGAAGACCGGCGCACCGGCGCCGAAGGAACTCGGACTGTTCTGGCCAATGCAGACGACCGAGGGAACGACCGTCGAGGTCTATGTCTATGCCAGCGCGCTGCAGGCGTTCGATCCGGACTCCGTTGGCCCGGTCGGGTTGCTCAAACGGCACAGGCCTTTGCTCGAGCGCATCGCGGGCGAGAAATACGATCCGGACAGCACCGGCCCGCTTCATATCACCGAAGACGACCTGCGCGCCGCCTCGTCCGGCGAGACGGCAGCGGACGAGATCGGCTAAGGCATACTCTGCGGCGGTACCGGCGGCGTCATCGCCCGTCCGCCGCAGGTCCTTCGGCGCTCTTCGCCTTCATGGCGGCTTCGATCTGGCTTATCACCTTGGCCGCTTCCATCAGGATGGCCCTCATCTCGTCGTCATAGAGATGCACCGGCATCCCGCCGGCCAGGATGAGGTCCATGGCCTCGGCGGATTCCCGTAGCTGCGCCGGTGCGCCGAGCATGTCCCAGCCTTCCCTGATCGTGACATAGGCCCGGCCGATCAGGCGCAGCTTCTCGCCTTCCGAAAGCGTCCGCACCTCGTCGGCCGCCCTGGTGAGTTCGGCAATAACGTCCGCGATGCTCTTCACGGGTCACCTCGACTGCACGGCCTGCACGCAAGCGGCAGCGCTTCATCCTTTTAAAAAGGTAATGCTCATATTGGGCGAAACAAGGCCGTCCGGGCCTGTAGCGGCAATCTTCGCGCAAGGACGTCCATGCATCTTCCACCGCCATACCACCGGCACGGAGAAACCCTTGGACAACGGAACGGGCATCTTTGCATCGAGCACGGAGCGCATGGCCTGGAACATCGCGGCACGCCACCTTCTCAGCGGGCAGACCGACCCCGTCGCGATGATCGTCGAGGGCATAGAGGAAGAGCGCCGGCGCTGTGTCGAGCTGCTGCATGCCGCAGCCGGAGACGGCGCGGCGATTGCCTCCTGCCTTGCCGATCCCGACCGCGCGCGGCCGCTCTCCCCGGTCCGGTAATCCCGCCTCTGTCCCCGCCATCACAGCCGATATCCGCGTGACGGTCGGCCGCCTATTCAGCGGCCGCGGCAAGGCATCCATCAACGATCCCCCGGATTTCCGCGCGGCAGGAGCCGCAGTTCGTCCCGGCATTGAGCGCCTTGCCGACGGCCTCGACGCTGTGGCAGCCGCCGCGCACGGCGGCGACGATCTGGTTGACGCCGACGCCGAAGCAGGAACAGACGGTCGCGCCGGGATCCGGCTTGTCCGCCCCCGGCCGCCCGGCGACGAGCGCAAAGCGCCGGCACGGATCGGCATGCTCGGCGGCAAGCTGCGCGATCGCCCAGTTGCGCGCGACGGCGACGGGCTCGCGCGCCAGGAAGAACGCGGCGAGAAGGCGCGTGCCGTCGAAGAACGCGAGCCTGATGTCGCCGGTCTGCGCATCCGCATAGCCGAGCGGTTCGACGCCGTCCGGAATGGCGAAGACCCGGCGGCACCAGCCGGTCCAGTCCCCGGCCGGTTCGGCGAAGGCAAGCTCAAGCCGCCAGCCGCCCTCCGCCTTCGCCAGCGCCCAGTAGGGGGCATCCGGTTCGACGGGCCGAGCCTGCGAGACCGCAAAGGCATAGTGCCGCGCCGCGAACCGGCGGGCCGCAACGGCGACGTTCTTCGAGGCCGGCTGGCCCGAGAACGGATCGGTGATCGCCGGCACGACGGCATCGATGCGGGCGCGCGCGGCGAACTGGTCGTTCCAGTGCATGGGCGCGAAAATGCTGCCGCGCGCCTGCCGCTCGGTGATGAGGGCGCGCACGACCGCCCTGCCCTGCGGGCTCTCGATCTCGACCAGCCCGGCATTGCCGACGCCGATCTCCATCGCATCGCGCGGGTGCAGTTCCGCAAAGGGCTCCGCGATATGGGAGGAAAGGCGCGCGCTTTTGCCGGTGCGCGTCATGGTGTGCCACTGGTCGCGGATGCGGCCGGTGTTGAGCGTGAAGGGATAGGCGGCATCGGTGCGGTCGGTTTCGGCCGGCGCCACGGCGACAAGGCGGGCCTTGCCGTCCGCATGGTAGAAGCCGCCAGCACCGAAGAAGCGGCTTTCCGCAGGCTCCCGCCCCGCCGGCTGCGGCCATTGGAAGGGGGCAAGGACGTCGTAGGCAGCGTGCGCGAGACCGGCATGGGCGCCGATATCGAAATCCCGCCTGCCGCCGTTCTCGAAGGCAGAGAGGGCGGCGTGCTCGGAAAAGACATCGGCCGGCGCCGCATAGGCGAAGGCATCTGCAAAGCCCATGCGGCGGGCGACCTCGGCAAGCTGCCACCAGTCGGCGCGCGCTTGCCCCGGCGCCGCGAGGAACGCCCGCTGGCGGGAAATGCGGCGCTCCGAATTGGTGACCGTACCGTCCTTCTCGCCCCAGCCGAGCGAGGGCAGCAGGACATGGGCGTAGCGGGTGGTGTCGGTCTTTCTCAGGACATCGGAGACGGCCACGAAGGGGCAGGCTTCCAACGCCGCCGCGACCGCATCGGCATCCGGCATGGAGACGACGGGGTTCGTCGCCATGATCCACAGCGCCTTGATGCGCCCCTCGCCCACCGCCTTGAAGAGGTCGACGGCCTTGAGGCCCGGCTTGTGCGCAACGGCCGGCGCGCGCCAGAAGCGCTGCACGCGGTCGCGGTCGTCAGCATTTTCGAGCGCCATATGGGCGGCGAGCATGTTGGCGAGCCCGCCGACCTCGCGCCCCCCCATGGCGTTCGGCTGGCCGGTGAGCGAGAACGGCCCCATGCCCGGCCGGCCGATGCGGCCAGTGGCAAGGTGGCAATTGAGGATCGCATTGACCTTGTCCGTGCCCGAGGACGACTGGTTGACGCCCTGGCTGTAGCAGGTCACCACCTTTTCGGTTTCCGCGAACAGGCGGTAGAATTCGCGCAGTTGCATGGCCGGCAAGCCGGTCCGCTCCAGCACTTCGGCAAAGGAGAGGCGGCCGGCCGCCAGGAAGGCATTGGCGAAACCGGACGTATGCGCGGCGATGTAATTCTGGTCGACAGCATTGCCGGCAACCAGATGGGAGAAGAGGCCGGTAAAGAGCGCGACGTCGCCATCCGGACGGATCGCAAGGTGCAGGTCGGCGATATCGGCCGTCATGGTGCGGCGCGGATCAATGACGACGACCTTCATGCCGGGCCGCTTCGCCTTGGCCGCGGCAAGGCGCTGGTAGAGCACGGGATGGCACCAGGCAAGGTTCGAGCCGGCAAGGACGACGAGGTCCGCCAGTTCCAGGTCCTTGTAGGTCCCCGGCACCGTGTCCGCGCCGAAGGCACGGCGGTGCCCGGCGACGGAGGAGGACATGCAGAGCCGCGAATTCGTGTCGATGTTCGCCGAGCCGACAAAGCCCTTCATCAGCTTGTTGGCGACGTAATAGTCCTCCGTCAGCAACTGGCCTGAGACGTAGAAGGCAACGGAATCCGGGCCGTATTCCTTGATGGCGGCGGCGAATTTCCCGGCGACGAGGTCGAGCGCTTCATCCCAGGAGGCCTGCCGGCCGTCGATCTCGGGATGGAGGATGCGGCCGTCGAGGTCGACCGTCTCGGCGAGCGCCGATCCCTTCGAGCAGAGCCGGCCGTAATTGGACGGATGGTCCGGATCGCCCCTGACGGAGACCCCCCCGTCCTCCGCCACCGTCGCGACGACCCCGCAGCCGACGCCGCAATAGGGGCAGGTGGTTTTCGTCTCAAAGGGCATGGGCGGCTCCCGTCAGCGGCGGGAGGCGGCGTGCCCCGATACCCCCCTCTGCCCTGCCGGGCATCTCCCCCTCAAGGGGGGAGATTGGATGGAGCACTGTTTCGCCCATCGTCGACGTCGAGTTCGGGCGATGCCATTTCGTCTTGCCGATCTCCTCCCTTGAGGGGGAGACGCCCGGCAGGGCAGAGGGGGGTGCTTTTGTTTGCATCAAGCCTCTACTCCGCCGCCATCATCAGGCTTTCGAGCGCGATGAACAGCGCCCCGTCCTCGTTGCGGAGCGGAATGGTCTTCACCGCCCCCTCGTCGGCCCCGAGCGCCTTGCCGGTTTCCAGCGAGATCACCCAGTTGTGCAATGGGCAGGTGACGGCCTTGGCGTGGACGATGCCCTGCGAGAGCGGCCCACCCTTGTGCGGGCAATGGTCCTCGATGGCGAAGGCCTCGTTCTCCGCGGTGCGGAAGACGGCGATCCTGCCCTGCGGGGTCTTCACGCAGCGCGCGCCGCGCAGCGGGATGTCGGCGATATTGCCGATGGCGATCCAGTTCGTGTCCATGGGCTTACTCCGCGGCCTGACCGTAGCCGATGGTCGCCATCGGCCGGAATTCGTGTTTGTCCTTGCCGGAGACGCGCTCCGACCAGGGATCGACCTGGGCGAATTTCTGGGAGAAGACGAAGCGGTCGAAATAGGCCTTGCGCCTGTCCGCGTCGCCCATGATCTGGCGGCGGATTTCGTCGAGGCCGACGCGCTTTGCCCATTTGTAGATGCGCTCGAGATAGCGCGCCTGCTCGCGGTACATCTGCGTCAGCGCCACGATATGCTCCAGCGCCTCGTCCTCGGTTCTGACGAGGCCGAGCACTTCCGTGCCCTTGATGTCGAGGCCCGCCGCGCCGGCGAAATGGATCTCGAAGCCGGAATCGACGCAGACGACGCCGATATCCTTGCAGGTCGCCTCCGCACAGTTGCGCGGACAACCGGAGACCGCCATCTTCAGCTTGGCCGGCGTCCACGAGCCCCACATGAACTTCTCGATGCGGATGCCGAGCCCGGTGGAATCCTGCGTGCCGAAACGGCACCAGTCGGAGCCGACGCACGTTTTCACCGTGCGCAGCCCCTTGGCATAGGCCTGCCCCGAGATGAAGCCCGCCTTGCCGAGATCGGCCCAGACGGCCGGCAGGTCCTCCTTCTCGATGCCGAGCAGGTCGATGCGCTGGCCGCCCGTCACCTTGACCAGCGGGATCTCGAACTTGTCGACGACGTCGGCGATGGCGCGCAGCTCGGAGGCATTGGTGACGCCGCCCCACATGCGCGGCACGACGGAATAGGTGCCGTCCTTCTGGATATTGGCGTGGACGCGCTCGTTGATGAAGCGCGACTGGTAGTCGTCGGCATATTCGTCCGGCCAGTCGCAGACGAGGTAGTAGTTGAGCGCCGGCCGGCATTTCGCACAGCCGCAAGAGGTCTTCCACTCCAGCTCCTGCATCACGGCGGGGATGGTCTTCAGCTTCTTCGCCTTGATCAGGCGGCGCACGTCGTCATGGCCGAGATCGGTGCAGCCGCAGATCGGCTGCACGGCGGCGGGGTTGTAGGCATCGCCCAGCGTCAGCGTCATCAGCTGCTCGACGAGGCCGGTACAGGACCCGCAGGAGGCCGACGCCTTGGTGTGAGCGCGCACGTCGTCGAGCGAGGTCAGGCCCTTTTCCGTGATCGCCGAGACGATCCTGCCCTTGCACACGCCGTTGCAGCCGCAGATCTCCGCATCATCCGGCAAGGCTGCAACGGCCGCCATAGGGTCCAGCGGGGCACCCCCCTGGTAGGCCTGACCGAAGATCAGCGTCTCGCGCATCTCGGAGATGTCGGTCGCCTTCTTCTTCAGGTCGTTGAACCAGGCGCCGTCGGCGGTCTCGCCATAGAGGACCGTGCCGATGATGCGGTTGTCCTTCAGCACCAGCCGCTTGTAGACGCCGGCGGAAGCATCGCGCAGCACGATTTCCTCGCGGTCGTCGCCGTCGGCGAAATCGCCGAGCGAGAAGAGCTCGATGCCCGTCACCTTGAGCTTGGTCGGCGTATCGGAATGCACGAAGGCGGCCGAGGGATCGCCGGCAAGATGAGCGGCGGCGACGCGCGCCATTTCGTAAAGCGGGGCGACGAGGCCATAGACCATGCCGCCGACTTCCGCACATTCGCCGAGCGCCCAGATGGAGCCGTCCGAGGTCTGCATGCCGTGGTCGACGACGATGCCGCGGTTGACGGCAAGGCCCGCCTCCTTCGCAAGGCCGACGCTGGGGCGGATGCCGACAGCCATCACGACCAGCGTCGCCGGGATGACGCGCCCGTCCTCAAGCTCGATGCCCTCGACCCTTCCCTTGCCGACGATGGCCTTGGTGTTGGCCTTGCAGACGACCTTGATGCCGCGCCCTTCCAGCTCCTTCTGCAGGAGGTAGCCGGCGGCGGGGTCGAGCTGGCGGTCCATGAGGGTAGGCATGACGTGGAGCACGGTGACGTCCATGCCGCGGCCGGCAAGGCCGGCGGCCGCTTCCAGGCCGAGCAGGCCCCCGCCGATGACCACCGCCTTCTCGCGCGACTGGGCGGCCAGCAGCATGGCCTGCACATCGTCGAGGTCGCGATAGGTGATGACGCCGGGCAGGTTGTTGCCGGGTACGGGCAGGATGAAGGGCACGGAGCCGGTGGCGATCACCAGCCTGTCGTAGCTCTCCGTCACGCCATGGTCGGAGGTGACGGTCTTGGCGTCGCGGTCGATGGCGACGATGCGGTGGCCCTTGTAGAGCTTGATGCCGTGCTTGATGTACCAGCCGTCGCCGTGGATGATGATCTGTTCGTAGTCCTTCTCGCCGGACAGCACCGGAGAGAGCATGATGCGGTCGTAGTTGACGCGCGGCTCGGCGTTGAAGATGGTCACCTCGTACTGGCCGGGCGCCTTTTCCAGGAGATGTTCCAGCATGCGGCCCGGCGCCATGCCGTTGCCGATGATGACGAGTTTCTCGGTCATGATGTTTCCTTGCGATTATGCGGCGATGGCGGATACGGAGGGGCGCTCCATCCGGCGGATCGACAGGTGCATCCACACGAGCGCGGCGGCGACGACGGCAAGGAGCAGCATGAAACAGCTCTGCCACAGGCCCGTCGCATCCTTGAGGAGGCCGAAGGCGATGGGCAGCACGAAGCCGCCGAGCCCGCCGACCATGCCGACGACACCGCCGACCGCGCCGACGCTTTGCGGGTAATAGGTGGGGATGTGCTTGTAGACGGCCGCCTTGCCGAGGCTCATGACGAAGCCGAGCACGAAGACGGCAACGATGAAGATCGCGGGCGAGACCCCCGCCGGCAGCGACAGGACGAGGGTGGCGGCGGCCGAGACGGCGAACATCCCGTAGAGCACGCTGCGGGCGCCCTTGCGGTCAGAGAGCACGCCGCCGAGCGCACGGAAGACGCTGCCCGGGATCGAGTAGGCGGCGGCGACCATGCCGGCCGTCGCGATATCGAAGCCGTAGACGCCGACGAGGTAGCGCGGCAGCCAGAGCGACAGCGCGACGAAGCCGCCGAAGGCGAAGAAATAGTAGAGCGAGAAGCGCCAGACCCGGGCATCGCCGAGCGGGGCGAACTCCTCGCGCAGGCTGCGCCGCGGCGCCGCGCCGGCGCGCCGGTCGCGGAAGGCGGGATCGTCGGTCGTGGTGAACCAGAAGAGGAAGGCCGCCACGATCAGCGCCGCCGCCCAGTACTGCGCCACCATCTGCCAGCCGGCGGCGACGAGCACGAAGGGCGCGAGGAACTTCGTCAGCGCCGCCCCGACATTGCCGGCGCCGAAGATGCCGAGCACCGTGCCCTGCTTTTCCGGCGGGAAGAACGGCGAGACATAGGCGACGCCGACGGCGAAGGTACCGCCGGCAAGCCCCACGCCGAGGCCGGCGAGCAGCATCTGGGGATAGGTCGTGGCATGGGAGAGGAGGAGCGTCGCAAGCGCCGCCGCCAGCATGGTCAGCGTATAGACGAGGCGCCCGCCGTAGCGGGTCGTCCAGACGCCGAGCACGACGCGCACCAGCGAGCCGGTGAGGATCGGCGTGCCGACGAGGAGGCCGAACTCGGCCTCGCTGAGCCCGAGGTCCTTACCGATGCGGATGCCGATGATCGCGAAGATCGTCCAGACGGCGAAACAGATGGTGAAGGCGAAGGTGGACATCCACAGGGCGACGGCGGGTGCGTGCGCGGGGACAGGCTGCTTGATCTCGGACATGGCTTCTCCGTGGCCCGACAAGGTCGTGCCGCTCCATCTTGAGGGTGAAAAACGAAAAGCCGCTGGCCAGGGCCACGCGAAACGGACGGTCCGGTTCGCAGGATCCTGATCAGCGGCTTTGCTGGAGGCGCCCGCCATTGGACGCCGATATCGTGGCCCGAAGGCCTACGAGAAGATAAGCAACCGGCGTGCCAAGTTCATCAAACTATTGTTTTTGCACGTGGAAATCTGGAGATCGACGCACCGCGAAGCCATTTTTTGTGCAGTGCGCATAAATTAGTCGCCCGATCGGCGGGCAGCCTGCATTTCGATATAGGCGTCCACGTCGTCCGGATCGAACCGGCCGCCGTCGAAGAAACCGTCGGGCCCGAGCGTCAGCGCGCCGGAGGAGCCGACCGGCGTCTCCACGGTCAAGGCGCCCTCCACCTTGGCGCTCGCCGAAGGCATGGCGACGCCGAGCGCCGTCAGCGCCGCGCGGTAGACATCCGGCCGGTAGGTCTGCGCGGCGATCCGCCGGTGGCCGGCGGTATGCGCGATCTGCCCCCAGCGCACCATCTGGGTATAGAACCACAGCGCATGGCTCTTCCACGGGAAGGTCGCGGCCTTGGCATGGGGAACGAAGAAATCCCCGACCTGCCGCACGATACCGCCGCCCACCGGCAATGTGCCGCTGAGGGCCGGCAGCAGCAGCGCGGCGTCCCGCCCGACATAGGCGGGCCGCGCGAGAAGCTGCGCCAGTTCCCCATGGTTTTCCGGCCGTGCGCACCAGAGCGAGGCCCGGTGGAGCGCGACGAGCAATGCCGCCAGCGCCTCGGGATGGCTTTCCGCCCAGCGGGCATTGACGCCGAGCACCTTTTCCGGGCTCGACTTCCAGATGGCCGCCTTGACGGTGGCGAGGTGCCCGCCGCGCTCGAGCACGCCGAAGGTGTTCCAGGGCTCCCCCGCGCAGTAGCCGTCGATGAGGCCTTGCGCCAGCGCATCGCCCATGTCCGGCGGGGGCAGGACGACGATCTCGATGTCGCGGTCCGGATCGATGCCGCTCGCCGCCAGCCAGTAGCGCAATTCGTAGTTATGGCCCGAATAGGGATGCACGACGCCGAAGCGCAGCGGCTCGCCCCGGCGTCTGCCGATCGCACGGCGAAGGGCGGCACCGTTCCCGCGCGCATCGAGGTCGTCCTTCGCCCCCTCGCCCGCCATCGCCCGCCAGAGGGCGGCGGAAACCGTCACGGCATTGCCGCCGAGGCCGAGCGCTATGGGCACGATCATCTTCGGCGCCGGAGCGCTGAGGCCGAGATTGCAGGCAATCGGCACGGGCCCGAGGATATGGGCGACATCGACATGGCTGACGGCAAGCCGGTCGCGGATGCTCGCCCAGGAGCGCTCGCGCACGAGGGTGAGGTCGACCCCCTCGGCTTCGGCGAAGCCCTTCTCCTTGGCGATGACGAGCAGCGCGCTGTCGAGCAGCGGGACGAAGCCGGCGGTGATGGCATGTCGCGTCGTCATTCCTTCGCTCCCGGATCGAGAAGGCTTGCGGCCGTGACGAGGCTCTGGGCGATCTCGGCGATCTTGCGGTTCTGGTTCATTGCCGTGCGGCGGAGCAGCGCATAGGCCTCCTCCTCCGAAAGCCCGCGCGAGCGCATCAGCAGCCCCTTGGCACGGTCGATGACCTTGCGGTTCTCCAGCTCGCCGCGCGTCTCCTCCAGCTCCCGGTTGAGGCGGGAAAAGGCGTTGAAGCGGCTGATCGCCATCTTCAGGATCGGCCGGACACGCTCCTGCCGGAGCCCGTCGACGATATAGGCCGAGACCCCCGCCTCCACCGCCGCCTCGATGGAGGCCTCGTCGGACTTGTCGACGAACATGGCGATGGGGCGCTGCACGGCGCGCGAAAGCTGGAAGATGCTCTCCAGCATGTCGCGGTTGGGGTTTTCCAGATCGATGACGATGACGTCGGGATTGAGCTCGGCGATGCGCCGCGCAAGGCCGTGCATCTCGTCGATGACGGTGACCCGGTCGTAGCCGGCACCGCGCAGCCCCTCTTCGATGATGGCGGCGCGGATGCGGTTCTCGTCGATGACCAGTACGTTGAGCTCGCTCGGTTTCATGCCAACATCGCAATGACGCCGCGCCCAGGAATTGGCGCGCGGTTATATTGCAATGCAGCATGAGACATCCGTAAAATCAAGGATGCTTGCGCTGCGTCAGGAAAGCCAGCAACGCCGCCGCCACGCGGGCGGGCGATTCCCAGTGCGGATTGTGGCTGTGGGCGGCAAGGATTTCCGTCGTCGCTCGCGGAAAGGCCGCATGCAGGATCGCCCGGTGCGGCGCGTCGAACAGCGCGTCCTCGTCACCCGCCAGCAGCAGGACCGGCGCGCGAATCCCGCTTGCGGCACGGCGCAGGTCCGTGGCCTCGAGCACGGCATAGAGCGCCTGCCAGACGGCTGCCGGCATGTCCGCCGCCTCCCGCGCGATCCAGCGGATGAAATCCGCATCCACCGGCAGCGCGCAGCGATGCCACTCGCGCAGGAACCGGCTTTCCGGCTCGATGGGATCGGCAAGCGCGCGGATCTCCGCGCCGAGCGCGGTGCCCGCGAGAAGGTCCGGCCGCAAACTGCCGCAAATGCTGGCGAGCGCCGTGACGCGCCCGCCATGCCGCGCGGCGAGCGCGAAGGCCGTTATCGCCCCCATGGAATGGCCGGCGACGGCGAACCGCGCGATGCCAAGGGCATCCGCCAGCCGGACGATGTCGTCGGCGAAGGCCTCCACCGCCGGCAAAGGCATGGCCGGCGAAAGGCCATGCCCCGGCAGGTCCGGCATCACCAGCCGAAGCCCGGCAAGGTGCGGCTCGATCAGCGACCAGCTCCGGCTGCTGTCTGTATAACCGTGCAGCAGGAAGAGCGGCATCCCGTCACCGCCGCTATCGACATAGGCAAGGCGGCGTCCGTCAGCCATCGCCACGAAGCGCTTGCGGGCGTTCCAGCCGGCCTGATCGGCGGCTGCGATCACAGGCCGAGCGCCTTGCGGACGGCCGCAAGACCCGGCTCGCCATCCACGGTGGTGACCCCGGCCAGCCAGGCATCGAGCCGCTTCGGATCCTCGCCGATCGCCTTGCGGCCGGCATCTTCCGGTGCAAGGCCGTCGTTCATCAGGTAGCCCATGCCGCGATTCTCGAAGTCGATGTCGAAGGTGAGGTTCTTCAGGAGCTGCCCGACATTCGGGCATTCCTCCATGTAGCCCTTGCGAACCTGCGTGGAGACCGTCGCGGCGCCGAAATCGGGCCCGTAGAACTTGTCGCCGCCCGTCAGGTAGCGGATGTCGAAGGCGGTGTTCATCGGATGCGGCGCCCAACCCTGGAAGACGAAGAACGCCTTCATGTCGATATGGCGCGCCAGCTCCGCCAGCATGCCCTGCTCGCTGGATTCGACCACTTCCCAGCCATCGAGGCCGAGGGCCGGATCGGCGATGGCGTCCAGCATGAGCTGGTTCGAGCCCGGCTCGATGCCGTACATCTTCTTCTCGAACTTGTCGGCCTGGGTCTTGAGGTCGGCAAAGTCCTTGACGCCGGCCTCCCAGACATAGGCGGGCACCGCGAACGTGTATTTCGCCCCGGTGAGGTTCCTGCCGACGGTCTCGACGGAACCGTCCTTCTCGTAAGGGGCGAAATAGGTCTTCATCGCCGGATCCCAGTAGCCGAGGAACACGTCGAGATCCTTGTTCTTCAGGCTGAGATAGATGACGTCGATGCCGAGCAGGTCGCTCTGCGTCTCGTAGCCGAGGCCATGCAGCAGCGCCTGCGCGACGCCGGTCGTGAAGGCGAGATCGTTCCAGCCCGGCTCGGCGAGCCGGACCTTCCGGCAGCTTTCCTGTTCCGCCGCTCCGGCGGTTCCGATCATCAGCATGCATGCGGCAGCGCAGGTGATGGCGCGTTTCATCGACGTTCCCCTTTTTGAACATTGTCCGATTGGATCGAAGATTGACCGATGGGTCAATTCTTGAACTTTGCGGAAAAAATGTCAATGTCCACCCGATGGAATGCGGGAATCACATGGCGGGAAAGCTCACCAGGCTGGTCGATATCAGGCGTCGGGAACTGCGGCAGGCGGCCTTCGAGGTGCTGCAGCGCGAGGGCATGGCCGGCGCGACGCTGGAAAAGGTCGCCATCCAGGCCGGCGCCTCCAAGGGCATCGTGCTGCATTATTTCCGCAACAAGCAGGAGCTCTTCGAGCAGGCGATGCGCGAGGCGAACGCCAATCTGCGCGATGCCGTCGCCGAGCGCCTGCGGCAGGCGAAGACGCCGCGCGAACGGCTGGCCGCCATCATCGAGGGGAATTTCGACGACCGCTTCTACCAGCCGTCGATCGCCCATGCATGGCTGTCGCTGTGTGCCGAAGTGCCCCGGGAGCCGCAGCTTGCCCGCATCCAGGCGGTCATCCACGCCCGCATGCATTCCAACCTGCTGTCGGCGCTGAAACCCATCCTGCCCACCGAGGAAGCGCGGCAGACGGCGCATCTCGTCAGCGCGCTCATCGACGGGCTCTGGCTGCGCCTCGGCCTGCATTCCGGTGGCATCCTGCGCGATGAGGCCCTTGCCCTCATGCGCGATTTCATCGAGCGCAGGCTGCCCGCCGGGCAGGCAGTCTGAGGATAGCGCTAAGTATCCGCCGCGGCGTCCAGCACGGAGCCGATCAATCCGGGAAAGCGCGCCTCCAGGTCATCGTAGCGCAGGCTGAGGCGCCGGCCGCGCCCCAGCGGCTCGTTCCGGATGATGCCGGCCTCGCGCAGCACCTTCATCAGGTGCGACTTGGTCGATTTCGGCATGGAGGGGTCGGAGAGATGGCATTGCGCCATCTCCAGGGGACCGTCGACGAGCTGGCGAACGATGGCCAGGCGCTCCGGATCGCTCAGCGCGAACAGCACGTCGGTGAGCCGCAGGTCGTCTCGGGCAGGATGGGCAAGCTCGGTATTGTCATGGGCCATGGTTCGAATTTAGTTGAACCATCACCGGAATGATAGTAGGAAATGGTTCGAAATTAATCGAACCATAGGTGCCGCGTGACCCATACGACCCTATCCATGCCGCTTCGCGGTGCCGCGGGTTTCCGCATCGCGCTTGCGGGAATGGCGGTGATGATGGCCGGCGCCAGCGCGCCCTCGCCCTTCTATCCCGTGCTGCAGCAGGAGATCGGCTTTTCCGCCGCGACCCTGACCGGCATCTTTGCGGTCTACACCGTCGCCCTTCTGGCATCGCTGCTGATCACGGGAGCGCTGTCGGATCATGTCGGCCGCCGGCCGGTGATATCGGCGGGCTTTGCCCTGATGGCGCTGAGCCTCCTGTTGTTCTGGCAGGCGGGCGACGTCGCCGGATTGATGGCGGCGCGCATGCTGCAGGGCATCGCGGCCGGCCTGCTGCTCTCGGCGCTCTCCGCCGCCGTCGTCGATCTCGAACCGCGGGACAGGCCGGGAAGCGCCTCGATCTGGAACTCGGTCATTCCGCTCGGCGGCCTTGCCGTCGGCGCCCTCGTGGCGGGAGTATTGATGGATGCGACCGACATGGCGGAGGCCGACGTCTTCGGCGCGCTGGTCGCCGCCTATGCACTCTTTGCCGGCGTCATCTGGTCCATTCCCGAGACCGCGCCGCGGCATGAAGGCGTCTGGGCCTCGCTGCGCCCGCGGATCGGGGTGCCGGCCACGGCAGCCAGGGCGTTCTGGCGCAGCTCCCCGGCCGTCATCGCCGGATGGGCCACGGGCGGGCTCTATCTCTCGCTCGGCGCACCGATCGTCCGGCACGTCTTCGGCGCCGAGGACCATGCGACGCAGGCGGCCGTGATCGTGCTGCTCTGCGCCGCAGGGGCCATCGCCTGCTACGTGGCGCGCGGCCATTCCTCCCGGCGCGTGACCCTTTATGGCACCGTCGCGCTGTCGATCGGCACAAGCCTCACGCTTGCCGCCATCGCCTGGCAATCCCTGCCCGCCTACCTGATGGCACTCACCATCGCCGGAACGGGTTTCGGCACCTGCTTCTACGGCGTGATGCGCTCCGTCGTCCCGGCCGTGCGCCCCGAGGAACGCGGCGAGCTCTTCGCCGCCCTCTTCACGCTGAGCTATCTCGCCTTCGGCCTGCCGACCCTGATGGCCGGCATCGCGGTCGGCTTCTTCGGCCTGACGGCGACGACCCTCGGCTACGGCGCGCTGATCGTGTTCTTCTCGGCGCTTGCGGGCTTCCTGCGAAAGTTCAAGACCCGGGATTGAGCTTTTCCCGCTGGCCTCAATCCTGCTGCCGAAGGCGCGCATGCAAGGTCTGGCGTATCCGGGCCCGGTTGACGGCGATCTCCTCCGGCGCGGGCGCCCAGTCCCCGTGCCACTCGGAAGGGATATCGGCGAGAAGCCCCGCGGGGTCGGTGAACTTCGGCGCGTAGCCGCGCGCCAGCATCTCGTCGATCAACTGCTGCTGGCGTTTCACGAGATATCCGAGCCGGGGATAGAAAAACCGGACATGCCCCGGCCCCAGGCGATAGTTCAGCGGGTTGCGGGGATCGTCGGGCCTTTCCCCGCGCCCGATCGCCGCGCGGACCAGGCCGAACACCCGGGGAAGCTCGCGATACTCGGCAATCAGGTGCGGCGTCGTGAGTTCCGCCGGCGGCACGCAGTTTATACGGGTCATCCTGTCGTCACCTGTTTTCTTCGGCCAAAGCGGGCCGCATTATCCGCCTACGCCGCGGCCTCGAGAAAATCCAGGGCGGCGATACGGGCATCGTGATTGGCGCGGCCCCACGACCAACTCCGCAGTCACGTCAGCGATTTCGTCTCCTAAATCCAATCCATCAATTCCCGGGACTGAACACCAGGCGGAAACCGGCGTGCCTCGGCCACGAGCACCGCAAGGCCTGCCGGCCGCGCCCTGCATTCTCGACTTGTAACGGGTCGCCTCGCCCGCTATCGCTATGATCTTCCAAGGTCGCCCTCCGATGCCCCAGATTCTCGATCCCACCCAGCTTCCCGGCGCACTCCTCTATGCCGGCATCTTCGTCCTGCTCGGCCTGTGCCTGTCATGGCTGGTGCGGCGCGTGGTGGCCGAAGCCCTGCGGCACGACAAGTCGGAGCATATCGACCAGATCACCCTCTCCTTCCTCAGCCACCTCGGCATCCTCGTCATCTGGGTGCTGCTCGCCACGTTCTATGCGCATCTTGTTCCCGCCCTGAATCGGCTCGGCACGGCGCTTCTGGCCGGCGTCAGCCTCATGTCCGTCATTCTCGGCTTTGCGGCGCAGACCACGCTCGGCAATCTCGTCGCCGGCATCAGCCTGATCCTCTACAAGCCTTTCCGCCGCGGCGACCGCCTGCAGATCCAGGCGCCGACTGGGCTCGAGACCGGCGCGGTCGAGGATATTTCCCTTGGCTATACGGTGCTGCGGACCGACGACGACAGGCGCGTGATCATCGCCAACACGACCATGGCGCAGCAGACCATGATCAAGCTCGCCCCCTCTTCCGGGACAGCCGAGCCCTGACGGCCGTTCCGTACGGCCAGCCCCCGCGCGATACCGGTCGCCACTCTCTTGGAACGGCGATTTGCCGCCGGCAAGCGAGTCACGCCACTGTCACGGTAGCGAACTTGGAAGACGCAACCGGAAGGGTTACCATCCGGCATTCAACGATTTCGGGGGATCCAGTGTCTCGTCACCACGAAACGAAGATTGCAGTCGTTCAGAATCTTGCGATGAAGAATTCGGTCGCTCAGACCCCTGTGAATTTGAAGGCGATCCGGACCGCACTGATTGTCGGCGGCTACACCGAGATCGAAATCCTGACCGCGGTCCGTAGCCTGGCGCGCGAAAGAATCCTCAGGCTTTTACCCGACCAGCAACTCGCCAGGATCTCGCGAAACTGATGGCTTCCGGCAACGGCAAATCCCCGCCTGAACCTCCATGTGAGCCGGAGACTGAATCCGGTATCGGCCTTTTTCAGATAGGGATCGTCGTTGCCCTGCTCTGCGGTTCGTTCGCAGTGTTCTTCGCGCTATAGGCGGCGCAAGCCCTGTTTCCTGCGTCAACGTCCGTGCGGCATGGATCATGTGTCCCGCCGCCCGTCGCATTCCCTGCGTCGATGCCGTACCATTCCCGAAATTCCGAGGAGAGGTGAGGCCGAAAATGCATGCACTGCGTCGTATCCTTGACGATATCCGGGCGCTCGTCCGCGCCAGCAGCATGCCGCATTCGCACCTGCGCGACAGGCTGGGCGCAGCCCTGACGCTGACCTTCGTCGTCGACATCGTCGCAAGCGGGCTTCTCCTGTTTCTGGAAAGGAGCCATCCGCAGACGGATATCCATACCTTCTGGGATGCGCTGTTCTTCACGACCTCGCAATTGACGACGCTTTCCTCCGCCATGGCGAACCCCGTCACCATGGGCGGAAAGGTGCTGTGTCTCCTGATCGACATCTATGCGATCACCGTCGTCGCCACGGTCGCCGGCATGTTCGGCGCCTTCTTCTCCCATCGCAGCATCGATATCGCGCGGGCCAGCCAGCAAGCCGCCCCGGTCGAACCGATACGCAGCCAGGCCGATGCCGGACAGCACGCGGCGGAGCCGTAGAGGCGGTCAAGCACGACGATAAGACAAATCCCGTCGGCGCGCCGCCCGTCAGGCATCGATGGCGCCGATCCGGCGCAGTTCCGCAAGCAGGGGCAGCATCGGCACCCCGGCCGCGGTGAAGCGGTCGCCCTCGATCGTCTCGACGAGCCGGATTCCCTCTCCATCGATCCGGCAGAGGTTCGCCGTCTTGAGGCCGTCCGGGCCGATCTCCGCCATGTAGCGGCCAATGAAGCCCGGATCGAGCTTCAGCATGGTGATGCTTGCGACATCGGTCTTGTGCCAGAGGATCTGCCCATCACGGGCCAGCACGACGGCGACATTGATAGTGTGCGCCCTGCCCGAGAGGAGAAGAAGGCGGCGCCGCGCCTCCTCCATGTCGGCCGGCAGGGGCAGGACCGCATCGTCAAGCGACCAGACCTGTTCACAGCCGAGGAAAAGCAGGCCGGGGTTCTGCTCGCTCATCTCCGTCGCCTTGGCTTGCGCCACCACGAGGGCGAAATCTTCAGGCGATGCGCCCGTCTCTTCGAGCGGCTCTTCCAGCGCCCGGTCGTCGAGGTCGGCGGCCATCACCTCGACCGCGATACCCGCATTGCCGAGCAGCCGCAGCGCGGAGGAATTTTCCGATGCGAGGAAAATGGACGTCTTCATTCCTGCCTCCCGTTCGATGTCGTTGCCGGCCCGCCCTCGCCGGCGGCGATATGGCCGGTCCTGCCGCTCTCGAACGTGTCGTGCGGATCGCCGGGCTGCGGGCAGACGGGAGACAGTTTGCCTGCAAAACACGCCGCAGTCGACCGCCAACGCTATCCGAATGTCAGCGGCACGAGGCGATAGTCTTGCGACGCCGTCGTCCCCGCCAGCATCTGCCGGATGCCGCTCTCGGCCGCTGCACGGATCGCCGGCCAGTTGCGCCGGCCGGTCGGCAACTCGACCCGCTCCGGCGCAAGATGCGTCAGGAGCAGGCGGACGTCGTGCAGCGAAGCCGCATCCGACGGTACGAAGAGGGACGCGACGTCGCCGCTATATCCGGAAGAACGATCGACGCGGTTGCTTGCGGTGAGGCTGTTGTAGAGGGGCTTTGCCGCATAATGGCCGCGAACCTGATCCTGCACGCGAAGATCATGGAAGTCACGCCGATGCAGCGGGTAGCGGAAGTAATAGGAGACCTGCTTTATCTTGCGCAGGTCATCGAGGTCGAGTTCGCCGAGCATGGCAGCCTCCGCATCGTGCTACTCGAGAAAGATCGTTCATGCCCATATATACAGGATCGATCGGATATCCGCGCGACTGCAAACGAGGGGGCACCTTGAAGCCGCATGGCGAGAGCCCAGGCCCGGCGGCCGAAACCGGCGATTTGACGGATCATGCCCTTCCAGTCCCGGCATATCGCCGGTCCCGGGCGACCGTTCATGGCCCTATTCTGCCACCGCAACAGAGGCGGGAGAAAGCGAAATGCGCGGTGCGGATATTCTGGTGGAAATGCTCATCGGCTACGGCGTCGATACGATCTTCGGCGTGCCGGGGGATACGAACGTTCCCCTCTATGAAGCCCTTCAGCACCGGGAAGACGAGATCCGCCATGTCATGGCGCGCGACGAACGTTCGGCCGGCTACATGGCCGATGCCTACGGGCGGTTCACCAACAGGCCGGGGGTCTTCGAGTGCCCCTCGGGGGCGGGCGCGATGTATTCCCTGCCGCCGGTCGCCGAATCGAACGGCTCGTCCGTGCCCGTCATTCTTCTCACCATCGACATTCCCCTTCCCGGCGAAGGCCGCGGCGTGCTCACGGAACTCGACTGCGCCAAGCTCTTCGAGCCGGTGACGAAGCTGTCCGTCCAGGTGAAATCGCCGGAGAAGCTGCCGGAGATCGTCCGCCGGGCCTTCCGCGTCGCCTGCTCCGGCAAGCCCGGCGCCGTGCATCTGCAAATCCCCGAGGACATGCTGCTCGCCGAGGTGGACCTGGCCCGCATCTCCCTGCATGTCGAGGAGGAATGCCGCACGTTTCCGGCCTACCCCACGCTGCCGCCGCGCGCGAAGCTGGAGGACCTGCTGAAACTGCTCGCGAAGGCCGAGCGGCCGCTGATCGTGGCGGGCGGCGGGGTGAACCGCGCCCGCGCCGGCGACCGCATCACGGAGCTTGCGGAGAAATACAACGTGCCCATGTGCACGACCATGACCGGCCAGGGCGCCATCGACGACGACCATCGCCTCGCCATCGGCGTCATCGGCGACAACGGTTTCCATCCCCATGCGAACTGGGCGCTGGAGCATTCCGACTTCACGCTCTTCGTCGGCTCGCGCATCGGCTCGGTCGTCACCATCGGCTGGACCTTCCCGCGCATCACCCTCAACCGCCGGCTGGCGCAGATCGACATCTCGCCGGAGATCATGGCCAACAACTACGAGAACCTGCTGTCCATCCAGGGCGATGCGCTGCTGGTGCTGGAAGAGCTTCTCAGCCTCGACGCGGCCATCGAGCCCGCCCGGCATGATGCGTGGATCGACGAGCTCAACAGCCGGCGAAAGGTGTTCTGGGATCACGCCGAGGAGGCGCTTTGCGACGAGCGGGTTCCGCTGCGCCCGGAGCGGGCCGTGCGCGCCTTCAACGAAGCGCTCCAGGCTTCCGGCAAGCCGGCGCTGATCTATTCCGATGCCGGAACGCCGACGCCCTACATGACGCGCTTCCTCAAGATCAACGACCGCGAGACGCGCTTTGCCATTCCGCGCGCCTTCGGCGGCCTCGGCTCGGCGCTTCCCGCGACCGTCGGGGCGTGGCGGGCGGACCCGTCCAAGCGCCCCATCGGCCTTTTCGGCGACGGGTCCTTCGGCATGACGGTCGGCGAACTGGAGACGCTGGTGCGCCTGCAGGTTCCGGCCATCCTCGTCCTCTTCAACAACGGGACCTTCGGCTGGATCAAGGGCCTGCACCGGCTGAAGGGCCACAACCAATGCTTCGGCGTGGACTTCCTCGCGCCGAGGGGGCAGGCCATCGCCGAGGCCTATGGCCTCAAGGCCTGGACGGCGCGCACCGCCGCGCAGCTCGATGACGCGCTGGCCGAGGCCTTCGCCCATCGGAACGGGCCGTGCTTCATCGACGTGCATGTCGAATCCATCGCCGACCGGGTTCCGCCGGTCTATTCCTGGCTCCTGAAACGGGGCGAGGATCCGCTGGACCTGCGGCCGGCCGAAAAGGCCTATCTTTGACCCGCCGCACAGGCCGGCGGCAGGAACTGCCTGCGCCGGCCGAATTCCGTGGCGAACCAGTCACGGAAGATGCGCACGTTCGTCGAGCTCATCCGCACCTGCGGAAAGCAAAGATAAAAGCCTTCGCCCGACGTCTGGAGCCTGTCGAAAGCAAGCCTCAGCGTTCCTGACGCCAGTTCGTCGCGCACATGCAGCTCCGGCACGACGGCAAGCCCCATGCCGTTGACGGCGCATTCGAGGATCATGTCGAAATTCGGCAGGCGCGGGCCGTAGATGCGGCTCTTGTAGTGAACGCCCGCGCCCCGCAGCCAGTGCAGCCAGAGACTCGGCCGGCTGGAATTCTGGATCAGCGGATAGTCCAGCAGCGCCTCGTCGCTTGAGAGTCCCTCCGGCGGCAGCAGCTCCGGCGCGCCGACCACGACCAGCTCCTCCTGAAACAGCAACTGGCTGCGCGCGCCGCTCCAGTTGCCCGTGCCCCGCACGAACGCAAGATCGAGCTCGGAGGTCGCGAAATCGAGATCGTGGCGGCAGGGGTAGACCTCGAACCACGTCTGCGGATGGGCGCTTGCAAAGGCGGTCAGCATCGCCGCGCCCCAGCGCCGCATCAGGGTCGGGGGAAATCCGATCTTCAGCATGCTCTGCGCCGTTCGCCCGCGCACCGCGTCGATCGAGACGTCCTCCAGCTTGTCGAGCAGGCGCGAAATCTCCTCGTAGTACCGCGCGCCCTCGGCCGTCAGGACCAGTTTCGGCCCGGCGCGCTCGAAGAGCGTAAGCCCAAGGAAATCCTCCAGATTTTTGATCTGCCGGCTGATCCCGCTCTGCGTGACGCCCATGTCCTCGGCCGCCTTCGTGAAACTGAGATGGCGCACGGAGGCGTCGAAGGCATGAAGGGCACTGAGGGAGGGCAGGAAGCGGCGCATGGGAATCTCCACTGGACAAGCATGAGTAAAAGTCATGGAGAACCCATTTTTCAATGTTTTTCTTCGGGAAGATTTCGCCGCACTCTCCGGTAAAAGAGGTGGGAACGACATGGACTACGGCGACAGCATCGACCGAAACCTGCTCAGCATCCTGGAGGAGAACGCCCGCGTTCCGGCCAGCGAACTCGCCCGGCGGGTCGGCCTTGCCCGCTCGAGCGTGCAGGAGCGCATCGAGCGGCTGGAGCGCCGCGGCGTCATCCTCGGCTACCGCGCCATCGTCGGGCGCCGTGGCGCCGACCAGTCCGTCTGCGCCTACCTCTTCATCACCACCGCGCTGCGGGCCACGCAGCGGCTGTTTGCCGTGCTGCGCGACTATCCGGAGATCCTGACCGCCGATGCGATCAGCGGCCCGGCCAACATCCTGTGCCGCGTGAGCGTCGATCTCCTGGAGGACCTGGAGGCGCTCATCGACGAACTCGCCCGCATCGAGGGCATCGAAAGCGTGACCTACTCGGTCGTGCTTTCCAACAAAATCAACCGCGAGAACGCGTTGATCGCGCACAAGGCGCAATAGGGAACGAACAACCAACTGGGACCAGGATCATGAACAGACGCGATTTCGGAAAGACGATGCTTCTTGCGGGCGCAGCCGCGCTGCTTTCGCCCTCGGTGCTTCTGGCCGCTGCCGAAGGGCCGACGCTGAAGGCCATCCGCGAGCGCGGCACGCTGCGGATCGGCGTCTTCGCCGGCACCGAGCCCTACTATCACAAGAACCTCGCCACCGGCGAATGGGAAGGCTTCTGCGTCGCGATGGGCCAGGACTTCGCGCAATATATCGGCGTGAAGCTGGAACCGGTCGAGACCACCTGGGGCAATGCCGTCATCGATCTCCAGAGCAACAAGATCGACATGATGTTCGGCCTCAGCGACAATCCCGAGCGCGCCAAGGTCGTCGATTTCAGCAAGGCCCTGATGGACAACACCTTCACCCTCGTCGCCCGCAAGGATCTTGCGGTGACGACCTGGGAAGAGATGAACAGGCCGGAGATGCGCGTGGCGGTCGACCTCGGCTCGACCCAGGACAATTTCGCCCGCAAGACCCTGCCGAACTGCACGCTGGTCGCGCTCAAATCCGCCGACGAGACCATCCTTGCGCTTCAGTCCGGCCGTGCCGACGCCATCATCCAGGTGGCCCTTCTGGCCGTGGTGACGACGAAGAACCTCGCGCAGGTCTCCAAGCTGATCATTCCCGAGCCCCAGTCGAGCCAGCCGACCACGATCGGCGTGCGCCGCGATCCGAACGGCGAATTCCGCGACTTCGTCGATACCTGGCTTGCCGAGCGCCGCAAGGAAGGCAAGGTCTCGAACTGGATCGTCGACAGCCTCGCCCTCGTCGGCGTCGACAAGTCGACGCTGCCGGCGAACCTGACGTTCTGACCGGCATCCGCCATGCCTGCCCGTCCCCGCGCCCTGGGCGTCATCATGCTGGACACGGCCTTCGAGCGTCCGGCCGGTGACGTCGGCCATGCAGCGTCATGGCCCTTTCCGGTAAAGTTCCGCCGCGTGCGCGGGGCGTCCGTTCCCCTCGTCGTCCGTGCGGGCGGCGAGGGCCTCATCGACGATTTCGTCGCCGCCGGCCGGGAACTGGTCGCCGAGGGCTGCACGGCGATCGTCACGTCCTGCGGCTTCATGGCCCGCCACCAGCGCAGGCTCGCCGACGCGCTCGGCGTGCCGGTCGCCGCCTCCAGCCTCATGCAGCTGCCGATGGTGGAGATGGCCCTCGGCGCGGGGCGGCGCCCCGGGGTGATCACCTATGACGAGGCAAGCCTCGGCCCCGAGACGTTCAGGGCCTGCGGCGCCGACCCGTCCGTGCCCAAGCGCGGCGTGCCGGCCGGCGGCGCCTTCCACCGCCTCGTCGAAGACAACGCCCCCTACGACCAAGCGGCGCTGGAGGCGGAGGTGATCGCAACGGCCCGCCGGCTCGTCGCCGATCATCCTTCGGTCGGCGCCATCGTGCTGGAATGCACCAACATGCCGCCCTTCGCACAGGCGATATCGACGGCCCTCGCCCTTCCGGTCTTCGACATCCTGACGCTCGGCGAATGGCTCTTCACGTCAACCTCCCCGCGGACATTCCCCCGGGCCGAAAAGGGCGCGCTGTGATGGATTATCAATGGGATTTCTCGGGCCTGTGGCAATATCGCGGCCTCTTCCTGCAAGGCCTGGCCTATACGATCGGCTTCACCATCCTCACGATCGTCTCCGGCATCGTCGTCGGCACGGTCTTCGCGCTTGCCCGGCTCTCCGGGTGGAAGATCGTCACCATTCCCATCATGGTCGTCGTCGAGCTGTTCCGCTGCACGCCGGTCCTCGTGCAGCTCGTCTGGTGCTACTATGCCCTGCCGATGCTGATCGGCATCGAGATCGCCCCGGCGACGGCCGCCTTCATCACGCTGACGATGTACGGCGCGGCCTTCTATGCCGAGATCGTCCGCGGCGGCATCGTGTCGATCGACGCGGGGCAATGGGATGCGGGCCGGGCGATCGGCATGCGGCGCGGGCAATTGATGGCGAAGATCATCCTGCCGCAGGCGCTGCGCCGCATGGTGCCGCCCCTGGTGAACCAGTCGGTCCTCCAGTTGAAGAACACATCGCTGCTCTCGGTGCTCGCCGTGCCGGACCTGCTCTACCAGGGCCAGCTCGTGACGTCGGCGATCTACCGGCCGCTCGAGACCTACACCCTGATCGCGTTCATCTATCTGGCGGTCCTGTTCCCGACGACGCGCCTGGCACACTGGCTGGAGGACCGCAGGACATGACCGGCAAGGCACAGACCACGAACGGCGCGGACCCGATGATCGAGGTCGTGGGGCTGAAGAAGTCCTTCGGCGCGCTCCATGTCCTGAAGGACATCAACCTGTCGGTCCCGCGCGGCCATGTCGTCGCGATGATCGGGCCGAGCGGCTCGGGAAAATCGACGCTCCTGCGCAGCCTCAACCTCCTGTCGCTGCCGGACGCCGGCTGCATCACCATCGGCGGGCACCGGATGGATTTTTCGGCGGGGCGCGTCTCCATGCGCGACCGGGACCTTGCCGCCTTCCGCGCCGGCACGGGCATGGTGTTCCAGAATTTCAACCTCTTCCCGCACATGAGCGTCATCGACAACGTGATGATCGGCCCGGTGAGCGTGCTGAAGCAGGACAAGGCCACCGCCCGGGCGCAGGCCACCGAACTCCTCGCCAAGGTCGGCCTTGCGGCCCGCGCCGATGCCCGGCCCGAGCAGCTTTCCGGCGGGCAGAAGCAGCGCGTGGCAATCGCCCGGGCGCTGGCCATGAAGCCGGAGGTGATGCTGTTCGACGAAGCGACGTCGGCGCTCGATCCCGCGCTGGTGGGAGAGGTGCTCGCGGTCATCCGGCAGCTTGCCGAGCAGGGCATGACGATGATCCTCGTCACCCATGAAATGGCCTTCGCCCGCGATGTCGCGGATACGGTCATCTTCATGCAGGACGGCTTCGTCGTGGAGACCGGCGATGCGCGGCAGGTCATCAACGAGCCGCGCGAGGCGGCGACACGGGACTTCCTCAGCCATTTCCATGGCGGGCTTTCCTGAGAAGCGGACGAAACGGAAATGACAGGCAGGATAATCGTGGTGGGCGCGGGCATCATCGGTGCGACCGCGGCCCTGAAACTGGCCGATGCCGGCTGGCAGGTCACGCTTTGCGACGGGCATCCGCCGGGCAGCGAAGCCGGGGCGAGCTACGGCAACGGCGGCTGGATCAGCCCGGCCTCGATCATCCCGATGAGCATGCCCGGCCTCTGGCGGCAGGTTCCCGGCTTCCTCCTCGACCGGAACGGGCCGCTGACCATCGACTGGGCCTCGCTGCCGCAGCTCACGCCCTGGCTCTTGCGCTTTCTCTGGGCCGGCGCCAGCAAGTCCCGCGTGCGCCGGACCGCCGCGCGGCTGAACTTCCTGCTCCACGACGGCCCCGAGCGCCATCTGGAGCTGGCGCGGCAGACCGGGCAGGAGCGGCTGATCCTGCAGAACGGCCTGCTCTACGCCTATCCCGACCGCGCCGCCTTCGAAGCGGAGGCGCTGAGCTGGGAGCTGCGCCGGGAGAACGGCGTCGCCTATGCGGAATGGGATGAGGCGGAACTGCGCCGCCGGCTGCCCGCCCTCGGGCCTGCCTACCGCTTCGCCGTGCATGTGACGAAGGGCGCGCATTGCCGCGACACGGGCCGCTACGTCGCCGGCATCGTCGAGGCCGCCCGGCGCAAGGGCGTGAAATTCCGCCAGTCTCCCGCGACGGCCATCCTCGATGCGGTCACGCCGCGCGTGGTTCTTCAAGACGGCGAAACCCTGTCGGCCGACCGCATCGTCGTCGCCGCCGGCATTCATTCCGGCCGTCTCCTGCGCGGGCTCGGCGTACGCATCCCCATGCAGAGCGAGCGCGGCTACCATGTCACCGTGGCCTCGGGCGAAACGCCCTTCGAGATTCCCGTCATGCCGAGCACCGGGCGGATGGCCAACACGCCCACCGACATGGGCCTGCGCCTTTCCGGCCAGGTCGAGCTTGCGCGTGTGGACAAGCCGCCGAACTGGGAACGCGCGCAGGTGCTGCAACGGCACGCGCTGGCCAGCTACCCCTATCTTTCCGACGACAAGGCGCCGCGGCTGCGCCTGTGGATGGGGCACCGGCCCTCCACGCCCGACGGGCTGCCGGTGATCGGCCCCCTGTCGCGCCATCCCGGCATCGTCGCGGCCTTCGGCCACGGCCATATCGGCATCGCCGCCGCCCCGAAGACGGCGGACCTGGTCATCGACGCGCTGGAAGATCGCATCGGCGAGGATGCGCGGCCCTTCCTGCCAAGCCGCTTCGGGCAATGACCGGCAAGCCACGCCACCACATCGTCGAAGCGGACCGGAAGGCTTCAGGCGCCGGCCTCTTCAAACGACATATTCGTTTGCGAGCGTGACATGGTGGTGGATGCGGCCGTCGAAGAATTCGGCAAGCACCGCCTCGGTGGCCGCGCGGGCCTCGCCGCGCGCGGGGCTGGCAAGCGCCTCTTCCACGGCCTCAAGGCTCGGATAGTTGACGGCGAGGATCATCGGATATTCCGGCGCCCCCTCGTCGCGGCTCTCGGCGAAGCAGACGCGCACGTCGGTGGCATGCGGGAACTCTTTCCACTTCGGCAGGATGCGCTCGATCACAGCCTTGCGGAAGGCCTCCGTCCTGCCCTCCTTCACCTTGCCCTCGAACA